>Ga0209148_1000954_pt1 | contig 18924 bp, 16 predicted proteins | sample AraplaCol_mMF_r2_2_FD_184288 | JGI IMG/M metagenome (GOLD analysis project Ga0209148, IMG submission 184288) | Arabidopsis root microbial communities from North Carolina, USA - plate scrape CL_Col_mMF_r2 (SPAdes) (version 2) | ecosystem: Host-associated > Plants > Roots > Endosphere | place... | reverse complement strand
CGCCGCGGGCGGCATCGCCCCGACCAGGAAAGGCCTCGATCCATGACCCGGCGCAGCGCGCATCACGAATCCTCCGCGGAATTCGTCGCCGAGGAGATCGCTTTCGAACCGCCCCTCACCGACGGGCGCTCGCTCGAAGATGGCGGATTCGATGTGCGCGAGTTCGCGCGCACCGCCCGGGCCAGTCACCGCGGCCAGCTCGACCTGGATCAGATCAGCGAGTCCGGGCTGACCGATGACGCGATCAGACTCCTCCGCCTGCTGCGCGATCTCGAACGCTCGACCATGCAGCGGATGCGCAACGTGCTGGTCACCGCGACCCACAAGGATGCGCGGGTCACCGCCTTTCTCAGCACCTGGGCCTTCGAGAAGTACTGGCTGGCCGACGCGCTCGACGCCGTGCTCGAGGCCACCGGCGACGACCTCCACTCCTCCGCCCCGGCAGGTGGACTCCGCACGGTCGTCCTGGAGCGCCGCGAGCGCCGCGGCGCGGTCGCGCGGGCGATCCAAGGCAACATCGACGGCCCCCAGATCGTCGCGGCCCACGTGACCACCGGACTGATCGACGAATGGATCACCCAAGCGGCATATCGGCGCCTGGGCGAACTGGCCAAGGGCCTGCACTCGATCGTCGCCCTGATCAACGGGATCAAAGACCGACACATCGCCTTCCTCTCGGAGGAGGCCAAGCGCCGGCTCGCCAGCTCGGCGCGGGCGCGCAAGCTGGCCGCCCGAGAGGTGAAGCACGCGGTCTGGCCGATCGGTGCGGTCGAGCACTCCGATGACGACCGCACCTTCTTCGACGAGACCGTCTTCGGCACGGACAACGGGCGGGCCGAACTCGGGCGCATCGAGGAGCTGGTGCGCGCGCTTCCCGGGCTCGCGCCCGTGGCCTCGACCATTTCTGCGAGACTCATTCCGTGACAGCTGCGTCTTCGAGGGCCAAGAGAGCAACGACCGATCTCGGCTCCGCGCACGTCTTCCTGACCGGGGCGACCGGTTTCGTCGGGCAGGCGGTGCTCGAGCGACTGCTCTCGGCGCACCCCGGCACCACCATCTCGATCCTGGTCAGAACGAAGGCCGGCGAAGACACCGCGGCCCGTGTGGCCGAACTGCTGGCCAAGCCGGTGTTCGACTCGTGGCGGCAGAAGGTGGGCGACAAGGCGGTCGAGAAGGCGGCCAAGGAACGCATCCGGATCGTGGAGGGCGCCATGGGCTCGATCCCCGCGCTTCCGAAAGATCTCGACGTCGCGATCCACTCCGCATCGGTGGTCAGCTTCGACCCGCCGATCGACGAGGCCTTCGACACGAACGTCAACGGCGCGATCAACCTGTACGAGCGACTGCTCGAGACCGGGGGCGACCCGCGCGTCGTGCACGTCTCCACCTGCTACGTCGGCGGGCTCCGCAAGGGAGTCGCGCCCGAGGCGCGGCTCACCCACGAGGTCGACTGGCGCGCCGAATACGCGGCGGCCAAGGCGGCGCGCGACCGGGTCGAGATCCTGTCGCGCGAATCCGACCAGCTGCGGGTCTTCATGGATGCCGCGCGCGCCAAGCACGGCAAGGAGGGTCCGCAGGCGGTCGCCAAGGCGAGCGAGGCCGCTCGCCTGGCCTGGGTGAAGTCGGAACTCGTCGACGCCGGCCGCACCCGCGCCCAGTCGCTCGGCTGGACCGACGTCTACACGCTCACCAAGGCCTTCTCCGAGCGCGCCGCCGAAGAGCTCTGGGGCGAGAACGGGCACCGCCTGTCGATCGTTCGGCCGGCCATCATCGAGAGCGCGCTGAAGCATCCCTTCCCGGGTTGGATCGACGGCTTCAAGGTCGCCGACCCGCTGATCATCGCCTACGGACGCGGGCTGCTTCCCGAGTTTCCGGGGCTGCCCGACTCGATCCTGGACGTCATCCCGGTCGACTACGTGGTGAACGCCATCCTGGCCGCGGCGGCGAACCCCGCCGACAAGAACAAGCCGGAGTACTACCACGTGGCGTCCGGCGCCTCGAACCCACTGCCGTTCCACCAGGAGTTCCAGTACGTCAACACGTACTTCACCGAGCACCCGATGAAGAACAAGAAGGGCGAAGACCTCGTCGTTCCGACCTGGAAGTTCCCGATCGGCAACAAGGTCGAGCGCGATGTGAAGCGCAAGGAGCGCCTCGCGATCCGGGCCGAGAAGCTGCTGGGTCGCCTGCCGGACACCGGACGGGTGCGCCGCTGGCACAACCAGATGATCCGCAACATCGCCGACCTCGAGACGCTGCGCAACTTCACCCAGCTCTACCGCGTCTACGTGCAGACCGAGATCATCTTCGACGACCGCAACCTGCGCGGCCTGCACGAGTCCCTGCCCGCCGACAAGCGTGCCGAGTTCGGCTTCGACATCGAGGCGATCGACTGGGAGGACTACATGCTCCATGTCCACTTCCCGGCGATCATCGCGCTGACCACCGAGTTCTCGGCGAAGCGGGCTGCGAAGAAGGCGGCCGCCGTCGCCGCGGCGCCCCCGACGGACGAGTTGGCGGCACGTTCCGATGTGCTGGCGGTCTTCGACCTCGAGGGCACCGTCGTCGACTCCAACATCGTGCAGCAGTACCTGTGGGTGCGCTCCGCGGGCGTGCGCAAGGCGGCGTGGCCGGGCGAGGTGCTGTCGATCCTGGGGTCGTTGCGTGGCTACCTGCGCGCCGAGAAGCGCGACCGCGGCGAGTTCATCCGCTCCTTCCTGCGTCGCTACGCGGGGATCCCGGAGGCCCGCCTGCAGAAGATCGTGCGCGGCGGGTACGCCGACACGATGTACCGGCACACCAGCCCGGCTGCGATCCGCGCGATCAAGGCACACCGGGATGCCGGGCACCGCACCGTGCTCGTCACCGGCTCGATCGAGACTCTCGCCGAACCCCTCGCCGGCCTGTTCGACGAGGTGGTCGGCGGACACATGCACGAGAAGGACGGCGTGCTCACCGGCTACCTGGCCAAGCCACCGCTCGTCGACGAGGCGCGCGCGGCCTGGGTGCGCCGCTATGCGGAGGAGCACGGGCTCGACCTCGCCGCGTCGTACGGCTACGGTGACAGTCACGCCGACCTGGTGTGGCTCGAATTGCTGGGGCATCCCCACGCGGTCAACCCGGACACCCAACTGGCACGGGAAGCGCAACGAAGAAATTGGAAGATCGACACCTGGAAACGCGGCACTCGCTCACCGAAGCGTGATGTGATGGTGGCCACGGCCCAGCACGCCGATCGCGCTCCCGAACACGCGAACTGAAGGAACCAGCATGGCATTCGACATCGTGAAGTACACGACGAACTCGTCGGCGGTCGGCTGGAGCGATCTCGATTTCGACACCTTCGACAGCCAGCCCCTGCCGGACTCGACGCTGCGCACCCTCGTCTATATGTGCAATGTGGAATATCACACGGTCTGCTACCTGCGTGACCTGTTGACCACGCCATCGCACAAGGAGCCCGAGATCGGCGCCTTCATGACGATGTGGAACCGCGAGGAGTTCTGGCACGGCGAAGCCCTTGCCGCGGTCCTGGCCAAGCACGGCATCGAGATGAACTTCGACGAGTTGAAGGCCAACCGACTGAAGCTCGGGTGGAAGGACCGGCTCGACCCGATCAAGCAGTCCCTGCTCGGCGGCCTGGTGGGCATGGACTTCGTGGCCGTGCACATGGCGTGGGGCGCTGCCAACGAGTGGTCGGCCAACGCCGCCTACCTGCGGATGGCGAAGCAGGAGAACCACCCCGTGCTCGGCGAGCTGCTGAAGCGGATCGCGGCTCAAGAGACCAAGCACGTCGCGTTCTACGCCTCGCAGGCCCGCGACCGCCTCGCGGCCAGCAAGAAGGCCCGCGTGATCGCGCGCTTCGCGCTGAAGAAGTTCTGGGGCCCTGTCGGATCGACCATCTCGACCGACGAAGAAGTCACCCACGTGATGGGCCAGCTGTTCAGCGGCGAAGAGGGCCGCAAGCTGATCCGCGACGTCGACTCGCACATCGCGAAGCTGCCGGGCATGGAGGGGCTGACGATCGTCGAGACCTCACTGGATGCCCGCCACATCCCGGCGACCGGTCCGGGTGCGCACGAGCGCGAACTGGTCGGCGCGGCGTAGAACCTCCACGAAGAAGCCTTCACGGCGTGGCAGCGAGCGATGACCGACTTCCATCGCCGGGGCGATCTGCCTCGATAGGGTCCCGAACCGCATTTCAGTTCGCGCTGCATTGCGCCCGAACTGAAATGGGAAGGCCGAGGGTTGCGGGGAGTCGCGAGCGCGCTCCAGAACGTCGCGCGAAACCACTCCGCGCGCTCTCAGGCCGGGATCGTGATGCGGAAGACCGCCCCTCCCGCCGGCGCCCCCTGCGCCGAGATCGAACCGCCCATACGTTCGACGAGCCGGGCGGCGATCGAGAGCCCGAGTCCCGTGCCCACGGGGCGCGTGTCGCGGTAGCGCTCTCGGAGCACGCCGCGCTCGAAGGCGCGTTCGGCATCCTCGTCGGTCAGTCCCGGGCCGCCATCGGCGACCGACACCACGACCGACGACCCCGCGCGCGCGGCCGAGAGCTGCACCCGTGATCCCGGGGGGCTGACCCGCAGGGCGTTCTCGATCAGCCCGTCGAGCACCTGGCGCAACCGGGCTGCGTCGGCGGTCGCCACGACCGGGCCGGATGCCGCGACCTCGACGACGACTCCGCCCGAGGTCGCCGTCGCATGCCAGGCGGTGGCGACCTCCGTCAGCACCCCCTGCACATCGACCGAAGTCGGAGTCAGCGAGAAGTCGTCGGCCTCGAGCCGTGCCAGCGCGAGCAGATCGGTCGTGAACGAGGTGAGGCGTTCCGCCTCGGCCTCCAGGGTCTTGCCGACCTGGGTCAGCTGATCGGCGGGCACGAGCCCGTCGCCCAGCGCCTCGGCATAGCCCCGGATCGCGGTGAGCGGTGTGCGCAACTCGTGCGAGATCGAGAGCAGGAACTCGCGCTGCCGCCCCTCGGAGTGCACCAGCGCGCTGTCGAGCGACCCCAGTGCCGCCTCGACGTCGCCGACCTCGGGGATGCCGCTGGGCGCGAGCGCGACATTCCGCTGCCCAGCGGCCATCCGGCGGGCGGCGGCCGCAAGACGGATGAGCGGTTTGGCCAGAGCGCGCGCCACGAAGAAGGCCGCGATGGCCGCGACGACGAAGCCGATGGCGAGCGCGAGCAGAATGCGGCCGAGCACGGTCGGGGTGAGCGCGCGCACCGTCCCGACATCCTGGATGGCGACCACACCGCCCCCCTGCGCGGTGGGGCGGCCCTCGAGCAGATAGGTGGCGCCGCCGCTGCGCACGGTGGTGGAGACATCCCGCCCCGCTCGCAGCTGCACGATGACCCGCCGTGGCACCGGAGCGGCACCGGTCACCGCGCCCCCGGGCGAGACCGCGGCGACGAGCGTTCCGGGGTTGTCGAGCTGCGACAGTCCGGCGATGATCGCGTCGCGGGTCGCGGGCTTCGCGGCGGCGAGACGGTCGACCTGCGCGCTGAGTTCGCTCCGAGCGGCACTGGTGTCGACCGAGCGCACCAGCTGGAGGGCGGCGATGGCGGTCACGAGCACGGCGATCAGCGCCACGATCACGGTGGCGGCCAGGATGCGGGTGCGCAAAGAGACGCCACGGGTGGCGGGTGCGGCGGGCGCCGGAGCGGCCGAGGCCGGAAGCCCGCTCACCCGCCGCCCTCCTGCAGCGAGTAGCCCACGCCGCGCACCGTGCGGATGGGATCCGGCTCGCCCAACTTGGAGCGCAGCTGCGCGATGTGCACGTCGACGGTGCGGCTGCCGCTGTAGTCCGCGACGCCCCACACCGACGACAGCAGCTGCTCCCGGCTGAACACGTGCCCAGGATGCGCCAGCAGATGCGCGAGCAGGTCGAACTCGGTGGCGGTGAGGTCGACCTCCGCGCCATCGACCATGACGCGGCGCGCCCGTTCGTCGAGCTCGAGCCGCCCGGCGCGGCGCACGACGGATGCCGACGGAGCGGCGGCGCGGCGGACCAGGCCCTTGACCCGCGCCACCAGCTCGCGCGGCGAGAACGGCTTCGTGAGATAGTCGTCGGCGCCGAGCTCCAAGCCGACCACGCGATCGATCTCGCTGTCGTGCGCGGTCACGAACACCACGGGGACCCAGTTCTGCTCGGCGCGCAGCCGGCGAACCACCTCGGTGCCGTCCATGCCCGGAAGACCGACGTCGATGATGACGGCAACGGGAGCGAGGCGACGGATGTCGGCCAGCCCTTGCGCGCCATCGGTGGCGAGATGCACGCCGAACCCCGCCTGGGTGAGGTACAGGCGCTCCAACTCGGCGATCGTGCGTTCGTCTTCGACGATGACGACCATCCCGCGACCGATGCTCTCCGTCTCGGCGGTCATGGGGTCATTCAACCGCACGACGGGCGCCGAGAGGCTCACGGCTCGTCGCCGGTCGCGCCCGCCTGATCTCCCGCGTCGGCGTTGGATCCCGCCTCGTTGTTCGCCGTGTCGGCCGAGTCGAGATCCTGGGTGATCCCCGCGATCGCGGCGGAGTCATCGGCCGCCGGAGCGGTCGAGGTCGTCGCGGTCGTGCCGCTCGCCCCCGGTGCGCCGACGGAGCCGGCGCCGGGCTGCGCGCCGAGCTTGCCGCATCCGGTCAGGGCGACCAGGAGGGCCAGCGTCACCGCCGGAACGACGACCCGGGATGCCCGTGCGCTCACTTCAGCGCCGCCGCGATCGCGCGGCCGTCCTGCGCGGCGGCCTTGCTGTCCGCGAGGGCGTCGTGCGCTGCCGCACGGTCGTCGGTCAGGATCGCGTGGTTCGCGTTGTAGGCGGCAGGCGTGACGGCCAGGGCGGCCGCGGCGAGTCCGGTGGTCTTGGTCACGGCATCCGCCGTCTTGGCCTGCATGTCGGCCAGCTTGGCCTGGAGGTCGGGCGTGACCTTGTCGGGGTGAGCCGCGAAGTAGCTCGAGATCTTCGTCGCCGCGGCCTGCAGCTTCGGGATGGCGGTATCGGTCAGGCCATCGGCGGCGGCCGCGATGTAGCTCTGGCGGAGCGCGACCGCGTACACCCGGTAGTCGGTGAAGATGCTGCGGTAGTCGGTCCACGCCGTGGCGACTGTCGTGTCGGCGGCGATCTTGGACTGCAAGGTCTGCATGCCGCTCAGGTCGGCGTTCAGGGTGGCCAGCACGGTGGCCTTGTCGGACGCGTTCAGCGTCTTGGTCGCGTTGACCTTGCCGATGCCGGTGTCGAGCGAGGTGATGCGCTTGGCGGTCGCGGCGGCTCCGGCCTGCTGGATCGCCGACAGACTCGAATGCGACGTGACCGGCGTGCCGTCGGAGGTCGCTGCCGTCGCGGGCAGCGCGCAGGCGAGCGAGCCGAGGGTGAGAACGCCGACCGTCGCGACGCCGGTGAGAACGCGGGAGGTGAGGAAGCGGGACATGATGACTCCTGTCGTCAGATGAAGCGGATGACGACAGAGTGGCCGCGCCGCATTCGACGCCGATCAGGCGAATGTACGGGCTCGGTAAAGCCGGACTACGCCTCGACGGCCGCCAGTTGCCCGCACGCCCCGTCGATCTCTTTGCCGCGGGTGTCGCGCAGGGTGGTCGGGATGCCCGCCGCCTCGAGTCGGCGCACGAACTCGTTCTGCACCTCGGGCTCGGACGCGGTCCAGATGGACCCCGGTGTCGGGTTGAGCGGGATCGGGTTCACGTGCACCCAGCCGTGCCCGCGCTCGTTGAGCTTCTGCGCGAGCAGGTCGGCGCGCCAGCCGTGGTCGTTCATGTCCTTGATGAGCGCGTACTCGATCGAGACCCGGCGACCGGTGGCGTCGAAGTAGGCGCGGGCGGCGTCGAGCGCCTCGTCGACCTTCCAGCGCGAGTTGACGGGGATGAGCTCGTCACGCAGTTGGTCGTCGGGCGCGTGCAGCGAGAGCGCGAAGGTCACCGGGATCTTCTCGGCCGCGAGCTTGCCGATCGCGGGCACCAGCCCGACCGTCGAGACCGTGATGTGCCGCGCGCTCATGCCCAGCCCCTGGGGCTGCGGGGCGACCATCGTGCGCACCGCCTTCATCACGCGCGCGTAGTTCGCCAGTGGCTCGCCCATCCCCATGAAGACGATGTTGCTGACCCGCTCAGGCGTGGTCTCGCTGCGCTTCTTGCCGGCGAGTTCGCCATCTGCAATCGCTCGGTTGGCGCGCACCACCTGCTCGACGATCTCGGCGGCCGACATGTTGCGGGTCAGTCCCGCCTGGCCGGTCGCGCAGAACGGGCAGTTCATGCCGCAGCCGGCCTGCGAGCTGACGCACAGCGTGATCCGGCCCGGGTAGCGCATCAGCACCGACTCGACGAGGGCTCCGTCGTGCAGCTTCCACAGGAACTTGATCGTGTCTCCGCGATCGGTCGTCAGGCGGCGCACCTCGGTCATCAGCGGAGGCAGCAGACCGGACACCAGCTCATCGCGATCGGATGCCGGCAGATCCGTCATGAGCGCCGGGTCGCTCGTGTAGTGCGTGAAGTAGTGGGTGGCGATCTGCTTGGCGCGGTAGGCCGGAAGGCCGAGCTCGGCCATCCGGGCGGCGCGCTCCTCGTCCGAGAGGTCGACCAGGTGCACGGGCGGCTTGCCGCGTTTCGGGCTCGCGAACTGCAGCAGGGGGCGGCCGTCGGCACCCTTCGCCTGCGTCCAGCCCTCGGTGGCAGGACGGATCTGGGTGACGGGGCCCGGGATGCCGGGGGGCTCGATCATGTCTGCAGCCGTCGTCAGCGGCGGGCGCAGCGGCTCAGACCTCGCCGGCGCGACGCCGTCGAGCTGCCTCCGCCTGCTCGATCAGCTCGTCGCGGGTGACCTCGCGGGTCGTCTCGCGATCGGAGGTGCCCTGCGCGGTCAGGCTGTTCTCGATGTCCTCGGACTGGCCGGAGTCGACGGTGTCCCAAGTGACCGCCGAGTCGGACTGGTTTCCGCTGGCGTTGGTGCCGTGGTCGGTGCTGCCGGGCTCGATGCCCTCGATGTTGCGCTCGTCGGTGCTCATCCCGACAGTCTGCCATTTGGTGCGCCCGAAGGGATTCGAACCCCCAACCTTCTGATTCGTAGTCAGATGCTCTATCCGTTGAGCTACGGGCGCAATGGGTGTCGGCACGATGGCCAACCTGACGACTATATCAGCGGTCGCGGAGTGCGGGATCCTCCGCGGCCCGGGCGACGGCGACGGCGGAGACGACGGAGCATACCGGTCGCCCAGGTGTGACGGTGCGCTACGCTACTGACCCGACCGGGTGAACGTCCGGAACACCGAAGGATGACCTCATGGCCGGCCAGCCCCCTACGCCGCGATCCACGCTGGCATCAGCACCACTCACGATCGCGGCGATCATGCCCCTCTACAACGGGCGAGACTGGGTGCAACAGGCGCTGCACAGCGTGCTCGCGCAGACGGTCAGCCCCGACGAGATCATCGTGGTGGATGACGGGGGCACGGACGACAGCGTCGACCTCGTCCGGGCGATCGCGAGAGACGAGCCGCGCATCCGGGTGGTGAGCCAGGTGAACGCGGGCCAATCGGCCGCACGCAATCTGGCCATTTCGATGTGCGCGAGCGAATGGATCGCGCTCATCGATCAGGACGACCTCTGGTATCCCAACCACCTGGAAGTCCTGGTCGAGGCCGTTCGAGGTCACGACGGCCTCCGGTTGGGATGGGCGTACAGCGACTTCGATGACATCGACATCGACGGCCGATTGGTCAACCGGGATTTCATCGGCCACACGAAGGTCGACAATCCCAAGCGGGATCTCACCAAGGTGCTGTCGCAGGGCTTCATCATCCAACCGTCGGCAACCCTGATCCGGCGGGACGCGATCCTCGAGGTCGGCGGGTTCGACGAACGCCTGTCCGGCTATGAAGACGACGACCTCTTCCTGCGCATCTTCCGCGCCGACTACGACAACGTCTACATCCCGATGCCGACCTCCCAGTGGCGCATCCACGCGTCGTCCGCGGGTGGAACGGCACGCGCCGAGGAGTCTCTGCGGATCTACTCCCGCAAGCTGATCGAAGCGTTCCCCGACGACAAGTGGCGCGGCCACTACTATCGCGCCGACCAGATCGCTCCCCGATTCATCAGCGTGTGGCTGCACATGTACATTCGCGCAAGCCGATACAAGGATCGCGCCAAGATGCGTCTGTACGCGCGAGAAGCGCGGGCACTGGTGCGCTATCTGCGGCCGCGTGCGCGCATCACGATGGGTGCGGCGCTCGTCTTCTTGCGTCAGCCGCTGTTCATCCGGATCTGGGCCGGCTCCGAGGGAGGCCAGTCTCTGGGCTGGAACGCGCTGGCCGCCTGGGCTCGACGGTTGACGGGACTATGATGCGGAAGTCCACGCGGCGGTCCGACAAGCGGTCGGACAAACGCTACGTCCAGGAGTACGAGGACTACGTCGCCCGCATGCAGACGCTCTTCGATCACGACGAGGCGATGGCCTACGCCGTCGGAGGCGGCGACTTCTCCAAGGTCGGGCAGTGGGAGCTCAGGCTCCTCGCGGACGCTGGTCTGCGAGAGGGACACCGGATCATCGATGTCGGATGCGGGTCCGGCCGGCTAGCTGCCGCCCTCACCGCGCGGTTCGGTGACCGGATCTCGTACCTGGGTCTCGACATCGTCCAGACGATGCTCGACTACGCGGCGACGGTGTCGGATCCGTCCTACCGCTTCGCGTTGAACACCGAACTCGCGATTCCGGCTCCGGACGCGTCCTGCGACTTCATCGTGTTCTTCTCGGTGGTCACGCATCTGCTCCACGAGGAATCGTTCAGGTACCTGCGTGATGCCGCGCGCGCTCTGAAGCCGGACGGACGACTGGTGCTGACCTTCCTCGAGTCGAAGCAGAACTGGAGCATCTTCGAGCGCGTCGTCGAGGTCTCGCAGGATCCGTCCATCAAGGAGCCTCTGGTGATGTTCATCGAGCGCCCGATGCTGGAGGCCTGGGCCGATCACCTCGGCCTCACGATCGAGAAGATCGTCGCTCCGGGACCGTCCGAGCAGATGCTCGCCGTCATGAGGCCCAGCTCGACATGAGCACCTCGGCCTCCGAATCCTCGCGCGCCCGCGCTCGTCGGCTCGCCGGACTTCCGATGGAGACCATCAGCGCCCGTGTGCCCTTCTTCGCCACGGGCCTGCCCACGATCCGCGAGATCTGGAGACGCCGGGAACTGGTCGGCCTGCTCGTGCGTCGCGAACTCCGCGCCAGGTACAAGGGAAGTTCGCTCGGCATCCTCTGGAGCCTCATCAAGCCGCTTGCTCAGTTGCTCATCTACTACTTCGCGATCGGTCAGATCCTCGGCGCCGCGCGATCCATCCCCAGTTTTGCGATCTTCGTCTTCATCGGACTGACGGCGTGGACGCTCGCGACCGAGATCATCACCAGTGGAACCCGCTCGATCGTCGACAACGCCGGGCTGGTGAAGAAGGTGACCCTTCCCAGAGAGATCTTCCCGCTCGCCGCCGTGGGTGGGGCGCTGGTCAACCTGGGCATTCAGTTCGTCGTGCTGCTGAGTGCGATGATCGCGGTCGGTCAGTTCCCGCTGACGTGGGGGGCGCTCTGGGTCATCCCCTCGCTCGCCCTCATCGTCACGTTCTGTGCCGCAATCGCTCTGCTGCTGTCCGCGCTGAATGTGTATCTGCGGGACATCCAGCACCTGGTCGAGGTCGTGCTGATCGTCGCGTTCTGGACATCGCCGATCGTGTACGCATACAGCTTCGTGTCGAACCTGTCCCTGGGGTGGGCACTGCAGATCTACCTGCTCAACCCCATCACGCTCGGCGTGCTCGGGATGCAGCGAGCGCTCTGGGTGGCCGGCGCTGACCTGCCACGCAGCTTTCCCTCCGAGCTCGGCCCGCGCATCCTCGTCGCTCTCCTGATCAGTGCGGTACTGCTCTGGATCAGCCACCGCGTCTTCCAGAAGTTGCAGGGCAACTTCGCCCAGGAGCTGTGATGCCCGCTCCCGAGATCGTCCGCCTCGAAGGCGTCTCGAAGCGCTTCGTGCTGCTGCGCGACAAGTCGGTCAAGGAGCGGTTGCTCAACATCACGGCATCGCGAGCGCATCGTCAGGAGTTCTGGGCGCTGCGCGATATCGAGCTCAGCATCCCCGCCGGCGCGACGGTGGGACTGGTCGGCCATAACGGGTCGGGCAAGAGCACGTTGCTCAAACTTATCGGCGGGATCCTGCAGCCCACCTCCGGATCGGTGTCGCGCCGCGGGCGGCTCGCCGCCCTTCTGGAGCTCGGCGCGGGATTCCACCCCGACCTCACCGGGCGCGAGAACGTCTACCTCAACGCGGCTCTGCTCGGCATGAGCCGGGCCGACACCCGGGCGGCGTTCGATCAGATCGTCGACTTCTCGGGCGTCGAGGACTTCATCGACACAGCCGTCAAGTTCTACAGCTCGGGGATGTACGTGCGGCTCGCCTTCGCCGTCGCGGTGCATGTCGACCCGGACCTGCTGCTCGTCGACGAGGTTCTCGCGGTCGGAGACGAGGCATTCCAGGCCAAATGCCTCGACAAGATCCGGGATTTCCAGAGGGAGGGGCGCACGATCGTGCTGGTAAGTCACGCCGCCCCTCAAGTGGAACAGCTGTGCGACCGCGTCGTGGTGCTGCACCATGGCGCGATGATCTTCGACGGCGGCGCGTCAGAGGGCATCCGGGTGCTGCGCAGCCAGACCGACGACACCGTCTGAGTTCAGTCGTCTTCCCCCGAGCCAACTGCAGGTCGAAAGTCCGGCGTCCACCGTGGGCGACGGGACCAACGACCCTGTTCGACGCGACTCCCGGTGCCGAAACATGGCTCCCGACGTGAGGAGGCCCCCATGGCGATGAGCGCCAGCAATCTGCTGTCGAGAGCGGAACTGGAGGGAGTGGTCGGTGAGATCCGGCCGGAACTCTGCTGGGAGGCTCTCGAGTCGAACACCCTGGGTCGTCTCGCGGTGGCGCATGACGACACCATCGACATCTTCCCGATCAACTACGTGGTCGACGGGGCGAGGATCTACTTCCGCACCGCAGCGGGCTCGAAGCTGCTGGACATCAAGGCGCACTCGCACGTGGCCCTTGAGATCGACGACGTCGACGACGTCGCAGCGTACAGCGTCGTCGTCAAGGGCAGGGCTGCCGCCCTCGACTCGGTCTCCGATGTGGCAGAGGCTGATGCGCTGCCCCTGACCTCGTGGATCCCCACGATGAAGCTGCGCTGGGTCAGGATCTGGCCGGCCGAGGTCACCGGTCGAGTGTTCCGCCGCGGCAAGGAGGAGAGCCCCTATGTCTGACTCGACGAAGACGCGAGCTGCGAAGACAGCACGGCCGACCGGGCCGAGTACGACGGCGTCGCACGTGCTTCGCTTCGGCGAGGTCGGCATGGCCGATGTGCCGCGAGTCGGGGGCAAGAACGCCTCGCTCGGCGAGCTGATCTCCGCATTGTCGGGCGAAGGCGTTCGGGTTCCCGACGGCTTCGCGACGACGGCAGAGGCCTACCGCCGGTTCGTCGCGCACAACGGCCTCGAGGACCGCATCTCGGCCGAGCTCGACGCCTATCGCAGCGGAGCCATCACCCTCCAGACCGCGGGCGAGACGATCCGCGAGGCGTTCCTGTCCGGGGAGTTCCCTCCGGCGCTGGCAGCTGAGATCCGCGCGTCGTATGCCGCGCTGGCCGAGGGCAGCGGCCTGACGCACCCGGCCGTTGCGGTGCGCAGCAGCGCGACCGCCGAAGACCTGCCGGATGCCAGCTTCGCCGGCCAGCAGGAATCGTTCTTGAACGTCGTGGGGGAACGGCAGCTGCTGGATGCCTGCCGTCGCTGCTACGCATCGCTCTTCACCGACCGCGCCATCACCTACCGACAGCTCAAAGGCTTCGACGACCTCTCGGTCGCGCTGTCCATCGGGGTGCAGCGGATGGTCCGCAGCGACCTCGGTGCCTCGGGTGTGATGTTCTCGCTCGACACCGAGAGCGGATTCCCTCGCGTCGCGGTGATCAATGCCGCCTGGGGCTTGGGCGAGTTGGTCGTGCAGGGGATCGTGGATCCCGACAGCTACATGGTCTTCACCCCGCTGCTCAACGATCCTGAGCTGTCGCCGATCATCGAGCGCACGGTCGGGGCCAAGGAGCGCAAGATGGTCTACAGCCGCGGCTCCAGCGCTCGCACCCGCACGATCGACACGACTCGTCGGGAGCGCGAGGCGCTTGTTCTGGATGACGCCGACATCCTTCAGCTGGCCCGCTGGGCCGTGATCGTCGCCAAGCACTACCAGCGGCCGATGGACATGGAGTGGGCGAAGGACGGCGCGACCGGAGAGCTCTTCCTGGTGCAGGCCCGCCCCGAGACCGTTCAGGCCGGCAAGTCGGTGTCGGCGTTCGTCGTCAACCGGCTCACCGGTGAAGGGCCGCTGCTGCTGCGCGGCTCGGCGATCGGCGAGGGCATCGCGAGCGGCGAGGTCTGCGTCATTCGCGACCCGTCTGAGATCGCGCGGTTCCGCGACGGGGCGATCCTCGTCACCGAGATGACCGACCCCGACTGGGTGCCGATCATGTCTCGCGCCGCGGGCATCATCACCGAGCACGGGGGAACCACCAGCCACGCCGCCATCGTCAGCCGTGAACTGGGCAAGCCCGCCGTCGTCGGCACCGGCAACGCGACCAGCGTGCTGCAGGAGGGTCAGCCGGTGACGCTGAGCTGTGCAGAAGGCGAAGAGGGTCGCGTCTACGGAGGCATCCTGGGCTTCGAGCGCGACGAGATCGACCTGAGCGCGATCCCGTCGACCCGCACCCGGCTGATGGTCAACATCGCGAGCCCGGCGGCGGCCTTCCAATGGTGGCGCCTGCCGGCAGCCGGCGTCGGACTGGCCCGTATGGAGTTCATCATCAGCAGCGGCATCCGGGTCCACCCCATGGCGCTCGTGCATCCGGAGAGAGTCAGCGCCGCCGGCGATCGCGCCACCATCGCCCAACTCACCCGAGGCTGGGCAGACGGCTCCACCTACTTCGTCGACACCCTGTCACGCGGGCTCGCGAAGATCGCCGCGCCCTATCACCCGAACCCGGTCATCGTGCGGATGAGCGACTTCAAGTCGAACGAGTACGCGCATCTGGTCGGCGGCGGCGACTTCGAGACCCCGGAGGAGAACCCGATGATCGGATTCCGCGGGGCGTCGCGATACTACGACCCCCGGTACCGTGAGGCGTTCGCGCTCGAATGCCGCGCTATCCGGATGGTGCGCTCGCAGCTGGGGTTCCGCAACGTCATCGTGATGATCCCCTTCTGCCGCACCGTCGCCGAAGCCGACCGGGTGCTCGCCCTGATGGCCGAGCACGGGCTCGAGCGCCGCGTCGACGGCCTCGAGGTCTACATGATGTGCGAGATCCCGGCGAACGTGATCGTCGCGAGCGACTTCGCGGCCCGCTTCGACGGCTTCTCGATCGGCTCGAACGACCTGACCCAACTGACTCTCGGAGTCGACCGCGACTCGGGTGACCTCGCGGCGCTGTTCGACGAACGCGATCCCGCCGTGCTCAAGATGGTCGGCATGGCGATCCAGGGCGCGCACGGAGCCGGGATCAAGGTGGGCATCTGCGGTCAGGCGCCGAGCGACTACCCCGAATTCGCCGAGTTCCTCGTGGAGCAGGGCATCGACTCGATCTCACTCAACCCCGACAGCTTCTTGCGCACCGCGGGACACGTGGCGCGGATCGAGGCCAAGCAGTCGCAGTGAATCCGCCCACCGGCCTCAGCGACGCCGAGGTACGTGATCGGCGCGCTCGCGGGCAGGTCAATCGGATTCCCGATGACGCGGGCCGGTCGTTGGCCCGCATTCTCGTGGCGAACACCTTCACCGTCTTCAATGGGGTCGTCGGTGGCAGCTTCGTGCTCCTGCTGGTCATCGGGTCCTGGCAGGACGCGCTGTTCGGCGGCTTCGTCATCGCCAACACCCTGATCGGCGTGGTGCAGGAGTTCCACGCCAAGCGCGTGCTGTCCCGTCTCGCGGTCCTGACGTCGCCGAAGGCGCATGTGCGTCGCGGTGGCCACGATGTGGAGTGCGCGGTGTCCGAGGTGGTGCAAGACGATCTGCTGATCCTGCGAGCGGGCGAGCAGGTCACGGCCGATGCGGTCGTGGTCGAGGGTGACGGCATCGACGTCGACGAGTCGTTGCTGACCGGCGAGGCTGAGCCGGTGGCAGCGGGCGTCGGTCGCGAACTGCTGAGCGGCTCGCTCGTCGTGGCCGGAAGCGGCCTCGCACGGGTCATCCGGGTCGGCCCCGATTCCTACGCGGCCAGGATCACCCGCGAAGCGCGCCGCTTCTCACTGGTGAACAGCGAGCTGCGCCGCTCGATCGACCGCGTGATCCGCTGGATATCGATCGCCCTCATCCCGGTGGCCGCGGTGGTGCTGAACGGACAGGTCCAGGCGGCGGGAGGCTGGTCTGCCGTGCTCGCCCCTGGCGCGTGGCGTGACGCCGCGATCTCGTCGATCGCCAGTGTCATCGCGATGGTGCCGGCGGGATTGGTCTTCATCACCTCGGTCGCCCTCGCGGTCGGAGCGGTCCGCCTCTCGCGCAGCGGCGTGCTGGTCAGTGAGCTCGCTGCGGTCGAGGGGCTCGCCCGCGTCGACGTGCTGTGCATCGACAAGACCGGCACGCTGACCGAGGGCGCCATGACCCTCGACCGGATCGATCCGATCGGGGCGAGCGCGCCGGATGCGCGTGCGGCGCTGGCCTGGCTGGCCGCCGACCCAGCCGCCAACGCCACCTCCCGCGCCATCGGCGAGCGGTACGGCGCAGCCGAACGGGCGGGCAGCACTCCTGTCGCCACGGTGCCGTTCTCGAGCGTTCACAAATGGAGCGCGGTCGAGTTCTCAACCGGGGTGTCCGGTGGCACGTGGGTTCTCGGCGGCGCCGACGTCGTGCTGAACGACGCCCCGGACTCGGCCGATGTCCGCGCCCGCGCCGCCGACCAGGCCGCGGCCGGGTCGCGAACTCTCGTGCTCGCCCACTCGGCACGACCCATCCCACCGGCTCGGGCGGACGGACCCCGGCTGCCGGGCGGGCTGCGTCCAGTTGCGCTGCTCATCCTGGGCGAGCGCATGCGCGAGGATGCCGCCCGCATCGTCCGCTACTTCGACGACGAGGGCGTGCAGATCTGCGTCCTCTCCGGCGATGATCCGCGCACCGTCGCCGCCATCGCACGAGCGGCCGGATTGCCCGCGGATCTGGACGGCGTGGATGCGCGCACCCTCCCCGCAGACCCCTCCGCCCTCGTGCGGGCCGTCACCACGCACCGTGTGTTCGGCCGAGTGACCCCGGAGCAGAAGAAGACCATGGTGCTCGCCCTGCAGTCTGCCGGGCATACGGTCGCCATGATCGGCGATGGCGTGAACGACACCCTGGCCCTCAAGTGCGCCGACCTCGGCATCGCGATGGGTTCGGGCTCGGGCGCCGCCCGGGGAGTCGCGCGTGTGATCCTGCTCGACGATGGGTTCGCCGGTCTGCCCGGGGTGGTCGCAGAGGGCCGCCGCGTGATCGGGAACGTCGAGCGGCTCGCCCGCCTGTTCCTCACGAAGACCGTGTTCGCCATCGCGCTCGGCCTCGCCTTCGGCGCCATGCTGCAGCCGTTCCCCTTTCTCCCGCGGCAGTTGTCGGTCGTCGACGGACTCACGATCGGACTGCCGTCGCTCGTCCTGGCATTCCTGCCCAACCCGACCCCGTATCGGCGGGGATTCCTGCGCAGGACCCTGCGCTTCTGCGTGCCAGCCGGCCTGATCGTCGCGGCGGCGACCTTGGCGGTCGTCACCCTCGCGGGTGGACTCGGTCTCACACGTGCTCAGGTGCAGACGGCGGCGGTGATCACGCTCACCCTCAGCGGGCTGTGGGTGCTGGTCATCCTCCCCCGACCGCTGACCCGACTGACCGGCGCGGTGGTCGCCGGTGCGTACCTGGGCTTGGTGGTCGTGCTCTCGGTTCCCTTAGCACGCGCCTTCCTGCTGCTCGAGCTGCCCCCCGTCGGCATCGTCGCGGCGGCGATCGTGATCTCGGGCGCGGCGAGCCTGCTTCTCGAGGTCGTGCAGCGAACGACAGGGAGGCCCATGTTTTTCCGACCTCGATATCGCTCCGGTCGGTGATGGCGAGAGGATAGTCGCAGCGACCCAACGAAATGGAGCACCCGATGGCCTACGCCGTATCCAACCCCCTGACCGGCAAGACCGGGCAGACCTTCCCGACCTTCGATGCGCCACAGGTCGAGCACGCGGTGGCGGCTGCCGACCGGGCCCATCGCGAATGGTCGTCGAGCACGACGCCCGCGCAGCGCGGCGAGCTGCTGCGCAAGGCCGCGCACCTGCATCGGGACCGCCGCGACGAGCTCGCCGACCTGATCGTCGAAGAGATGGGCAAGATCCGCGACGGCGCGCTCGGTGAGGTCGACTTCGCCGCCGACATCCTCGACTACTACGCCGACAACGCCGAGCAGATCTGCAGCGACCAGCCGCTGACGATCCTCGGCGACGGGACCGCCGTCATCCGGCGCACCTCGCTCGGCCCGCTGCTCGGCATCATGCCGTGGAACTTCCCGTACTACCAGGTCGCCCGCTTCGCCGGGCCGAACCTCGCGCTCGGCAACACCGTGCTGCTCAAGCACGCCAGCCAGTGCCCCTCGTCGGCAGCAGCGCTCGAGAAGATCTTCCTCGACGCCGGATTCCCCGAGGGCGCGTACGTCAACCTCTACGTCACCAGCGAGCAGGTCGCCGAGATCATCGCCGACCCGCGCGTGCACGGCGTCTCGCTGACCGGCTCCGAGGCGGCGGGCGCCGCCGTCGCCGAGGTCGCGGGCCGCAACCTCAAGAAGGTCGTGCTCGAGCTGGGCGGCTCCGACCCGTTCATCGTGCTCTCGACCGATGACCTCGAT
>Ga0209148_1000953_pt1 | contig 18941 bp, 16 predicted proteins | sample AraplaCol_mMF_r2_2_FD_184288 | JGI IMG/M metagenome (GOLD analysis project Ga0209148, IMG submission 184288) | Arabidopsis root microbial communities from North Carolina, USA - plate scrape CL_Col_mMF_r2 (SPAdes) (version 2) | ecosystem: Host-associated > Plants > Roots > Endosphere | place... | reverse complement strand
GCGTCGCGACTGGCAACAATTCGAGTACGACGATCAATCGGCCGGGCAGCACCGATCAGGTTGAGCTAGGCATCTATGGTCTCGATCCGGATACGATCGATACGATCGGCATGAAGGTGGTGGCCGGCCGGAACCTGTCCAAGACTATCGCGCTCGACAATGCGACCACGCTGGATCTCAACGCCGAAAAGGCGCTGGCGGCGCACGGCGCCAATATTATCCTGTCGGAATCCGCGGCGCAGCGGATGGGCTTTCATTCGCCTCAGGCGGCAATCGGACAGACGCTGGATGTCGGGCTGGTCCGGCCAGAGCTTGGCAATGTGAAGGCGACGATCGTCGGGGTGGTGAGCGATGTACGCTACCGCACCTCGCGCGATCCGGTGCAGCCGACGCTTTATTATTACCGCACCGATGGTCTCAATTGTCTGCTGATCCATTTCACCGGCAATCCGTCGAATGCAGACAAGCGCGTGGGCGCGGTGTGGAAGCGGATGGTGCCGGGCATCCCGTACGTGTCCCGCTTCGTCGACGATATCGTTTACGACCTTTATAGCGCGGACGAGAAACGCGCCGAACTGTTCGGCATGTTCGCGATCCTGGCGGTGGTGATCGGCTGCCTTGGCTTGTTCGGCCTCGCCAGCTTCACCGCCGCGCAGCGCACCAAGGAGATCGGCATCCGCAAGGTGCTGGGCGCGCGCACGCGCGATATCGTGAAATTGCTGGTCTGGCAGTTCAGCCGGCCGGTGCTGATCGCCAACATGATCGCCTGGCCGGTCGCCTGGTGGGTGATGCGCGACTGGCTGCAGCGTTTCGACGCGCATATCGGGCTGGGGCCAACGCCTTTCCTGCTGGCCGGCTGCCTCGCGCTCGGCATCGCGATCGCGACGATCGCAAGCCATGCCATACGGGTGGCACGGGCAAACCCGATCTTGGCGCTCCGCTATGAATGAGGCGTTTCAGCTCCGCTGAAACGCGACGTCCGCGTGAGCGGATCAAAAAATCAACGCAAGATTGTTGCTTGCGCCCCGGACTCGATGGGGCCACCATGGCCGCAATGCAGCAGAGCGGCGGCATCGTCGAACCCGCCTGTCCGTCGTCGGAACGGATGGTTACCTTACCTGCAAGACCCGAACCGATCCGGCTCGCCGCCGATCAGACCGCAGTCGTCGTGATCGACATGCAGAATGCTTATGCCTCGCCCGGTGGCTATGTGGATCTTGCCGGCTTCGACATACAGGGTGCGGCCGGCACGATCGGCAAGATCGCGACCGTGCTCGACACCGCGCGCGGGGCGGGCGTTCAGGTCATCTATCTGCAGAACGGCTGGGACCCGGATTATGTCGAGGCTGGGGGGCCGGGATCGCCCAATTATCACAAATCCAATGCGCTCAAGACGATGCGCAACCGGCCCGAGCTCGATGGTCAGCTGCTCGCGCGTGGCGGCTGGGATTATGATCTGGTCGATGCGCTCGCGCCCAAGCCCGGCGATATCAGGCTGCACAAGACGCGCTATTCGGCCTTCTTCAATTCGCAATTGGACCAGACTCTGCGCGCACGTGGCATCCGCAACATCGTCTTCGTCGGCATCGCCACCAACGTGTGCGTTGAAAGCACGCTGAGGGACGGCTTCCACCTCGAATATTTCGGGGTGATGCTGGAGGATGCGACCCACCATCTCGGCCCCGAATTCACGCGACAGGCGACCGTGTACAACGTCGAGAAATTCTTCGGCTGGGTCAGCAATGTCGCCGATTTCTGCGGCAGCTTCGGCCAGATTGGACAAGGAGAGTAGGATGCCGTTCGAGGCGATCAATCCGCCGCAATTCACGACCCCGATCGCGCCCTATTCGGCCGGCGCCAAGGCCGGGAACACGGTTTACGTCTCGGGCGTGCTCGCGTTGGGCGAAGGTGGGACGGTGCTGCACGTCGGCGATGCCGCCGCGCAGACGCGCCATGTTCTGGACGTGATCAAGACCACACTCGAGGCGGCGGGCGCGACCATGGCGGACGTGGCGATGAACCACATCTTCCTCAAGGATCTGACCGATTATGCAGCCTTCAATGCAGTCTATGCGGAATATTTTCCGGGCCAGAAGCCCGCGCGTTATTGCATCCGGTGCGATCTGGTGAAGCCCGATTGCCTGGTCGAGATCGCGTCTGTGGCGCATATCGGTGCCTGAAGCCGCTGGGCTCTATTACGAACTGCACGGGCCGCCCGCGGGCGAGCCGCTCATCCTCTCACCGGGCCTTGGCGGCTCGGCGCACTATTGGCGGCCCAATGTCGAAGCGCTCGCCGAGCGCTTCAGGGTCCTGCTCTACGATCATCGTGGCACCGGGCGCAGCGACCCGGCCTTGCCCGAGACGGTCAGCATCGAGGACATGGCCGACGATGTGATCGCACTAATGGACGCGATCGGCATCGATCGCGCGCATTTCGGCGGAATGATCGGAATGGCAATCGCGCTCAAGGCGCGCACACGGCTGCGGCGGCTGATGGTGGTCAACGGCTGGGCGCGGCTGGAGCCGCATACCGGCCGCTGCTTCGACGCGCGGCTGCGGCTGCTACGCGAGGGTGGCCCGCATGCTTATGCCGAGGCGCAGTCGATCTTCCTGTTTCCCGCCGACTGGATCGCGCTGCATGAGGAGGATGTCGCGGCGATGGCGCGCGCGACGGTCGAGCATTTTCCCGAGCGCGCGACATTGGAGAAAAGGATCGCGGCCGCGCGGAGCTTCGACATACTCGATCGCGTCAGTGAGATCGGCACTGCCTTGCTGGCGGTCTGCGCGAGCGACGATGTGCTGGTGCCGTCGATCGCGTCGACGCGGATCGTCGACCATCTTTCGCCTTTCAACGGGGGTACCGAAGTCACGATGCGTTGGGGCGGGCATGCCTGCAACGTCACCGACCCCGAAAGCTTCCATCAGTTCGCGCTCGCCTGGCTGGCGGGACAGTCGCTCATCGAGGAGTAAGGCACATGCAGGTCGGCGTCTTCATTCCGATCAACAACAATGGCTGGCTGATCAGCGAGAACAGCCCGCAATTTATGCCGAGCTTCGACCTCAATAAGGAGATCGCGCTCAAGGCGGAGGCGCACGGGCTCGATTTCCTGCTGTCGATGATCAAACTCAGGGGCTTTGGCGGCAAGACCGAGTTCTGGGAATATGGGCTGGAGAGCTTCACCCTGATGGCGGGCCTCGCCGCGGTCACCGAACGGATCAAGATTTACGCGACCTGCCCGACCTTGATCATCCCGCCCGCTTTCGCCGCGCGGATGTGCAATACGATCGATTCGATCAGCCACGGGCGGTTCGGCCTCAATCTGATCACCGGCTGGCAGCGCCCCGAATATAGCCAGATGGGGTTGTGGCCGGGCGACGAGCATTTCCGCAACCGCTACGAGATGCTCGGCGAATATGCGCACATATTGCGCGAGCTGTGGGGGACCGGCGTCTCCGACTATAAGGGCACTTATTATCAGATGGAGGATTGCCGCGTCCGGCCCAAGCCGGAGGGCGATATCAAGATCATCTGCGCGGGCTCGTCGGATGCGGGCCTGGCTTTCTCGGCGCAATATGCGGATTACGCCTTCTGCCTCGGCAAGGGTGTCAACACGCCCAAGGCGTTCGCCTTCAACAATGAACGCCTTGCACTCGCGACCGCCAAGACCGGGCGCGACGTATCGGTGTTCGTGCTGGTGATGGTGATCGCCGCCGAGACCGACGAAGAGGCGATGGAGAAGTGGATCCACTATCGCGAGGGCGTGGATCAGGACGCGGTCGCCTGGCTGGGCGAGCAAGGCGCGGCCGACAAGACCAGCAACACCACCAACGTTCGCCAGCTTGCCGACAAGGAAAGCGCGGTGAACCTCAACATGGGTACGCTCGTCGGCAGCTATGAAAGCATCGCGCGGATGCTCGATGAGATGGCCGAAGTTCCTAACACGGGCGGCGTTTTGTTGACGTTCGACGACTTTCTGGAAGGGGTCGACGCGTTCGGAACGCGGATTCAACCGCTGATGACGAGTCGGAAAAAGGGATGAGCTGTATGAAAGGCTCCGAGTCGAAGATGTCGGTCAAGACCGCGAATCGGCAGATTTCAGCTGTTTTCCCACCGTAACGGAGTGGACACGTAAGAAAGGTTAAGACGTTTAGGCTCTTGTTAACCTTTAACCTTCATTACCGTGTTCGTAACCAAGCGCGTTGACGGATTGGGCGGGGGTATCCGCACCGTGACGCCAGGAGACAGGGGTTTAGGCCATGCGTGTACTGCTTATCGAAGACGATCCAACGACTGCCCGCTCGATCGAGCTGATGCTGAGCTCGGAAGGGTTCAACGTTTATACGACCGACCTCGGTGAGGAAGGCCTCGATCTCGGCAAGCTGTACGATTACGACCTGATCGCGCTTGACCTCAACCTGCCGGATATGACCGGCTACGACGTGCTCAAGAAGCTGCGCACGTCGCGGGTTCAGACTCCCGTCCTCATTCTTTCGGGCATTGCCGAGATGGACGCGAAGGTTCGCGCGCTCGGCTTCGGCGCCGACGATTATGTCACCAAGCCGTTCCACCGCGAGGAACTGATCGCGCGCATCCATGCGATCGTCCGCCGCTCGAAGGGCCACAGCCAGTCGGTCATCAAGACCGGCAAGCTCGCGGTCAATCTCGACGCGAAGACGGTCGAGGTCGATGGCGCCCGCGTTCATCTGACCGGCAAGGAATATGCGATGCTGGAGCTGCTTTCGCTCCGCAAGGGCACCACGCTGACCAAGGAAATGTTCCTGAACCACCTTTATGGCGGCATGGACGAGCCCGAACTCAAGATCATCGACGTCTTCATCTGCAAGCTGCGCAAGAAGCTCAGCCTGGCATGTGGCGGCGAGAATTATATCGAGACCGTCTGGGGTCGCGGCTACGTGCTGCGCGAGCCGAACGAAGGTCAGATGGCCGAAGTCGCGTAAGCTTCTCTCCTCGCTAGCTGAACTCCTGCCGCCGTCCCTGCCCTAGCAGGGGCGGCGGTTTGCTGTTCGGACGCGCCGAATACTGCGATGCCGTCTAGCGCCGGCCAAGCAGGGCCAAGCTCAATCCAGCCGTGGCTTGGCGCGGTTCTTCTTGATCGCACCCGTGCGCGCCTTGGCCTCGACCCGTTTGGCCTTTGCGGCCTTGCTCGGTTTGGTCTTGATCCGCCGCTCAGGCCGAATGCGCGCTTCCGCTACCATCTCGGCCAGGCGACGACGCGCTTCCTCGCGATTGGCCTCGCGCGTCCTGTAGGTGCGCGCCGTGACCAGGATGCCGCCGTCCACGGTCCAGCGGCTTCCAGCGAGCAGTTTCAGTCGCGCGAACGTGTCCGGCGGCAGCCGCAACGCATAAACGTCGAGCCGAAGCTGCACCGCGGTGGCGACCTTGTTGACATTCTGTCCGCCAGGTCCGGTCGCGGCGAGGAAACGTTCCTCGAGCGCCTCTTCGGGCAAGGGTGGGGCTTCGCTCGGCATGGATCCTCGCGCGCCAGGCTAGCCGCGGCCGCGACCTTGGCAAAGTGCTCCTCCCGAGAATTTCGGTATGCTTAATGCGCGGGCAGCCAAGATCGCGCGCCCAATTGTTATCGATTGCCGTGCCATTCTTCCGTCAAGCTGCTGTATCGGCGGGAGTAATTGTGTACATATCGAAACCTGGGCCCGCTGCCGAAACCGCGTTCGAAGATCGCCGCCGTTCGATTCGCCATGCCACCGTCAACCAGGTGGCCAAGATACGCCTCGCCTCGGGTCGCGAGGAATTATGCCTGCTGCGCGACATTTCGGATGAGGGCGTTCGCGCGGAAGTTTATCTGCCGCTCGCCGTCGGCGCGGCCATCGACGTCGAATTTCGCACTGCGCATAGCGCCGCGGGCCGGATCGCCTGGGTGGCGGGCAACGAAATCGGCGTTGCGTTCGCGGCCTCCATCCCCGCAGCCGCGATGCTTGCCCATTGCTCGTTCGAGGATAATCGGAGCACGCTGCGGCCGCCCCGTCTCGCGGTGCGGCTGCGCGGCCTTCTCAGAATAGGGGAGGAGGCGCGGATGGTGAATATCGGCAACATCTCCCAGGCCGGCCTTCAGATCGAGGCGCCGGCCTCGCTGAAATCCGGCGCGACCTGTTCGATCGCGCTGCCGGGCTTGCCGGCACGCGCCGCGACCGTCTGCTGGTTGCGCGAAGGGAATGCAGGTTTGCTGCTGGTCGAGCCGTTCGATTATCCGACCTTTGCGGCGTGGCGCGCCCGGTCGCGCTGAATCCCGCCCTGCAGGATACGCTCCCGAAACATAGATGCTTAATTTACGGTCAAGCATGTAGAGGCGCGAATGGTTACGGACTCGTACGCCAAAACGGGACCGTCAAACCGAGGTATAGTTGGAGTGCGCGTGTTCTTTTCGAAGCTCAAGCCAGCCGCGGAAGTGCCGGTGCAGGAGCGCCGGCGCAGCATCCGCCACACGACCGTGATGCAGGTCGCCAAGATCCGCTTCGGCGATGGCCGGGAGGAGCTTTGCCTGCTGCGCGACATCTCGCCCGAGGGGCTCAAGGCTGAAATCTACGTGCCGGCCGAAAAGGGTGCGCATATCGAGATCGAGCTGCGCACCGGCCATATGCTGGGCGGGCAGATCGCCTGGGTCGAGTCCAAACTGATCGGGGTTTCATTCGACGAACCGATGCCCATGGCCGCGATGATGGCGCATTGCTCGTTCGACGACCGCATGGGCAACCTCCGCCCGCCGCGCCTCAACGTCAACATGAACGGTCTGATCAAGCTCGGGATCGAGGAGCGCGTCGTCCGTATCGGCAATATCTCGCAAGCCGGCATCCAGATCGACATCGCGCAACAGCTTTCCGCAGGCTCGCCCTGCCAAATCGGCCTGCCCGGCCTGATCCTGCGGCCCGCCACCGTGCGCTGGTGGCGCGATGGCCAGGCCGGCCTGCTGTTGGCCGAAGCGTTCGAATATGCCGAATTCTCCGAATGGCGGTCGATCGTCGCCGCCTGAGCGGCGTCTGACAGGGCAAGATCGCCAAAGGGTCGGGGTCAACCGCTTATAAGGTGGGACGCACCCCTTTCCCCACCGGGTTCCCCTTGCTAGGGCACCCGCACACACCGCATCGCAGCATAAGGAATCCCGCCATGACCGCCGTTGGCCAGGACACGCTCGGCACCCGCTCGACCCTGGAGGTCGCGGGGCGTCAGGTCTCCTATTATTCGCTGGCCAAGGCGGCCGAGACGATCGGCGACATCTCGCGCCTGCCCTTCAGCATGAAGGTGCTGCTTGAGAATCTGCTGCGCTTCGAGGACGGCACCACCGTCACCACCGACGATCTGAAGGCGATGGTCCAGTGGCTGACCGACCGCACTTCGGAACGTGAGATCCAGTATCGCCCGGCGCGCGTACTGATGCAGGATTTCACCGGCGTGCCCTGCGTGGTCGACCTTGCGGCGATGCGCGATGCGATGGGCAAGCTTGGTGGCGACGCGCAGAAAATCAATCCGCTGGTCCCGGTACATCTCGTCATCGATCACTCGGTGATGGTCGACGAATTCGGCACGCCCAAGGCGTTCGAGGACAATGTCGAGATCGAATATGCCCGCAACATGGAGCGCTACGAGTTCCTGCGCTGGGGCTCGAAGGCGCTCGACAATTTCAAGGTGGTGCCGCCGGGCACGGGCATCTGCCACCAGGTGAACCTTGAAAATCTCGCACAGACCGTATGGGTGTCGAAGGGCATCGATGGCGGCGAGGTCGCTTATCCCGACACCTGCGTCGGCACCGACAGCCACACCACGATGGTCAACGGCCTGGGCGTGCTCGGCTGGGGCGTGGGCGGGATCGAGGCCGAGGCCGCGATGCTCGGCCAGCCGGTTTCGATGCTCATCCCCGAAGTCGTCGGCTTCAAGCTGACCGGCACGCTTGCGGAGGGCATCACTGCGACCGATCTGGTGCTTACCGTCACCCAGATGCTGCGCCAGAAGGGCGTTGTCGGCCGCTTCGTCGAATTTTACGGCCCCGGCCTCGACGCATTGAGTCTCGCCGACCGCGCGACCATCGCCAACATGGCGCCCGAATATGGCGCGACCTGCGGCTTCTTCCCGGTGGATACCGCGACGATCAATTATCTGCGCCTTACCGGCCGCGATGACGACCAGATCGAACTGGTCGAGGCCTATGCCAAGGCGCAGGGCATGTGGCGCGACGCCGCCGCGCCCGATCCGGTCTTCACCGACACGCTCGCGCTCGACATGTCGACCGTGCAGCCGAGCCTCGCGGGCCCCAAGCGCCCGCAGGACAAGGTCTTGCTCTCCAACGTCGATGACAATTTCAACAACGAGCTGGTCACCGGGTACAAGAAGACCGGCGATAGCGACCAGCGTGTTGCGGTCGAGGGCGGCGCGTTCGATATCGGCCATGGCGACGTTGTGATCGCCGCAATCACGAGTTGCACCAATACCTCCAACCCGTCGGTGCTGGTCGCCGCCGGCCTGGTCGCGCGCAAGGCGCGTGCCTTCGGCCTCAAGCCCAAGCCCTGGGTCAAGACCAGCCTCGCGCCGGGCAGCCAGGTCGTGACCGACTATCTCAACAAGGCGAAGCTCAGCGAGGACCTCGACGCGATCGGTTTCAACCTGGTCGGCTATGGCTGCACCACCTGTATCGGCAATTCGGGTCCGCTGCCGGCGCCGGTCAGCAAGGCGATCAACGAGAATGACCTGGTCGCGGCGTCGGTCCTCTCGGGCAACCGCAATTTCGAAGGCCGCGTCTCGCCCGACGTGCGCGCCAACTTCCTCGCCTCGCCGCCTCTGGTCGTCGCTTATGCGCTCAAGGGCACCGTCCGCGACGACATCACCACCACACCGATCGGCACGACCGACGACGGCAAGCCGGTGATGCTCAAGGATATTTGGCCCACCAATCAGGAGGTCGCCGACCTGATCAGTTCGGTGATCGACAGCGACATGTACCGCACCCGCTACGCCAATGTGTTCGAAGGCGACGCCAAGTGGCGCGGTATCCAGGTTGAAGGGTCCGACACCTACAGCTGGTCGGCCGGCTCGACCTACGTGCAGAACCCGCCTTACTTCGACGGCATGACGATGACGCCCAAGCCGATCGAGGACATCGTCGATGCGCGTCCGCTCGCGATCCTGGGCGATTCGATCACCACCGATCACATCTCGCCGGCGGGTTCGATCAAGGTCGACAGCCCAGCGGGTCGTTACTTGAACGAACATCAGGTCTCGAAGGCCGACTTCAACAGCTATGGCGCGCGGCGCGGCAACCATGAGGTGATGATGCGCGGCACCTTCGCCAACATCCGCATCAAGAACGAGATGGTGCCGGGCGTCGAAGGCGGCATGACCAAGTATATCCCGTCGGGCGAGACGCTGGCGATCTACGACGCCGCCGAGAAGTATAAGGCAGACGGCACCCAGCTCGTCGTGGTCGCGGGCAAGGAATATGGCACCGGATCATCACGCGACTGGGCGGCCAAGGGCACCACTCTCCTGGGCGTGCGCGCCGTGATCGCCGAGAGCTTCGAGCGTATCCACCGCTCCAACCTGGTCGGCATGGGCGTGTTGCCGCTGCAATTCCCCGAGGGCATCGACCGCAAGACGTTGGGCTTCGACGGCAGCGAGCAGTTCACGATCGACAATGTCGCAGGGCTCCGCCCGCGCCAGATGGTGACGGTCAAGGTCAAGCGCGCCGACGGGAGCGCAACCACGTTCGAAGCGCGTTGCCGGATCGATACGGTCAACGAGCTCGACTACTTCCTCAACGGCGGCATCCTGCCTTACGTGCTGCGCAAGCTCGCTTCGTAAGGGCGGCCGCCATCACGGCACAATAAAAGGGGCCCGGTTCTCGCGAACCGGGCCCCTTCCTTTTGGTCCCCAAACCAAAAGCGTCTGAATTTAAAAGCCCGGGCGTCGCGCGGCGCGCCACCCGGGCTCTCCCCCATTGCAGCTCGTAATTTAAGCGAACAGTGCCTCTTCCTTGCGGCGACGGAGCGCCGAACCGAGCAGGCCGAAGCCCAGCACGATCATGCCCCAGGTCGCGGGCTCGGGAACGCCGATCGTGGTGGTGTCGCCCGGATTGTGCGTCACGAACGCCTGCGTCTGATTGCCGGCGGCCGGATCGAGCACGTGCAGCGTATAGCCGACGGTCGACTGGCTGCGCGAATTGGCAAGCCAGCTGTTGGCCAGGCTGGTCACGCTCGTATCCAGGCCCTGAACCCAGAAGCTGCTGCCCGAATTCGTGACATCCCAGTTGGTGTCGTTCGCCTCGCTGATGATCTCCCACACGCCCAGCTGCGCCACCGCGGAGGTGAGGGCGTTGGTCACGCCACCCTGCGTGTCGACATAGGCCAGGAACTTGGTGAGATCGGAAACCTGCTGCGCGGTGTAGTGCACGTTCAGGTTGGTCTTGCTCGGATCCTCGAGGTCCGCGATCGAAGCCTCGGTGAAGGTGCCGCCAGCCAAATTGTCGTGAATGTCGATGCAGAAGACGTGCAGGCTGGTCAGCCCCGCCCCGGGATCGTTGACCAGATCGCCGGTCAGATCGATCGTGCCGATATAGACATTCTCGTTCGTGCCGGTGTTGGCGTCATGGATCGTACCGGTCAGATAGCCCGGCGGATCCTGCACCCAGGCATAGCCGCCCGGAACGCTGGTGTTGATCGAGAAGTCTGTAGCCAGCGCGGCCGACGAAAAGCCCGCGGCGCCAACGAGTCCAGCAGCGGCAAAAGCCGCCCGCACGATAGACTTACGCATCGATAGAGTCCCCACTCTCGAATTACGGCACTGGTGCCGCGTCCCTGGTCAAACCTGTTTTTTGTTTTTGGTCTGTTGACCGTTGGGACCCGAGTCGCGGAGGACTGTAGGGGGCCAAACGCCTCTGCCTTGCGATTGTGGATAACTAGAAGTTAGCGCTTTTGCAACGGCAATAGGTAGTTAACGACGGTCCCGCAAAGATAGTTTACAATTCAGCCGATAGCGAAAGCGCCGACACCAGCCAGTCGGGGCGGACGAAGCACTCGCCCTTGACTGCCTCTCCTTCGGCCGCAAGCCGTTCTGCCGGGACGCGCAACACGGCAAGCCCAAGGTCGGGATAATAGACATAAGCGGCGTCGCCCGGATCCTCGACGGTGCGCAATATTGCCAGCCGGCGATTGACCTTCTGGCGCCAGTTCATCCGCGCGGTATTTTCCTGGCCGACATAGCAGCCCTTGGTGAAGCTCACGCCATTCAGTTCGGCGGCATTGGCTTCGAGCCACAAGGTCTTGTCCGATCCCAATTCGGAAACACCCTCGGCCACGCCCAAGCCCAGCCGATGCCGGCGCCAACCGATTGCCTCGCCATCGGCGGGTGCGATCCAGCGACGCCCCAGAGCGGGCAGGCGCGGATCGGGCACACCCTGCTCGGCGGCCAGCGACCAGTGGACCGCAAGGCCGTCGTCACGTGCGATCGTGACCGCGCGGCGCAGGCGGTAGAGCGTCAGGCGGCGGATCAGCGCATCCGCTTGGCTGTCCTCGCAATCGATCAGCAAATCGTCGCCGTCCGCCCACACCAGGAAGTCGAACAAGGCTTTTCCCTGTGCGGTCAGAAGCCCTGCCCACACGGGAAGCGGGCCGGTCACGTCGTTGGTGACGAGACCCTGGAGGAAGCCACGCACATCGTCGCCCGAAAGCCGGACGATCGCGCGGTCGGTAAGGGTGGTCGCGGTCATAGGACCGAGCTAGGGAGCCATAACCCATTTGCCAATGGAGTCGCCTGTGGCCAGCTATGACCTTCTTCTCAAGAACGGCACCGTCTGGACGCCGGGCGGACCGACCCAGGCGTCGGTCGGCGTGCGCGGCGGCAAGATCGTGCATATCGGCGATTCGGGGGACGCGGGCGAGACGATCGATTGCACCGGGCTCACCGTGCTGCCGGGCGTGGTCGACAGCCAGGTCCATTTCCGCGAGCCGGGGCTCGAGGCCAAGGAGGACCTGGAAAGCGGCAGCCGCGCCGCGGTGCTGGGCGGCGTGGTGGCGGTATTCGAAATGCCTAACACCAAGCCCAACACGGACAGCGAGAGTGCGATCCACGACAAGCTCGCGCGCGCTGAAGGGCGGATGTGGTGCGACCATGCTTTCTATGTCGGCGCGACCAGCGCCAATGCCGATCTATTGGGCGAACTCGAACGGCTGCCCGGCACCGCCGGCGTCAAGATCTTCATGGGTGCCTCGACCGGCGACCTGCTCGTTTCCGAGGATTCGGAATTGGCGCGCGTGCTCGCGCACGGCCGGCGCCGTGTCGCGATCCATGCCGAGGACGAGCCGCGGATGCAGGCGCGGCTCAATGAGCGCGTGACGGGCGATCCGGCCTCGCATCCGGTGTGGCGCGATGATGAAAGCGCGATGCTTGCAACCCAGCGTATCCTGCGCCTTGCCCGCGCTGCACGGCGGCCGATCCACATCCTGCATGTGACCACGCCCGCCGAGCTCGAATATATCAGCCAGAACAAGGATATCGCGACCTGCGAGGTCACGCCCCAGCACCTCACGCTGGCGGGCGAAGAGGCCTATCCCCGGCTCGGCACCTACGCGCAGATGAATCCGCCGATCCGATCGGCTGCGCATCGCGAAGGCATCTGGTTCTGGCTCAATCAGGGCGTACCCGACGTGCTCGGCTCGGATCACGCGCCGCATACCAAGGACGAGAAGGCCAAGACCTATCCCGACTCGCCGAGCGGCATGCCCGGGGTGCAAACTTTGTTGCCGCTGATGCTCAACCACGTCGCACATGGCCGGCTCAACCTGCAGCGGCTGGTCGAGCTGACCTCGGCCGGGCCGCAGCGCGTGTTCGGAATGACCGGCAAGGGAAGGATAGCGGCGGGCTACGACGCCGATTTCACCCTGGTCGATCTGAAGGCGAAGTGGACGATCGAGGATAATTGGCTCGCCTCGCGCTGCGGCTGGTCGCCCTTCACCGGCATGGAGATCACCGGACGCCCGGTCGGCACGATCATCCGCGGTCAGAGCGTGATGCGCGACGGCGCGCTCGCAGCGAAGGCGGTCGGCCGCCCGATCCGCTTCGACTCGGCGGCTTGGGAATAGCGAAAACCCTCGCTAAGGGCAGTTCATGACCGACACTACTCCGACCCCGCCCGACCGCCTTTCGGTCGATCCGCGCAGCCCGTTCTACGATGAGGATGCGCTCGCGCGCGGCATCGGCATCATCTTCAACGGCACCGAGCGCTTCAACGTCGAGGAATATTGCGTGAGCGAGGGCTGGGTGCGGCTCGCAATGGCCAAGACGCGCGACCGCAAGGGCAACCCGCTGACGATGAAACTCAACGGCACGGTCGAACCCTTCTTCCGCGACAGCGCGCCCGAGTCGGAACAGGCCTGACTTAACAGCTTGCCGCACCGGCCCGCACCCCCACCCGGCCTCCCATAGAATAGCCTGCTGGGAGGTCGGGTGGGGGTGCGGGCCGGTGCGGCAAGCTTCGGCGGATGCCGAACCGCACAACGAAGAATCGAACCTGTTTGATGGCTCTTCTCCTTGTCACCCGAATTTGGGAGAAGGGCTGCATGAAAAGGCGCCACCCAAAGCGGCGGCGGCCAACAAACATGTTCGTAAAGGTCCAATCCCTTGGCCAAAACTCCTGCACCCACCGAAGCCGACCTCACGGCCGGCGAACCCCGCCGTCGTCCGCGCGAGCATGCGCTTGAAATTGGCGGCCGCACGCTCAGCCCCTCGACCCTGATGATGGGGCACGGCTTTGATCCTGCCCTGTCGGAAGGCTCGCTGAAGCCGCCGGTCTTCCTCACCTCGACTTATGTTTTCGAGAGCGCAGCACATGGCAAGCGCTTCTTCGAAGGCGTCACCGGCAAGCGACCGGGCGGCGCCGAGGGCTTGGTCTATTCGCGTTTCAACGGCCCCAACCAGGAAATTCTCGAAGACCGGCTCGGCATCTGGGAGGGCGCGGAAGACGCGCTAACCTTCTCGTCGGGCATGTCCGCGATCGCGACCGTCTTGCTGGCGTCGGTCCAGCCGGGCGATACGATCGTCCATTCAGCACCGCTTTATGCCGCAACCGAGACGCTGATCGGCAAGATCCTCGGCAAGTTCGGAATCAACTGGCTCGATTTCCCCGCAGGCGCGACCCGCGAAGAAATCGACGCCGTGATGGCCAAGGCCAAGGCGAGCGGGCGCGTACCCCTGATTTATTTGGAAAGCCCGGCCAACCCGACCAACGCCCTCGTCGATATCGAGGCGGTCACCGCCTCGCGCGACGCGATGTTCGACGGTGCCGCCAGCCCGATGGTGGTGATCGATAACACTTTCCTCGGCCCGCTCTGGCAGCAGCCGCTCAAGCATGGCGCAGACATCGTCATCTACAGCCTGACCAAATATGCCGGCGGGCATAGCGATCTGGTCGCGGGCGGCGCGGTCGGATCGAAAGCTGCGCTTAATCCGATCCGCCTGATGCGCAACACCATCGGCACGATCCTCGATCCGCACCCGGCCTGGATGCTGCTGCGCAGTCTCGAGACGCTCGAACTGCGGATGACGCGGGCCGGCGAGAATGCGGCCAAGGTCTGCACCTGGCTGCGCCAGCATCCCAAGGTCGAACATGTCGGCTATCTCGGCTTCCTCGAAGAAGGCTCCCGTCAAGCCGACATCTACAATCGCCATTGTACCGGCGCAGGTTCGACCTTCTCGCTCTATCTGAAGGGCGGCGAGGCCGAGGCGTTCCGCTTCCTGGACGCGCTTCAGATCGCCAAGCTCGCGGTGAGCCTGGGCGGCACCGAGACGCTGGCGAGCCACCCGGCGGGCATGACGCATTTGTCCGTCCCCCAGGAACGTAAGGACGCGCTCGGTATCGGTGACAATCTGGTGCGGATTTCGATCGGCGTCGAAAATGCGGACGATCTCATCGCCGACTTCGAACAGGCTCTGAAGGCGGTTTGACGAGGAACTGCACCGGCCCACACCCACACCTCGCCCCCCAACAGGTCATTCCATGGGAGGCTGGGTGGGGTGCGGGCCTGTGCAGCATCCCGGCGCGTCAGCGCCGCTTCCTCAACCCGATGATATCGATTGGTCCATCCTGCCAGGATCGCACGATGTAGCGATCCCGGTGCAGTTCCTGCAGGAACACGTCGCCGCGATCGTAGGTCTTGGCGCCCAGGCGCAATAGCCAGATCGTCTGGACCGCCTCCGTTTCGGGTGCCTGAGCGATCGCGCGAAGCTGGTCGCGCGGAAGCGAAACCACGCCGCGGCTGCCAGTCGGGTACCAGCCGCCAGCGACCTTGAAGCTGGGCACTGCGCTCGGGATCGCGCGGATCGGGTAATCGAGCCCTTTATCGCGCAACGCGTAGAAGAGCGGGAGGGCGCCCTCGTTGGGGTAAGCGAAGATCTGGTCGCCCTCCTCGAAGCGCGGCTGCAGCCAGGCGATGGTACGATACCAATCCTGCATCGGTCCGGCCTGTCGCGCCTGCACGTCAGCAACGAGCATCGGGGCGCCCAGGATCAAGGCCGCGCCGAGCCCGAGCAATTTCCGCGTATCGCTCCAGGCGGCCGCGCCCATCGCCAGCAACAGCATCGCGGGCACCGCAACCGGGGTCATGGTGCGCGTGATGAAGACGGGCGCGATAGCGAGCGACACCATCACCGCCAGGATGACGGGTAGCAACGCCAATACCAGCAGCACGCCCAGCAGCCGCCGCTCGGCATTGGCGCGTATCAGGAAGGCGATTGCCAGGCCCAATAACAGGAACAGGAAAAAGCCCGGCCAGCCGGGCGCCGCATAGAGCGTGGTCAGATGGTCCAAGAAACCCCGGTCGAGCTTGAAGCTCAGCCAGGTATGCGAGATCCAGGTCGGCGCTTGATCGTGCAATATCGCCAGGCCGGGCAGATAGAGCAGGGCGACGATGACGTGCGCAGCCGCCAGCCAGCCGAGATCGGCGCGCCTCTGGTCGTGGCCAAGCAAGCCGATGCCGAGCGCGATCGTGAGCGACAGCACGTAAAGCGGCCCCAGATTGTGGAGCCACAGCATCAGTTCGAGCAGCAGGAAATAGCCGGCGAAGGCGCGTCCCACCAGCGGTCGCCCGGCCGCGCGCAGCCGCGCCATGCGCAACATCAACGTGAGGGCGGCGGCATAGACCAGAATCATCAGCGGGTAGGGGCGCACTTGCCGCGTCATCTCGACCAATGCATTGGACACGGCGGCCAGGCCGAAGGTGGCGAGGTAGAGGCGCTCGCGCTGGCGCTCGTCCCAGCCGAGCCAGTCGGCGGCTTCGCGAGCGGCGAGCAGCATCACCAATGGTGTCGCCAGCCCTGCGAGCAGGCCGGGCATCCGCATCGCCAGCAGGCCATCGCCGAACAGACCCGCCCAGATATGCATCAGCGAATAATAAAGCGGCGGGTGAGTTTCGAATTTTGGTACGACATGGAGCAGGAAGTTCCAGTCCTTGTCGGCGGCGTAGGCGCTATAGGCTTCGTCCAGCCAAAAGGGCTCGCTCGCAATATGCCAGACGCGCACGGCGACGCCGATCGCGGCGAGCAGGAGCAGGATCGGCCAGAAGGATCGCGATTTTCCCATCGCTTAATGCTCTTAAGCTGTTCGCGGGGTCTTGTCGCGGTGGCTCGCAAGGCCATAAGAGGGACCCGATGTTCCGCTCAGGCCCCCCGGTCGAAACGCCCGCAGGCTGGTGGAACAGCCGCTGGTTCCTGATCCTGATGGTGCTGCTGGCGGCAGTGCCCCTTCTCTATCCGACGATCCCGCCGCTGACCGATCTGCCCGAGCATATGGGGCGTTACCGGATTCAGCTGAGCGGTCCGAACGATCCTCTGATCAAGGATTATTTCAGCTTCCACTGGGCTTTCATCGCCAATCTCGGCGTCGATCTGCTGGTCGTGCCGATGGCCAAGATTTTCGGGCTCGAACTGGGCGTGAAGCTGATCGTGGTCGGCATCGTCATGCTGACCGCCAGCGGCCTGTTGTGGACCGCGCACGAGGCGCATGGCCGTGTGCCGCCGCCAGCCTTGTTCGCGCTGCCGCTCGCCTACAGCTTCCCGCTGATCTGGGGTTTCCTCAATTTCCTGCTGTCGATGGCGCTCGCGCTCAACGCTTATGCGCTGTGGCTGCGGCTCGGGCGGCAAGGGCGCTGGACGCTGCGTCACATCCTGTTCGTGCCGATTGGGCTGATCCTCACCACCGCACACATCTTCGGATGGGCGGTACTCTGCTTGCTCGCCTTCGGTGCGGAAACGGTGCGCGCGCGCGACGCGGGCAAGAAATTCCTGCCCAGTATCTGGCAGGGCGGGATTTCGTGCCTGTCGCTGGCGCCGCCTTTGCTGCTGCTGGTGATTTGGCGGAGCGGGGATGCGAGCGGCGCCAATATCGACTGGTTCGCCTGGCGCGCCAAGTATGTCTACATGGTCTCGATCCTGCGCAATACCGAGATGGAGTTCGATCTCGGCTGCGTCTACCTCTTGTGGGGCCTGGTCGCGTTCGGGCTGGCGGGCGTCTGGCTGCGGATGAATCGAACACTCGGCATCGCCTCGCTGATGCTGATCCTGGCTTATATATTGCTGCCGCGCATCCTGTTCGGATCGGCCTATGCCGATATGCGGCTGGCGCCTTATGTGATGCTGATCGCGGTCTCGGCGCTGGCGCTCGCCACGCCATCCAGGCGGCAAGCGGCGATCGTGGCCGTGGCGGCGACCGCCCTGTTCGTGCTGCGCATGGGCATATTGACCGACGATTTTGCCGCGCACGACCGCGCCAACGCGCACCAGCTTGCCGCGCTCGACCTGGTCAAGCCGAGCAGCCGCGTCTTCGTGATGGTCAATCTGCCCTGCCTGTCCTGGTGGGAAACCTCGCGCATGGACCATCTTGGCGCGATCGCGATCGTGCGGCGGGGTGCCTTCGCCAATGGCCAGTGGACCGATCCGGGTGCGCAACTGGTGCGGATCCAATATGCGCCGGCCAAGGGCTATGCCGAGGACCCGACCGAGATATTGCGCCCGCGCGCCTGCAACGACCGCCGCGCCAAGCGCTATCCCGATGCAATCAATAACCTGCCGCACGACGCGTTCGACTATGTGTGGCTGATCGATATGCCCAAGGCGAAATGGAACAGCTTCCCGGGCCTGACCCCGATCTGGAACGGGGGCGAAAGCGGAATTCTCTATCGGGTCGGGCCGCGTCCACCCTGGTCGGAGCTGATGCCCGAGCCTGACCCCAAGACCGGTTCGGCCACCAAGGCGATCGACACACCCGCCGGGAACAAGCCCCGCACCGCGACGTGACGCTCGGCGCCGAATAGCCAGGTCAGGAAGCCATTGACCGGTGCCGGCGGAATCCGGTCCTCGTCGCCGCCCTTTCGCCCCAGCGCCTTGTTGAGCCAGCGCACGCCGACGATCGCCGGCAGAAGCAAGGTGTTGAAGGCGGTGCGCCGCAGCGTGTGGAAGCCCGCCGCCTTCACCACCGCTTCCAGCGTGCTTTTGGTGTAGCGCCGCTGATGATGGTGCGCGACGTCGTGGCCGCTCCACAGGCTCGGCATCGCCGGCACCGCCAGCACCAATCGCCCGCCCGGCGCGAGCTTGGGCCGGAGCGCTTCGAGCGCGCCCTTGTCGTCCGGGATGTGCTCCAGCACGTCGAGTAGAACGATCAGGTCGTAATGCGCGTCCTTTAGCGGAACGTCGGGCAGATAGCCGCCCTTGATCTCCACGCCCGTTCGCTCGGCAGCGAACGCGCGCGCATAATCGTCAGGCTCGATCGCATCGACCGTGCCGAATTGCTGGAGCATGGCGATATTGCCGCCCGTGCCGCAGCCGACCTCCAGGATCTTGAGCGCGTCCTTCCTGGGGCGCCAGCGTTCGAGCAGGCCGGTCAGGATCCTGCGGCGGCCGACGAACCACCAATGATCGCGGTCGATCTCCG
>Ga0209148_1000951_pt1 | contig 18947 bp, 14 predicted proteins | sample AraplaCol_mMF_r2_2_FD_184288 | JGI IMG/M metagenome (GOLD analysis project Ga0209148, IMG submission 184288) | Arabidopsis root microbial communities from North Carolina, USA - plate scrape CL_Col_mMF_r2 (SPAdes) (version 2) | ecosystem: Host-associated > Plants > Roots > Endosphere | place... | reverse complement strand
GAGGCTGGCCCCGGTCTGCCCGAACCGGCCTACGGCGTGATCACCGCTCGACAGCAGCCACGCTATGGCAGGTTGAGCGTGTCGTACGACTTCTGATGCGTTGAGTGGTGCGGCTTGCGTCGTGCAGGACATGGCGGTACCGAGGGGCATGTCCCTCGGTACCGCGATCATTGGATCGCGTGGGGTACTCGGCTATACGCGTAACCGCGCAGGGCCCAGCATGGCTTCCGTGATGCCTTCATCCACGAGGTGCGCAGGCAGCGCACGTCCCATGATCATGGCGGCGCACGCCTCAGCCATCGCTGCGCTGGTCTGGATACCGTAGCCACCTTGTGCGGCAAGCCAGAAGAAGCCGTCGGCATCGGGTGCGAAGCCGCCCACCAGATCGCCATCGGCAACGAAGCTGCGCAGCCCGGCCCAGGTGCGAACCGGGCGAGCGATGGTCATCGTGGTGGCTTCCTCGATGCGGTGGATGCCCAGGGCGATGTCGAATGCTTCCGGCTGCACGTCGTGAGGATGCGTGGGGTCGGCATTGGCTGCGGACCCGAGCATCAAGCCCGCGTCGGGTTTGAAATAGAAGGTCTCGTCGATATCGACGACAAAAGGCCAGCCACTGGCATCGATGCCTGTGGGCGCGGCGAAGGTGAACGCGGAACGACGCCGTGGTTCGAGCCCGATCGGCAACACGCCTCCGAGGCGGGCGATCTCGTCGGCCCACGCGCCCGCTGCGTTCACCACGACGGGCGCCCGCCATCGTTCGTTGACCACCCAATCGCTGCCATCGCGTTGCAGCGAGGCCACATCGGTATCGACATGCAGCAGCGCGCCATGCGCTTTTGCACCGCGCAGGAAGCCCTGGTGTAGTTCGTTGACGTCGATGTCAGCGGAATGCGGCTCGAAGAACGCCACGTGCGCCGACGTCGGACGCAGCACCGGCACGAGCGCGGCGATGTCCTGATCACGCAGCCAGCGCAGCGACGGGGTGAATGCGCGCACCGCCTCGTATTCGGCGTGTACGCGTTCAGCCTGCTCCGCGCCGCCGATCACCAGGGAGCCGCGCGGCTGGAGCAACGGATGGGCGGCAAAGCCCTCCGGCGGACTCGCCAGGAAGGGACGCGTGGCGCGACTCAGTGCGCGCACCTGCGCCGATCCGTAGCTCTCGCTGAAATGCGCGGCGGAGCGGCCGGTGGTGTGGAAACCGGGAAACGGCTCGCGTTCGAGCATCGTGACGCGCAGATGCGGTGCGAGAAACCATGCGAGCGACGCACCAGCCATGCCGGCGCCGATAACGATGACGTCCGTAGCGGATTCTTTCATGCCTTGTCCTTAAGGGATTGCGCTGCGACGACGCTCGTCGCAGTGAGATCGGCAGTGACATTGCCGAGCGTCGCCAGTGTATCGGGCAGCGTATCCACTGCCAGCATCAGCCCCAGCGGTCCGATCGGCAGGCCCATCGCCTGCGCGACGGATACGTTGGTGGCGATGAAGGTCACCTGACCCGGCAGGCCGACCGAGCCGAGGCTGATGACCACGGCCAGCGCGGCACCCGCGCTAAGTTGTGCGACGCCCAGATCGATACCGAACGCCCATGCGATGAAGCTCGCCGAGACGATGTATTGCACGGGGCTGGTCAGGCGAAACAACGACACGGCCATCGGCAGCACGAGCGACGTGATCGCCTTCGGATAGCGGAGGCGACGATCGGCGCTTTCGATCATCGCGGGCAGCGAGGCAAGCGACGACTGCGTGCTGGCGGCGACGACCTGCGCGGGTGCGATGGCGGAGAGGAAACGGCCGAACGGTTCGCGGCCCCAGATGCGTGCCACGACCAGCATCAGCGCGGTCACCAGCAGGTACACGATGCACTCGACCAGCACGTAGACGCCGAGTGCGCCGAGCATGTGCAGGCCGGCCCGCGCACAGACGGCGAGGATCAGTGCGAGCACGCCGAACGGCGCCAGCAGCAGCACCCAGCGAACGACCACGATCATGGCATCCGCGATGGCGCGGAAGAACTCCACCGCCAGTGCGCGCCGCTCGGGTGCGATGCGGGTGAGCGCGAAACCCAGGAACATCGCGAACACCACCAGCGGCAGCATTGCGCTTTCGGCGGCCGCCATGACCGCGTTCGTGGGCACCACGCCCGCCAGCCACTCGGACCAGCCGATGGGTGTGGTCGCTGGAAGATGGCCCGTCGTGGCGTCCAGGGCACTACGCAGGGTGTCGCTGTGCGGGAAAAGCAGGAACAACGCGGGTGCTGTCGCGGCGGCCACGGCGGCGCCGAGGGCAAGCAGCAGCAGGAACACGACGATCGCGCGTCGTGCGATGCGGCCGGATGCCGCCGCATCCGTGGCCGTATTGGCGCCAACCACTACCAGTGAGAGCACCAGCGGAACCACCGTCATCTGTAACGCACTGAGCCACAGCTTCCCCAGCGGCTGCACGGCGTCGGCGACGCGAATGGCCGCGCCAGGCGCCCAGTGCGCGAGCGCGATACCTGTGGCGGCACCCAGTGCGAGACCCAGCAGGATGCGTTGGGTGGCGGTCATGGCGCGGGCAGGTTCCAGGCCTCGCGCAGGCGCGTGTACTCGGGTTTCGGCAACAGCACGAAGACCGGCTTCTTCGATGGATCGAGCCAGGCGAGCAGGCGTTCCATCGTTGCATCGGTCATGGCCGTGCAGCCGGCGGTCCCCGTCGTGGGCGACTTCCACAGGTGGGCGAAGATGCAGCTGCCGCGGCCCTTGCGTCCGTCGGGATTGTGTTCGATGACGAAGCCGATGCGATACGCATGGTCGCCGTTGAAGTGCAGGTCGCGACGCATGGGCTCCGTGGCACCGGCAACCGCTTTCTCACCCACATCGCGCGCATCCACGATCTGGTTGTAGTAAGGCGAGCTGTCGACATCCACGCAGTAATCGGACGCGGTGAGGCCGCGGTAGGCGAGTGCCGTCGGTGCGCTTTCCGCATAACCGAAGGCCTGCCCGATCCGAAAGACGCCGGCCGGACTGCGTCCGTCGCCTTCCTTCTTGACCGGCCCATCGCGCTCCGGCGGGTTCAGACCGATGCCCCAGGCGCTGCCGCGCTTGCCGATGGTCACGTCGGCGGCAGGACCGACCGCATTCCACTGCGCGCCTTCGCGCACATAGGCACGCAGCACGCCGTGGTCGGCGTTCCAGTCGTCGGTCGTGACGACGATCATCTGTCGTGACACCGACCAGGCGGCGGGCGCTTCGAAGGCGACGGCAGCGCTGCCTCCGAGGGTGGTCGCCATGGCGAGCGTGCCCAGCAGACGATAAAGCGACGGACGAGGAAACATGTCGGCTCCGATCAGGGTTCCAGCATGTGCTGGATGCGTTCGAGGTTGGCGACGAGGCGCGCGTGCCGCGCTTCGTCGCCTTCGCACAGATGTACGAACACGGTGTCGAGCAATTGCTGCACGGACGACTGGTAGACGAGCGACTGTACGTACGAAGCGTCGTCGTGCCCCGCCACGGCGAGCGTGATGTCCGCCATTGCGCGCAGCGGGTTGGACGTATGTCGGGTCACTGTCACCACCCGTCCGCGCTGCTCGCGGAAGTAACGGGCGATCTTGACCAGGGCCGGGTGCTTGCCGTGTTCGGAAAACACGACAAGTACGTCGCCCGGTGCCGACATGGCTACCTGCGCCGCCATGCGTCCCACGTCGAAGTGCCGGATGGCGACGATGCCGAGCAGCGACAGACGCAGCGCGAACACACGTGCATGGAGGTCGTCCTCGCCAAGGCCGATGAGGAAGACCTTGCCTGCGGAGGCGATGGCCTCGACCCACTCGCGCATCGTCTCGGGACGGTTGATGAGCCGCGTGGCTTCCTCAGCCTGGGTCTTCAACTGCCACAGCATGCTGCCCAGGGCGTCGCCGGCGCGTGCGGCGGGCGGTTCGGCGACACCCTCCTCGCTGCGCCCGATGGCCTCGCCTACCGAATACTTGAGATCGGGATAGCCGCGGAAGCCGAGCTTCTGGGTGAACTTCACCACGCTGGACTGGCTGATGCCGAGGGCATTGGCCAGTTGCTGCGATGAGTAGTCGCGCAGCAGTTGCGCATTCTCCAGAATGAAATCGGCAATGCGTCGCTCCACCGCCGACATTCGGTCGCGCTCCGAGCGGATCTTCACCAAGGGCGACATGGCGGTTCCTTCAGATCGGCTCGAGGCCGTGGATGGCACGAATGCCCAAGCCCGGCGCGTCGCTGATCGAGATCTCCGACTCGTTGAAATGGACGCCGCCCTCCACGGGATCGTAAGAGCACAGCGAAGGCCCGTCGAGATCGACCTTGGTGATCACGTCGGACTTCGCGACCGCGACATGCACCGCCGCCGCCACGCTGATGCTCGTTTCGAGCATGCAGCCGATCATGCAATCGATGCCATACAGCCCGGCGATGTCCGCGATGCGGATGGCATTGGAAATGCCGCCCGTCTTCATGAGCTTGATGTTGATGATGTCGGCGGCGCGCATGCGAATGAGGTCCATGACCTCGGCCGGGCCGAACACGCTTTCATCCGCCATGATCGGCGTATGCACGCGCTCGGTGACGTAGCGCATGCCTTCGAGGTCGCGCGCCTTGACCGGCTGTTCCACCAATTCCAGGCGTACGCCCGCGTCTTCCAGTGCATGCAAGGCATATACCGCTTCCTTGGCCGTCCAGCCCTGATTGGCGTCGAGGCGGAGCAGGGCACGGTCTTCCACCGCAGCGTAGATGGCGCGTACGCGCTCGATGTCCACGCCGATGTCCTTGCCGACCTTGATCTTCAGCGACTCGAACCCGCGTTCCACCGCGGCGACCGAGTCGGCCACCATCTTGTCGATGTAATCGACGCTGATGGTGATGTCGGTGCTGATGACCGGGTCGCCACCGCCGAGCAGTTTGTACAACGGCGCACCGTAGAGTTGCCCCCACAGGTCGTAGACCGCGATCTCGACTGCCGCCTTCGCGCTGGTGTTCTTCTCCATCGTGTCCTGGATCAGCTTCGTGACCCGGTTGAGGTCGGCGATGTCCTGGCCGATCAGGCGCGGCGCGATGTAATGACGGATGGCGTCCACGATGGAGCCGTGCGTGTCGCCGGTGATGACGGCGGTGGCCGGTGCCTCGCCATAGCCCACGCGGCCATCGTCGGTATGCACCATCACGACGATGTCTTCGACCTTGTCGACGGTGCGCAATGCCGTCTTGAAGGGGGTCTTGAGCGGCACGCGCAGTATGCCGAAGCGGATGTCGGTGATCTTCATGAAAGCGGTCCCGAAGGCATTAGCGGATGCGCACGATGCTGGTCATGCGATCGACGAACGTGCTGTCGTCGCTGAACATCAGGGGCAGGAGGGGCGTCACCGAAACCTCGTTGAGCTTGACGCGGCGCAGGCTGCCGTCGGCCTGGCGATAGCTCATGCCGCTCACGTCGTGGATCACGTAGGGCTCACCGTCGATCTTGCCGATCACCATCATCACGTGGCCGGGGATGTACACGAGGTCGCCGACCTCGAGCGCCATGGCAGCCTTGAGGCGCGTTTCGTGGCTGTCCTTGCTCGTGTACACCGTATGTGTGAGGCCCGGGCTGATGCTCTGGTCGCGCGTGTTGCGCGGCATCTGCACGCCCATGCTGCGGTAGACGTCGGAGACGAAGCCGCTGCAATCGCGGCCGTTGTACGCATGCCCCCAGCCGTAGCGTTCGCCGAGGAACTTGAAGGCCTGGCGCACGATGTTCGCGCGCGTCAGTGGCAGGTAGTCGGCCGAGGAATCCTGGTTGCGCTGCAGAAGCGCGGGTTGGAATGAGAGCGCGCCATTGGCGCCGCGCACCGGCAGGCTCAGCACCCATGAGGCGTATGGGCTCTGGCCGTTGACCGGCTGGTCCGGCGGCAGCGTGGCATCCAACGGTACGCGCGTGCCCATGTCCAGTTGCAGCTCGGATACGGCAGGCGCTTCCGGCGTGTACACGGTGAGCGGCTTGGCACCCGTGATCACGCGATAAGGCGTGGCATCGGCATGGGCGAACACGGTGGCGGCATCGCCGTAGGCAATATCGTCCGCATGCACCCAGGCCGCGTAGCGCGGACTCACGACGAACACCCACTTTCCGTCCTGGCTGGTATGCACGGCGACCAGCGGGTCACCGGGAAACAGCGTGCTTTCCTGGAAACGGTCGATATCGGTATCGCCTGCGTGGCTGAATACGCGCAGGTCCGTGGGGAAGCCGCGCAGTGCCGCACGCCGCACGGCCATGCCGTAGCGCGGCGTCACCTGTGCCGGAATACGATCGATCGCCGCGTTGGTCACCACCTCGTCGAGAGTGGTGGCGGGCACCGGCTTGCCTTCGACGTCGTACAGCGGCTTGTCCGGACGGCGGGTGAGTTTTTCGATCCAGCCCTTGACCTGTGCCTGTGGCAGCGTCGCCGCCAGGTGGCGGATGTCGTGCATCGAGGGGTCGAGCCGCGCGACGCGTTCGTTGAGGGCCGCGATCGCGGCGCGGTCGAGTACCGGTGCATCGGCATCGGGCAGGCGGCTCACCCAAAATTCCGGTGAGAGCTGCGCATCGCTCATGCCGATGACGCCTGAGGGTGGCACGGGCAGGTCGCGGCCGAAGGCGGGGGCCGCGCCCATGGCGAACACCAGCGTGGCCGCAAGCAAGGTATGGCGAAGCGTGTTCATCGAAGTCCTTGAATCAGGTTGCCAGCGCCGAAAGAACGGCGGCGACGAGAAGACCGAAGCCCGTGCCGAGGATATAGCCGAGCAGCGCAAGCAGGATGCCCACGGGCACGAGCGAACGCGAATAGGTCGCCGCCAATACCGGCGTGGCTGCGACGCCGCCGATATGGGCCAGCGAGGAAATGCCGCAAAGATACAGATCGAAGTGAAACAGCCGCGCGGCGAGGGAGAGCAGGACGGCGTGCAGAGCGATCACAGTCACCCCGGCCAGCAGATAGAGCGGTGCGGCGGCGATGCCCGCGAAACTGCTTTGCGAGGCCAGCACGGCAACCACGCAGATCAGCAGCGCGCTCGATACCGACGGCGCGCCGGGCAGCCGGGCCAACGGTGTATGCGCCGCCACGAGGCCGGCCGTCGTGGCGATGAGGATCGTCCAGGTCGTCGCGGAGACCATGCTGCCGACGGGGAGCTTCGCACCCAGTACTGCGGAGAGCGCGGCGACCAGCAGGGCCAGACCCAGCCACAGGAGCACGCTTTCTCCGGTGGCGGGTGCGCGCGGTGCCGCTTCGGCGACCTCCATGTCCGCGCTCGACGTCGCGCGCGTCCAGCGATTGAACGCAGGCGCCAGTCGAGCGACCGCGAATAGCACGACGACCCACATGGAGTAGCACAGCGCGTCGGTCAGCAGGGTGGTGGCCAGCGACGTATCGGACATGCCGATGGCTTGCTTCACGGCGATCATGTTCGCCGTGCCGCCCATCCAACTGCCCGATAGCGATGCGAGCGGCATCCACGCGTCGCCCGGCATCCAATGTCGATAGAGCAGAAACGTCAGCACGAACGCGCAGAACAGGCTGATCGACGTGCAGACGAACACGCCGAGCACGCGCGGTCCCAGCGCGAATATCGCGCGCAGGTTGCAGTTGATCATCAGCAGAAAGAGCAGAGCCGGCACCAGCCTTGCCACGATCGTGTTCTGCGCGAGATGGATCTCGGGCGAGGCACTCCAGAGCCCGGCCACGGAGAGCGCGGTCACGCTGAGGTAGGTGAGCACGATGGGCGGAAGGATCTCGAACACCTTCCAGCCGAAGCGACGCTCGATTGCGGGCCAGAATCCCGCGGCGAGCAACATCACGGCCAGGTAAGGCCAAACCGACTGGATCACGCGTCCCTCCCCGGGTGGTGTCACAACGGCCGTCAGGAATATCTATTCCTAACGAAGTGGCGTGAAGCATAAATTATTGACCACGCTTTGCAAGCATGTTACACAGCCCTCACGCACGTCCACCCACCACGGTCGCATCGGGGATACCGAACGGTGAAAGCGTTCTTGTGTCATGCAACGATCCGCTCGGCCCTGGCGGCAGGTTTGCTGGCCGCGTGCGTGGTGCCGGTGACGTGGGGGGGCGAACGGCCGGCCGTTCGCGAAAAGGTCGGCGATGCCGTGTCTCGCCAGATCGATGCAGGCCATTTCCGCGACGCCGAAGCCGCCATCGCACGGGCGCTTGCACAGCCCGGTCTAGCGCCCGAGCAGCGCGTAGCGCTGACCTTTCAGCACGAGCGCATGCGTCGCATCCTTCTCGACTTTACGCTCGACGCCAACGCGGTGAAGGCACGTCTGCGCCAGTCCATTCCCGACCTTACCGACGCCGAATTCACCGCGTGGGATCGTGCTGGCCTTCTTGAGAAGCAGGTCATCGACGGCCGCACGCTTTATTTCAAGCGGTCGCCCGGCAACCTGTTCCGCCTGAGCGCCGATGCACGCGCGCGGCGTAAGGTGCAGGTGCCCTTCGACGACGGCCCCAATGAGGTCCTCAACGATCATCATCGCGCGGTGCGTGCGGCAGCGCTCGCGCAACACACCAGCAGCGTGCTTCCACGCCGCGAAAGCGTGACCCAGATACTCACCGTGAAAGCCGATGCCGTACCGGCCGGGGAGACGATTCGCGCCTGGATTCCGTATCCGCGCGAGATCGCCGGGCAGCAGGAAGACATCCGCCTCGTCGGGAGCGAACCGGCCGGGGCATCGATCGCGCCGCCATCGACGCTGCAGCGCACCGCCTATCTCGAAAAGAAAGCGCAGGCGGGCAAGCCGACCGAGTTTTCCATCACTTACGAACTGACGCTCTACGCCCGCTACGTCGATATCGATCCGGCGAAGGTGACGCGCACGCCCATCACTTCGGAACTGGCGCCTTTCGTGACCGAGCGCGCACCGCATGTCGTCTTCACCGATGCCATGCGCGCCTACTCGAAGCGCGTGGTAGGCGACGAGACTAATCCTTACCGCATCGCGCAGAAACTGTTCGCGGCGGTGGACACAATCCCCTGGGCCGGTGCCCGCGAGTATTCGACCATCAGCAACATCGGCGACTACACGCTGCATGCCGGGCATGGCGATTGCGGCGAACAGACCCTGCTGCTCATCACGCTGCTGCGCCTCAACGGCATTCCCGCCCGTTGGCAATCCGGCTGGATCTTCTCCGACGGCACGTACAACAACATCCACGACTGGGGCCAGCTCTATCTCGCGCCTTATGGATGGGTACCCATGGACGTGACCTTCGGGCGCCTCGTGGCCGACGCGAACGCGAAGCCGGGCGACAACGCGCTCGAGTGGTTCTATCTCGGCGGCCTGGATGCCTACCGCATCGCCTTCAACGACGACTACTCGCGGCCGTTCGTGCCGGCGAAGACCTTCTTCCGTTCTGAGACGGTCGATTCGCAGCGGGGTGAAGTCGAATGGAAGGGCGGCAACCTGTACTTCGATCAGTTCGACTACGACTTCCGTTGGCACCGCGCCGATGTACCGCGAGGGGGCGGTGACGCGGCGCCCTGACGGATCAATACAACCCGATTGTCACCTTATGGGAGTGGGGAGATGGGGGAGATCACGACGAACCGGCGCGCGCTGCGCCATGGCGCCTTGTGCCTGGCGATCGGTCTGGGCCTGGTGGTATCCGGCTCGGCATTTGCCGCCAATACCGACGGCACGATCGTCGGCCGCACGAAGTCCGGTGCCACAGTGACGGCGCGCGATCCGGCGACCGGGCTCACGCGCACGGTGACCGCCGATGCAGAAGGCAATTTCCGCCTGCCGTACCTGCCGGTCGGGCACTACCAAGTCGACAGCAGCAAGGACGGTAAGCCCGTGGCGACGACCGCCGAGGTCAACGTCAGCCTGGGCAACGCCACCACGGTCAATCTCGTCGAACGTGGCTCGGCCACCACAGAGTTGGAAGGCGTGCAGGTCAGCGCCCCCGTCGTGATTTCCGCCGCGGACGTCAGCTCCACCGAGACAGCGACCAATATCAGTCGCGAGGAAATCCGCCGCCTTCCGGTGGATCAAAATGTGCAGTCGGTGGCGCTTCTGGCGCCGGGCGTGAACAAGGGCAATGCCGGCTTCGGAGGCATTTCGTTCGGTGGTTCGTCCGTTGCAGAGAACTCGTTCTACGTGAATGGCCTCAACGTAACGGACTTCTACAACCGCAACGGCTTCTCCGAGGCACCGTTCGCCTTCTACCAGGAGTTTCAGGTGAAGACGGGCGGCTACTCGGTCGAGTTCGGCCGCACCACCGGCGGCGTGGTCAACGCGGTGACCCGCTCGGGCACCAACGAGTTCAAGGCGGGCGCGGAAATGACCTTCGAGCCCAGCGCCTGGCAGGCCACCACGAAGAACCGCTACTGGGACGGCGAGCGCTACATCACCTCGTCCGAGGATCACTACTCGCGTACCAAGATGAACGTGTATGCGTCTGGCCCCATCGTGAAGGACAAGCTGTTCTTCTTCGCGATGTACGAGGCGCGTGGCTACACGCCGCAGAACACGGATAACCTCGGGACGGTGCTGACCCAGAACGATACCGACTCGGGCTTCTGGGGCGCCAAGATCGATTGGCACATCAACGACAAGAACCTGTTCGAGTTCATGGCCTTCTCGGACAAGGACAAGAACGTCGGTTCGGTCTACAACTACGACTACGCCACCCACACGAAGAGCCAGCGCAACGATCAGATCTTCAGCGATACAGGCGGCAAGAACTGGAACGGCACCTTCACCAGCTACCTCGTCGACAACTTGTCGATGAAGCTGATGTACGGGCGTAACCAGCGCGAGGACTTCACCCGCGCGCAGTCGGACATCGAGTGCAATCCGGTAGCAAAGGTATCCGCTGTGCCCGGGCCGGGCGTCCCCCTTGGATGCAGCACGAGCACCGCGGTCATCAAGCGCAACGACACGCGCAAGCAAGGCCGCGCCGACTTTGAATGGAGCCTGGGCGATCACCTCGTTCGGTTCGGCTACGACCACGAGGTGGACACGTCGATCTATTCGCGTCACTACCCGGGCCCGGGGGCGTACTACTACAACATCTACGCAACTACGCCCGGCGCGACGATCGAAAACGGAGGCGTGGTTCCTGCCGGCTACAACGCTTACGTACGTGCGCGACGCTACGAGATCGCGGGCACCTTCGAGACCACGAACAACGCGTACTACGTCGAAGACAACTGGAACATCACGCCGGATTTCCTGCTCAACGCGGGCCTCCGTCGCGACGCCTTCGACAACAAGACGGGCGAAGGAGCCAGCTACATCAAGATGGACAACATGATTGCGCCGCGGCTTGGTTTCTCGTGGGATATCAAGGGCGACGGCACGACGAAGATCTTCGGCAACCTCGGGCGCTACTACCTGCCCGTGGCGAACGTGATCAACATCAAGCAGGCGGGCGGCTTGCTCGACCAGCGCACCTACTATGCGTTCGACGGTTACCAGATCCTCGATCGCAACGGTTCGCCCTACGCCATGCCGATCCTGGGGCCGCAGATCGGTCCGGTGGACGATTCGCAGGGTAACGGCACGGTGGGCGATCTGCGCGCCGAGGTCGACAAGCACATGGACAGCGTCTACCAGGACGAGGCCATCCTGGGTTTTCAACAGGCCATCACGGATAAGTGGTCCTGGGGCGTGAGTGGCACCTATCGCAAGCTGCACAATGCGATCGACGACATGGAAATCAGCGCCACACCGCAATGCGGCGGCGACGGGTACATCGGCTACGTGATGGGCAACCCGGGTCGCAAGCTCACGGTCTACGGCGACACGAACTGCGACGGCACGCCGGACGGTTACATCAACATCGACACATCCAAGCAGGGCTGGGCGCTGTATGACGCGCAGGGCAACTACCTCGGTCAGCGTGGCTGGAAGAAGCCAAGGCGCTCGTTCGGCTCGCTGGAATTCCAGGTGGACCGCGCGTGGGACGAGAAGTGGATGTTCAACGCGTCCTATGTGCTTTCCTGGAGCCGTGGCAACGCCGAGGGGCCGGTGAATTCCGATACCAACTTCGACGATACGGGCCGTACGGAGAACTTCGACGATCCGTGGGTGAACCTTTCCGGGGGTTATCTTCCCAACGACCATCGCCACCAGTTGAAGCTGCGCGGCACCTACGCCATCACGCCGCATTGGCAGGTGGGTGCCGATCTCACGGCGTTGTCCGGCAGCCCGATTACCGGCTACGGTGTGGGCAATCCGTACGATGCGACGGTCTATCACAGCTACTTCATCTGCGTGGAAAAATGCGCCGACCCCATTTCGCAGAACCGTGTCTACCAGCGTTCACCGCGCGGCGAGGATCGCACCCCATGGACCTTCAACCTCAACGCCAGCATCACCTACCTCATGCCGCTGGATGAGAAGAACAACCTGCGCGTGAAGTTCGCTGTGTACAACCTGCTCAATCAGCAGCGCACGCTTGGCGTGGATCAGGATCTGCAGACGTCGGTCGGTGGCCTCAATCCTACCTATCTGCAGCCGCAGCGCTTCCAGTCGCCCCGTTTCGGGCAGCTCACCGTCTCCCTGGACTTTTAATGTCCCTTGCGTCGGCGCCCGTAGTGGGCGCCACCTTTTTCATGGAGGCACGCATGAAGCGCATTCTCGGTCTGGCCTTCCTGCTCTGTAGCGCTGCGCAGGCGCAGGATCATCCCCTCACGTTGGATACGCACGTCGATATCCCGTTGTCGTACATGCAGGATCCGAAATTCGACGCCGGTCAGGATGGCGTGCTCAAGGTGGATCTGCCGAAGATGCGACGCGGCGGGCTCGATGCCGCGTTCTTCGTCATCTACGTGGAGCAGGGGCCGCTGACCCGCGCGGGTTATGCGAAGGCCGTCGCGCAGGCGAAGCGCAAGTACGACGCCATCGACCTCATGGTGCAGCGTTACCCGGAACAGATCAGTCTGGCGCGTACGCCGGGGGACGTTCGCGCCAACAAGACCGGTGGGCGGTTGTCCGCCATGATCGGCATCGAGAACGCGTATTCGCTCGGCCATGACCTGAAGCGTCTCGATGCCGCCTATGCACGTGGTGCGCGCTACGTCGGCCTTGTCCATGTCGGTAATAACGACCTGTGCGGCAGTTCGCTCCCGCGCAAGGGACTCGGCGATGCCCCGGACAGCAACCTCGGGCTGAGCGAGTTCGGGCGGACGGTCGTCCGGCGGGCGAACGCGCTCGGCATGATGGTGGATGTATCGCACGCCTCCGATGCCTGTGTGCGCGACGTGCTGGCGCTGTCTCGTGCGCCGATCATCGCATCGCACTCGTCGTCGCGCGCGATGACGGATCACCCTCGCAATCTGCCGGACGACCTGCTCGCCGCGATCGCGGCAAAGGGCGGCGTCGTACAGGCGGTGGCATACAAGGAGTTTCTGAAGAAAGACCCCGAGCGCGAGGCAGCGGAGAAGGCCCTGCAGGCAAGGGTGGCGAAGGCGGCCGGCGACAAGGACTACGACAGCGAAAAGCACGACTACCTGCCAGCCTATGTCGAGGGCATGAAGACGATCCAGCGCGAACACCCGCTCGCGACACTGGACGACTTCCTCGATCACATCGAGCACATGGTGAAGGTGGCCGGCATCGATCATGTCGGTATCGCGTCGGACTTCGACGGTGGCGGCGAAATCACCGGTTGGATGGATGCCTCGCAGACGCGCAATGTGACCGCGGGCCTCAAGCGCCGAGGCTTTTCCGACGACGACGTCGCGAAGCTCTGGAGCGGCAACCTGCTGCGCGTCTGGGCGGCCGACGAAGCGGCATCGACCCAGCAGAATCCGATGCCGGTCGGCCAACGTCGCGAGGCGTGGATCGACACGCATCTCGACGGTTACGGTTAGCGCGTCGGCTCGCGCTTTCTCGTACAGTGGGACGGGCAGCGGATGGACGTCGAACCTGGGTCGATCTCCTACCGCCCGACCCATTGCGCCTGACCAAGGTCGATCCCGATGCCGATTTCAGCAGTGACTTCGAAGATCTGGCTTTCACTCGCGTGCGCGCTTGCCCTTAGCGCCCACGCTGGTGAGCCGCCGCCGCCGCCGCCGCGGCTGTCGGCCGCCCGCACGCCGGAAGAGGCTGGACTGATCGATGTGCGTGCCCGCGCACCGGACATCGCCGAAGCGATTCACTACGCCGGCAGCGACAACTTCGTCGGCCGCCCCGTGGATGGCTATGCGGCGGCGAAGTGCTACCTGCGCACTGCCGCCGCCGAGGCGCTGGCGCGCGTAGAACGCAGCCTGCGCGCACAGGGCTACGGTCTGCTGGTATGGGATTGCTATCGGCCAGCGCGTGCGGTCGCGGATTTTGTCCGCTGGGCGGGAGACCTTTCAGACACGCGCACCAAGGCAATGCATTACCCCCACCTCGGCAAGGACCAGCTACTCGGCGAATACATCGCGCCGATCTCCGGACACAGTCGCGGCGCCACGGTGGACCTGACGCTGATGCGCTGCGACGGCGGGCAGTGCACGCCGCTGGACATGGGCACCGACTTCGATTTCTTCGATCCGCGCGCGCATACCGACGCTCCCGATATCGATGCCGCGCAGCGCGCCCATCGCCAACGGCTCCTTGGCGCCATGGCGGCGGAAGGCTTCGTGAACTACCCGCAGGAGTGGTGGCATTACACGCTGCCGTCGGCCGCAGAGGCCGGCGTGATCTACGATGTCCCAGTGAAGTGAACGTGAGTTACGTTACTCTCCGCGGCGTCTTCGCGTTGGCTGCTGCGGTTTCGGCGTTCGTGGGAGGCCGCAACTCGCCAACGCGAGGGGCTGCCGGTAGGCGCGGCTGACAAAGCTCAGCCTCGGGTCATGCCTTATCATGGGCGTTCCCCGCGACCGCCCGGATCTTCCATGTCCACGTTCCGCTTCGCCCTGGCCCAGTTCGATTTCCCTGTCGGGGCTACCGCCGCCAATGCCAAGCGCGTACAGGCGCTGGCCGAGGAAGCACGCGACCGCCTCGGTGCCTCGCTGATTGCCTTTCCCGAACTGACCTTGTCCGGCTACCCGCCCGAAGATCTCCTGCAACGGCCCAGCTTTCTCGAAGCCTGCCACCGGGAAATCGAGGCGCTGGCGCCGCGGATCGACGGAATCTCCGCCATCGTCGGTTACCCGGACTCGCACGGCGAGGTGTACAACGCGGCCACGCTCATTCGCGAAGGCAAGCGGGAGTGGACCTATCACAAGCAGGCGCTACCCAATTACACCGTCTTCGACGAGAAGCGCTACTTCCAGCATGGCGAAGCCACCCGTGTGTTCGTCATCGACGGTGTGCGCGTCGGCATGCTCATCTGCGAGGACATCTGGGAAGCCGAACCCGCAGCGCACGCCGCACAGGCGGGCGCTGAGCTGATCCTCGTGATCAATGCCTCGCCCTACGATCGTCGGCAGGCAGCCACGCGCGAGGAACTGCTGCGCCGTCGTGCCACGGAAAACGGCGTGCCCATCGCGTACGTCAATCTCGTGGGCGGGCAGGACGACCTGCTCTTCGACGGCCATTCGCTGCTCGTGCAGGCCGACGGACACGTCGCGGCACGCGCGCCGTCGTTCGAGGAAATGCTGCTCACCGTGGAATACGACACGGAAACGAAGCGCCTCGCCGCCATCGACTGGCCGGCACCCGATACCCGCTCACCGGAAGCCATCATGTATGCCGGGCTAGTGCGCGGCGTGCGCGACTACGTCGGCAAGAACGGCTTTTCCGGCGTACTGCTGGGTCTCTCCGGCGGCATCGATTCGGCGCTTACGCTTGCCCTCGCCGTGGATGCACTGGGCAAGGACAAGGTCACCGCCGTGATGATGCCCACGGTATACACCTCCGATCTGTCGCTGCGCGAAGCCAAGGCGCAGGCCGAGCTGCTTGGCGTCGAGTACCACGTGCTGCCGATCGAGGGCATCTATGAGGCTTTCACTGGTGCTCTGGCGCCTGTCTTCGCCGGGCGCGAGCCGGACATCACGGAAGAAAACCTCCAGTCGCGCACGCGTGGCGTCTTGTTGATGGCGATGTCCAACAAGACCGGCAAGCTGCTGCTTTCCACGGGCAACAAGAGCGAGATGGCGGTCGGCTACGCCACTCTTTACGGCGACATGTGCGGCGCCTATGCGCCGCTCAAGGACGTCTACAAGACCACCGTCTATGCGCTGTCGCGCTGGCGCGCGGCGATCGACGGGGCGATTCCCATGGCGGTGATCGACCGTCCGCCCTCGGCCGAACTCCGTCACGAACAGACCGACCAGGATTCGCTGCCGCCCTACGACGAACTGGACGCCATCCTCGAACACTTCATCGAAGGCGAAGCCTCGGCGGAAGACATCATCGCGGCGGGCCACGAGGACGCCACCGTGCGCCGCGTCATCCGCATGGTCTTCATCAACGAGTTCAAACGCCGCCAGGCCGCCCCCGGCCCCCGCGTCACCACCAAGGCCTTCGGCCGCGAACGCCGCTACCCCATCACGTCCGGCTGGCGATAGCAGCTCCCACGCTCCCCCAGGCTGGCGACAGTTGTAGGAGCCGCCATGGCGGCGAGGGAAACCTGCAGGTGGGAGCCAGCCTGCTGGCGATGGGAACTTGCCTCGCTGCTACACCGCTTCGTTGGCTTTTCGCCACCAGGGTGGCTCCTACCATCGCTTCGTAGGCTTCTCGCCGCCATGGCGGCTCCCACAGGTGCGGCGACCGATGGCGTTCCCGCAGCCGAGCCCCGCTCTTTCAAAAGCCAAAAAAAAACGCCCCTCGAAGAGGGGCGCTTGAAACAAGATGGCCTGCGATCTGGACTCAGTGGTGACCCGAGAACGGGATCGCCTTGCGCCAGACCGATGGGTGGTGCGGCCAGTTCGGGTCCGTCAGATACGGATGGTCCGGGTAGTTCAGGGCCAGCACCTGGCGGGTCTGGTCGGCCAGCGGCTTGCGGTCGAGGGCCAGGTAGCTGCGGGTGAGGATCGCCAGGGCGTCCGCCGTCTGCGGCGACTGCTGGTAATGCTCGATCACGTACTGGGCGCGGTCGGCCGAGGCAACGTACGACTTGGTGCGCAGGTAGTACTCCGCCACGTTGATCTCGAACTGGGCCAGCTGGTTGCGCAGGAAGATCATGCGCTGGCGGGCGTCGGTGGCGTAGGCGCTGTTCGGATAACGACGGGTCAGCTGGCTGAAATCGTCGAACGCCGTGAGGTTGAAGCCCTGGTCGCGACGGGTGGACGCCGAGTTGCCGCGCTGCAGATACCGCTCGATCAGGCCACCGGTACGGTCGAAATTGATCAGACCGCGCAGGTAATAGGCATAATCTGCATGCTTGTGAGTCGGAAACGTCTTGATGAAGCGGTTGATCGTCGAGTACGCGTCGTCCGGCTTGTTGTCTTTGTACTGCGCGTAGGCCAGTTCGATCTGGGCCTGCTCATTGATGTCCCCCGACGGGAAGCGCGCGATGAGGCGCTCGTACGCCTTCTCGGCCGCGGCATAGTCGGAATGCTCGAGTGACGCGTGAGCATTGGCGTAGAGCCGGTCGACCGGCATCGTGTCGATCGTCTCCTTCTTGCTGTGGAACATCGAGCAGGCGCTCATCGACAGGGCGAGGACGAGCAGAATGGTGATCTTAGTTGCACGCATTGAGAGAGTTCGGATGCTTGAGCGAAAAGGCATGATAGCCGAAACCGGCCTTGGGCCGGGTGGGGCGCTATGACGACGGTGAGACACGAGGCCAGCGTGCCGGTCTCGGCCGCAGGTCGGCGTTTCGACCAGTCCCTGGCCGAGATGTTCCCCGAGTATTCCCGATCCCGCCTGACGGGCTGGATCAAGGAGGGCAAGGTGTTGCTGGACGGCGCCCGGGTGCCGCCCCGGCACCTGCTGCGCGGCGGGGAGCGGGTGGAGCTGGAGGCCGAGCTGGAGGCGGAGGTCAGCGCCCAGCCGGAAGACATCGCCCTGGACATCCGCTACGAGGACGACGACCTCATGGTGATCGACAAGCCCGTGGGGCTGGTCGTCCACCCGGGTGCGGGCAACCCGGCCGGCACCCTGCTCAACGCCTTGCTCCACCACAGTGCCGCCCAGGCCGAACTGCCCCGCGGCGGCATCGTGCACCGCCTGGACAAGGACACCGCCGGCCTGATGATCGTGGCCAAGAGCATCGCGGCGCATACCGCGCTCGTGGCGATGCTGGCCCGGCACGACGTACACCGTCAGTACGAGGCCGTGGTGCTCGGCACCATGGTTGCGGGCGGCACGGTGGACCAGCCGATCGGCCGCCACCAGCACGATCGCCTGAAGCAGGGCGTCCGCGACGTGGAGGATGGCGGCAAGGAGGCCATCACGCACTACCGCGTGCGTGAGCGCTTCCGCGCCCACAGCGTGGTCCAGTGCAACCTGGAAACGGGGCGCACGCACCAGATTCGCGTACACATGGCCCACCTCGGCCACCCCCTGGTCGGCGATCAGCTCTACGGCAACGGCCTGCGCCTGCCGCGTGGGGCGAGCCAGGAACTGATCGACGCGCTTCGTGGCTTCCGTCGTCAGGCGCTGCACGCGGAAAAGCTGGCTTTCGAGCATCCACTGACGGGCGAGCACCTCGAGTTCGAATCGCCGAGGCCAGCCGACCAGGAGGCCCTGATCGCGGCGCTGCGGGCCGACACCGCCCTGCATCCGATCGAGGACTGAGCATGGACGACGCCTGGATCGTGCCGGACTGGCCGGCCCCGGCGACCGTCGGGGCCGCGGTCTCGACCCGTCAGGGGCCGGGCATTTCGGCGCCGCCGTACGACCGCCTGAATCTCGGGCTGCGCTCCGGCGACGATCTCGCCGCCGTGGTAACGAACCGGGCGGCGTTGGCCCAGGCCCTTGCGCTGCCGGCGGCACCGCTATGGCTGCGCCAGATCCATGGCACGGCTGTCGCCGAGCACGCGGTACCGCGCGAGGACGAGCCGGAGGCCGACGCCGCCGTGGCACGTGGA
>Ga0209148_1000949_pt1 | contig 18971 bp, 15 predicted proteins | sample AraplaCol_mMF_r2_2_FD_184288 | JGI IMG/M metagenome (GOLD analysis project Ga0209148, IMG submission 184288) | Arabidopsis root microbial communities from North Carolina, USA - plate scrape CL_Col_mMF_r2 (SPAdes) (version 2) | ecosystem: Host-associated > Plants > Roots > Endosphere | place... | reverse complement strand
CGGGCGCGAAGGAGACATTCTCGATTTTGGTCGGCGCGTGCATCCAGTCGATGCGCTTGGCCTGCTCGGCCCAGAAGGCGTTCGGGTCCGCGATCGAGCGGGCGTACATGTCCTTGTACTTGGCCTGATCGACCCAGGCCCGCTTGGCCCATTCCGCGGGGACGTCGTAGATCTTCTCGGACGTATCTCCGACCAGGTTATCCATCGTATCCTCCCGTACGCAGTTGCATGCGTTCGATCACACCTGCAAAAACTGAGTGACCACATCAATTTGCTCGCGGACCATCAGCGGAGGCACGTGGCCGCAATCATCGAACTGAAAGACATCGGCCAATCGGTTGCGCTTTCGCATCTCGGCCGCGAGGTCGAATGAGAGCAAGTCAGAGCGAGCGCCGCGCAGCACAAGCACTGGGACCTTGATCGCCTCCCAATAGGCCCAGAGATTGAGCGGTTGAAACCATGGCAACCGAAAGCCCTTTGCAATCTTGGGATCGCATAACAACACGTAACCCTGTCGGACGTCGTCCCACCGAACGCTGTGCGCGGTGAGATGGCGCCAATGCTCGTCAAGCAGCTCACCATAAGGTGCCAGCACGGTTCGAAAGTAGGCCTCAGCATCTTCAATCGTCGCAAACAGCGGCGGCATCTTGTCGATGTATTGGCCGATCCGCTGCAGCCCAGTCGACGACACGAAGGGGCCGATATCGTTGATGACGAGCTTGCGTACGATACTGCCCGAGAAGCCGGCCATGATCATGCCGATCAACCCGCCGAGCGAAGTTCCGACCCAGTCCACCTCGGAAACGCCAAGGCGTGCGATCAGCGCGTTCATGTCGGCGCAATATTGGGGAAGCGCGTAATGATCGGGATCGCCTATCCAGCCGCTGCGTCCACGGCCCGGCAGATCCGGGCAAATCACCCGTCGTCCGGCAGCCACCAACTGCTCCGCCAGATGGTCGAAATCCCGCCCCTGCCGCGTCAGTCCATGCACGCAAAGGACCGGCCTCTCGTCCTCGAGAGGCCCCCAATCGGTATAGGCCAATTGGTGAAAGCCGGAGGGCGAGAGCCCGAGCACCACCCCCTCCCGGTCCGGTCGCCCGGATTTCGGCGATCCACCCGCCATGTCCCGTATTAGCCTGCTAGCCGCATCAAACATGTCGCCCCTGCAACCTGACCAGCGGGTCCGCGCCCTCCAAACGGGCACGGACCATGCCGACATCGCCTACTTCTTGCCTTCGCCCGGGAGAAACGCCGTTCTCATCTTTTCAAAATCCTCGGTCATCCGCTGCTTGACGACGTTGAAAACCTCGGTGTTCGACTTGACGGTCATTTCGGCAAGCTCGCGTGCATTCGCGATTGCAGTTTCGAATGCCTTGCGGGCGAACTCACCCTGCTGCTCGCCCGACAGCTTCATGTCACGAATTGCCGTGCGCACCTGCTCGCTGGTGACGCGCAGGATTTCCAACTGGCGATGAGAGACTGCGGCAGCTCCCTCCGCGGTCAACTGGGCGGCCTTCGACATTGCCTCGATGTTCTTGCGCTGGCTTTCGATCAATGCGTCGACATTCACGCCTGGTGCCTTGAGATTCTCTGTCAGCCTCGCAAACTGTTCCCTCATCGCTTTCGTCGCGGCTTCGATGTCCTGGGTCATGCTCAACCTCCTCGGTTAGGTGGCTTCTTCCTTGCGTAACCCGCGTGCAAAGGCTTGCGCCTCGGCCCGGGTTTCGAAGATGTGCGGGGCGACGTGACGCTCGGCGAGACCCTCGCCCAGCTTGAGACGCATGAATGCGCTGGTGGTGTAGCGCGATGCCGAACTGTAATATCGCTGCTCGAGATAGGCGATCATCGAGAAATAGGTGTCGCTGACCGCTGGATCCAAATGGAAGCCGTCATAGTTGGCGACGAGTGCCACCGGCTTTCCGACCGCACGACAGGCGCGTTCGACCTCGCGGCGGACCAGGTCTACGTCCTCAACCGTCCTGACGTCAAAGCCCTCGAAATTGACGAACAACGTATTGCGCTCGGCATCGTAGCCAATCCGGTCGGCCATGCTTCGGCCGAGCAGCACGTGATCCAGACCCATCGGCCCCTCGCGGAAGATGCGGAGATCCATCGGCTTGACGTTGCGGATCAGCGGCTCGAACTCCATGTGCGCCAGGATGTCGCGATCGACGTCGACGCCTGGCGCTACTTCGATCAGCTCCATGCCGGCGGGCGTACGCTGCAACACGCACCGCTCCGCGACGTAGAACACCGGCTGGCCGGTCGCGACGGCATGATCGCCGCTGAACGTGATCTGCTCGACCGCGGAGACGAATTTCTTGGTCGTGCCTTCGCGCAGGATGTGGAGCGCGCCGTCCTCGACCGCGATCTTCAATCCGCCGCTGGTGAAGGTGCCCGCAAAGACCAGCTTCTTCGAGCTCTGCGAGATGTTGATGAACCCACCAGCACCCGCCAGCCGTGAACCGAAACGGCTGACATTGACGTTTCCCGCAGCATCCGCCTGCGCCATGCCGAGGCAGGCAAGGTCGAGTCCGCCGCCGTCGTAGAAATCGAACTGCTGGTTCTGATGAATGACCGCATCCGGGTTCAATGCAGTGCCGAAATTGAGCCCACCCTGCGGCATACCGCCGATGATGCCAGGTTCGGCCGTAAGCGTCAGGAACTTCAGCATGTGCTCTTCCGCGGCGACCGCGGCGACGCCCTCGGGCATACCGATACCGAGATTGACGACGCCGCCCGGGGGCAGCTCGAAGGCACAGCGCCGCGCGATGATCTTGCGCTCGTCGAGTTCCAGCGGCTTGACACGGTCCATCGGCACCCGCTGCCGGCCGGAGAAGGCGTGGCTGTAGGCCGCGCCATAGGTCTGGACGTGATTTACGGAATCGGCGACCACGACGCAATCGACGAGGATGCCCGGGATCTGCACCTCACGGGGGTTCAGGGAATTGCTGGCCGCGATGCGCTCGACCTGCACGATGACAAAGCCGCGCGAGTTCTTTGCGGCCATCGCCATCGCCAGATTGTCCAATGTCAGCGCCTCGCGCTCCATGGTGATGTTGCCGGCGGGATCGGCCGTCGTGCCGCGCAACAGCGCCACATTGATCGGAAACGACTTGTAACGCAGCCACTCCTCATCGTTGATCCGCATCAGCTCGACGAGATCCTCGGTGGTGCTCTCGTTGAGCTTGCCGCCTTGCAGGCGAGGATCGACGAAGGTCTTGAGGCCAACCTTGGAGATCACGCCGGGGCCACGCGCGGCGATGTTGCGATAGAGATGCGAGATGCAGCCGAGCGGCAGATTGTAGGCCTCTATCCGGTTGGCGAGTGCGAGCTCGCCGAGCTTGGGCACCAGCGCCCAATGGCCGCCGACCACGCGCTTCAAGAGACCGTCATGGGCGAGCCGGTTGAGGCCGCGATCTCCTGCATCGCCGGGCGCAGCCGCAAACATCAGAGTGAGGTCCGCGGGGTGCCGGGTTTCGCGATAGCGCTTCTCCAGTGCGATCAGAAGCTCATCTGGCGTGCCGATGCCGACGAAGCCGGATGTGCAGACCGTATCGCGATCCCTGATGATTGCGACCGCCTCATCAGCCGAGACGATTTTGTCCTTGTTCATCGCGCTAGTCCCTGGCGGAAAGCCACTCCGAAATGCCCTTGCTCAGCGAGCCCTGCGATTTGCTGGATACGAACAGTCCGACATGACCGCCGGGCAGCTCGATCTCCGAATAATCCTTGGTGCCGACATGCGCCCCAAGCGCTCGCGAACAGGTCGGCGGAATGATGTGGTCGTTCAGCGCGAAGACGTTGAGAACCGGCGCGGTCAGCTTCGACAGGTCGACGCGCCGCCCCGACAGCTCGAACTCGCCTTTCACCAGCTTGTTGTCCTGGTAAAGATCCTTGAGCCACTGCTTGGCGGCTTCTCCGGGATGAGCGGGCCGATCCGCGAGCCATTTCTCCATGCGCAGGAAATTCATCAGCTTGGCCTCGTCGTCGATGACGTCGATCAGATCGATGTTGTACTTGGTCAGCGAGCGCATCGGCGTCATCAGGGAGAAGACCGAGCTCATGAACTCGCCGGGGAGCCCGCCATAGACGTCGACCAAGCGGTCGATGTCGGCGCGATCGAGACTGCGCGTCCAGACGTTCAGGAAGCCGTGATGGGTGTCGGGATCGTCACGATCGGCATGAAAGTCGATCGGCGTGATCGTCAGCACCAGGCCCTTGACCTTGTCCGGATGCAGCGCGGCATAGCAGGTGGTGAACACGCCGCCCTCGCAGATGCCGAGCAGCATGATCTTTTCATGTCCGGTCTCGCGACAAACGCGCTCGACGGCGGCATGGATGTAGTCGTCGACATAATCATCGATGGTCAGCCAGCGCTCGCTGCGGTTCGGCTGGCCCCAATCAACCAGCCAGAGATCCAGCCCCTGCCGGAGCAAACTCCGCACCAGCGAGCGGTCCTCCTGAAGGTCCGCCATGGTGTAGCGGCCGATAAGTCCGTAGGCCAGCAGGACCGGCGTCTTCACCTTCTGCTCGGTCAGGGGTGTGTAGCGAAACAGCTCGACCTTATCGCGCCGCATGACGAGCGTCTTCGGAGTAGCGCCGACATCGACGTCTGCGTCCTTGATGGCGGACAGCAGCTTGCCGGCCTTGAGCAGCTTGTCGCTCATCTCGGCGAAGCCGTCGCCCGTCGGTGCCTGCGGGCTCATGCCTCACCTCCGGCGATCCGTCGCTCCAGGGCGCGGACCTCGCGCCTCAGCTCGGTGATCTGGCGGGTCAGATCGTCGAAATCGCGCTGTGTCGGCATTCCCAGCACGGCGGCGATTGCGTCCGATATCTCTGATTGCCGGGCCCTGAACTCGGTCGCGGCCTGCAATAATTGCTTTTGGGCGACCAAAAACTCCTCTGAGCGCTGGTTGGCGATCAGCTCCTCATTGGCAAGATCGTTCCATTCCCCGAGCTGTTCGCGCCAGCTGGGGCTGTCGCCGGACTGCGGCATCTTCATCTTGTATTGCTGCGCTGTGCGCATCCACGGCTTTGAGGCGACAAGCTGGTAGGCGGCAAGCTTGCTTTGCAGCTCGCCCCACGCCGCCGTCATGTTCGCCAGCTTGCGGTCGAAATCGAGGACGTCGGCGAGGCGCGGTCCCTTGGCCATGCGTTCGATCGCCTCGGCGAGGTCGTTGCCGGGCCCGACGCCGAACCCGCTCTCGGCCGCGCGCCTCATGATGAAGGGCAGCATCGAGCTCGACCAGTTCTCGCTGGCGCCGGCAGCGGCGCTTGCCATCGCGCGCCAGGAATCCATCCACTGCGCGGCAAGCGGGCCGAACGGATTTGCGCCTGCCCCCTCCTCAGCCACGGGAGGCCTGCACATAGCGATTGCTACCATCACCGAAGGCCGCGCTGTAGATGGCATAGGCATCGTCCAGCGTCAGCTCTCTGGGATTGTTGACCAGAAGCCGCCTCTGCTTCATCGCGTCCTCAGCTAGCTTCTTCAGATCGTCGCGGCCGATCCCGACCGCAGCGAGCGAGGCCGGCACCTGGCAATCGCGGCCGATCGACGTCATTTCGTCGATGAAGGCCCGCGCCTTCTCAGGCACGCTGCCGCGCAGGCCCGGCTTGACGATCTCGGCGAGCTCTGCATAGAGCGGCTCGGCCGCGGTCAGGTTGAACTCGAGCACATGGCGCAGCACGAGCGCATTCGACAGACCGTGCGGCACGTGGAAGATCGCCCCGATCGGATAAGCAAGCGCGTGAACGGCAGCGACCGGCGCATTGGCGAAGGCCATGCCGGCGAGCATCGAGCCGAGCAGCATCTCCGAACGGGCTTCGAGATCTTTCCCATTCTCGCAGACACGCCGCACATTGGCCGACAACAATGCCAGCGCCTGACGCGCGAGCTGGTCGGACATCGGATTCTTCTTGACCTTGCTGGTATAGGCCTCGATTGCATGCACCATGGCATCGATACCGGTCGCGGCCGTCACTGGCGTCGGCAGACCAAGGGTCAGCTCGGGATCGAGGATTGCCCAGTCCGGGATCAGGACCGGCGACACAACTCCCTTCTTCTCCGTGGTCGGCGTCGTGACGATCGCGATCGGGGTCACCTCGGAGCCTGTGCCGGCCGTCGTCGGGACCAGTAGCAGCGGCAGGCGCTTCCCTTTCGCCAGACCGACGCCGTAGATGTCGTCGAGACGATCCGGCGTCCGGGCGAGATAGGCCACGAGCTTTGCGGTATCGAGGGCGCTCCCGCCGCCGATCGAGAGCACGAGCTCGATCTCGCCAGCCCGACACGCATCCGCGGCCGCTTCCACGATATGGGATGGCGGGTCGGCGACTACATCATCGAATATGCTGAGCTCGATGCCGGCTGCTGCCAGCGAGGCCTCGGCGTCTTTGGTCAATCCCGCGCCCCGCACCCCCTTGTCGGTCACCAGCATCACGCGCCGTGCGCCGTAGCTCGCCACCAGCTCGTTGATCTTCCGCGAAGCGCCGGGTTCGAACATGATGCTCGAAGGCGCCTGAAAGGTGAATTTCCCGATCACGTTCATGCTCCTTTTTGTCCCGCGCGCAGACGGTGTGCGCGCCCGGATCGGCTACGCCGAGCTCAACACCACTCACGCATCAGGGGCTCGCCGCATCAGCTCGGTTCGGTACCGAGCTTGCGATTGCGAAGCTCGTCGACCAGAACCTTCGTGTTCTCTGAATAGTCGATAGCGACGTCGACGAGATGCACACCGCCGCCCTTGAATGCGGCTTCCATCGTCGGTAACAGCGCGTCGACCGACTTAACGCGAGAGCCCTTCGCGCCGTAGGACTCGGCATAACGAACGAAGTCCGGGTTGCCGAAGGTAAGACCGAAATCCGGGAAGGCGTCGACCGCTTGCTTCCAGCGAATCATGCCGTAGGCGCCGTCATTGAGGATCAGGACGACCAGATTGAGCTTGAGCCGGACCGCCGTCTCCAGCTCCTGGCTGTTCATCATGAATCCGCCGTCGCCGCAGATCGCCATCACGCGACGATCCGGATAGAGCATCGCCGCCATCATCGCCGACGGCAGACCGGCGCCCATCGTGGCCAGCGCATTGTCGAGCAACAGCGTGTTGGCGACATAGGTGCGGTAGTTGCGGGCGAACCAGATCTTGTACATGCCGTTGTCGAGCGCGACGATGCCGTTCTCCGGGATCACCTGGCGGACGTCGTGCACCAGCCGCTGCGGCGTCACCGGCCAGCGGCTTTCGGTGGCGCGGTCGGCGATGCGACCGAGAATGCTGTCGCGCAGCGGCAGCAGTGCCTTGGCGTTGTGGAGCTTGCCTTCGAGCCGGTCAGCCAGCAATTCCAGGCTCGGGCCGACGTCACCCACCACCTCGGCATGCGGGAAATAGACCTGCTCTACCGTCGCCGGCGTGTAGCTGACGTGGATGACTTGCGGCCCCTTAGGACCCATGATGAAGGGCGGTTTCTCCACCGTATCATGGCCGATGGCGATGATCAGATCGGCCTGGTCGATCGCCTCATGCACATAGTCACGCTCTGACAGCGCCGCAGTCCCCATATAGAGGTTGGTGCCGCCTGGAACGGTACCCTTGCCCATTTGCGTCGTGAAGAACGGAATGCCCGTGCGCCGCACGAAGCCGGCGATGCCGAACGTTGATCGCGGACGGCTGGCGGCCGCCGCGAGCATGATCAGGGGGCGCTTTGCCGCGAGGATCATCTCGGCCGCACGGTCGAGCGCAGCACGGTGCGCGACGGGAATTTCGATCGGATGGATCGGCACCATTGGCACCGGCTCGACCTCATCGCCCGCGATGTCTTCGGGCAACTCTAGCAGGACCGGGCCCGGCCGCTCCTCCATGGCAACGCGGAAGGCGTCACGCACCAATGTTGGGATGCTGGATGCACTGACGATCTGCCGCGACAATTTCGTCAGCGGCTTCATCGAGGCGATGACGTCCACGATCTGGAAGCGCGCCTGGCGGCTGCTCATGATGGCCTTTTGGCCGGTTAGCAGAACCATCGGCATCGCGCCGAGGTGGGCGTAGGCCGCTCCCGTCGAGAAGTTCAACGCGCCCGGGCCAAGCGTCGAGATACAGACGCCGGGGCGACCCGTGAGTCGTCCGTGCGTCGCGGCCATGAACGCGGCGGCCTGCTCGTGGCGCGTAAGCACCAGCTCGATCTTCGAGTTGCGGAGCGACTCGACAACGTCGAGATTCTCCTCGCCGGGAACACCGAAGACCCGGTCGACGCCCTCATGTTCCAATGCCGCGACCAACAGGTCAGAGCCCTTCACCATGTCTTTCTCCTTTATGACTGTCGGCGTCAGGCCAGGCGCTTGATCACGGCGCCGGCGAAATCAGCGGTCGAGACCTTGCCGCCGAGATCGGCCGTCCGCACATTGTCGACCTGCAAAGTCTGCTCGATTGCGGTTCGCAGCTTGGTCGCGAGATCGTCCCGCCCGACATGCTTGAGCATGAGCCCGGCCGCGAGCAGCAGCGCGAGCGGATTGGCGATGCCCTTGCCGGCGATATCAGGTGCCGATCCGTGTACCGCCTCGAAGATCGCAGCCTTCTCCCCGATGTTGGCGCCCGGCGCCATGCCAAGACCACCAACAAGGCCGGACATTTGGTCGGACAGGATATCGCCGAACAGATTGGTGGTGACGATGACGTCGAACTGCCACGGGTTCATCACGAGTTGCATGGCACAGGCATCGACGATGCGATCGTCCATCGCGATCCGCCCTTCGTACTCCTTGGCGATTTCGCGGCCGGCCTGAAGGAACAGGCCGGTCAGGGCCTTCAGAACGTTGGCCTTGTGAACCACGGTCACTTTCTTGCGGCCGTGTGCGAGCGCATATTCGAACGCGAAGCGGACGATACGGCGTGCTTCCGCATGGGTGTTGACACCCGAGGAGATCGCGACCGCGTGCGGATCGTCGCCCACCTGGATGAAATGCTCGAATGCGACGTAGAGCCCCTCGATGTTTTCGCGCACGAGGACGAGGTCAATGTCCTCGTAACGACCGCCGGGCACCATCGTCTTCACCGGACGCAGATTGGCGTAGAGACCGAACTCTTCCCGCAGGCGTACGTTCACCGACCGGAAACCGCCGCCAACCGGCGTCGTCAGCGGCCCTTTCAGGGCAAGTTTGGTGCGGCGGATGCTGTCGATCAGTGCGCCCGGCAAGGGATCGCCTGCGCTCTGGATTCCGGCCAAGCCGCCCTGCTGAAGGTCCCACTCGAACGGCGCGCCGAGCGCATCCAGGATGCGGGTCACCGCAGCCGTGATCTCGGGACCGATCCCGTCACCCGGTATCAAGGTTGCCGGAATTTTTCCTGACATGTTCGTTCCCCCGTGTTGATCTGGTCCAGGATCACGCCGCAAGCTGGCGCAGCACGTAAGGCAGGATGCCGCCGTGCTTGTAGTAGTTGAGCTCGTCGAACGTATCGATGCGGCAAGTCAGCGGGACCTGCTTCACCGTGCCGTCAACCATCGTGATCTCGATCGTGACGCGCTGGCCGGGCGTGATGTCGGCGATCCCCTTGATCGAGACCCGCTCGGCGCCATTCAGGCCGAGGCTTTTCCAGGAGGTGCCCTCGTCAAAGACGAAGGGCAGGATGCCCATGCCGACCAGATTGGAACGGTGAATGCGCTCGAAGCTCTGCGCGATAACGGCGCGCACGCCGAGCAGCTTCGTGCCCTTGGCAGCCCAGTCGCGCGAAGAGCCGTTGCCGTATTCGACGCCTGCGAACACCACCAAAGGCACATTGTCGCGTTGGTAGCGCATCGCCGCATCAAAGATCGACATCCGGTCGCCGGAGGGCTGATGCACCGCCCATCCGCCTTCCGGCGTGACGCCGCCTTCGCCCTTCACCGCGAAATTCTTGATGCGGATGTTGGCGAAGGTGCCGCGGACCATCACCTCGTGATTGCCGCGCCGCGTGCCGTACTGGTTGAAATCCTCCTGGCGGACCTGCATGCCGCGCAGGAATTCCCCGGCTGGCGAAGATGCCTTGATCGAACCAGCCGGCGAGATGTGATCGGTCGTGATCTTGTCGCCGAATAGCCCGAGAATGCGCGCACCCACGATATTTCCAGTCGGCGCCGGCTTCATCGCGATGCCTTCGAAATAGGGCGGGTTCTGCACGTAGGTCGAAGACATGTTCCAGCGGTAAGTCAGCGCCGTCGTGACCTCGACCGCCTTCCAGTTCGCGTCGCCCTCGAAGACCTCGGCATACTTGCTCTCAAACAGCCGGCGAGTGACGTTGTCTCCGATGAACTGCTGGATCTCGGCGTTCGAAGGCCAGATGTCTTTCAGGTAGACAGGCACGCCATCCGCCCCGATACCCAGCGGTTCATCGACCAGATCGACCTGAAGCGAGCCGGCCAATGCATAGGCGACAACGAGGGGCGGCGAGGCCAGATAATTGGCCTGTACGTCGGGTGAGACGCGGCCTTCAAAATTGCGGTTGCCGGACAAGACAGCCGCACCGATTACGCCATTGTCATTGATCGATTTCGATATCTCCTTCGGCAGCGGACCGGAATTGCCGATGCAGGTGGTGCATCCGAAGCCGACGAGATAGAAGCCGAGCGCGTCGAGGTCCTTCTGCAAACCGGATTTGTCGAGATACTCCGCTACGACCTGCGAGCCCGGCGCAAGCGAGGTCTTGACCCAAGGCTTTGCAGCGAGCCCCTTGCGCACGGCGTTCCGCGCCAGGAGGCCGGCACCGATCAGCACCGACGGATTCGAGGTGTTGGTGCAGGAGGTGATCGCGGCAATCACGACATGGCCGTGACCAAGCTTAAATTCCTTGCCCTCGACCGCGAATTGCTTCGCAGCCTGGTGTTGCTTGCCATATTCGCCCTCGAGGGCGGTGAGGAAGTTGGACTTGGCAACCGAAAGGCCGAGACGCCCCTCGGGTCGCTTCGGCCCCGCGAGCGACGGCACGACCTCATCGAGATCGAGTTCCAGCGTATCGGTGAAGAGAGGATCGGGCATGCCCGGTGTCCGGAAAAGCCCCTGCGCTTTGGCATAGGCCTCAACCAGCGCGATGCGATCGCTGGCGCGCCCAGAGAGATTGAGATAGTTCAGCGTCTCTTGATCGACCGGGAAGAAGCCGCAGGTCGCGCCGTATTCGGGCGCCATGTTGGAAATGGTCGCACGGTCAGCAAGCGTCATGTGGTCAAGGCCGGGGCCGTAGAACTCGACGAACTTGCCGATCACGCCCTTCTTGCGCAGCATCTGGGTGACGGTAAGTACGAGGTCGGTCGCCAGCACGCCCTCGCGGAGCTTGCCGAAGAGTTTGAAACCAATCACTTCCGGTACCAGCATGGACAGAGGCTGGCCGAGCATTGCGGCCTCCGCCTCGATGCCACCGACGCCCCAGCCCAGCACGGCAAGGCCGTTGGCCATGGTGGTGTGGCTGTCCGTGCCCACAAGTGTATCGGGATACGCGACGGTCTTGCCCCCGCGCTCAGCCGTCCAGACCGTCTGCGCCAGATATTCCAGATTGACCTGGTGGCAGATGCCGGTGCCAGGCGGCACGACGCGGAAATTGGCAAAGGCCCGCTGCCCCCATTTTAGGAAGTTGTAGCGCTCGCCATTCTGCTCATATTCTCTGGCAACGTTATCGTGCAGAGCTTGCGGGTTGCCGAAATGGTCGACCACGACGGAATGGTCGATCACGAGATCGACCGGAACCAGCGGATTGATTTTCGCCGGATCGCCGCCGAGCCTCTCCATGCCGTCCCGCATGGCCGCAAGATCGACCAGGGCCGGCACGCCGGTGAAGTCCTGCATCAGTACACGGGCCGGACGAAAGCCGATCTCCGCTGCCGCAGATCCGCGGTCGTCGGTCCACTTCGCCAGAGCTTCGATGTTGGCGCGCGTCACGGACTGGCCATCCTCGAAGCGCAGCAGGTTCTCCAACAGGATCTTCAGAGAAAAAGGCAGCCGCGAAATGCCCGCGAGACCATTTTTCTCGGCTTCGGGCAATGAAAAATAGGCATACCTCCGTCCATGGACGTCGAGGGTACGCTGACTTCCAAAGCTGTCTAATGCCGTCATGATCACCTCCCGTCATCCGCACGCCGCCCGGCCCAAGAGGCCGGTGGCTCTACCTACGGAGGGAGGGGGGTCTGTGAATGCGCTTACCGTTCTGAGCCGGTACAGCCATAACGTCCTCCCAGTTTTTTTGATGCGTGATGGCTGCGCTGTCCGCGTACGGCCAGCATCAACCCAGCGCTGTTGGGAGCAGGATAGAGGCGGTTACCTGTCAACAACCTGTCGCGGCTGCCAAGGCAACGAGATTGGGTCTGGCCATCGCAACCTCACGTGAGGCGGAATCTCATCGCGACACGGAGGCCACTACGGCGCTTGCCCTCGCCGAGCTCGATCGAGCCGCCCATCCGGTCGAGCAACACGCGCACGATGGAGAGCCCCAAGCCACTTCCGTCGGGCGCATCCGGGCGGGCGATTCTGTAGAATCGCTCGAATACCTTCTGCCGTTCGGCCGGCGGGATTCCGGGGCCGTCGTCTTCGATGTCCACCACACCGGTGTCGCCGTTCCTGTACAGTCTCGCGATCACCACCCCCCCGGCAAGCCCGTACCGGATCGCATTATCGATCACGTTGCCAAATATCTCGTCGATCAGAAGCTCGTTGGCTTCGACGAACATTTCGTCCTGCTCCACCTCCAGCTGGAGCTCGATGTTGCGAGCCGCCGCAGCTTGCGCTCGCAGAGCGAGGGCTTGTTTCGCCTTCGTCACGAGCGAAATTCTTTCTGCAGGCGATCTGACCAATGCGCCCTCGTCGGCACGGGCGAGCGTCAACAGTTGCGAGATCATCCGATCCAACCGGACAACCTGGGTATCCACTTCCATGACCATCTCGGTCATTTCGCCCGAACCGGTCAGGCGACGCTTGAGGAGATCCAGATGCGTCCTGAGTGCCGCGAGAGGTGTTCGCATCTGGTGCGACGCATCGGCGGTAAATTGGCGCAAGATCTGCGTCGCAAAGCTTACGCGATCGAGCAGTTCATTAATCGCCTGCGCGGGCGCAAGCGCCTCCTTGGGCACCATGTGGAGATCGAGCGGCTGGAAGTCTTTTGAACCACTGATTCCGCGGCGATCGATTTGCCGCTTCAATTGGGCAAGCGGCCCCAGCCCACGTTCGACCGCGATCCATGTGAGCAGGGCGATGACCGCAAGGAGCACGACCTCGGCCAGGGCAAGCTCGCGGATCATTTCGCGCCAGAGCTGGTCGCGCGCGTGTTCAGTCTCTGCGACGGCAACCAAGACGGGTTCAGCGATCCCATAGACATGTCGTGATACGGCAGCTATGCGGACGGCATTGCCGCGATAGCTATCATCCCAGAAAATCGGCTGTTCCGGTTCAAGCGCCGCCCCCTTGGGCATAGGCAGGTCGTTGTATCCCGTAACCGTCTGGCCATCCACGCTCACCTTGTAGAAAATGCTGTCGTCAGACTGCGTCTCGAGCATACCCAGCGCCACTCGCGGCAGATCGACGGTAACTTCTCCGTCCTCCACGGCCAGACGCTCGGCGATCGCCAGCAGCGAGCCTTTCAGCAACCGATCGTGGGTGACCTCCACCACATGAGAGATGACGACACTGCCGCCTACCGCCACAGCAATCGCAAGACATGAAACAGGAACCAGAAGGCCGAGGAGAAACCTGGTTTTGAGAGACGGCTGACGACGCGCCATCAACGTGCTTCCAGGAGATATCCGAGCCCTCGCATGGTGCGGATCCTCGGTCCATCAGAACCGAGTTTCTGGCGAAGACGGGCGATATAGAGTTCCAGCACATTTGGGCCAACCGGCTCGTCGAAGCCGAACACCTCGGCGATAATGCGGTCCTTTGGTACCAGCTTGCCATGGTGAAGCATCAATATCTTCAGAACTGCCATCTCCCGGCGGCGCAAGTCGAGGGGCTTATCACCGAGGGTCGCGCGCCCCATCGCTGGATCGATGACGAGAGATCCACACGTCAACAGTGGATCCGTGCGACCCTGACCGCGCCTGACGAGGGCGCGCACACGCGCTTCGAACTCCGACAAATCGAACGGCTTGCGAACGTAATCATCCGCTCCGAGATCCAGTCCTTTCACCTTGTCTGCCGTAGCATCACGTGCCGTCAAGATCATGATCGGCACCTTTGACCCGCTGGCTCGGACCTGGCGCAGAACCTCAAAACCCGAACTATTGGGCAAGCCTAAGTCGAGCACCAAAAGGCTGTAAGGTTCCGAGATGGCGATCGAAACCGCTTCGGCCCCGTCCGCCTCGTGATCGACCGCAAAGCCCATTGACTTGAGCGAGGCCGAAAGGCCCCGGACGAGTGCCATATCGTCTTCAACGATCAGGATTCTCACGGCGCCTCCCCCGCCAATGATTTCTGGCTCCGGCGCCTTTTGTTTTATTTGCACCTTGCCAGACCTGTATCACAGAGCAGTCGCGATGGCATCTCCATCTTTGCAAACGTTTTTCCGCGTTCGGTAAACCCGCATAAGCCCCTGCCTGCGCGGTCCTGACGCGCCGCGGCGCCTGGCCGTGACAGGTTGACGACAGCTCAGCTGTCTACGCTGTCTCATCGCTTTCGCTGCGGCAGCTGTGGACGACTGCGCTTTCGACCGCGCCGGATCAGACGGTCGCGGCGCCAAGCGCAATCGATGCGCAACACAAGAACCCGTAATCGGGTCAAACAACACGAGAACCACGGGAGGACAACATGACGACATCCGAGCAATCGAAAATCGGAATGGTGCTGCGCGTCACCAGCGGCAACTTCCTGGAGATGTTCGATTTCTTCCTTTCCGGGGTCTTTGCCTCCTACATCGCCAAGGCATTCTTTCCGCTTGAAAGCCAGTACGCATCGCTCTTGTTGACGTTCGTCGCCTTCGGAGCCGGCTTCTTGATGCGTCCGCTCGGGGCCATCTTCCTAGGGGCTTACGTCGACCGGATCGGCCGTCGCAAGGGCTTGATAGTGACACTCTCGATCATGGCGTGCGGAACTGTCTTGATCGCTTTCGTCCCGAGCTACGCGACCATCGGCATCGCGGCTCCCCTTCTAGTGTTGACCGGAAGGCTGTTGCAGGGCTTTTCAGCGGGAGTCGAACTGGGCGGAGTGTCCGTCTATCTCGCCGAGATGGCGACGCCTGGCCACAAGGGTTTCTATGCCAGCTGGCAATCGGCGAGCCAGCAAGTGGCAATCATCGTGTCGGCGGCATTCGGCTTCGCGCTCAATGCCTGGCTTTCTCCGCAGCAGGTCGACGACTGGGGATGGCGGATCCCGTTCTTCGTCGGCTGCATGATCGTGCCGTTCGTGTTCTTCATCCGGCGTTCGCTGCAGGAGACAGAGGAGTTTCTCGCGCGCAAGCATCATCCGACCGTCGGTCAGATCTATCGATCGATCCTTGCAAACTGGGCGATCGTGCTGTGTGGCATGATGATGGTGATCATGACGACGGTCTCTTTCTACCTGATTACCGTTTATACGCCCACCTTCGGTAAGTCGGTCCTGAAGCTCTCTGCCACTGACAGTCTGCTGGTGACGATCTGCGTCGGTATCTCGAACTTCTTCTGGCTTCCGGTGATGGGAGCTTGGTCGGACAAGATCGGGCGGAAGCCGATTCTCGTGGGCTTCTCCCTGCTTGGCCTCGTCTCGGCCTATCCCGCTCTCTCATGGCTCGCCGCTGAGCCGACCTTCGGCAAGATGCTGGCCGTCGAACTGTGGTTGTCCTTCATCTATGCGAGCTACAATGGGGCGATGATCGTTGCGCTAACGGAGGTCATGCCGGTCGGCGTGCGCACGTCCGGCTTTTCCCTTGCCTACAGCCTAGCGACGACATTTGGGGGCTTTACGGCGGCCATCTGCACCTGGCTGATTGCAGTGACCGGCGATAATGCTGCCCCCGGCTGGTGGATGAGCGCCGCCGCAGCATGTGGCCTGATTGGGACCTTGTTGGTCTACAGAACGCGCGCCGTTGCGACGGCATCCGACGTTTCCGCCAGCTTGAACACCGTGGGAACCTGAGGAAGGCGACTTCTCATGAATGAACAGCCCCAACGTGACTTGATGCCTTCCATTCGCCCGGCCTGGCTTTTTGCAGTCGCAGTCCTGCTTGCCACACTCTGCGCGCCTAGGGCTGAAGCGGCGGAAATCCGGGTCATGATTTCAGGAGGTCTCAGCGCTGCTTACAAGGAGCTTGTCCCCCAATTTGAAAAGACGACTGGCAACACCGTCGTCACATCGTACGGGCCTTCGATGGGAACGACGGAGAACGCGATCCCTGTTCGCCTGGCCCGCGGCGAGCCTGCCGATGTTCTGATCATGGTGGGTGATGCGCTCGGTGTCATGATCTCCAAGGGATATGCCGATGCTGGCAGCCGGTTGGACCTGGTGCGCTCCCCGATCGGCATGGTCGTTCGCGCGGGCGCTGCGAAGCCCGACATCTCGACCCCGGAGGCCCTCAAGGCAACCCTCCTCGCTGCGAAGTCGGTGGCCTATTCCGACAGTGCAAGCGGTGTCTATGTGGGGACAGAACTCTTCAAGAAGCTTGGCATCGCCTCGCAGATGGAAGGCAAGGCCAGGATGATCCCGGCGGACCCAGTCGCCGGCGTCGTCGCCCGCGGTGACGCGGAACTCGGCTTTCAGCAAATCAGCGAGTTGCTGCCGATCCCAGGCGCCGATCTGGTTGGGCCGCTGCCACCGGAACTCCAGAGGATCACGATCTTCTCGGCTGCGCTCACCAAGGATGGCAAGGCGCGCGAGCAGGGCAAGGCCCTCATCGACTTCCTTGCTTCACCGGCAGCGGCCCCCGCACTCGTGAAATCCGGCATGGAGCCAATCGCTCCCAACCGATAGAAATGTCCAGGGTACCGAAAGACCCCGGCCTTTTCTTCGGGCGATGGCCGCCTCTATACTGCCTGCTTTAGACGTCGGCTGGCGGACCCGTTGCGAAACGCGCCTCGGCCGGCCGGCGTCCGGCGGATCGAGGCAGTTCGGATGCTGAGAAGTAGGTTACGTTCCGTAGCCTTAACTGTCCTGTTCGCCCTCGCGGCCACACCGACGAGCAGCCAGGAGGACCAGGTTCACGGCGACCCGCTTGATCGGGACCGGCTGTCGGCCGGCTCGGGTACGGAGGGCGCGGTTCGCATCGTCTCCACGTCGGACACCGTCGAGGTGAAAGGACTGCTCGGCGAGTGGCATCGCTTACACCCCGATATCCGCGTCGATTATATCCATCAGAGCTCCCTCGAAGTCTACGAAGACGTCGTCAAATGCCGTGAGCAAGGTCAATGCGCCGACATTGCCTGGAGTTCGGCGATGGACCTGCAAGTCAAGCTCGTGAACGACGGCTATGCGCAACCGTTCTCGCCAACCGACGCAGATCGCATCCCCGATTGGGCCATCTGGAGGAAGCAGGCCTTCGGAATTACCGCCGAGCCAATCGCTCTCGTCTACAACAAGCGGCTGGTCGCGCCAGAGGATGTTCCGCGCACGCGCGCCGAGCTGCTGAAGCTGTTGACCACAAAGCGTAGCACCTATCAGGGCAAGGTGGCCTCATACGATGCCGAACTGAGTGGTACCGGATTTCTCTTCTTCAGCAACGACGTGCAGACCACTCCGAACACCTGGAACCTGATCCGAGGCCTTGGGCAGGCCGGCGTTCGCCTTTACACCTTCAGTCACACGATTCTCGATCGGGTCGCGAGCGGAGAACATCTGCTGGCCTACAATATGATCGCTTCATACGCGCTGGAACGCGCCAAGGAGGATCCGTCGATCGGTGTGACCCTGTTCACGGATTATACCGCGCTAATTACGCGTATCGCGATTATCCCAAAGAGCGCACCACATCCGGCAGAAGCCGCTCTCTTCATGGACTTCCTGCTTTCCCGGAGTGGTCAGGAGCAAATGGCGGCTCGCTCCTTCGGAACGGTGCGCTTGGATCTCCCAACGGGGATACGCGCCACCGTAAGCGACGACGCGCTCCGTCCCATCCGCGTCGGACCCGACCTCCTGGCGAACCTCGATAAATCCAAGCGCAAAGCCTTCTTCCGCGAATGGCGCCGCGCGCTGGATGGACGGTGACACTCCCAAAGCTTTCCTTGATCCGAGATAGGTCGTGCTTTTCTAGCTGTCGACGCTATCGATCGAGCTGAGGCGCACGATGGCTGGCAGGTTATGAATCGTGACAGACGCGTATTTGGTCGTCGCAATTCCATCCTGCTCGAGACTCCTGAGCAGGCGATTGATCGTCTGGCGGCCGACGCCAATCATCACCGCAAGGTCCTCCTGCGACAATCGCAGATCGATAACCAGTCCCTTTTTGGTTTGGCGGCCGTGACGCTCTGCAAGTCTTCGCAATTCCTGCGCAAGGCGCTGAAGTGGACGCCGATTGCGCAGAATGATCAGGTTCTGGATCGAAACGCGCAGGTGATCGCAGACCAGTCGGACAAACGCTGAATAGTTCTCATTGCTCTCGCTGATGAGAGCATCGAACCGCTCCTGGCTCAGATGAAAGAGCACGGTCTTGCCTATGGCAAACGCGTCATAACCATAAGCACGCCCGTCAAGAGCCGAGGTTAAACCGATCCACGACCCAGGCGAGGAAATGAGAAGAAAGGATGGATTTCCAGACCGCGAAAAGCCCGTGAGGCGGACTTGCCCCGAAATCAAGGCAAGCAATCCGTCGCGGCTATCGGTGGCCGAATAGATCAACGAATCATCCGCGGTTCGAATGCGCCCCAGACGAAGAATGTCGTCCGCCAATGATGGGGGAAGGCTGGCAAACCATTTGTTCTTCCGCAGAACAGCCTTCAGGACCGATTTGTTCATTCGCAACGATACCCGCCCTGCTCGAAGCGCTGCGCAGCCACCCGGGCTCGCCCCTGATGTCCTGACCGGCGGCCTCTCGACCCTACTCCCTGCCGATACGGCGCTGCTTCCG
>Ga0209148_1000948_pt1 | contig 19020 bp, 15 predicted proteins | sample AraplaCol_mMF_r2_2_FD_184288 | JGI IMG/M metagenome (GOLD analysis project Ga0209148, IMG submission 184288) | Arabidopsis root microbial communities from North Carolina, USA - plate scrape CL_Col_mMF_r2 (SPAdes) (version 2) | ecosystem: Host-associated > Plants > Roots > Endosphere | place... | reverse complement strand
TACTCATTGCTGAGCAACGTATTTCTTTTGTGTGAACATTTGATAATTTAAGCATTCAGTATCGCCGAAACGATACTGGCACCTCATCAAACGCCCACACTTATCGACTGTTGATTGTTAAAGAACTGTATTCGGTACTGCCTTGCTGCATCTGCGAATCGTTTTGTTCGTCAGCAGCAGAGGAGCGAGAGTATGCAGCACATCGTTTAACTCGTCAACCCCTCTTTTTCCGAAGCGCACTCGACGTAATCGATCTGACAAGCTTAACCAGTTGATTCAGTTAAACTTTTTGTGCGCTGCAGAAGCAGGACGCGAACTATAGCAAAACCTCCGGCACCTGCGCAAGACCTGTTTTGCGTGCACAAAAAGCTGGCATCCGGCTTGCTTACTACGTGTTGCATAAAGCAAAGCACCGCACAAAAGGAACATATTTACGCGTTCGATTGTTCCGTCCTGGTACAGGTGCTACATTAGTGAACAGTCGATTCCCAGCATAGAGCCGCGGTCCAGGGCCAAACAGGAGACATGGAATGACTTATCAGCACACAACCACCCTGCTCGTCCCCGGCGCCGACATAGCCTCCATGATCGCCACCTCGCACCAGCGTTCGGAACAATTCGGCCTGTGCCCCGATTCGCGGCCCGACTTCAACCCTATCGCCGGCGCCGACCTGTCGCAGCTGGTCGAACACAATCGCCTCCTGTACAGCCATGCGGTGCCCGCGATGGAAACGCTGTACCAGCAGATCGCCAACACGCACAATATGGTCCTGCTGACGGACGCCCGGGGCGTGATCGTGCATTCGCTGGGCGATGCCGACTTCCTGGAAAAGGCCAACCGCGTGGCGCTGACGCCGGGCGTCGCCTGGTCCGAAGAGAGCAAGGGCACGAACGCGATCGGCACCGCCATCGCGGAACGGGTGCCGACGACGGTCCACGCCGACCAGCACTTCCTCTCCGCGAACCACTTCCTGACCTGCTCCGCGGCGCCGATCACGGACCATCGCGGCAACGTGGTCGGCGTGCTGGACGTCAGCGGCGACCGGCGCAGCTTCCACAAGCACACGATGGCCCTCGTACGCATGTCGGCGCTGATGATCGAAAACCAGATGTTCGCGGCGACGTTCGAGAACGCGATCACCCTGCACTTCCACACGCGGCCGGAATTCATCGGCACGCTGATGGAAGGGATCGCGTCGTTCAGCCCGGGCGGCCGGTTCCTCGCCGCCAACCGCAACGGCCTGTTCCAGCTCGGCCTCTCGTATCCCGCGCTGCAGGCCCATACGTTCAGTTCCCTGTTCGGCCTCCCCGTCTCGGCGCTGTATGATCACTACCGCACGGCGGCGCCCGGCCTGCTCGACCTGTGCATGCACAACGGCGTGCGCGTGTGCGGCCGCGCCGAGCTGCGCCTGACGAACGGCGTGCACGTGCTCACCGGCGCGTTCGACGATGCGCCGCACGCCGCCGCCCTCCTCCAGCCCGCGGCCAAGGCGCCGACGCGGCGCCTGTCCGGTCTGCGCTACCTGAACACGGGCGATCCGCAGCTCGAACAGGTCATCGACAAGGTCAATCGCGTGCTCGGACGCGACGTGCCGATCCTGATCATGGGCGAGACGGGCACCGGCAAGGAACTGCTGGCCCAGGCCATCCACAACGATTCGCCGCGCGCGCAAGGACCGTTCGTGGCCGTCAACTGCGCGTCGATTCCGGAAACGCTGATCGAATCGGAGCTGTTCGGCTATGAGGACGGCGCGTTCACCGGCGCCCGCAAGAAGGGCGCCGTCGGCCGGATCCTGCAGGCGAACGGCGGCACGCTGTTCCTCGACGAGATCGGCGACATGCCCTATCCGCTGCAGGCGCGCCTGCTGCGCGTGCTGCAGGAGCGGATGGTGACGCCGCTCGGCAGCGGCAAGTCGATTCCCGTGAACGTTGAACTGATCTGCGCGACGAACCACAACCTGCGCCGGCGCATCGCCGAAGGCCTGTTCCGGGAAGACCTGTACTATCGGCTGAACGGTCTCGTGGTCAAGCTGCCGCCGCTGCGCGAGCGCACCGACCTCGAAACGGTGGTGAAGAAAATCCTCGCTTCCGAAACCGATGCCGACGGCAACAGCCGCCACACGATCTCCGACGAGGTGCTGCGGCTGTTCCGGCGCCACAAATGGCCCGGCAACTTCCGCCAGTTGACGAACCTGCTGCGCACGGCCGCGATCATGGCCGGCGAGGACGACGAAATCAGCCTGCGCCACATGCCCGACGACTTCCTCGACGATATCGCGGACGCACCCGGCACGCCCGCGCCCGCGGCCGCACCCGCCGCACAGCCGGTCATCGCGGCCGGCGCCAACCTCGAAGAGATGGAACTGGCCGCGATTGTCCGGTCGCTCGAGGCCAACGGCGGCAACGTCTCGGCCACGGCGCGCGCGCTGGGCGTCTCGCGCAACACCATTTACCGCAAGCTGCCGCATCTGAAATAACCTCCGCCTTCACGCGGCCGGGAAGCCGGACGACTTCCAGCGCGCGCCGTCCTTGCCGATCGTGAGCAGGTCCACGCCCGGCAGGTGCGCCGCCAGCGCGTGCGCACGACGCGCGCCCATCACCATGAACGCGGTCGACAGCCCATCTGCTTCCAGGCCCGTCGGCGCCAGCACGGTGACGCTCGCGAGCTCCGTCGGGGAATCGCCGCTGGCCGGATCGAAGATGTAGTGATGGCGCAGGTCGGACGTGAACGCGGACGCGTAATCGCCCGACGTGGCGACGCAGCGGCCGTCCAGCACGACGCTCGCGGCCAGCGCATCCTCCCGGCGCGGGTCGCGGATGCCCAGGTGCCAGGGCCGCCCCTCCGCGCGGCCCAGCGCGCCGTATTCGCCGGTGTCGATGAGCGCATGCCGGATGCCGTGCCGGCGCAGCGCCGCCAGCGCCAGGTCCGTCGCATAGCCCTGCGCCAGGCCGTTCAAGGTAATCGCCATGCCCGGCCGCGCCAGCACGACGCGTTCCGGCCCGGCCTGCACCTGCGTCCAGCCGACGAGGCGCTGCGCCCGCATGCGCTCCGCATCGGGCGGCACGCCGTGCGCCGCGTCGAACGCGCGCCACAGCGGCTGCACGGTGATGTCGAATGCACCCTGCGTCAGGCGCGACAGCGTACGCGCATGTTCCAGCACCGTCAGCAGATGCCGGTCCGGCCCGTGCAGCACCTTGTCGCGGTTCAGCCGGAACACCTGGCTGGGCGGCTGGTGGAGGCTCATCAGGGCATCGACGCGGCGCGCCTCGCCCAGCGCAGCGGCAATCGCCTGCTGCGCGGATTCCGGGTCCGCATGGCGCACGGCGATGCTGATCGTCGTGCCGAACGCCAGCGCGGCGCCGCTGTGCAGCGGCAGCTGGTCGGCTTCGGCCGCGTCCACCGCGGCGGCGCCGGCCATGCCGCCCAGCGTGGCGGCGATAAAGGTCCTTCGATGCATCATGCTCTCCCGTCGATGCTGCTCGATGCCGGCGCGATCGGAATCGACCGCCCCCGCTTGCGTTCCAGTAGCCGCGGCGCGCATTGCGCGTCGCTTGCGTGGATAACGACACATTCCATACATTGAAAACACTCCTCGTAGTCGACCGCGCCGCCGGGCGCGATCGCGTTGTAACCGCAGCGGTGGCGGCAGGTCCGGCACGGCGCGCCGCATTCCGCGCGGCGCGGGATCCAGTCGAGCAGCCGCGCGCGGCCCAGCAGCGCCAGCGCCGCGCCGAGCGGACAGAGATAACGGCAGAACGCCTTGTTGACGACCGTCGCGAGCAGCAGCAAACCGACGGCATACCCGACGAACGGCCAGGCGCGCACGAAATTCAAGGTGATCGCCGGCTTGAACGGCTCCAGTTCGACGAGCCGGTTGGCCCACGCTGGCGCCCGCACGATGCCGGTGATGTTGACGATGGAAAGCTGGGCCTGCGCCGCGTAACCGATAAAGCCGACGGCGAACAGCAGCCACGCGCGGCGCAGCCAGGCGAAGCGGCGCGCGTGCGCCACGAGCCAGCGCTGCTGCCAGAGCGCGGCGCCGAGCAGCGCCAGCGCCACGCCCAGCACGACCAACTGCACGCGTCGCGCCTTCCAGCTGGCTTGCCACGCCGGCGCACCGCCGTCCGGCGCCGTGTAGTACGCGGCCGGCAGGCGATAGCCGAACGCGATCTCGCGCGTGATGCGCTCGGGGTAGACGATGCCCTTGCTGCGCGTGACCGGCAGCGCGACGTCGAGCGCGCGCGCCGGATCGAGGCCAGCGCTGCCCGCGAACAGCCGCTCGACGTCGGCATTCGATACGCGGACGTGGCGCACGAGGCCCGCATCCAGCAAAGCCGCCAGCGACATCGGCTCGAACCGGTCGCCGCGGATGCGGCCGATGCGGCCCGGGTCGCGGCCCTGCACGAAACCGAGTTTGGCGAGCGCCACCTTCAGCGCGGCGGACAGCACGCTCTGGTTGATGATGCGGACCGACGCCGTCGCCTTGGACACGCGGTCCAGCTGCCCCGGCCCGCCGACCGTGATCCCCTGCCCCAGCGACCGGCCGCGGTACTGGCGCAGGAACTCGCGCAGCGGCGCCTCGCCCAGGCCTTCCACGAACACGGGTTCGTGCTGCGACAGCACGGCGACGTCGAGGAAGGTCCCCTTCGGGTCGATGACGACGAGCAGGTTCGGCGGCACGCCGGCGAAGCCCGGCACGGGCGCCAGGTCGGCCGATTCGAAGGCATAGCCGACCAGTTCCGTCCTTGTACCGTTCTGCTTGAACAGCGGCCAGGCGGCCACGTCGGCCGCTTTTTCCCCGACCGTCAGCGGCGCCGGGAACCGCCGCGCCAGCTCCGCCTGCGTCAGCGTGCCGCCATGCGCGGACACGTGCACCAGGATCCAGCAAACGAAGAGGCGGAGCAGGCGCATGGCGTCGTCAGAAGAAAATGATGCCGCCGACGGAACCGCCGTTCATGCGCGCGGTGGCGCCGCCAAAGCCTTTCGAACGGGTCTGCCCGATCTCGGCCACCAGCGTGATCGCGCTGTTCAGCGCATAGTAGGCGCCGGCCGTCAGGTTGGCGTTCGACTTCAGGCCGGCCGTACCGACGGTATTGTCGTCATTGGCGCTGCGGCCCCACGACAGGCCCAGCTTGAGCGCGTCGCTCGTCTTGAACGTACCCTGCACGAGGAAGTTCTTCGAGCGTACGTCGCCCTGGTCGGCGTCGGACAGGATGCCCAGCGCGCGGCCGGTCTGCGCATTGACCAGCAGGCCGGCCGCGCCCATTTGGCAGGACGCACCGGCTTCGACGCCGTGCATCGTCAGGTCGGCGGTGCCTGCCGCCTGCGATTCGAACCGCTGCGACTTGGCGCCGAGCCAGGCTTTAAAACCGTCCTGCCCGACGCTCAGGCGCGCCTGCACCTGGGGGCTCGACCGGGTCGAGTAGCGCGGGCCCGCGATCACGGGCGTGTCGGACACGGGGCTCATCACGCCGACGTCGAAACCGATGCCGCCGTCGTTCTTGGGGATGCTGTAGATGATCTGGCCGTACGTCCCCAGGTAGCTGTAGCCGGCGCCGATATGGCCCAGCGTGACCCGGCCGCGCTGCGTGGCCTGCACGGGTGCGCCGGCGCCGACGAGCGTCATGTCGCCCAGGATCGCGTTGGCGCCGAAGATGCCGTAGTCGCGGCCCAGCTTGAACGCGCCGAGATCCGCGCGGCCAAACGTGAAGAATGCCTGGCGCACGTCGACCGTGCTGTTCTGGGCGATCGCGCTGTCGGTGGCCGCGGCGGCGTAGATGCCGATCTTGGCGGTGACGTCGAAGCCGCCCTGCGTCGACGACACGGACGTCACGAGGCCGCTCGGCAGCAGCCCGTTGCCGATGGTGGTGCGGCGATCCTCGCCGCCGCAGCCCAGCGGCTTGCCGCCCAGCGCCAGCCCGCCGACGGCGTCGCCGCTGCACGAGACGCCCGTGTAATAGGCGTTGACGATGCCGCCGACGTTGACCGTCCAGACGCCGGCCTTCAGGTCGACCGCCCATGCCTGCTACGCGCACGCGGTCATCGAGGCCAGGACGGTTAGTAGATGGACCTTCTTCATTGATCTCCTCGCTTTCTTGGTTGTTATGGTGAGCACATCGATTCGATGTACCCGACAGTGATGGCAAGTTGCGTGCCCGGTCGCTTGCAGGAGGAGAACGGGAAAAAAAGGCGCTTTTGCTGTGGCGATTCGGATCAGGTGTTGCAGTTTTGATCGTCCGCGCAAAACGAAATAAACGGTATAAACAAAAAAAACGGCGGCCGAAGCCGCCGCAAAACAGGGTCTTGACGCCGGCCGCCGCCGCAGCCTTTGCATAACCCTCCCTGACCACTTACACGTTGCGCTCAGATCTTCGTGGCGAGCTTGAACACCCAGACGGAGCCACCCTGCTCGAGGAAATTGACCTTCTTGGCGACCTCGCCGCCCCACAGCGGCACGGCGCCGCCCCAGCCCGACACGACGGCCACGTACTGCACGCCGCCGTCTTCCCACGTCACCGGCGGCGCGACGACGCCGGAACCGGTCTGGAACTTCCACAACGCCTTGCCCGACCTGGCGTCGACCGCCTTCAGGTAGCCTTCCGGCGTGCCGTAGAAGACGAGGCCACCCGCCGTCGTCATCACGCCGCCCCACAGCGGTGCCGTGTTCTTGTCTTCCCAGACGATCTTGCCCGTCTTCGGATCGAGCGCCCGCAGCGCGCCGATGTAGTCCTCGTTCAGCGGTTTGATCGTGAAGCCCGCGCCGAGGTAGGCGCCGCCCTTCTTGTACGTGATCGGCTCGTTCCAGATCTCCATGCCCCACTCGTTGGCCGGCACGTAGAACAGGCCTGTCTGCGGGCTGTACGCCATCGGCATCTGGTTCTTCGCGCCCAGGAAGGCCGGCGCGGAGAAGACGCTCGACCCTTTCTTGCCGTCGCCCGTCGTCGGATCGCCGGGACGGTTGGCGGCGATGAAGTTCGGACGGCCCGTCTTCAGGTCGATGCCGCTGGCCCACGTGATCTTGCGCACGAACGGGAAGGCGTTCTGCAACTGGCCCGTCTTCGCATCGATCACGTAGAAGAAACCGTTGCGGTCGGCCTTGCCGCCGTAGCGCTTGCCGTTCATGTCGAAGGTGACGAATTCGTTGGCGCCGTCGAAGTCCCAGGAATCGTTGGGCGTGTTCTGGTAGGCCCACTTGATCTGGCCCGTCTCCGGATCGAGCGCGATGGTCGACGACGAATACAGGTTGTCGCCCGGACGCAGGTGGCTGTTCCACGGCGCCGGGTTGCCGGTGCCGAAGTAGGCGAGGCCCGTGGCCGGATCATAGGTGCCGCCCATCCAGGTCGACGCGCCGCCCGTCTTCCACAACTCGCCCGGCCAGCTCTTGTTGACGGTGCCGGTGATGCCGTTCTCGATCGCCTTGCCGTCCTTGTCGTAGCGGTACCCCATGTGGCCTTCGACGGTCGGGCGCGACCACAGCAAATCGCCGGTCAGCGGATTGCGGCCTTCCACGCGGCCGACGATGCCGAATTCGCCGCCCGACACGCCCGTGATCAGGACGCCCTTGGCGATCAGCGGCGCGGCCGTCATCGAATAGCCGGCCGCGTAGTCGTCGACCTTTTCCTTCCACGCGATCTTGCCCGTGTTCTGGTCGAGGGCGACCAGTTGCGCGTCCAGCGTGCCGAAGATGACGAGGTTGCCGTACACCGCGGCGCCGCGGTTGACGACGTCGCAGCACGGCATGATCGCTTCCGGCAGGCGGTGCTCGTACTTCCACAGCTTGTTGCCGGTCTTGAGGTCGAGCGCGAAGATGCGCGAGTACGACGCGGTGACGAACATCTTGCCGTTGGCGATGATGGGCTGCGATTCCTGGCCGCGCTGCTTCTCGCCGCCGAACGAGAACGACCATGCGGGCACGAGCTGGCCGACGGTCTTCGTGTTGATCTGGGTGAGCGTCGAATACCGCTGGCCCTGCGAGCCCATGCCGAAGGACAGCACGTTCTTCGTTTCCTTCGATGCATTCTCGAGCATCGCGTTGGTGATGTCGGCCGCCTGGGCAAGAAAAGCCAGGGGGGCGAGTCCTGCGAGCAGGATGGTCATACGCTTCTTCATGCTTGTCTCCTTTGTTGTCGTTGTAGGGTGTTCAGGATCCGGGCGCCTGGGTCCGCAGCTGGCCGCACTCCTCGTCCGTGAACAGGCGCGAGCGCGTGAGGAAGCGCCGGCCCGTGCCGTTATCGAGCGAGAACATGCCGCCATTGCCTTCCACCACGTCGATGATCAACTGGGTGTGTTCCCAATAGCCGAACTGCTCCAGCCCGATGTAGAACGGCGCTCCATCCAGGTTGCCCAGGTAGACGTCGGTGTCGGAGACATCGAATTCCCCGGCCGCGAAGCACATCGGCGTGCTGCCGTCGCAGCAGCCGCCGGACTGGAAGAACATCAGCGGGCCGTAGTGCCGCCGCAGCTCGCCGATGAAGGCCAGCGCGGCGGGGGTCGCGGTCACGCGTTCAATACTGGATGCCATGGCGCTTGCAAGGTGTATCAGAAGAAGCCCAGCGCCTTCGGGCTGTAGCTCACCAGCAGATTCTTGGTCTGCTGGTAGTGGTCGAGCATCATCTTGTGATTCTCGCGGCCGATGCCCGACTGCTTGTAGCCGCCGAACGCGGCGTGGGCCGGATACAGGTGGTAGCAGTTGGTCCACACGCGGCCCGCCTGGATCGCGCGGCCGACGCGGAAGGCGCGGCTGCCGTCGCGCGTCCACAGGCCGGCGCCCAGGCCGTACAACGTGTCGTTGGCGATGCGCAGCGCGTCCGCCTCGTCCTTGAACGTGGTCACCGACACGACCGGGCCGAAGATCTCTTCCTGGAAGATGCGCATGCTATTGTCGCCCTTGAACACGGTCGGACGCACGTAGTAGCCGCCGGCCAGGTCGCCGTCGTGCGTGGCCTGCCCGCCGCCGGCCAGCACCTGCGCGCCTTCCTGGCGGCCGATGTCGAGGTAGGACAGGATCTTTTCCAGCTGCTCCTTCGACGCCTGGGCGCCGATCATCGTGCCCTCGTCGAGCGGATTGCCGGCCTTGATCTTCGCCACGCGCGCCAGCGCGCGCTCGATGAATTTCTCGTAGATCGATTCCTGGATCAGCACGCGCGACGGGCAGGTGCACACCTCGCCCTGGTTCAGCGCGAACATCGCGAAGCCTTCCAGGCATTTGTCGAAGAACTCGTCGTCCGCGTCCATCACGTCCGCGAAGAAGATGTTGGGCGACTTGCCGCCCAGTTCCAGCGTCACGGGAATCAGGTTCTGCGCGGCGTACTGCATGATCAGGCGACCGGTGCCCGTCTCGCCCGTGAAGGCGATCTTGGCGATGCGCTTGCTCGACGCGAGCGGCTTGCCCGCTTCGAGGCCGAAGCCGTTGACCACGTTGAGGACGCCCGCCGGCAGCAGGTCGGCAATCAGCTCGACCAGCACCATGATCGAGGCCGGCGTCTGCTCGGCCGGTTTCAGCACGACGCAATTGCCGGCCGCGAGCGCGGGAGCCAGCTTCCACACGGCCATCAGGATCGGGAAGTTCCACGGGATGATCTGGCCGACGACGCCCAGCGGCTCATGGAAGTGGTACGCGTAGGTCTCGTCGTCGATCGTCGAGATGGCGCCTTCCTGCGTGCGGATGCTACTGGCGAAGTAGCGGAAGTGATCGATCGCCAGCGGGATGTCGGCCGCCATCGTTTCGCGGATCGGCTTGCCGTTGTCGATCGTCTCGGCGGTCGCCAGCAGGCGCAGGTTCTGCTCCATGCGGTCGGCGATGCGGTTCAGGACGTTGGCGCGATCGGCCGGCGACGTCCTGGCCCACGCGTCCTTGGCGGCATGCGCGGCGTCCAGCGCCAGCTCGACGTCGTCCGCCGTCGAACGCGCGATTTCGCAGAAGGGCTGGCCGCTGATCGGGGTGACGTTGGCGAAGTACTCGCCCTTGGTCGGCGCGACGAAGCGTCCGCCGATGAAATTATCGTAGCGTTGGCGGAACGGATTGGCGACGCCGAGTTTGCTGATGTCCGCGAGATTCATGTCGTCCTCTTTCTGTGTGAGTGGATTTGGCCGTTGCCGGCACGGGGTGTTCGGTCGGTACTCCCCTTCTTTCGCAAACGCCGTGCCAGCCCGTTTCAGCCTGTTTTACGTCGTTGGATGGCCTGGCGCCGGCCGTTTCTGGTACACCTGTCCCAAACTGGAACAGCTCAACGGATCACGACACCCCACGGCAGCTGGCCCACCGCGATGTCGCCGATCTTGCTGGCCGCGGCCGTATCGATCACGGACACGCTGTCCGAGCGGCCGTTCGCCACGTACAGCCGGCTGCCGTCGTTTGTCATCGCCATGTTCCACGGCCGCTTGCCGACGGCGATGGTCGCGTCCACCACGTTGCGGACGGCGTCGATGCGCATGACGCTGCCGTCCGCGCCGTTCGACACGAACACCGTCCTGCCGTCCGGTTCGACCGCGATGCCGGCCGGGTTCTTCCCTGCCGGGATCGTCGCGATGCTGCGGCGCGCGGCCATGTCGATCACGTAAACGGCACCGGCCAGCTCGCACGCGACATAGGCGCGCGTGCCGTCCGGGCTGAAGCCGATGCCGCGCGGGCGCAGGCCCACGGCGATCGAGCCCACCTGGCGCCGCGCCGCGACGTCGATCACGTCGACCTGCTCCGCGTTCTCGGCCGAGACGAGCAGCCAGCGCCCGTCCGGGCTGAATACGGCGTGTTCCGGATTGCGGCCCTGGACCGGGATGTCGGCGACGAGCGTGCGCGCGTCCGCGTCGATCAGCGCCACGCTGTTGGCGTCTTCCACCGCGACGGCGATCCAGCGCCCGTCGCGCGACGCATTCACGCCCTCGGGCGAGCTGCCGAGGGGGATGGTGGCCAGCAGGTCGCCGCGCGCCGCGTCCAGCACGAGCAGCGCATTGGCGGCGGCGTCCGTCACGTACAGCCGCGTGCCGGCCGGATCGGCGGCGATGCCGCGCGGACGCGTGCCGGCCGCGATCTGGCGCACGGCCATGCCGCCGGCAGTGTCGATGACCGTCACGCTGCCGGACTTTTCGTTGGGGACGTAGGCGAAGGGCGCGGCCTGCGCCGTGACGCAGGCACAGGCACAGGCACAGGCACAGGCCAGCCAGAAAATCGTGGAACGAATGCGCAGCATGATGGTCCTTTCGAGTGGGCGATACCATCAGGGTTGCAAGCGCCATGCCATACGGATGGCAGATTTCCCGCCTGGCAGGTATATTGCATGCGCTGATGGTCAGCGCCCGCACGACAGGGCGAACCATTCGACCCGGAGACACAATGGAATTACGTTTGAACTTTGTTGCGGCGCTGTTCGCCGCCGCGCCACTCGCCTGCGCCGCCGCGCCCGATGCGCCGCTGAGCGTGGTCGTCGTCAGCGCCACGCGCGCCGAGCACACGAGCTTCGACCTGCCGGCCGCCATCGACGTCGTCGACGCCGACCGCATCGGCACCGCCCAGCCGCGCGTCAACGCGTCCGAAGCGCTGGCCGCGGTGCCGGGCCTCGTCGTGCAAAACCGCCAGAACTACGCGCAGGACCTGCAGATTTCCTCGCGCGGCTTCGGCGCCCGTTCCGCGTTCGGCGTGCGCGGCGTACGCCTGATCGCGGACGGCGTGCCGGCCACCATGCCGGACGGCCAGGGCCAGGCCGCGACGTTCGACCTCGACATGGCCGAACGCATCGAGGTATTGCGCGGCCCCTTCTCCGCGCTGTACGGCAACCACGCTGGCGGCGTGATCCAGCTGTTTACACGCGATCCGCGCGGCGCGCCCTTCGTCGAGATGAACGTCTCGGGCGGCAGCGACGGCATGCGCAAGACGGACGTCAACGCGGGCGGCAAGCAGGGCGCCTTCGGCTGGCTGCTGGACGGCTCGCGCTTCGAGACGGACGGCTACCGCGCCCACAGCGCCGCCACGCGCGACCAGGCCTATGCCAAGCTGACGTTCGACACGTCGGCCACCGGGAAGCTGACGGTGACGGGGAGCAGCCTGCGCCAGGACGACACGCAGGATCCGCTCGGCGTGACGTGGGCCACGTTCCAGCGCGACCCGCGCGCCGGCGAGATCGACACGACGGACCCGCAATCGCCCAAGCGCACGCTGGCCGACCGCTACGACACGCGCAAGAGCATCCACCACCAGCAGATCGGCCTGTCGTGGGACGAGAAATTCGGCGCGGACCGGCTGCACCTGACGGTCTACGGCGGCAACCGCAGCGTGATCCAGTACCAGTCCTTCTCGAAAGCGTTCCAGGCGCCGGCCAGCCATTCGGGCGGCGTGGTCGATTTCGACCGCGATTTCTACGGCTTCGACGCGAACTGGCTGACGGTGCGCCCGCTCGGCGACGGCCTGCTGCGTACGACCCTGGGCCTGGAAGCGGGCCAATCGAACGATGCGCGCAAGGGTTACGAGAACTACGTCGGCAACACGTTCGGCGTGAAGGGCCGCCTGCGCCGCGACGAGGAAGACGACGTGCGCAATATCGACCCTTACCTGCAGCTGGAATGGGAACGCGGGCCGTGGGTGTTCACGGGCGGCCTGCGCCACAGCCGCGTGAGCTTCGACGTCGCCGACCACTATCTCTCGAACGGCAACGACGGCGGCAGCGTCGACTATCGCCACACGACGCCGCTGCTCGGCGCCCTGTACAAGGTCACGCCCGCGCTGAACGTCTACGCGAGCGCGGCGCGCGGCTTCGAGACGCCGACCCTCAACGAAGTGTTCTACTCGGGCACGGGCGGCGGCTTCAACTACCATCTGGGCGCGGCGACGAGCACCCAACTGGAAGCCGGCGCCAAGGCCCGCGTCGGCCAGGACGTGCGCGTCAATGCGGCGCTCTTCCAGATCCGCACGCAGGACGAGCTGGTCGTCGACAGTGCCAGCGGCGGCCGCACCAGCTACCGCAACGCGAGCGCCACGCTGCGCCAGGGCCTGGAGCTCGCGCTCGACGCCGACCTGCGCGCCGGCTTCTCCGCCCGCGTGGCGGCCACGCTGCTGCGCGCGGTCTACGACGAGGCGTTTACCGGCGTCGCGGAGGGCAGCCGCCTGCCGGGGGTGCCGCGAACGAGCCTGTTCGGCGAGCTCGCGTGGAAGGATGCGGACGGCCGCCTGCAGGCGGCGCTGGAGACGGTCGCCAGCGGCAAGCTCTATCCGGACGATGCGAATGCCGCGATCCCGGCGCCCGGCTATGCGCTCGTCAACGCACGCGTGCAGGCCAGGCAAACGCTGGGCGCGTGGCGCGTGCGCGAGTATGCGCGCGTGAACAACGTGTTCGACCGCACGTACGTCGGCTCGGTCATCGTCGGCGACAGCAACAAGCGCTACTATGAACCGGCGCCGGGACGCCAGTGGGTGCTGGGCGCCAGCGTCCAGTACCAGTTCTGAATACGCGGTACGCATAGCGTTTATGCAGGCAGGCATATGACCGGTACGCGCCATGCCTGCTACGCTGGCGGGATGGACAAACTCCCGCTCTGCGCCGAATGGCAAACCCGGGTCGACCTCGCAGCGTGCTACCGGTTATGCGCGCTGTACGGCTGGGACGACGGCATCTACACGCACATCTCGGCCGCCGTTCCCGGTGAACCGGGCCACTACCTGATCAACGCATTCGGCATGCGCTTCGATGAAGTGCAGGCGTCGAACCTGGTCAAGGTGGACGGCGACGGCAATGTCGTCGGACCGTGCACCGCCCCGGTGAACCAGTCCGGCTTCCGCCTGCACGCGGCCGTGCACAAGGCGCGGCCGGATGCGGTTTGCGTGATGCACCTGCATAACCTGGCCGGCATCGCCGTCGGCATGCAGGAAAGCGGCCTGCTGCCGCTGTCGCCGTACGCGCTGCGTTTTTACGGCGAGCTCGCGTATCACGACTACGAAGGCATCGCGATGACGTCGGACGAGCAGGCGCGCCTCGTGCACGACCTGGGCGCCCGGCCCGCGCTGCTGCTGCGGAACCACGGCAGCCTGACCGTGGGGCGCACGATCCCGGAAGCGTTCGTGCTGATGGAAACGCTGGACCGCGCCTGCGACGTGCAACTGCGCGCACAGGCGGCCGGTATGCCGCTGCGCCAGCCGCCGGAGGCGACGTGCGTGACGGCCCATGCGCAACTGGTGGGCGACGGCACGCCCGAATGCGTGCTCGAATGGCCTGCGCTGCTGCGCCGCCTGGACGTGGCCAGCCCCCGCTACCGCAATTAAAGGAACCCTTATGCCGACCATTAACGTTCAACTATTCGAAGGCCGTACGCCGGAACAAAAGCGCGCCTTCGTACAAGCCGTCACGGAAGCCACCGTCAGGACGCTGGAATGCGCGCCCGAATCCGTCGACATCCTGCTCCACGAAGTCAAGCGCGAGCACTGGGCCACCGGCGGCAAGCTGTGGTCCGACGAATAAGCACGCGTCCCGTCACGGCTTGACGGCCTGCACGCCGTACTTCGCGAAAATCGTTTGCAACTCGCCGCTGGCCGCCATGTCGTTCAGCGCGGCCTGCAGCCGGCGCGCGAGGCCGAGGTTATCCTTGCGCACCGCCATGCCGACCGCCCAGCCGCCGCGCGGCAGGCGGTCGAACGGCACGTCCTGCAGCGGGAACGCGGGATCGCCCTTCAGCACCGATTCGATCTGCGCGCGCGTGGCCAGCACCGCATCGAGGGCGCCTGCCTTCAACTGCTCCAGCGCCTCGATCGCGGTCGGGTAGATGTGCACCTGCTCGCGGAACCGTCCGCCGCCCTCGCCCAGCATCACCATGCCGGAAATCGACACCTTCTCGACGCCGATCCGCTTGCCGGCCAGCGCGTCGACACCGTCGAATTGCGGAATGGCGCGCGCGCTGCGCACGAGCCGCACGGTCTCGACGTAGTACGGCGCGAAGATCTCGACCTGCGGATTCGCGTTCATCAGCATGCGGTCGACAGGCACGTGTAGCATCACGTCGGCCGGCCCGTAACCGAGGTAGTGGCCTTTCCACACCATGTTGCGCAGGTCGTCGCCGAGATCGTCGCCGGCATTGAACGGCAGCAGCGCCAGCTTCAATCCGAGCTTGCCGGCCAGCGCGGCGCCGAGGTCGGCGTCGATGCCCTGGCCGTGGTCGGAAAACGGCGCGAGGTCGTTGTAGACGGCCACCTTGAGGATGCCCGCCTCGCGCAGCACGGGTGCATCCGCGGCGAGAGCGGCGCCAGGTGCGGCGAATGCCGCCCCCAGCAACAGGCCAGCCGCGAGCACGCGGCGGCGCGATGGCGATATCGGGGTGGACATGGCCGCCTCAATCCGCGGCGCGGCGCGATTCGAGGTAGGTCTTGATGGCCCACATCGCTTCCTGGTTGAACACGCCCTCGAACGGCGGCATGTAGACGGCGCCGTTGCGCACCTTGCCGTGGCGGATGCTGGTCAGGAAGTACTTGTCGGTCTCCTTGTAGCAGGCCTGCTTCTTGGTCTCGTTCTTGATGCCGGTGCAGTCGCGGTCGAGCAGGCGCAGGTCCGGCGCGATCCCGCCGGATTCCGCTTCCAGGCCGTGGCAGCGCGCGCAGTTCTGGTTATAGGCCGACGAGCCGATCTTGAGCGCGAGCTTGTTGGTGCGGTAGGGATTCTCGTCGCGCCACTTGTCGCCCAGCGTGGGCAGGCCCGTCGTGTCGACGGCCTGCGGGATCACGTTGCCGTGCGCGCTGGCCCAGAGCGAGGTGAGTGCGGCGGCGCTGATCGCCAGAGCACCGGCGGCGATGCGAATGGTGTGCTTCATGATGTCTCCTGTAGGTTTATCGGTCTATCCCTACATGAGCAATCGGCATGCCATGCGCCGCACGCTCGTTACGCCGGCGTTTATGGGGCGCGCCTGTCCCAATTTGCAACAGGTGTCACATGTCCGCGCGTGCCAGTGCCCGCGCCGCGGTGTCCGGGTACAGGTGTTCGAGCGTCTCCACGGTCACGCGGCCGAGCAGCGCCTGCACGGGCATCGACGCCGCGGCGGCATCGGACGCGGCGCGCACGGCCTTCCACAACGGCGCCAGTTCGGCCTCGTGCCGTGCGACGCTGCGTTCGACCTCGGCCTGCCAGAACGGCGGCGCCTCGCCTTCGACGAAGTTGCCGCGCCCGCGCCCGAAGTGCGCCACGGCGAGGTAGCGCAGCACGCTGCCGACGAGCAGCGTGCGCAGGAACGGATCGGCGAACTGCACGGTCGGGCGGTCGCGGTCCGTCGTCGTATTGAAACCCCAGGCCGCGCCGGCCATCGTGAGCGCGCCGACGATCGCACCCAACAACGCGCCCCCGCCCAGCGTGAGGCCGCCGGCCATCAGGTCGGCCGACAGCCCCGTCGCGGCGCCGGATACCACGGCGCCCAGCAACCCCGCCTGCGCCTTGTCGATGGGCGCGCGCACGGCGAAGTTTTCGCGCACGCGGGCATTGATGCGGCCCGCGTCGCCCGGGTCGAGCCGGTGCAGGCGCAGCAGGCCGACGGTGGTGTCGCCGATGCGCCGCTCCAGCCGCTCGACCAGGCCGGCCATCGCGGCATCCTGGCGCTTCTGTTCATCCTTGCCGAGGCCGACCGCCTTCAGCGCGGACTTCAGGAAGCCCGCCTTGCCTTCCTGCGCGATCGCCTCGCTGTCGCGCGCGGCGCCGGCCAGCATCTGCGCGCCGAGGTCCACGGATGCGCGGAAGCGCTGCACGTTGCTGGCCTGCCAGGCGGCGAGCAGCCGCGCATAGCCGTCGCGCTTGGACTCGTCGATCACCCGGCCGACGCGCTCGTAGAACACGTCCTCGTGCACCCAGCAGCGCGCGAACGCGTCCAGCGCGAGCACGTCGCGCACGATGGAAAACTGGTCGAGATGCGCCTTCCAGCGCGCCTGCTCCGCCTGTTCCTGCTCGTCCGGCCGCGGTGGTCCCAGCTGGTTGAGCAGGACGACGACGGGCTTGCCCAGCCATTCCAGGATCCGCATCTCGGCCGGCAGATAACCCGCGTCACGCGGATCCTCGGATGAATTCACGAGGTACAGCACGACGTCGGCCGCATCCTTCGCGGCGCGCAGCGCCTGCTGGCTGAGCCAGAACGGCCGGTCGCGGTAGCGGTCGAACACCTCGCGCAGGAACCAGCCGATCGGATTGCCGGCCGAGGCGAGCCGCTTGAGCAGGCGGACCGAATCGCCGAAACCGGGCGTGTCCCACAACAGCAGGCGGTCGCCGGCGCTGCTGGTCTGCAGCGTATGCGCTTCGGCGAACACGGTCACGTGGGCGGCGTCGCGCACCTCGCCCACGTCCATGCCGATGAGCGTGCGCGCCAGCGTCGTCTTGCCGTTGTTCGTGTGCGAGACGAGCGCGAACTGGATGTCGACGGGTTGCTCGCTCATGCCGCACCCGACACGGCCAGGCCGGACCCGAGGTCGAGCGGATGGCGCTCCGGATGCAGCAGGTCGACGACGGTCGCCCGCGTGTGATGGTACTGGCAGAACTCGCGCCACAGCGCGACGCGCTCCCCCACGCGCGTGTCGAAGCCCGCTTGTCCGGCACCGCGTTCCACGAGACCGGATTCGTCGAGCAGCACGGCGATGCCGCGCGGCGTATTGCGCGCCAGGTAGTCGAGGAAGGCGCCGTGGTTCTCGCGTTCCGGCGTCGCTGCGAGATTGAACAGCACGGCCGTGATGGCGACGTCGGCATCGCCCAGGCGCACGTCGCGCAGCAGCGCCGCCGGCTCTTCGCCATACGAACAGGATGGGCGCAGCATCAACTGCGCCTGCTCGCCGAGGACCATCGCCGCCACGGCCGCGAGGCCTTTATGACGCGCTTCGTCGACCGTGAAGCTGTACGGGATCACGCGCAGCACGGCCGGACCGGACGCACCGACGCGATCGGCCAGCAATCGATAGTAGGGCTGGCCGAGGTCGAGGGGGAAGCGGTGCGCGAGGCGGCGCGCGCGCAACGCCGACACGATGGCCAGCACGAGGCGCGGCAGCACGACGAGCAGGAGCAGCGTCGCGGCATACAGGTGCACCCAGCGCGCGCCGCCCGCGGGCGACGGCTCCTGCACAAAATGGAGTGCCTGGACGTCGGCCAGCGAAAAACCCTGCAGCGGGAACACGGCCAGCGCGGGCGCGAACAGGAAGGACAGCAATGCATGCACCTGGGGCGCATCGAGGAAGGTGCTCTCCCATCCGGCCGCGTACTGGGTCAGCACACCGCGCGCGTACAGCGAAGCGATGGCACCGAGCGCGAACGCGGCCGCCGCCAGGTGTATCGTGCGCCCGAGGCGCAGGTGCGTGAGCTTGGCCGTCAGCAGCGACCAGTCGCTGAAATATTGCGCGATGCCAGCGGCCAGCGGCGCCGGCAGCTTGCGCGGCAGCGCCGCCTTGCCGACCGAAAGACGGCGCAGCAGTTGCGGGCTCGCCCAGCCGGTCCGCCTGGACGGCACGAGGGCCCACACGATCAGGGCGAGATACACGATCAGGTTCCAGCCGACGATCAGCAGCAGCGGTGCCGACAGCAGATCGACGCGGTGCGGATTGCCGATGCGGTCCAGTCCCGCCCCGGCCAGGAAGCCGGCGATGGGCAGCAGCACGGCCAGCACGGGCAACAGGCTGCGCCGCTGACGGAAGGCGGCAAACGCCGGCGTGCGCTCGGCCAGGCGCTTGAGGATCAGTTCCGCACGCTGGCCGAGGAAGTGGTCGAGCCTGGGCTCGCTCTTGCCTTCGGCCGCCTGCCAGTGCGCCAGCTCGCGCGCGCTGCGGCTGGCGTAGACGCGGTCGTCTTCGGAAAGGATCTCGCGCTTGGCGTCGGCGGTTTCGATGGCGCGCATCAGCACGACATCGCGTGCGGTCCGCTCGTTCATGGGTCTCCTGGCTGGTTGATTTAACAAGCTTGCAGGGCCATTGTGCCTTAAAAAGCAAAAAGCCCGCTCAGTCTTAACTGAGCGGGCTATTGCATATAACTAGCCTGACGATAACCTACTTTCACACTGGTTGCAGCACTATCATCGGCGCAAAGTCGTTTCAC
>Ga0209148_1000947_pt1 | contig 19052 bp, 16 predicted proteins | sample AraplaCol_mMF_r2_2_FD_184288 | JGI IMG/M metagenome (GOLD analysis project Ga0209148, IMG submission 184288) | Arabidopsis root microbial communities from North Carolina, USA - plate scrape CL_Col_mMF_r2 (SPAdes) (version 2) | ecosystem: Host-associated > Plants > Roots > Endosphere | place... | reverse complement strand
TGCGGTCGAGCCGCCGACCAGCACCGCCGTCCAAGGGCGGGGGAGGTGATACCATGCTGATTCCCATATCCGCCCTTGCTTCGCCAGCTTCGCCTCATCCTGCCAGGTGATGGGCAGGCAGCATTTCGCGATATTGCTCGCCTGCGGCATACCGAACTGGGGTGTGGCGATGATCAGGTCGAAATGGCGATAGGCGACACGCGGACGCCCCAGCAGGACGATAATTGTACGGCCACCGGAGCGTTTGCGAATCCAGCGGCAGACCGACGCTGCCGATTTCCCTGCCGCGAGAACGATATCCGGCCACGGCGCCTGCAATTCATCGCGCGAAGCCGGGTCGAGCCCGATCAAGGATGAGCCGCGGTCTCGGTGCGGCGTCGCACAGCCCAGATCATAATGGAGTTGTTTGGTTTGGCCTTGCCAACCATAGAGGTCGGACAAGGTGGCATCCAAGGCGCGCAACTGCGCATTATCTCCATGCCGGTCGCCGAGCAGGAGCCAAATGCGCGGACCGGGCTGCGATGACGTCGCCTCGGCTTCGCCTTGCAGCGCAACCGCATCAGGAAGTTGCTTCAGCGTGGAAGCATGCAAAGGACCAGCCATCGGTTGTATGTAGGTTTTGTGACAGCCAAAGTCAATCTAGCTGTCACAAACCTGACATTCCTTCAGTCGCCTCGTACCGGCCGACTATCCCTTTGCTGCATCATCAGCTGGCGTGAAAACCCTGGGCCAGACTTTCCGCCTTGGTGATATCTGCCTCACTCATGCTCTTGGCGATCTGCTTGCGCAGGTTGAGGGCCTGGCTGGCGGCAACATCGCCGCCTTGCCCGCGCAACGTATCGCCGGCAATGGTCAGCCACTTATAGCCTTCGATAAGATCCTGCTGCTTGCCATTCTTGGCTAACAAGGAGCCTGCCGCCAATTGTGCCCGCCCGAGACCTTTCTCGGCCGCCATCACATACCACTGCAGGGCTTGTTTCTTGTCCTGGGGCACGCCTTGTCCGTAATCGTAGAGTGATCCGACCAGCACCTGCAGATTGGCATCGCCCTGTTGCGCCAGCGGCTCCCAGATCTGCAAGGCCGTCTTGTAGTCACCGACATCGAAGGCATGCCAGCCATCCGCGGCGGTTCCGCCCGGGCCTGCACTGGCTGCCGCACTTGATGCTGTGCTGGCGTCTGCCGCTGCAGTCGTTGCAACAGCACTGCTGGCCGAAGCCGTCGTCGGCGTCGCACTGGCTGTTTGCACCGCAGCGTTGCCATCCTGGCTCGTAGGGGCAGGGGCGGGGAAGGTCAGCCCGTTGGCAGCGCCGGTTGACGGCTGAGCTGCCGCTGCCGCCGTGCTGCCAGCGGTCGTGCTGCCAGCGGCATTGCCGCCTGTCATATTACTAGTGTTCGTATTGTTGGCGGTCGCAGTGCTTGTCGGCGCTGCAGCGGCCGGGGCAGTGACGAAGTTGCTGGGGCCTGTCGCTGCGCCGAAATTGCTGTTGGGCGTCGCAGCCGGCAGCATGTTGCCGACCGCAGTGCTGTCCGATGACAGTGGCGTGGCAACCGGTTCAGCGGAAACTGTGGCGACTGGCGGCAGGCCGGCAAGCCGCTTGGCAGCAACGGAATCGCCGGCACTGGCGGCACGACCAAGCCAGAGCTGGGCCTGCGGCAGATTGTAAGGCACGCCATGGCCGGTCGCGTACATGGTGCCAAGGTTGCGCATCGCCATCGGGTAATTCTGGTTGGCAGCCATCGAGTACCAGCGGAAAGCCTCCGCCTCGTCCGAGGCAACGCCCAAGCCATTGTCGTAGAGAGCCCCAACCGCGTTCTGCGCCTGGGCGTTCCCGGCTTGCGCCAGCGGCATCCATTCGCCCAACGCCGTCTGATAATCGCCCTTGTTATAGGCGTCCGCGCCTTCCTGGAAACCTGCCCAGGCAGGAACCGACACGACCGGCACCAGAAAAGTCAGCACCAGGCCGAACAAGAATTTATTCACAACACACTCTCCCCTTGCGATATCAGTCAAAGCAAGAAACCAAAAATTAGTCTATAATTGGCAGCCTTTTTTTGGCGGGTTACCAATTACACCGACTGAACTCCGAGGCCAGCATGGCTTGCACGCGATTATTATGCGCCCGACGGCTGGCGCTTTGGCTGGGCCTCTGTGTCGGCTGCATTTTAGCTTGGTCTGGGGGAGTCGCTGCAAGCCCCGTCAATCTCGTTGTCGACGCCGATAGCGGCCAAGTGCTGATCGCCGAAGAGCCGAATGCACTGTGGTATCCCGCATCGCTCACCAAAATGATGACAGTCTATGTCGCCTTCGGCGAGATCAAGGCCGGGCGGCACCGGCTGGACGAAACAGTGACGGTCTCACCAACGGCCGCCGGACAGCTTCCCGTCAAGTTCGGCTTTCGCACTGGGGAAAAGATCACGCTGCAGCAGGCGATCAACGCCACCATCGTCGCCTCGGCCAATGACGCCGCAGTCGTTGTCGCCGAGCAGATTGGCGGCACTGAAAGCAGTTTCGCCGAGCGTATGACCGACACGGCGCACCGCCTCGGCATGTCGCGCACCGTGTTCCGCAACGCCAGCGGCCTCCCCAATGCCGAGCAGGTAACGACGGCGGCCGATATGGCGCGGCTGGCTTTGGCACTGCTGCATGATTTTCCGGAGTACTATCATTTCTTTTCGGATCGCAGCGTCACCATCAATGGCCGGAGCTTGCCGACCGTGAACGGTATCCTGGTCAATTATCATGGAGCCGACGGCATCAAGACGGGTTTTACCTGCGGCGCCGGCTATAATCTCGTCGCTTCCGCAAAGCATGGCGACCGCCGCCTGGTGGGCGTCGTGCTCGGCGGCGGCAATCGCGGCGAGCGCGCAAGCGAGATGGCATCATTGCTCAATACCGGCTTTGCCAAGAGCGAGAGCAAGTTGCCGATGCTGCGCGATCTCTCGTTGAAGATCGATGTCTCGGAACAGGCCCCGCCGCCAACCCGCCTCAATTCCAGCGAATGCGGCCAGACTGTCGTGGCCGGCGGCATCGCCGGGGGCGGCACGATCCGGTTGGCCGGCTGGGGCACTGTTTTCGGTTCTTACAACAGCGCGGCCGAGGCGCAAAAGGCGATCTCGTCGGCCCGGCGCCAGATGCCGGCCAATCTCGCCAGCAAAGCCATGCCCGCGATCGTGCGCAAGGATTACGAAGGCGTGTCGCGCTACAGCGCTTTGCTGACCGGCTTCGGACAGGTCGATGCCGGTCGTGCCTGCAAAGCGCTCTGGGACAGCAACGCCTATTGCCTGGCGCTCAGCCCCCAGGTCCTGGGTAACCCGCGCGCCGTCTGGCGATAGCGCTAGCGACCGAACTCGGGACCTATCCTACGTCTGCAACCAGCAGACCGCTTCGCCGCGCAAGTCGCGTTGATGAAACTGGCTGGCGCCATCCTATATACTACCTGTCTACAATTCGACGCCGCTGGCCGCAGCATGGTGGAATGCGATGAAGAAGCCTTATCGCCTGATCGGACTCCTGCTCCTGATGGGGTGGGTGGCAGGTTGCGCGACAACCCCGCCGCAACCGGCAATGGCCCCCTTGGGTCTGAACGGCCCCTTCGGTTTTAGCGACCGGCCCATCGTCGCCGATCAGACGACCGTCACCTATACGGGTGCCTACATCGCCGTCAGCAGCAGCGACCCGCGCAGCGACAACCGTCTCCAGGGTGAACTCGACAAGACCCGTGACCTGGCTTTGTGGCGTGCGGCACAGCTTGGCCAGCAGCAGGGCTATGCCGGGTTGCGGGTAGACAATGAACAGCGCGACAGCGATGTCGAAGTCCGCGAGACCCCGGTCTATACGCCGTCGCCTTTCTATGGCTACGGCCGCTGCTGGCGCGGATGTTACGGCGGTCCTTGGTGGTTCAATGACGGCTATTACTCGACCCAGCGCTGGGCCAAGGCCCGCGCGGTGGTCCGACTGACGCTGACCTATAGCAAGCAATACGACCCCAGCGCCAAAAACGCGCAGTCGATTGCAGCGATCATCAGCCAGATGCAAACAAAATGGAGCGCCGCCACCTATTGAGCAGTTGCTCAGATCGCTCGTAAAGCAGCTTCAGGGAGTGGGCTGTTTCGCCTCGGCCTTTGCCAGCATGCGCTTGGCGGCGGCAATCTCGCTTTGCGTCATGTCGTTTTCTGCCTGACGGACGCCGTCATAGGCCTTTTGCTGCAATTCGCCCGCGGGCAGGCGGTCGAGCGCCAGTTCCAGCCAGATATAGGCCGAGACCAGGTTTTTCGGCGTGCCCCAGCCGTTGAGATAAGCGATGCCCAGCCAGGCCCGCGCATGCGGCACCCCGGCATCGGCGGCCGCCTGGAGATAGGGGATCGCCTTGGGGTGGTCTTCCTTGATGTCTTCGCCGTTGAGCAGCTTGCGGCCGATGACATATTTGGCTTCAGGCAGGCCGCCATCGGCAGCCTTCAGATACCATTTCAGGGCGTTGACATTGTCCGCCTTGACGCCTTCGCCGTTCTCATACATCTGCGCCAGATAATATTGCGCTCGCAGATGGCCGGACATCGCCGCGGCCATGTACCAGCGCCCGGCCTGCTTGTAGTCCCGGTCGATGCCGTTGCCGTTATAATAGAGATTGCCGAGATCGAATTGCGCCTGGGCATAGCCGAGATTGGCCGCGCGCAGATAGAGGGTCTCGGCAGCCTTGACGTCCTGTTTAACGCCCAGACCCTTCTCATACATGATGCCGAGATTGGTCATGGCGGCAGGATCGTTCTCCATCGCCAGCTTGTCCCACAGCCGCTTCGCGGTGGCGTAATCGCCGGCAAAAAAGGCACGGCTGGCGAGATCGCTCTCATCCAACGGGGCGGTCGGCGCTGTGGTCTGCGCCAGAACCGGGCCCGGGATTAGGATCATCGGAGCCAGGGATAAGAGGGATAGCGATACGAAGGGGAGGACTGCCAGTGCACCACGGCGAATGAACCGGGCCATTGGCCAGGATGCCACCGTGATCCGCTGAAAAACCGCCTGCTGCACGATTGCGCTCCCCCACTCAAATGGAACCGTTCAAAAGCACGTGTCTTGCGTCCGAACCGGACTGGCGCCACCTTGCAACAACTCGCCATAGGCCGCAAGGCAGGGAAATTGCTAGTCTCGCTTATCATTCAAGAAGGTAAGGAGTCGCTGGCCAGCCGGCTGGTGACAGGGCAGGAAGCAGCAGCATGACGCAGAAGACCGCACCGACCGCGCGCCCGGAGACCGCCAAAGGCGGCTTCCATCTCACTTTGGGGGCCAAGTTACGCACCTACTTCCTGGCCGGCATCCTGATCACGGCGCCGATCGGCCTCACCATCTATCTTGCCTGGCTGGTCATCAGCTTCGTCGATGAACGGGTCTTCAGCATCATTCCGACCCGCTATAACCCGGAAACCTATCTGCCGTTCAGCGTGCCCGGCATCGGCCTCATCCTTGCCGTCATCGCCCTTACCTTGATCGGCGCCATCACCGCCGGTTTCCTCGGCCGCCTGTTCCGCCGTCTCAGCGAAGCAGTGCTCAACCGCCTGCCAATCGTCCGCAGCCTCTATACCGCCATCAAGCAGATCGTCGAGACGGTCTTCGCCAACCAGTCGGCGGCCTTCCGCGAGGTCGTGCTGGTGGAATATCCGCGACAGGGCGCCTGGTCAGTCGGATTCATCACCGGAACGATCCAGGGCGAGATCAAACGGCATCTGCAGCGCCCCATGGTCAATGTTTTCGTGCCGACCACACCCAATCCCACCTCGGGATTCCTACTCTTCGTGCCAGAGGAGGACGTAATCCGGCTCACCATGTCGGTCGAGGAGGGGATCAAGCTGGTGATCTCCGGCGGCATCATCACGCCGACAGATGCACCCGCCGAGACGACGCCGGCGCTCAGCCCGAGCGCAGCGTCTTGATCATGGCATCCCGCTGGAACAGATAGAGCAGGGTGCGCAGGGCTTCGCCGCGCGGCGAGAGTAGGTTGGGGTCACGTTCCAGGATCAACCGTGCGTCATCCCGCGCCATGGCGAGCAATTCGTTATGAGAAGCAAGATCGGCAAGGCGGAACTCCGGCAGGCCGCTCTGCCGCGTGCCCAGCAATTCGCCGCCACCGCGCAAGCGCAGATCCTCCTCGGCGATGCGGAAACCGTCCTCGCTTTCCCGCAGGATCGAGAGCCGCGCCTTCGCCACTTCACCCAGCGGCCCCTGATAGAGCAGCAGGCAGCTTGACTTGCCAGTGCCGCGGCCGACCCGGCCGCGCAGCTGATGCAATTGCGCCAGCCCAAAACGCTCGGCATGCTCGACCACCATCACGGTCGCTTCCGGCACATTGACCCCGACCTCGATCACCGTGGTTGCTACCAGGATGTCGAGATCGCCGGCGGCAAAGGCGGTCATGGTCTGGTCGCGCTCGGCTGCCTTCTGCTTGCCGTGGACGATGCCGACCCGGTCGCCGAAAATCTGCTGCAGATGCCGATGCCGTTCCGTCGCGGCGGCAAGGTCGATCACCTCCGATTCATCGACCAGGGGGCAGACCCAATAGATCCGGGCGCCGCCGGCGATGGCCCGGCGCGCACCTTCGATCACCTCATCGAGGCGATCGATCGGCAGAGTGCGGGTGGCGATCGGTTGGCGTCCCGGCGGTTTCTCGGTCAGGCGCGAGACATCAATGTCGCCATAGCCGGTCAGCATCAGGGTGCGCGGGATCGGTGTCGCCGTCATTACCAGGAGATCGACACCGCGCCCCTTGGCGGCGAGAGCAACGCGCTGCTGCACGCCGAAGCGATGCTGTTCATCGACCACGGCGAGGCGCAGATCGTCGAAGGCGACGTCTTCCTGCACAAGCGCATGGGTGCCAACGATTAGCTTGATCTCGCCGCTTGCCAGCCGCGCCAGCATGGCCTCACGCGCCTTGCCCTTGTCGCGGCCGGTCAACAAGGCAAGTTCGACCCCGGCTGCTTCGGCCAAAGGCTGCAGGCCGGCGAAATGCTGCCGCGCCAGGATATCGGTTGGCGCCAGCAAGGCGGCCTGGCCGCCGGCCTCGACCGCGATCAGCATGGCAAGCAGGGCCACCACGGTCTTGCCGCTGCCGACATCGCCCTGCAGCAGGCGCAGCATGCGATTGTCAGTTGCCATGTCAGCTGCGATCTCGGCAACCGCCTGCTGCTGGCTGCCGGTCAGGCTATAGGGCAGGGCACGCAACACCCGCTCACGCAGATGGCCGTCACCCTTGCTGGCCCGACCGGCGAGGGTGCGGTTATGTTGCCGCACCAGCGCCAAAGCAAGCTGGTTCGCCAATAATTCGTCATAGGCAAGCCGCTGCCGGAATGTCGCCTGCGGCAGAAGATCGGTTCCGGCTTCCGGGTTATGCAAGGCGACCAGCGCCGGTCGCCAGGAGGGCCAGCCTTCCCGCTGCATCACCGAGGGGTCGATCCACTCCACCAGTTCCGGCGCGCGGTCGAGAGCGCCGTTGATCGCCTTGCGCAAGGTCTTGGCGGGCAGACCGGTGGTCAGCGGATAGACCGGTTCCAGGCGCAGCAGCTGGTCCATTTCCTCGACCGGCACGATATGGTCGGGATGCACCATGTTGAGGTCATTGCCGAAGCGATCGACCCGGCCGCTTACCGCGCACCAGTCGCCGATCGGCAGGTTCTTCAACAGCCAGTCCTCGCGGGCATTGAAGAAAACGAGATCGATGAAGCCGGTCCCGTCACCGCACCGCACCCGATAGGGTGCGCGCGGATTGCCTGGCTTCTGATGCCGCTCGACCTTCAGTTTCAAGGTGACGATGGCGCCGTTCTCCGCCGCCGAAAGGCTGGGGCTGGCCCGGCGGTCGATGACGCCGCTCGGCCGGTGCCAGAGCAGGTCGACGACATGCGGTCCGCACAGCCGCTCGGCCAGCTTGGACAGCCGGGGCCCCAGCCCAGGGAGCTTGTCCAGCGCGGCAAAAAGCGGGAAGAGGATGGCTGGTCGCACGAGCTTGCCCAATAACGCGTATTCGAGGACGGCGGAGGTTGATTATTCTCCCAATCCGTCGTTTCTAGCCCCGACGGAAGATCGGGAAAAGGAGTTTTGATGGATAGCGCCGAAGAGCTGACTAATCTGCGGAAAAGGCTGATTTTCCGCAGCTGGCACCGGGGCACACGGGAAATGGACCTGATCATGGGCCGCTTTGCCGAGGTGGCCGTGCCGCAGATGTCGGCAGCGGACCTCGCCACCTATACGCGGTTGCTTGAAGAAAGCGACCCGGATATATACGACTGGCTTTGTGGCCGGCAGCCGATCCCGGAATCCAGCGATTCCGCCGTCTTGCGGCATCTGATCGACCACAGCTTCCAGACAAACCGTACGCCCCGCTAAGTAAACTGGGCTGAGCAAACCGGCCAGACACGTGATCGACCTGCCTTTCACATTACCCGAACCCGGCCGCCATGATGTCGGCGGGGTCCCGGACGGAAGCGAAGCCCTGCTGATCGCGTCGCTGGCGCGCGCCCAAGGGGGCGGGGTGCTGCATGTCGCGCAAGATGACCTGCGCATGGCCCGGCTGGCCGATACCCTGCAGTTCTTTGCCCCCGACCTTACCGTGCTCACCTTTCCGGCCTGGGACTGCCTGCCTTATGACCGGGCCTCGCCGCATCGCGACATCCTGGCGAAGCGCATCGACACGCTGGCCCGGCTGGCGGCGATCGCAGAGGAAGGCGGCAAATGGCCTGTGGTCATCACCACGGTCGCGGCAATCCTGCAGCGCGTTCCCGAGCCGCCGTGCTTTGCCGGCACGGCGCTGACCTTGAAACGCGGGACGACACTGAACCCGGACAAACTGATCGAGTTCCTGCTGAGCAAGGGCTATCTGCGCAGCGGCACGGTCAGCGAAGCCGGCGAATTTGCTGTTCGCGGCGGCATCATCGACATCTTCCCACCCGGCACCACCCAGCCCGTGCGCGTCGATTTCTTCGGTGACGAGATCGAGGATCTGCGCTTCTTCGACCCGCTTTCGCAGCGCAGCGGCAAGGAGAAGCTCGAGCTCTTCCCGCTCAACCAGATCAATGAAGTCAGCCTGACGCCATCGGCGATCGAAAGCTTCCGCACCGGCTACCGATCGGAATTCGGCACGTCGGGCGGTGACGATCCGCTCTATGAGGCGATCAGCGCCGGCCGGCATTATCCCGGCATGGAACATTGGCTGCCGCTGTTCGGCGCGACCCTGGTCCCGTTCGGCGCCTATCTGCCGCAAGCGGTGATCACGCTCGATCACCAGGTCGAGGATGCCAAGAAGGCGCGCCTCGACATGATCGCCGACTTCTACCAGGCGCGCACCGATCTGCAGCGCGCCGACAAGGATAGCGGCGCGCCGATCTACCGGCCGCTGCCGCCGGCCAAGCTCTATCTCACCGGCAATGGCTGGGACAATCTTATCCGGGCGCGGGTGACGCTGGCCTTCAATCCGTTCCAGGCGCCACCAGGCTTCAAATGGCTCAATGGTCCGGCCAAGCCCGGCCGCAATTTTACCGAAGCCCGCATCAATCCCGATATCAATCTCTATGACGCGGTGGCCCGCGCCATGCTGTCGGAAATGGGAGCTGGCCGGAAGGTCGTGCTGACGGCCAGCAGTGCCGGCGCCCTCGAACGCCTTTCCGGCGTTCTCACCGAACACGGCATCACCCGGCAGGAATCGACCGAGAGCTGGCGCCAGGCTTTGGAATCGTCGCTGACCGATGGTCGCGAGATCATGGGCCGCGCCGTGCTCGGCCTCGAAAGCGGCTTCGCCACCGACAACATCATCTTCATCACCGAGCAGGACGTGCTCGGTGATCGCCTGACCCGGACCGTCGCCCGCAAGCGCAAGGCCGATACCTTCCTGGCCGAACTCGCCAACTTCCAGGCCGGCGACTATGTCGTCCATGTCGATCACGGTATCGGCCGCTACGATGGCCTGGAAACCCTCGATGTCGGCGGCGCGCCGCATGAATGCCTGCGCGTCATCTATGACGGTGGCGACAAGCTCTATGTCCCGGTCGAGAATATCGATGTGCTGAGCCGCTATGGCGGCGAGGATGCCATCGTCCAGCTCGACAAGCTCGGCGGTGCCGCCTGGCAGGCGCGCAAGGCCAAGGTCAAGCAGCGCATCCGCGATATCGCTGAAAAGCTGATGAAGACGGCGGCTTTGCGCGAGTTGCGGCGCGCCGATCCCATCCTGCCGCCGGAAGGCCTGTTCGACGAATTCTGCGCCCGCTTCCGCTATGCCGAGACCGAGGACCAGTTGAAGGCAATCGAGGATGTGCTCGGCGACCTCGCCAGCGGCAAGCCGATGGACCGCCTGGTCTGCGGCGATGTCGGTTTCGGTAAGACCGAGGTCGCACTCCGCGCCGCTTTCGTCGCCGCCATGAGCGGCAAGCAGGTGGCGGTAGTGACACCGACCACCTTGCTATGCCGCCAGCATTTCCGCACCTTCAGCGAACGCTTCGCCGGCCTGCCGATCAAGGTGCGGCAATTGTCGCGCCTGGTCGGGACAAAAGAGTCCAATGAGGTCAAGAACGACCTCAAGGAAGGCAAGGTCGATATCATCGTCGGCACCCATGCGATCCTGGCAAAGAGCATCGAATTCGCCCAGCTTGGCCTCATTATCGTCGATGAAGAGCAGCATTTCGGCGTGACCCAGAAGGAGCGCCTGAAGGAACTGCGCGGCGATGTGCATGTGCTGACGCTCACGGCGACGCCGATCCCGCGCACCTTGCAACTTGCCTTGACCGGCATCCGCGAGATGAGCCTGATCACCACGGCACCGGTCGATCGCCTGGCGGTGCGCAGCTTCGTGCTGCCCTACGACCCGGTGGTGATCCGCGAAGCCATCATGCGCGAGCATTTCCGTGGCGGCCAGATCTTCTATGTCTGTCCGCGCATCGAGGATCTCGACACGCTGGCGGAACGGCTGCGCAATCTGGTGCCGGAGATCAAGTTCGTCACCGCCCATGGCCGCATGACGCCGACGCAGCTGGAAAAGGCGATGACTGCCTTCTATGACGGCAGCTACGAATTACTGCTGGCAACCAACATCATCGAATCCGGTCTCGATATTCCGACCGCCAATACCATCATCATGCACCGCGCCGACATGTTCGGCCTGGCGCAGCTCTACCAATTGCGTGGCCGCGTCGGCCGCTCGAAATTGCGCGGCTATGCCTATCTGACGACGCCGCCCGGCAAGAAGCTCACCGATACGGCGCAACGCCGCCTGGAAGTGATGCAGACGCTGGATCAATTGGGCGCGGGCTTCACGCTGGCCAGCCACGATCTCGATATCCGCGGCGCCGGGAACCTGCTCGGTGACGAGCAATCCGGCCATGTGCGCGAAGTCGGCGTCGAGCTCTATCAGCAATTGCTGGAAGATGCCGTGCGCGAAGCGCGTGGCGAGGTGATCGCCGCCGAGAAGGCGCAGGACTGGACGCCGCAGATCAATATCGGCATGTCGGTGCTGATCCCCGAGGATTACATCACCGATCTCAACATCCGCCTCGGTCTCTATCGCCGCATCGCCGCGCTCGACAGCGCCGGCGAGATCGATGCCTTCGCTGCCGAGATGATCGACCGCTTCGGCAAGTTGCCGGAAGAGGTCGAAAACCTGCTGCAGATCGTCGCCATCAAGAAGCTGTGCCGCCAATCCGGCGTCGAGAAGGTGGAGGCGGGGCCGAAGGGTGCGGTGCTCAGCTTCCGCAACAACCGCTTCGCCGAGCCGGCCAAGCTGATCGATTTCATCACCAAGCGCGCGACCATCCTCGCCGTGCGCCCCGATCAGCGTGTCGTCTGCCGCCAGGAATGGCAGGACACCAAGGCCCGCGTCGCCGGCGTGCGCAAGCTGTTGCAGAACCTCGCCAGCCTGGTCGCGGTACCGGCGTAAGCTTAGCTCGCCTGTTGCTGCAGGAGGTCGTCCTCACGGGCGAGGTCGAACATGTGGAAGAGCGCCTCCGGCTCCTGGGCACCGGAGAGGCCGAAGCGGCCATTGAAGATGAAATAGGGCACCCCATTGATGCCCTGGCGCCGCGCCTGGAAATCGCTCGCCAGCGCTGCATCGATCTGGCCGCTGCCGCTCAGCGCATCAGCCGTCAGGTTATTGGGCAGGCCAACTTCAACGGCGAGTTTCGCCAGCACCTCTGGATCGCCGATATCGCGGCCCTCTTCGAAATAGGCGGCGAAGAGGCGGTCCAGCATCTCGCTCTGCTTGTCGGCGGTTGCCGCGACATAGCTGAGGCGATGGGAGAGCAGGGTATTCGGCGTATGGGCAATCAAATCAAAACGGAAGGTGATGCCTTCATTGGCGCCGATACGTGCCACGGTCTGGTAGAGCCGGTTCGCCCGCTCGATGCTGCCGAACTTGGCATTGATGTATTGCTGCCGGGTCATGCCCGCCGACGGCATGCCGGGATTGAGCTGGAACGCGCGCCAGCGCCGCACCAGGGCAGATTGCGGCCGCGTCCGCAACGCGCGCTCGAGACGGCGCTTGCCGATATAGCACCACGGACAGATCGTGTCGGAGAAGACGTCCAGTTGCATGAGCTCGCTCGCTCGTTGACCTTCATCATTGTGCTGCCGACAGTCACAACTGACAAGCTGATACAGCCTTCCATGCGGTTGACAGACCTATCAGGATATTCAACGCGATTGCTATTCACGCGCATTTGCTTGAATATTTTACCGCGCTGCTGATTCGCAAAGGAATGATTTTTTTCCTTTGTTTGTATGATTGCGCTGCGCGGAGGCGTAAGAACATGCAACGGCTCGCCACTCTGAGCTTGGCGGACATAACGTCACCAGACGTTCTCGCCTTCAATCAGTATTGGTTTGCGATCCGTGCCAACCGGCCGATGCCGCAGAAATCCGCCTTCGACCCCACCGCCATCCGGCATTTGCTGCCCTATATCACGCTGGAAGAGCTGCACAACGATCCGTTGCGGGTGTTCTACCGCGTCGTTGGCTCCGAACAGGCGCAGTTTTCTGCCGGCGACTACACCGGCAAATGGCTGCATGAGCTGAACTGGCTGCCCGATCTCAAGCAGCGGTTGCTCGACCAATATGCCGAGATTCAGCAGCTCAAGACGCCGATGTTCGGCCTGTCCCAATTCACCTGGCACGACCATCTGGAAAAGTCCTTTGAATGGGGCCTGTTCCCGTTTTCCGATAACGGCACCGACGTCTCGCATGTCGTGACGATCGAGGACTTCCGCCACATCACCCGCAAGGAAGTCGGCGCGCGGCTGCAATCAATCCCCTGAGCGCCAATGCCCGGGCGGCTTCCGTCGCCGCTATATCTGCGAGACCATTTCAAAATCTTTCAAACTTACACAGCGGTGGTGCTTTCGGCGGCAGCATCCGGCACCGGCTGGGTCAGTTGATCGCGCTTGGCCAAAGCCGGAAACAGTTTGAACCAGAGCACGACGATGATCAGCGTGCCGATGCCGCCCAGCACCACCGCGGGCACCGTGCCGAACCAGGCCGCCGTCACACCGGATTCGAATTCACCCAGTTGATTGGAGGCGCCGATGAAGATCGAGTTCACCGCCGCCACCCGGCCGCGCATCTCATCCGGCGTCTCCAGCTGAACCAGCGATTGCCGGGTCACCACGCTGATCATGTCGGTGGCACCGAGACAGACCAGCGCCAGCATTGAGAGCGGGAACCAGCGCGATATGCCGAAGACGATGGTGGCGAGGCCGAAGCCGGCGACCGCTGTCATCATGGTGACGCCGACCCGCCGTTGCAGCGGATGGCGCGAGAGATAGAGCGACATGGCAATAGCGCCAACGGCAGGTGCCGCGCGCAGCAGGCCCAGCCCCCAGGGTCCTGTCACGAGAATGTCACGCGCATAGATCGGCAGCAGGGCGGTGGCGCCGCCGAGCAGCACGGAAAAGAGATCCAGCGAGATGGCGCCCAGGATCACCGACCGCGCCTTGATGAAAGTGATGCCGCCCAGCAGGGTGGCGGCGCGGCTCTGCCCTGGTGCCGTGACGCCGGCGGCGCGCGACGGCATGCGGATGCCGATGATGGCGAGGCCAGCCAGGCCGAAGATGACGGTTCCCACCAGATAGACCCAGTCAGGACCGAAGGCGTAGATGAGGCCGCCCAGCGCCGGCCCCAGGATGACGGCCAGTTCGCGCCCGCCCGCCGCCGCCGCCACGGCGCGCGGCAATGAAGCCGCGGGCACCAGATTCGGCAGCATGGCCTGCATGGCCGGCATCTCGAAGGCGCGGGCGGCACCGATCAGTGCGGCACAGATGAAGATGCCTTCGACCGTCAGGCTGTGCCGGAAGCTGCCATAGGCGAGCACCGCCGCCATCGCCATCTTCAGCCACTGGCAGGCCATGCTGATGAAGCGGCGATCGTATCGGTCCGCTACCTGACCGACGACCAGGGTCAACAGCAGCTGCGGCAGGAACTGGATGAGGCCGACCATGCCGAGGCTGAAGGCACTGCTGGTCATGTCATAGACCTGCCAGCCGACCGCCACGACTAGCATGTTATAGGCCATGAAGGCGCCAGTCTGCCCCAGCCAGTAGCTGAGCAGGTTGGGATGTTGCAACAGCAGGGGCTTGGTCATATCGGGCTTCAGGATAGCGGCTGGCGGGTTAACGCGGCGAAACCGGCATGAAGGGGAACTTGCCGGCGGAGAAAGGAGACGCGATAGTCTGCCGCAACAAGCGTCCGGACCGTCAGTGGCCGGCGCCCCCTGAGGAACGATCCATCGTGCCACCGATATGCCCGATCACTGTGCAGCCTGCAAGACGCGAAGATCTGCAGGTCCTGCCGGGCTGGTTCTCGACTGAAGCCGAGCTGATCCAATGGGGCGGGCCGCAGCTCCATTTCCCGCTCGATGAATCGCAGCTGGCGGCAATGTGGGCTGAATACCGCGATACGCCGCCCCGGCGCCTGATCTGGTCGGGCCATGGCGCAGGAACCGGCATCCTTGCCCATGCCCAGGCGGTACTGAACTGGCCGGGAAAAACGGCGCGGCTGGCGCGGATCGGCCTCGCGCCGGCGCAGCGCGGGCAGGGGCTGGCGCAACACTTCCTTGCGACCGTAGTCATGCGGCTGGCCGAATTGGAAAGCTTCACGCGGCTGGAATTGAACGTCTACAGCTTCAACCAGCCGGCCATCCGGCTCTATGAGCGGCTCGGCTTCACAACGGAAGACATCGCGCCGGCCACCGCTGCCGCCGCAAAACAGGGCTGGCAGGTCATGCGCATGGCGCGTTCCCTGCCATAACGGGGCGTCGCCGCCGGAGGCAATCGCCCAACACCTCTCAGGTCTTCGCCTGTCAGGCCTTCTCGATCGGCATCATGTCGTCAGAAAAGAGATCGAGGTCCTGGCCCACATGCTCGCCGCAGAAGCAGCGCGTGACGATGCCGTCTTGCAACAGCGGCAGTTGAAGGAGCTCGACATTGACGATGCCGCGATCATCGCGCAATGGCCACTCGTAGTTGGCATACATGGGCTGCTTCGCGATGGCGAAAGCAAAATCCTCCATGATCTCCCCGGCCATGGTATTCGGCATGTCAATCTCATCGACATATTTGCCGGTGTAATCCCACCCCGCTGCTTGCACACTATGGGTGCCGACAAGCCGGTAGCGGGCGCGCAGCGGATCCTGCTCGAGATCGACGAGAATGACATAGGGCAGCGCCGTGCGCGGGATCGCCATCGCATCGACCTCGTCGACATCGGGCGCCACGCGATCCCCGCGCAACTTATTCCAGTAATCGTAGAGTGCCTGGAGATGCGGCGACCGGATGGTGGTTCGGTCGAAATCAAATTGGCGAACAATGGGCATGAGATTGGCTTGAACGGCTGTCACGGCGATACAGCCTGAACAGCTAGCACCGCGATTCATTTCCAGCGGGCTGGAAAAAGATGGCGGATGGGGTGAGATTCGAACTCACGGTGAGCTTGCACCCACGGCGGTTTTCAAGACCGCTGCCTTAAACCACTCGGCCACCCATCCATCGGAATTCCCGGCCAGCGCTGCCAGCTTCGGGAACGGCCCTTGATTATCCGCTGACACCGCTGCGGTCAATCTCATCCATCCGCCACCAGGTGTGGATCCGATCAACCCCGTTGGGGGACACAATTGAACCGGCGGAATGGGGGCACCGAAGCCAAAGACCTGCGGTGCAACGTCTCCGTATCGCCCAAGGCTCGGGATGACCGGGCCCGGCATGCGCAGGGGCTTGATCGATTCTCACTACCGGCTAGCGGTATATAGGGGTAAAATAGCATCATTATCAGGGTATAATTACCAACAGCCTGCCGCGATGAGGATGACCATGCCGGCCACGCCTGAAAATCCGCTTGGCGCCTATCTCAAGGATCGCCGGACCAAACTCGACCCGGCGGCCTTCGGTTTTTCCCTGACCCGCCGGCGCACGGCCGGGCTGCGCCGGGAGGAAGTGGCGCAACGGGCGAATGTCAGCCCGACCTGGTATACTTGGCTGGAGCAGGGGCGGGGCGGGGCTCCTTCGGCTGATGTACTTGATCGCATCTCCCGCGCCCTGATGCTGACGGAGGTCGAGCGCGAGCACCTGTTCCTGCTTGCCCTGGGCCGGCCGCCCAAGGCGCATTATCAACCGGTGGAAGGTGTCACACCGCGCCTGCAGCGCGTGCTCGATTCATTCGAACTGAGCCCGGCGATGGTGAAGAACGCGACCTGGGACATCATCGCCTGGAACCGCGCGGCGACCGTGGTGCTGACCGACTATGCCATGCTGCCGGTGCAAGAACGAAATGTGCTGCGGCTGATTTTCTGCAATCCCCGAGTGCGCAATGGGATGACGCATTGGGAAGCCGATGCGCGCTTCGTCGTCGCCGCCTTCCGGGCCGAGGTCGCTCGCTTGGGTGCCGTCGAAAATGTCCGCGCGCTGGTTGATGATCTCTGTCGCACCAGTGCTGATTTCGCGGAGATGTGGCGCAGCAACGACGTGCGCAGCTACGGCGAAGGCACCAAGCATATGAATCACCCGGTCGCAGGACCGATCGCGATGGAATATTCGGCCTTTTCCGTGGACGGGCGACCGGACCTCAGCATGGTGGTCTATAACCCGGCCTCGGCAGCGGATATCCAGAAGGTCAGGGCGCTCCTGGCAGCAGCCGCGGTGGCGGCCGATGCTGCCTAGAGTGAGATGCGAGCGCGATCGTTTTTGATGGAAGCATTCTTGCTTCCGTCCAAAAACCGTGCCGGCTCTAGCGAAACATCGCCGCTCCCTTAGTGATCTTGTCGACGATCTTCTTCTCGGCGCGCAAGGCGATGCCGACCACCTTGGCATCCTCCGGGGCATATTCGGCGAAGACCGCGCGGTTGGCAGCGTCATGGCCGGTCGCGAACATTTCCTCGATATAGAGCGAGGTCCGCACCTCGCGCTCGAGGCTGCGGCGGTGGATCGCCGCGATCGTCCCGATATCCGCAGACAGGACGATAATCGGTTGAATGGACAAGGGATTATAGACATTACCGGCGCGGTCGCGATAGGCTTCGCCGATGATCGTCGGGGTTTGCGCGATGATGCCGCTGGTCAGGAAGGCCGTGACATTGAGTGCCTGCCAAGCAGCGAGGTTGTCACGCAGGACGATGGCGATCTTGGTATCGAACATGATGAACTCTCATTCGGCATAGGATTGTCCGATCCATATGGAGAAGCGACCGATCCCAGGTCTTGGACGTTTGTGCGACAATACGCCGGCCAATGCGATCGTCGCGGCACCGGCCTTTCCCGGCATCGAGCGGATTGAGGCCTGTTTCGCCGGCGATGCCTTCGAACCGCATCGCCACGATACCTATGCGCTCGGCGTCACCTTGCAAGGCGTGCAGACCTTTCATTATCGCGGCGCCCAGCGCTTCAGCCTGCCCGGCAATGTCATCGTCCTGCATCCCGACGAGGAACATGACGGCGGGGCAGGGACGGAAATCGGCCTGCGCTACCGCATGCTCTATCTCGAGCCGTCATTGCTGTTGGGGCCGCTGGGACAGACCGCGTTGCCTTTCGTGGCGCAGCCGGTCGTGAGCGACAGCGCCTTGTGCAACATCCTGCTGGAGGCGCTGGCCGCCCTCGATCAGGCACTCGAGCCCCTGTTCGTCGACGATCTTCTCACCGGTATTGCCAGCGGCCTATTGCGGCAGGCCGGAAAACCGGCGCTGCGGCTCGGCCATCCGGCCCAACGCCAGGTGCGGCTGGCCTGCGATTATCTCGCCGCCAATACCGACCGGGCGGTGCAATCGCGCGAGCTGGAACGGCTGACCGGCCTCGACCGCTTCGAGCTCGCCCGTCACTTCCGCGCCCTGTGCGGCACCAGCCCACATCGCTTCCAGCTGATGCGCCGGCTGCAGCAGGCACGGCAAATCATCGTCTCCGGTGCCGGCCTGGCAGAGGCCGCGGCCGCCACCGGTTTCGTCGATCAGAGCCATATGAACCGGCATTTCAAGAAAGCCTTCGGCATGACACCGGGGCGCTGGGCCAGCCTTGCCAGCGCCGGCCTGACGCAGGGACCAGGCGTGCCAAGACCGGGCAATCGGCCCCAGCCAAAGCTCCAGTAACTCCTTTTTGACGCCGAATCGGGCTCAGTGCCGGCTGCAGCGCACGGTTTGCGGGAACGGCTGCGGCCGGCAAATTTTTCAAGTTGTAGAGGAAGCCAGAACGGCACGCCGCGGGCATCGTCCGACGTATCGGTATGCACAACTTGAAGATTCATCTACCTGAATCAACATACTAGTTGAAAAATCGCATCAGAAACCTTAGATTCTGTTAATAACTATCTGACTCTCAACGGGAAAGTTTCAGAGGTAAGAATGATGTCGATTGCTTTCCGCAAACAATTGGCCCTGTCGAGCATGCTTGTTCTCCTCGTCGGCTCGGTCGCCGGTTGCTCCGGCATGAATGATACCGAGCAGCGCATCTTGACCGGTGCAGCGATCGGTGCCGGTGCTGGTGCGGGTCTCGGTGCAGTCACAGGCGGTCTCAGCATTGCCGGCGGTGCCGCGATTGGCGCCGCAGCCGGTGCCGTTTCC
>Ga0209148_1000946_pt1 | contig 19054 bp, 16 predicted proteins | sample AraplaCol_mMF_r2_2_FD_184288 | JGI IMG/M metagenome (GOLD analysis project Ga0209148, IMG submission 184288) | Arabidopsis root microbial communities from North Carolina, USA - plate scrape CL_Col_mMF_r2 (SPAdes) (version 2) | ecosystem: Host-associated > Plants > Roots > Endosphere | place... | reverse complement strand
AATTTCGTCTCCTTCGCTGCACCGGGCGTCAATATCTGGATCCCCGCGCATGGCACCAAGGCCGCCGGCGGCTATTACAGCGGCACGTCATTTGCCGCACCTTTCGTCACGGCAACCCTTGCCTTGTTCAAGGGAGATGTCAGCCGCATGCGCGATGCAGCCACGGATCTTGGCGCGCCCGGCTTTGACCCGGTCTATGGCTGGGGCCTGGTGCAGGCTGCCTCCGCATGCACAACCGCAATCGGCCAGAAGCCGGCAGAGTAGTCCCCTGCCCGGCTGCGGCCGCGCATCCTCATCAACGGAAAATGATTGCTTAGGCGGATGCCGACAGGCCGTCCTTGCGGTTGGCATCAGCATCCCGCTGGCGGGCACTCTATTCGAGAATCGTTATCGGGCCAGTGCCTCGCGACGGAGAGTCAGTTACCCTGCTTCTTCGTCTTACCCCTGTTCTGTGTGCCTTTGGCTGCTGCATCGATGCAGGCTTTATAATCTTCGGTCGCCTGCTTGGTCTTGTCGCATCCTGAGCCGGGCTTTTTTGTGGAATTGCTGTTCGCGTTGTTCGATGCGGAGTTACCTTGCGGCGTTTGCGGCTTGGTCTTCGCGACGGCTATGTCTAGATATCCTGCCCCGCCAATCACCAGAGCCAAGGCCAGTGCCGCAGTGAATAATTTCATCCCACGCTCCTCCCGCGCCGCTTACTGGGAAGGTTGTCGCGCCGTTACGGTTATCGTGCTGGGAACGCCCCAGGTAATGCCCTGCAGAATCGGCGTGAAAGTATATTGCGCCTGGACTTGAATCATGCCGATACCGGCGACGGTGACAACGCTCGGCGTCACCGTGACAGTCAGGTGAGTAATGCCGGCCAGCATTGAATGAGCATAGGTGCTCGTCGGCGTCACCCAATCAGCAATCGACTTGTCGTTATAGAGTTTGTTCTGGAAGACACCGTAACGCGCGGCACTCTCGACGCCCTGCTCGATCGTGGTCCTCATCCAGAGAAAACGGCCATATTCCACCACGCCGAAGATCAGCGCGATCAGCACCGGTGAAATGAAGGCGAATTCGATCGCCGCCGATCCACGCTCACATCCTGACAGTTTTTTTCGCGGGGCTGACACGTCAAGGCTCAGTTGTTGCTGTTGCGAATAGATGCGGTTTCACTGAACGTTATCGGGGTGGTGAAACCGGGGAACTGCAGCAGGTAACTATAGGTCTGCGTCGCCGAGATAGTCGCAACCTGATAGTCGTCGCCGCCGCCGCAACTGGCCGAGGTGCAATTACTGGCGATCACCGTGCCGTCCTTGCAATAGCAGGAGTTGGTCGCCGTAACATTGATTGTTCCGGCACCGGTCTCCAAACTCGAAGCATTCTGCACGGCGGTCTGCATGCCCGTGAGATTGGTCGGATAGATCAGGCCGTATTGCAGCCCGGCACGAACGGCGTTGAAAAGCTCCGTCCGCGCCATCATGGCGGCCCCATAGTTGATGGTGCAAATCAGCAGGGTAACGATGAGCGGCGCCAGCAACGCAAACTCCGCGGCGATACTGCCACGCCGGCTCGAAATGAAACGATTGGCAATTGCGCGCAGCTGCACGACCGTCACTCCACCAGATAAGGGAACATGTCGGTGCTCGTGAAATTATAGGGAGAGCCCGTGCAATCGATCTTGGCGTCAGTGTTTCCGGTAAAGGTGATGGAATCCGCAACCATATAGGTACAGGCCGGCGCCGTGCTCGAATTGCCATTGTATTTCACGGAAAGCTTGGGAAAGTACAATGCGCCGTTGAGCGACATTGTCGAGGCATCGCCGTTCACACTGGCCGAGCTTGCACTAGCACCATAGAACAGCATCCCCGCATTTGACCCCGTCGTTGGGGCGGAAAGCGATATCGTTCCTTTGTTCGCCGTACCGTTGATCGAGACGCTGGAGCCGGTCTTGAAGACAAAGGTCACACCCGTACCCGTGACGGTGCCACCGGTATAGCTGAAGCTGCCGGTGATCACATAGACGCCAGGTGCGAAGGTCGCCGTGCCCCCCTGGATGCTGATATTCGCATACGTACCCTGGGTGAGCGATGCGCTTCCATTGGTCTTCACACTGACATCTGCCTGAGCACCACCGGTCGTCGTTGGCGTCGCCATGGAGCGGAAAGGATCACCAATGCGCGACCCGTTCTGGACGAAATTCGAGGTCGAGAGATTGGTGTTGTTGCAAGAGCTGCAGCCACCGGCAAGATGCACATAGTCGGCAACGATCTTCGCTTTGGCACCATTGAAATCCAGCGAATCCGTGCTGCTGGAAGAATTGGCGGCGATGCCACACCCTTTGACGGTCAAAGTGGAGCTACCGCCATTGACTTCGCCGACATTGGCCGGTTCCAGCGAGCAGAGGCAGCATGGGCCGATCGACGTCAACAAGGCCACCGAGCGAACGGCAATTTTCTGCGAGCTTTCTGTGATGCCCTGAATGACCCGCATCATCAGAACATTCTGGGGCTGCGAAAGAATGACCTCGGTTGCCTTGGAGTTGGCGGAGTAGCCGCCGGATGTCGGCGGATAATTGACTGTAACAGTAGCTACTTGGCCATTCACGGTCACGGTCAAGGCGCTGGTATCGCCCGTGCCGCCAAGGTTGCGTGCAATATCCGTCACGGCCGCGGCCTTGATGGCCGCGTCAGTGCCGCTCATATAGCGGATCTCGCTGGCGGCCATGGCGCCGGCATCTGCCGCCGATTGCAGCAGGCGCTTCTGGCTATGCCAAAGGCCGATCTCGACAGCCAGGCCGGCAAAACCGACCATAATCGGCATGGCGACCGCTGCCAGTATGGCCGCCGCGCCGCTGCTGTCGCGGAACAGCCGCATGAAGCCCCGGCGACGAACCTTGGCGGATTTCGGAACCCGGTTTGCTTTCGCGCGTTTCAGTACCAAGATCGTGCCCCTCCTGAAGACCCGAACAGGAACATGAGCCCACGTTCCTGTGTCCTTTGAGCACGCCGCCCGCGGAAATGCTGATGGGACGTTACTTAAACGATCCTCAGCCTTGTTTATTCCGCTCTTTCGATACCTAATCCCACACCCTGATGGATGGATTACCCGCTCCGAGTATTAATAGCGGATCAGTCTGTCCGGTATCTTGCGCCAGATCAGTTTACATCGAGTTACGTTTTGGATTGCCGACCGAAATAAGAGGCCGGCGACGAAGACAACCGCTCGCCGCACTTTCGCTGACAGGAGATCAGCCTCGGCTTCTCCAAGACAGATCGCGCCAGTCAGCCAATGAATGGCTGCTGGCGCAATGGGGCGGCGGTCACGTCAGACGTAATCGGCAGCCTTGGTGTCGTCTAGATGGCGGTCGGGTGCGGCTTTTTCCAGGACCAGGGTCAGCACAACCGAAATGGCGATATTGAGCACGACGCTCGCCAAGGCGATGTAGCACGGGAAGGTGTAGCCGAAGATGTGCAGCGGGAAGACGGCGCCCTTGAAGCCCAGGCTCGCTTCCATCCAGGTGCCGGCAACGATGCTGACGGCCCAGCCGATCAGCAGTGCCCAGGAATTCAGCCAGCGCGTGTAAAGACCGAGCATGATCGCCGGTAAGGTCTGGATGATCCAGATCCCGCCCAGCAACTGCATCTGGATGGCGTATTGCTGCGGCAGATAGACGACGAAGAACAGGGCGCCGACCTTGACCAGCAGCGACATCATCTTCGCCTGGCTGGATTCCTGGATATGTGTACAGGTCGGGTTGATGAACTCGCGGTAGATGTTGCGGGTATAGAGATTGGCGCAAGCGATTGACATGATCGCTGCCGGCACCAGCGCACCGATCGCGATCGCGGCGAAGGCGACACCGACGAACCAGGACGGGAACATGGCGAGGAACAGGGCCGGCACGGCGAAATTCGCGCCGTACTGCTTGAACCCGTCAGCAAAATCCGGCATCTGCCCCACCCCGGCGGCGACCGCCATGAAGCCGAGCAATGCCAGCAGGCCCAGCACCAGCGAATAAGCCGGCAGGATCGAGGCATTGCGCCGGATAACGCGGGCGTCGCTGGACGAGAGGATGGCGGTCATGGAATGTGGATAGAGGAAGAGCGCGAGTGCCGAGCCCAGCGCCAATGTTGCATAGCCGCTGAACGGAATCGTCGACCCATCGGCCGGGGCTGGCAGGATTGCCTTGGCGGCATCGATCTTGGCGAAGATGGCGCCGAAACCGCCGAGTTTGGCGGGGACCACGATGACGGCGGCGATGACGGCGATATAGATCAGCACATCCTTGACGACGGCGATCATCGCCGGCGCGCGCAGGCCGCTGGTATAGGTGAAGGCCGCCAGGATAATGAAGGCGATGATCAACGGCAGATCGCCGATCAGGCCTTCGGCGTGAAAGCCGAGGGCGCCGATCACTACCTCCATGCCGACCAGTTGCAAGGCGATATAGGGCATGGTGGCGATGACGCCGGTCAGGGCGATGGCCAAAGCGAGCCAGCGATTGCCATAGCGGCCGCGCACGAAATCAGCCGGCGTCACATAGCCCTTGCGATGTGCCACGGTCCACAAGCGCGGAAAGACGACAAAGAGGATCGGATAGATCAGGATGGTATAAGGAACGGCAAAGAAGCCGACGGCACCAGCGCCATAGACCAATGCCGGCACGGCGACGAAGGTATACGCCGTGTAAAGATCTCCGCCTAGCAGAAACCAGGTAACGATGGTGCCGAAGCGCCGTCCGCCGAGGCCCCATTCATGCAGGTGATTGAGATCTCCCTGGCGCCAGCGGGCCGCGGCGAAACCAAGATAGGTCACCAGCACGAAAAGCAGGACGAAGACGATCGTGGCGGTCCAATTCAACATAAGCGGGTTCCCCTGGTAATTCTGCTAGCCTGGTATCGCGGCTGGTCTGGTCGCTGCCAATCTGGTGCCGACCGGGCTGGCAGCCCGGCGGCCTCGTGGCGCTTATTCTTCTTTCAGGTAGATGAAAAAAATCAGCGCTGAGCTGATCAGGACCCAGAGCAACTGGTACCAATAGAAGAACGGAATGCCGCCCAGGCTCGGCTCGACGCTGTTGTAGAACGGCACCCAGAGAACGGCGATAAAGGGGATGAGCAGCAGCCAGCGCAGCCATTTCTTGCCGCCCGGCGCTTGACCGCCTGTCGCCTGCTTGGTGGCATTGTCGGACATGCATTCCCTCCCCGCCAAAGATCGATGCTCTTCAGGCATCTCAAGACGCTTCACCGGGATGCGGCGCTCGAACGAGCATGGCCGGCAGACTCGCTACCCAACCGGCCATCGGCCGGACCCCTCAGTTCTGAGATGCCGGCTTAAAAGGATTCTGTCAATTAGTTTGCTAGCGCGATCATGCGAGGCGCACCGCCCCTTGCGGGGTCATCAGTACGGTTCAAAAAATTTAGGCCGGAACACTAGGTCCCGGCCCAAAACGCGGTACTGAGAACAGAAGCAACCGTTATTCGGCTACCCAGCCGCCATCGATCTGCTGCATCGAGCCGTTGATCGACTTGCCGGCATCTGAAGCCAGATAAACCGCCAACGAAGCGACATCCTCGACCGTCACGAATTCCTTGGTCGGCTGTGCCGCCAGCAGGACGTTCTTCTTCACGTCTTCCTCGCTGATGCCGCGCGCCTTAGCGGTGTCGGCGATCTGCTTCTCGACCAGCGGCGTCCAGACATAGCCCGGGCAGATCGCGTTCACGGTGATGCCGAAAGTGGCCAGTTCCAAGGCGGCCGTCTTGGTCAGGCCGGCGATGCCGTGCTTGGCCGCGACATAAGCGGATTTGAAGGGCGAGGCCACCAGCGCATGCGCCGAGGCGGTGTTGATGATGCGGCCCCATTTGCGCTGCTTCATGCCGGGGATGGCGGCACGGATGGCATGGAAGGCAGCCGACAAGTTGATGGCGATGATGGCATCCCATTTCTCGACCGGGAATTCCTCAATCGGCGAGACATGTTGGATGCCGGCATTGTTCACCAGGATATCGACCGAGCCATAGGTCTTTTCCGCCTTGGCAATCATCGCCGCAATCTCGGCACCCTTGGTCATGTCGGCGCCGTCATAGCTGGCCTTGACGCCAAACTCGCTTTCGATCGCCGCCCGCTCCTTCTCTATCGCGGCAGCATCGCCGAAGCCGTTGATCACCACATTGGCGCCTTGTGCCGCAAGTGCGCGCGCAATGGCGAGACCGATGCCGCTGGTGGAACCGGTAATGACGGCCGTCTTTCCTTTGAACATGATTATCTCCCTTGTCTGGGTGTGCTGTTGGCGGGGATATCGAGAATGGCTCAGGCTTTCCCGATTATCAGACCGAGGAACCATCCACAGCAATCTATTGCATTGCAATATGCTTTGGTCGATGAACTTTTTTTGATCTTCCGACCGCTTAACCAGATGTATCAACCGGTTTTTTTCGGCCTAATGTCTACCCTACCGTCTTCTCCAGGGTCATTTCGTAAGGTTGGAAACCGACCGATCGATAGGCGGCCAGAGCCGCCCGGTTATTGGCCAGGGTGGAAATGCGCAGGCGGCGGATCGCGCGTCCGGCGAAATGCCGCTCCATCGCCGTCAACAGCTGGCCCGACAGGCCCAGCCCCCGCCAGCGCGGCAACAGACAGATATCTGAAATATAGCCGAAGGTGGTTGAATCATCGGTCTCTGCCGGGTTTTCCACCTTTTCCACCCAGCCCGCGATGAAGCCGACGAAGCTGTCTTGCTGCCGGGCAACAAGACAAAGACCGTCGGCAGCCGCCACCTGCCCCAGCATCCAGGTAAGATAAGGCTCGGCCGTCGCTGCCGGATCCAGCCGGCTGTCATGCAGGGAGCATTCATGGGCCTGCAAGGCAATCAGTCCCAGTTTCAGATTTTCATGATCCGCTGCCTCGGCGGGCCGGAGCGATAATTCATTCATGCAGCTGTACCCTTCGTCGCAAGCGGTTGACAGAAACCGGTCCGGCATGGAGAGTCGGCTCAAACTTGAACGCAGATTCAAGATAAGACAGCAAGAGATCTAAGGGAGATCGCCATGAGCAGCAGCCAGACCAATGACCGCGCCTTCACCGCCCCGGCGCTCAAAGGCACGGTGATGGAGCCGACCTATGCCGGTGCCCTCAGCTTTCTGCGCCGGAAATATACCAGGGATCTGGCCGGCGTTGATGTCGCCGTTTGCGGCTTCCCGCTGGATACCGCGACCACCAACCGCCCCGGCACCCGGTTCGGTCCGCGTGCCATTCGCGCAGCTTCCAGCCATATGGCCTGGACCCGTCCCTATGGCAGCCCCGTCGATCCCTGTACTGAACTGGCGGTGATCGACTACGGCGATTGCATGTGGGACCACGGTCGCCCGGAGACCATTCCCGGCACCATCGAGGCCCATGCCCGGGATATCATCGACCAGGGCCCCGCTTTGCTCTCCCTCGGCGGCGACCATTTCATCACCTATCCGCTGCTTAAGGCCCATGTGCATAAGCACGGCCCGCTGTCGCTCATTCATTTCGATGCGCATTCCGACACCTGGAACGATGCCGAGGGTGATGGCCGTGTCGATCATGGCACCATGTTCTATCATGCCGCCCGCGAAGGGCTGGTTGACCCGAAGGCTTCCGTGCAAATCGGTCTCCGCACCCATAACGACGATCTCATGGGCTTCAACGTGCGCGACGCCGAATGGGTTCACGAACATGGCGTGAAAGCAACGATCGCGGAAATCCGCCGGATCGTCGGCGACCGCAAATGCTACCTCACCTTTGACATTGATTGCCTCGATCCGGCCTTCGCCCCTGGCACCGGCACCCCTGTCGCCGGTGGCCTCAGCTCGGCCCAGGCTTTGGGCATCCTGCGCGGCCTTGCCGGCTTGCGCTTCGTCGGCGCCGACGTCGTGGAGGTGGCACCGGCTTACGATGTCGGCGAAATCACGGCCCTGGCAGGAGCGCATATCGCCCAGGAATGGCTGGCGCTTTACCTGGCAGGGCGCTGATCCGGCCGCGCGCTCGTTTGGCTGCGCGCCGGTTTAGGCACGCGGCTGTGCCTCGCTGAGCAGCCAGTTGCGGCAGGCCTCAACTTCGCCCGGTACGCCCTGCCGCGCCGTCGGACTGACCAGGTAATGCGCCTGGCCGGTCCCGACTTCCAATGGCAGCAGTTGGGCTAGCCGTTTGTCGCGCAGATAAGGGGCCGCAAAGCAACGTAGAACCAAGGCAATACCGAGGCCACTCGTCGCAAGCTCCAGTGCGACGACAGATGAATCGACTTTCAGCAAGTGCCGCTGTTTGAGCGAGGCTTGGCCCGCCTGTTCCAGAGCAGTCAAGAGGTCGCCGGTGCCAAGGATATGGATCAGCGGCAGATCAGGAAGGTCCACTAGGGACTGCGCCGGCCGAGCCGGCAATAATCCGGGGGCGCAGACCAGGATCGCCGGCTCTTCCACAAGCGCCACGCTCGCGAAACCCGGCCAATTCCCCTCGCCGTAGCGGATTTCGATATCGACCTCGTCATCCGGATTGCCGCTTGGCCAGTTGGTTGTCTGCAGGCGCAATTCGATCCCAGGATGCGCCGCCGCGAAGCGATGCAACCGCGGTGCCATCCACAGCGACATAAAGGCGGTCGGCGCCTGGATGGTGATCGATTTCCGTGCTGCAACACCGAAGAGATCGATGGTTGCTGAGGTCAGATCGTCAAGGGCACGCCGCACCGCCGGCAAATATCCCTTGCCCATTTCCGTCAGCTGGACGCTGCGCGGCAGCCGCTCGAACAGGGGTGCGCCCAGCCATTTCTCCAGGCTGCGGATGTGATGGCTGGCGCTGGCCTGGGTCATGCCCAATTGCTCCGCGGCCGCGGCAAAGCTGCTCAACCGGGCAGCGGCCTCGAAGGTCCGCAACCAGTCCAGGGGAGGCAGTCGGTCGCGCATCGCTTAGCCCGGCTCGTTCAGCTTGCGCCGGAGCCCGTCGATCAGGTCGGGATCCGCCTTCAGGTTGGCAGCCTCGGCGTCGAGAATGGCATTGAACAGACGCTGGCGGATGGCGGTGATGTCGAGCGGCTTGGCCAGCCGCGGCCCGACCGCCGATACCAGCATGTCGAGACAACGATCGGCCGCATTGAGCCGGCCCCAGAGGTAATCATGCTCGCGCCAGGCACGGTTGAAGAAGGCGCCGAAATTCATCAGCGCCGTCCCCTTCAGCATGACGTGAGCTTCGCCAATGCCATGAGCATCTGCCGGACTGATGCGGTCGACCAGTATCTCGTTGATCTCATCCATGTCGGTCCATTGCAGGATCGGAAAGGTGATGAGGTCATAGAACGCGAAGCCGACATAAGACATGGCGACCGCGCGCCTTGCCAGCGGCGGCAGATAAGCAAGGCCCATCAGCGAAATGATTTCGTCGATATCGCGATCCAAAGACGTGAGCGCCATCGCCTGCTCCAGCGGCTCGAGCAAGGATGGTTCGATCGCACCGCCTGTTTTGGCCAAACCGGCAATGCGCACGGCCGCGGCCACAACATCCTCGCCATAGCCCTTGGGGTGCCATAATCGCGCCAGACGCTCGACCACGTCATAAAGCGTCGTCTTCAATTCATCGATGGCGCTCGACGCGACCTGGGTGCCGTCGCTATTGGCTTCCTGATAGAGCTCGTTCAGGCGCCGGATCACGAAGCGCACCCGCCGCAGGCGAAAATCGATATCAAAGCCGCGCAGGAAAGGCACCAGGGTGCCGGTACCATTGGATCCATTCTGCGCCAGCGAGCGATCCAGCAGCGCCTCAATGCGGCTGGTTTCGACAGTGACGCGTCCCTGCTTTGCCAGGGCGGCAATGAGACAAGCAAGCCGGTCCATCAAGCGCCGGCGTTTCAACGTCTGATAACTGAGATAGGCAAAGCCGGCACCGGCATGGGCCTTGTCATTGGCCATCGACCGGTAGCGCGCCACTTCCTCGATGCCGGGCGGATTGTCGGGGTCGTCCTTGACGATCTCATCGACCAGCTTCGCCACCTGGGGATCGGCGGCGTCCAGGATTTCCGCCATGCGCCGCGCCTGCTCGTTCCAGGTCTGGATGCCCATCAGGTCATCGGCGATCGGTTCGTTGCGGGGGATCAGCGCCAGCGAGGCGAGAATGGTGCGGAAGAAGCCGGGGGCGCCGACCTCATTGTGCTGATGCCCGTCGCGCCGCGGATTGGGATCGACATAGATGATGCGGCGGGCGACTTCCCGGGTCGCGGGCCGGTTGCCCAGTGCGCGGATCACCGGCGAGAACGGCTTGTTCATCACCACGCTGCCGTCGATAAAATAGCCATTGCCATTGGCCCCGTTGCCGCCGGCGGCCATCTGTTCGCCGCCGAAGAGCTTCTCGGTGAGAAAATGCTCCCGCGATGTCCAGCGCCGGCCGCGCCGCGCCAGTATCTTGTCCATCTCAGAAATCGCCGCCGGTGGAAAGGCGCCGGGAAAGGAAGCCGTCGCCCGGGCGGCGAAGACCAGCGCCGGCACGTAATCCGTATCGAATTCACTGATCAGCTCGCCGGAGAGCATTCGCTTGCAGGTGAAGGAGATGATGCGACGGTGCTCGGTCTCCTCGACGCTGGGCGGGTCATGCAGCGCGATCATATGGCTGTGGCCACGATAATCGGTCAGCGTCACGAAAAGGTCGAGCCGATGCCCCGGCGGCAACAGGCTGCCGTGATGCGTCTCGCCGCGCTTTTCCATCTTGTCGCAGGCATCCAGCATCCACCGTGTGAAGCGTTCTCCGGAAAAAGGCGGCGTGAACCACTGGGTCTGCATGAAATAGCCGAGCTTCTGGCGCGTCTCCGGCTCGCGGATCTGCTGCCCGAAGCGGCCCAGCAGCAGGCGATACAAAACCGGCGCCACGACCGCCTTGCCCATGCGGCTGAGTTGGCTGGTCGGCGGCGCCAGTCGCGTCACATCGGCATTGCGCAGCCAGAGATATTGATGCGGCTCGAGCGGCAGGTCATGAGCGATCGCCCGCGCCAGCATGACGCCATTGATGCCACCCGCCGAGGCGCCCGAAACCAGATCGACGACGACACGGACGTCGACATCCGGCGCCAGCGCCTTCAGCACTTCGGCATAGATGGCGGTTGAATCGTCAAGTCCTTCCACTGACGGCGCCATGGCTTCGGCGCCATCGGCATGGATCAGCTTGGAGGCCCTGACCAGATTGAGAATTTCCCGGGTGACACCGTGAATATAGACAGCCAGTGACACGCCGCCATAAAGCACAACGGCGAGCCGGACTTCGATTTGTTTCATCGATTCGGCTCCTCCCCCAGGGCGGTCAGTCTAGAGCGCGATGCTTTCGGGTTGAAGCCCCTTGCTTCAATCCGAAAGCTGAATCGCCCTCTATCATTTTGAAGAGAGACGGATTCAGCCTTCAGGTGCAATCGCCTTGGCGTTTCCACCTGAAGGCATCCGGCTCTCGAGCGCGATCGTTTTAAGTGGAAGCCACCGCCACGCCGCCGCACGTTCTTAATAGAAGCGGCCGTATTTCTGGTTCAGCCGCGCGACCGTTCCATCCGCCACCAGGGCAGCCAGTTCGCAGTCGAAAGCCTGCCTGACGGCGGCCATGTCCGGTGATTTGGCAAAACCGATATGGCCTTCGAGGATATCCACCGGCGGCGACAGTTCGGTCACCAGGCTGGCGATGCCCAACTGCTCGACAGCAGCCTGTCCTGCTGATTCCGTGGTGATCACCAGATCGACGCGCCCGCGCATCAGCATGCGAAAGGCATCCGGCTGGTGCACGGTGGGGTCGAGTGTCAGCGTGGCCTGATGGTCGTTGAATTTGGCACCATAATACCAGGCGAGGGTGGTACCGATCCGCAGCCCCTGCAAAGCCTGGAAATCGCCCGCCCAGCCGATCTGTTTGTCTGCGGGCGCGAACAGCACGACCTTGGCCCGGTAAATGGCGTCTGTCGAAAAATCCATGTAGGCAGCGCGTTCCGGCGTCGGGTATGGCCCGATCAGAATATCCGCATCGCCATGCTGCATCTGCGCCAGGCTGCGTCCCCAGGGAATGATGGTGATGCTAATCGGCATGCCGAGCTTGGCGGCGACCTGCCGCACGATCTCCACCCCGACCCCATGAAGGCTTCCATCCGGCGCCATTTCCGCGATGGTCGGGAAGGCTTCGGCAATGGCCCGCAATTGGCGCGCATCGGCGCCCGGAGACGGCAGCAGGATTGCGCCTCCCAACACCAGAGCGAGCAGCAAGTGGTGCCTAAGCCAGTTCACTCTTTCACCCCCTCCCGTCCGGGCCCAGCGAGGCTATCACCGGAGACGTTAAAACTTCGGCGCGAGATGGTCAGGAACAAGGCTCGAGCGGGTGCTTGTTTGGCCAAATTGATAGGCAAAGATGACTAAAAAGGGTGTTTTGCCCCTGGCCGCTCCGTATTTGCGCTGGTGGCGGCGTTTCCGACAAAGGCATGGAATAGAACGTGAGCTCCCTCGTTGTCTGAGCGAGAGGCGCCACGCATCACCGGACCCCCAACATTCGGTGCGTGTCTCCAAGGCCGACCAGCCCCGTGGCGCCTCTTCCTTTGCGTCCCATTTGCAAACGAGATTTCTAACCGGCCCTGCGCGCGTGGGGCCGGCTATTTTATCTGGAGCAAGCATCAACTTAATCGACGAATGACGCCAACATGCGCGAAATTTCTCCAGACTGCGGAACTTTTGCGCGCATAGTTCGTTTCGCTTTGGTCCGAGGCTGAGTAAGCCCCCAGCTGGAGCGTTCTGCTCATCAGCCTCCGCGACATGCCTCCCTCTCACGGAAGGCAATTACGGAAGATCTGAGCCGGCCGAGCCCCTACTCGGCCGGCTTTCTTTTGACGAAGAATTTTGGAGCTAGCGCCCGCCTGTCAGGCGACAATTTCGGATAGGCGATAATCTGCCTGAACGGAGGAATGCACGGTCTCCCGCCCGAGGCGCGCAGCCGCGATAGCGGAGAAATCGTCGATATATTTTCAAGCTGAAGCGTTAAGCCATTGCAGCCAATGGCGTCCCCAAGGGGATTCGAACCCCTGTTACCGCCGTGAAAGGGCGATGTCCTAGGCCTCTAGACGATGGGGACTAAGGGCCAATGGCGGGCGGTTGCCGCAGCGCCACGGAACGGCGCCTATTTAGCCGCGACTTAGCGCAATTGCAACCCCGAAACGCGGAGTCGCGGGCTGGAACCGAAAAAAGATGCGATCTAAGGAAGTGCCCCAAGCATCTGATTTCAGAAAACAATCCACAACAGGAGGCGGTCAGCCAGTGGCCGCCGCGTCGTCGATCTGCAGCTGCACTTCCTCACGCCCCTGCCAGCGGTCGACCCGCAGATTGCCGGCCAGGTGCAGGGTGGTTCCCCGGCTACGCAACAGCAGCTGGCCGAGCGGCTCCTCTGCCACCCGGAAGGCGATCGCCTTTAGCCGGGTGCCGTCGGCGCCCTGGATCTGGCAACGGACATGGCCCGTCCCGACCAGATCGGCAAAGGCGATGCGGGCATCCGGCAAAACGAAGCGCGGTTCGGGATTGCCGCTGCCGAAGGGGCCGATCTGCTCCAGCATGGTGACGAAATCCGGGGTTGCCGCACGCGGTTGCAAGGCGCCATCGACGTGGAGAACCGGCATCAGCGGGCTGCCATCGAGCTCGTCGGTGAAGCGGCTGGCGATGAAGGCGCTGAGCTCCGGCAGTTTCGCCGCCGGCGCCTCGAAACCGGCTGCCATGGCATGGCCGCCGCCCCGGGTGATGATGCCGGCCTCGCGGGCAGCGATGATGGCGTTGCCGAGATGGAGGCCGGCGACGGAACGGCCGGATCCCTTCCCCATCCCCGCCTCGTCCAAGGCGACGACACAGACCGGCCGCTGATAACGATCCTTCAGCCGGCCCGCGACGATGCCGATGACGCCGGGATGCCAGCCATGATCGGCAACCAGAATGAGATGCGGGTTGTCCGCCGCCTGGCTTTCGGCCGCGTCGATGGCGGCGGCAAGCACCTCCGCTTCGATCGCCCGCCGTTCGGTGTTCAGCATATCGAGCCGCTGCGCCAGGGCCGCGGCGGCGGCGGGGTCATCGCCGCTCAGCAGCTGGGCGCCGAGCTCGGAGGCACCGACGCGGCCGCCGGCATTCACCCGCGGCCCGAACAGGAAGCCGGCATGATAGGTGCCCGGCCGCTCCATCACCTTGGCGATGTCACTGAGCGCGCTGATACCGATATTGCGACGCTGCCCCATGACCTTCAGTCCCTGGGTGACCAAAGCGCGATTGAGCCCCGTCAGCGGCACCACATCGCAGACCGTACCGAGGGCAACGAGGTCGAGCCACTGCATGAGATCGGGCTCCGGCCGGTCGGCCCGATACCAGCCGCTTTGCCGCAAGCCGCGATTGAGCGCCACCACCAGCAGATAGGCGACGCCCACCGCCGCCAATTGACCGAGCCCCGGCGCCTCATCGAGACGGTTGGGATTGATCACGGCGACGGCCGCCGGCAGACCCGGCTCCGCCATGTGATGATCGACAACGACGACATCGAGGCCGAGATCGGCCGCCGCCTGCAGCGGCGCGAAAGCCGTGATGCCGCAATCGACGGTGATGACGAGGTCGACGCCCTCGGATTTCAGCTTGTGCATGGCCGGGCCATTCGGCCCATAGCCCTCCGCCAGCCGGTCTGGCACGTAAAGCCGTATCGGTTTGGCCCCCACGGCGCGCAGGAAGCGCATCAGCAAGGCCGCCGAGGTCGCGCCATCAACGTCGTAATCGCCGAAAATCGCGATCTGCTGGCTTTGTTCGATGGCGGCGACGATCCGCGCCACCGCGCGGTCCATGTCGCGCAGGCTGGAGGGATCCGGCATCAGGTCGCGCAGGCGCGGATTGAGGAAACCCTCCGCGGTATCGAGGGTCTGACCGCGCGAGGCCAGGAGTCGGCCGACGATTTCCGGCAAGTCCAGGCGCTGGGCGATGGCAAGCGCACGCCGGTCCAGGCCATTGGCCTCGACCGGCGTGCGCAGCATCCACATTTTGCCGCTGGCTGAGCGGGAGATCCCGAGGAAAGGTGCAGTGGACATGGCGATCACCGGATTAGATCGAGAGAGGCCATGTCCAGGTTAAACCTTGAAATCGAGTCTCTCAGGTAGAAATCAGGGTTGCGGGTATCAGGCGTCCACCGGACGCTTGATGTTCCAGTTATGCTGCGCCTCGACATAGCGGACGGTGCCGCTCTTCGAGCGCATGACCAGCGAATGGGTGGTCGCCATGCCGGCGGAACGGCGCACACCCTTCAGCATGGCGCCATCGGTAACGCCGGTGGCGGCGAACATGACATCGCCCTTGGCGAGTTCGATCATGCTGTATTTGCGGCCGAGATCGGAAATGCCGAGGCGATGCGCTCGGCCCCGCTCATCATCATTGCGGAACAGCAGACGGCCCTGCATCTGGCCGCCGATGCAGCGCAAGGCCGCGGCCGAGAGCACGCCTTCCGGCGCACCGCCGCTGCCGATATAAATATCGACGCCGCTATTCGGCGTGGCGGTGGCAATGATGCCACTGACGTCACCGTCCGAAATCAGCATGATACGGGCGCCCGCCGCACGCACCTTGGCGATCAGATCGGCGTGGCGCGGCCGATCGAGGATGCAGGCGACCAGGTCGCTGATCTCCATCTTCTTCGCCTTGGCCAAATTCTTCAGGTTCTCTTCCGGGCTGGCATCAAGATCGATGACACCTTCCGGCAGGCCGGGGCCGACCGCGATCTTGTCCATATAGACATCGGGCGCATTAAGGAAATTGCCGGCTTCGGCCATGGCCACCACGGCCAGCGCATTCTGGGCGCCCTTGGCACAGATCGTCGTCCCTTCCAGGGGATCGAGAGCGATATCGATGGCCGGGCCGCCGGCCCCGACCTTCTCGCCGATATAGAGCATCGGCGCTTCGTCGCGCTCGCCCTCGCCAATCACCACGGTGCCGTCGATCGACAGGTCATTCAGCGCCCGCCGCATGGCATCAACTGCCGCCTGATCGGCTGCCTTTTCATCGCCACGCCCCATCAGGCGCGAGGCCGACAACGCGGCGGCTTCCGTCACGCGCACCGCTTCCAAGGCCAGGTTACGATCCATTTTTCCCACTCCTAGCTGAAAATCCGACCGGCTTCGTACCCGATATGGCGGGGCCGGCCTGCATTAACGCAACGCTGCGGTGTTTGGTTCAGTCCAGCATTTCGATTGGCATGACATGGGCCGGTTCCAGGATCGACTTCACCTGTTCCAGCCGCTTCACCACACGGTCAATTGCCGCTTCAGTGGTTTCATGGGTGGTGATGACGACCGGTACGGACTGGCCGGGATGACGGGCCCGCTGGATCATCGCCTCCATGGATACCTGTTCGTCACGCAGAGCCGCGGCGATATCGGCGATAACGCCCGGCTTATCCACCACCATCAGCCGCAGATAATAGGCGCCGACATGGGTTCCGCGCGGCGCAGCCGGCATCTGCTTCAGGCTCGCGGCAGGCGCCGAGAAAGCCGGCAGGATGCGATCGCGGGCGATATCGATGAGGTCGCTGACGACGGCTGAGGCAGTCGGGCCGGCGCCGGCGCCGCGGCCGATCGAGACATTCTGGCCGACGAAATTGCCCTTGGTAACAACCGCGTTGAAGACGCCGTCGACTTTGGCGATGACGGTCGCCTGCGGCACCATGCAGGCCATGACCCGCTGTTCGATCCCCTGCCCGCTCGGCCGGGCGATCCCCAGCAGCTTGATGCGATAGCCAAGCTCTTCGGCGAAGGCAATATCCATGGCCGAGACGTTACGGATGCCGCTGATCCGCACAGCGTCGAAATCAACCGCGCAGCCGAAGGCAACGCTGGTCAGGATCGACAGCTTATGCGCCGCATCGACGCCATCGACGTCGAAGCTGGGATCGGCTTCGGCATAGCCAAGCGCCTGGGCTTCGGCCAGCACATCGGCGAATTCCCGGCCGGTCTCCCGCATCTGGGTCAGGATGTAATTGCAGGTCCCGTTGAGGATGCCATAGACCTGCTCGATCCGGTTGGCAGCGAGCCCTTCGCGCATCGCCTTGATGACGGGAATGCCACCAGCCACCGCAGCTTCATAAGCCAGGCATAGGCTCTTGCGTTCGGCGGCAACGGCCAGCGCCGTTCCGTGATGTGCCAGCAGGGCCTTGTTTGCGGTGACGACATGCTTGCCATTGGCAATTGCCGCTTCGACCAAGGCCTTGGCCGGGCCATCCGACCCGCCGATCAGTTCCACCACGACATCGACGCGGGGATGGCTGGCCAAAGCTAGGCTGTTCTCCACCCAGTCGATCTTGGAGATATCGATGCCGCGATCCTTATTGCGGTCACGGGCCGACACCGCCACCACCTCGATCGGGCGCGGGCAATGCAGCTGCAGGATGTCGCGGTTTTCCGTCAACAGGCGGACAACGCCGGCACCGACAGTGCCGAGGCCGGCAATACCAACGCGCAAAGGCTCAAGACGATCAGCAGCCATGATCGGATCCGATCTGCTGCGCGGCAAAAATAAGGGTCATAATTTCGATCAGTTACTGCTGAGGTAGATTTCCGCCCGGCGATTGGCGGCTTCGCCTGCCGGCATGATTTCGGGATAAAGCGGCTGTGAATCGCTGACGCCGGCAATCTGTACGAAGAGCGGCTTCACGCCATAGCGGACCAATGTCTGCGCAACGGCCTTCGCCCGTGCCTGGGCGATATCGATATTGGTCTGGTGATGCTTATCAAGCGGCATGTTCTCGGTCCGCGAGCTGGCATGGCCGACAATCCGGATGACACCGCCATAAGCGCGCTGCAACTCGGCAATCTGGTGCAGGACCTGACGGTCGGCGGCGCCGAGCGTGGTCGATCCGATACCGAAATAAACCAGCCCGACCTGCTGGCCGGCCGGCGAAAGTGCTGCCTGCGCAGCAGCACCCGGCTGCGATGCGTAATAGACACTGCCATCCGTCCCGGGTACCGGCTGTCCGCCTGCCCCATAGGGCGAGTGGTACAGGGCCTGGCTCGGCACGCCCTGGGGCTGCTTCTGCGTCTGGTCATAGCCGGTATAAGGCGGCAAGGCCGGCTTGCTGAACATGCTGTCATCGCCAGTGCCGGTCGATTGCGCGGTCTGCGTTACAAAATCAGTCGGTGCGGCCGGGCTGGATCCCGCCGTGGTCAAGACCTGAAGCTTTTCAAGCTTGGCGGTCCCGGCCTCACCCGGCATCAGCATCGAAGATTGCTTCGGCTTGTCCGGGCTTGCTGCACCGGGGGTGGTTGCATCGGGCGCCGTTGCATTGGGTGTCGCATCGGGGTCGGGCACCGGCGTCGGCCGCTGCATCGGCACGGTATTGATGTCGGGATAGCTGTTTGCGTTATTGCTGCTGGTGTCAGGAACCGGGGCCGCCGGCACCGTTCCTGCCGGAGCGGGAGCCGCAGGCTGGCCGCTGGCCGGCGCCGTCGATGCGGTCGGCGCATTGTCAGCCGGCGCGGCACTGTCCGGCGTACCGGTGTCGGCCGCCTTGGGCGCAGCCGGCGCCGGTGGCAGTGGACGCGGCGCACTGCCGAGCAGCGCGCGCAATTCCTGATCGCTGTATTCGGCATTGCCGCCGTCACCGGGCAGGCCGTTCGGCACTGCAGCAATATTGGGACCGCCGCTGGAGGGCGGGAAAGCCGGCTCGTCATTGCTGAACCAGCTGCAACCACCTAAAGCCAGCAATGCGGTGACCACGGCCACCATCTTCAGTAGCTGGCGCCCATATGACCGCCCCGCAGCAATCGTCTCCGTGGCACCCTGGCCCTGATCGCCACGGCAATTGCTGTCACCAAACCTGTTCATTCTGGCCTCTTTGCTCCAACCACCCGGGCCATCGCCGCGCTGTCGTTCCAGGCCAAACGGCAGGATGACAGCGGCAACAGCGCGACCTATATATTTAACCATATTCGGCTGACAATATACCGGTCGAATCCCCTCGGGTGAGGTACTATAGCAGAGAAACCACGCCGTCGATTGCTATTTTCATGAAGCGCTAATAGATTGAAAAACAAATAAATTTGGGGGTTGCA
>Ga0209148_1000944_pt1 | contig 19064 bp, 18 predicted proteins | sample AraplaCol_mMF_r2_2_FD_184288 | JGI IMG/M metagenome (GOLD analysis project Ga0209148, IMG submission 184288) | Arabidopsis root microbial communities from North Carolina, USA - plate scrape CL_Col_mMF_r2 (SPAdes) (version 2) | ecosystem: Host-associated > Plants > Roots > Endosphere | place... | reverse complement strand
GGAGATGATCCACGACATTCAGGTCGAGGCGACCTTCCCCGACGGCACCAAGCTCGTCACCGTGCACGAGCCGATCCGATAACCCCGGCTCGTCATTCCGGGGCGGCACAAAGTGCCGAACCGGGAATCCAGAGATTATTATGTCGAGATTCCGGGTTCGATGCTGCGCATCGCCCCGGAATGACAGAGGGAAGATACAGATGATCCCCGGCGAACTCTTCATCCAGGACGGCGAGATCGAGCTCAATGCCGGCCGCAAGACCGTCACGCTGACCGTCGCCAACACCGGTGACCGCCCGATCCAGGTCGGCTCGCACTACCATTTCTTCGAGACCAACCCGGCGCTGAAATTCGACCGCAAGAAGTCCCGCGGCATGCGCCTCGACATCGCCGCCGGTACCGCCGTCCGCTTCGAACCCGGCCAGACCCGCGACGTCCAGCTCGTCGCGCTTGGGGGCAAGAAGACGATCTACGGCTTTCGCGGTGAGGTGATGGGGAAGCTATAGGCAGGGAAGCTCCAGGCAGGAAAACTCCAGGAAGGTCCGCCATGGATACGCTCGCCAAGGACAAGGTTGAGATCGGACTCGTGCTCCAGGGCGGCGGTGCGCTCGGCGCCTATGAGTTCGGTGCGCTCGAGGCGCTGCTGGAAGCGATGGATGACATCGATCGTGCGGGCCGGGCTGTCTCGCTGGTTGCGGTCACCGGTGTGTCCATCGGCGCAATCAACGCCGCTTGCGTCGTTGGTGCCGCTGACCGGACCGACGCCAGGCGGCGTTTGCAGGGCCTCTGGTCCGAGCTTGCGCTGGAGCCGCGCAACTATTGGTGGGGCATAGCGGAGCAGGATTTTGCCCTGTTCGGGGTGCACGGCTTCTACAAGCCGCGCTACGACTACTGGGATGCCCTCAGTTGGAAGAATTTCTACGATACCTCTCCCATGCTCGAGACACTGAAGAAGCACGTCGATTTTGCGGCGCTGAATGCGAGCCCGACCGCCTTCGTCGTGACCGCGGTCGATCTGGCCTCCGGCGAGCTGACGCGCTTTCGCAATGATCCGCGAAAGCAGATCGGGCCGCGACACATCCTGGCCAGCGGCAGCCTCCCGCCCGGATTTCCGGCGACCTCGGTTGATGACAAGACGTTCTGGGACGGCGGTATCGTCGACAATACGCCGCTCGGCGATGCCATCGAGGCGTTTTCCGGATCAGAGGATGCCGATCGCATTCTGGTCGTGATGAACTTGTTTCGAAAGCAGCGCGCCGCGCCGAAGAACATGATCGAGGTGAACGACCGTCTGAGCGAGCTGCGCTATGGCAATCGGCTTCGCCAGGATGGCGCCAACGCCGCCGTGATCAACGAGCTGCTCCAGACCATCGAGGCCCTTTCCGCAGCCGTTCCCGAAGCGGCGCGGACGCCGGACCTCGACAGACGGGTGGCGCAGGCGCAGCGCTTCAAGACGCTGGGTGCGATCACCAACATCGATCTTGCCGATTCCGATCTCGTCAAGGCGGCCGGCCTGTCCGAGGAAGCCGAGGACTCCGGTGCCTTCCGCGATTTTTCCGCAGGGGGCATCGAGCGACGCCGCAAGGCCGGATATCGGCTCGCACAGACGAAGCTCGACGAAGTGTTCAAGGCCCGCGGCTTGCTGCCGGCGCTGCACTGACCAGGAGTGTTGTCGTGATCCCCCCGATCCGTCTCGTCTCCGAAGCCGCTGATCTGGCCGCGCGCCGGCACAACGGCATGGCGCGCAAGGGGCGGGGAAACGAGCCTTACATCAATCATCTCGCGGAGGTCGCGAACTTGCTGGCGACCGCGACGGAAGGTGCGGATGCAGAGCTCGTTGCAGCCGGGTGGCTGCATGATTCGATCGAGGACACCGAGACCACGCGCGAGGAACTGGCGGAAAAGTTTTCCGAACGTGTCGCCGCGCTCGTCATCGAGTGCACCGACGACATGAGCCTGCCGAAGGCCGAGCGGCGCCGGCGGCAGGTCGTCGATGCGCCGAAGAAGTCGGCAAGCGCAAAGCTGATCAAGATCGCCGACAAGGTCAGCAACATCGGCGCGCGCATCCATGACGATCCGACCGCGGAAGAGCGTGACGACCTCGCCGATTACACCGGCTGGGCCGAGCAGGTCGTTGCCGGTTGCCAAGGCGGCAACGCCTGGCTCGATACGACATTCGATAACACGGTGCGCAAGGCGAGGGCTTCGCTGTGAGCACTGACCAAAAATTCAAACGCAAACGGGGCTTGTGATGTCCGTCAAGATGAAGCGTTCCGTCTATGCCGATATGTTCGGTCCGACCACCGGCGACAAGGTGCGGCTGGCCGACACCGATCTCATCATCGAGGTCGAGAAAGATTTCACCACCTATGGCGAGGAGGTGAAGTTCGGCGGCGGCAAGGTGATCCGCGACGGCATGGGGCAGTCGCAGGTCACCAACAAGCAGGGCGCGGCCGATACCGTCATCACCAATGCGCTGATCGTCGATCATTGGGGCATCGTGAAAGCCGACGTCGCCATCAAGGACGGCATGATCGCAGGCATAGGCAAGGCCGGCAATCCCGACATCCAGCCTGATGTCACCATCATCATCGGCCCGGGCACGGACGTGATCGCGGGCGAAGGAAAGATCCTCACCGCAGGCGGCTTCGACAGCCACATCCATTTCATCTGTCCGCAGCAGATCGAGCATGCGCTGATGTCTGGCGTCACCTCGATGCTGGGCGGTGGCACCGGTCCCTCGCACGGCACCTTCGCCACCACCTGCACGCCCGGTCCCTGGCACATCGCGCGGATGATCCAGTCGTTCGACGCCTTCCCGGTCAATCTCGGCATATCAGGCAAGGGCAATGCGTCGCGCCCGGCCGCGCTGGTCGAGATGATCAAGGCGGGCGCCTGCGCGTTGAAGCTGCATGAGGACTGGGGCACGACGCCGGCTGCGATCGACAACTGCCTCTCTGTGGCCGATGACCACGACATCCAGGTCATGCTGCATTCGGACACGCTGAACGAATCCGGCTTCGTCGAGGATACGATCAAGGCCTTCAAGGGCCGCACCATCCACGCCTTTCACACCGAGGGCGCCGGCGGCGGCCACGCGCCTGACATCATCAAGGTCGCAGGGCTCAAGAACGTGCTGCCGTCCTCGACCAATCCGACGCGCCCCTTCACCCGGAACACCATCGACGAGCATTTGGACATGCTGATGGTGTGTCATCACCTCGATCCCTCGATCGCGGAAGATCTGGCGTTCGCGGAGAGCCGTATCCGCAAGGAGACCATCGCGGCCGAGGACATCCTGCACGACCTCGGCGCGCTCTCGATGATGTCCTCGGACTCGCAGGCCATGGGTCGCCTCGGCGAGGTGATCATCCGGACCTGGCAGACCGCCGACAAGATGAAGAAGCAGCGTGGGTCGTTGCCCCAGGACAAGGGCAAGGACAACGACAATTTCCGCGTCAAGCGCTACATCGCCAAATACACGATCAATCCGGCGATCGCGCATGGCGTATCGAAGCTGATTGGCTCGGTGGAGAAGGGCAAACTCGCCGATCTCGTGCTGTGGTCGCCGGCCTTTTTCGGCGTCAAGCCTGATTGCATCGTCAAGGGTGGTGCCATCGTTGCCGCGCCCATGGGCGATCCGAATGCCTCGATCCCGACGCCGCAGCCGGTGCATTACCAGCCAATGTTCGGCGCCTTCGGTAAGGCGCGCACGGCGTCCTCGGTGGTGTTCACCTCGAAGGCCGCGGTTACCGGCGGTCTCGCGCGAAAACTCGGTATCGAGAAGAAGCTCTATGCTGTCCAGAACACCCGCAGCAAGATCTCGAAGAAGAGCATGATCCACAACGATGCCACGCCCAATATCGAGGTCGATCCGGAAACTTACGAGGTGCGGGCCGACGGCGAGTTGCTCACCTGTCCGCCCGCCGAGGTGCTACCGATGGCACAGCGATATTTCATGTACTGAAATAGCGCCTCAACGCATGTCCCCGGCGCATGTCTAACGGCATGTCCGGGGACGGCTTTTCCGGTTTTGCGTTCGATGCCGGCTGGTCTAATGTCCTGCCCGGTATCAAACCAGAGAAGAAAAGCCGGGAGGATTTATCGTGATCTACGTCGTTGCCACCTTGACCATCAAGCCCGAAACCCGCGCCGAATTCATCGCAGCCGCCACCGCCTGCATCAAGGAGACGCGGAAGGAGCCCGGCAATATCGCCTACGATCTGCACGAGAGCGTGACTGATCCCACCAAGATGGTATTCGTCGAGCAATGGGAGAACATGGAGGCGCTGGGGCCGCATCGGACACAAGAGCACATGAAGACGTTCGGCCGCGTCGCGGTGAAATGTTTCACGGCGCCGCCAAAGATCGAATACATCACGCCCGAGAAGGTCGAGACGAGGTAACTGCACATGATCCGGGCGACGCAGGTTAAGGGACAGCACCGTTTCACGGAAACGCCGGCGGATACGGTCGTGCTCGATTTCGACGATCGGCACCGCCGCCGCATGGCGATGACGGGGACGCGCGGGCTCGAATTCCTGCTCGACCTGGAGAATGCGGTTGCGCTGCGCGGCGGCGATGCGCTGGTGTTGGAGGACGGGAGGCTCGTTGAGGTGGTCGCGGCGCCCGAGCCGCTGCTCGAGATCCGCGGCCGCGATCCGCACCATCTCGTCCGCGTCGCCTGGCATCTCGGCAACCGCCATTTGCCGACGCAGCTCATGACCAAGGCCTTGCGCATTCGCCGCGACCACGTGATCGAGGCAATGGTGAAGGGGCTCGGCGCGAAGGTGGTCGAGATCGAGGCGCCGTTCGATCCCGAAGGCGGCGCTTACGCCGATGGCGGTCATGCGCAGGGGCATGATGATCACGCGCACCACGACCACGCCCACCACGACCATGGCCATCACGATCATGGTCACCATGATCATCACGGCCACGATCATCATCATGCCGCGCATGACCACGGGCATGATCACCACCACGACGAGCATTGCGACCATCCCGACCATCATCACGGCCACAAGCATGCTCATGACCACAAGTGAGCCTGACGGTGCCGGTGGCCTCGCCGAGCGCGAGGCGGCGGCGCTGTACCGGCTGATGACCTGGCTGTCGCCGGCGTTTCCCGTCGGCGGCTTCTCTTATTCCAGCGGCATCGAATGGGCGGTTGAAGCCGGCGATATCACCGATATCGCGACGCTTGCCGTTTGGCTCGACGCGATGCTCAGCGATGGCTCGGGCTTTTGCGATGCGACGTTTCTGGTCCATGCTTACCGTGCCGCTGAAGCGGGCGAAGAAGCTGCTTTAAGCGATATCGCCGAGCTCGCCGCCGCCTTCGTGCCATCGCGCGAGCGGCAGCTCGAGACCACCTCGCAGGGCCGGGCCTTCATCGAGATCTCCCGCGCGGCGTGGGATGCCGAGGGCCTCGATGCCGTGGTCGCGGCATGCCGCACGCCATTGGTCTATCCCGTCGCGGTCGGCGTTGTCGCCGCAATGCACGGCGTGGCGCTGGCGCCGACGCTGCACGCCTTCCTGCATGCGTTGGTCTCGAACTGGATTTCCGCGGCAAGCCGGCTCATCCCGCTCGGCCAGACCGACAGCCAGCGCGTGCTGGTGAAGCTGGAAGCCGCCGTCGCTGCGACCGCGAGCCGGGCGCTGAGCGCGAGGCTGGATGATCTCGGCAGCGCCACCTTCCGCGCCGATCTCGCCAGCCTGCGGCACGAGACGCAATATACGCGGCTGTTCAGGTCATGAGCGGCGCAGCATCCAACTGATCAGAAGAGAGCGAGAGACATGGCAACTTCTCACGGCCCCCTGCGTGTCGGCGTCGGCGGTCCTGTCGGATCGGGCAAGACCGCGCTGATGGACCTGCTCTGCAAGGCCATGCGCGAGCGTTATGACATCGCGGCGATCACCAACGACATCTACACCAAGTGGGATGCGGAATTCCTTGTGCGCTCGGGCTCGCTGACGCCGGACCGCATCGCCGGCGTCGAGACCGGCGGTTGCCCGCACACTGCGATCCGCGAGGACGCCTCGATGAACCTCGCGGCGGTCGCTGACATGCGCGCAAAATTCCCCGGGCTCGATCTCGTGCTGATCGAATCCGGCGGCGATAATCTCGCTGCCACGTTTTCCCCTGAATTGGCCGACCTCACGATCTACGTGATCGATGTTGCCGCCGGCGACAAGATCCCGTCCAAGGGTGGCCCCGGCATTACCCGTTCCGACCTCCTGGTCATCAACAAGATCGACCTCGCGCCCCATGTCGGTGCGTCACTGGAGAAGATGAACACGGATGCCAAGCGCATGCGCGGCGAGCGCCCCTTCGTCATGACCAATCTGAAAAAGAGCGACGGGCTCGACCGCATCGTCAGTTTCATCGAGACCAAGGGTGGACTGAAACGGGCAGATTGAAGCGGACGGGCCGCGGCGACGTGGCGCAGGCCTTCTCCGCCGTTAACGCCTGAGGCAAAACGCGGCCGACGGAACAAATTTCGGACACGGCGATTATCTACCTCCGGTGCCCGGGGCAAAGCCGCAGATGGCCAGACGATCGGCCGGGCGGATTAAGCTTTTTCGGCGACCCAAGTTGCGTACAGATGTCTCCTCCGTCATTATCCCCTACCACTGGGCTCACCCTGTTTCGGCACATGGCCGTTCGAGCGGCGTTGATATGCTCCGTGTTTATTGCCGACCTCCCGCTTTAGCCTGAGTAGTCGCGTGGTCCGGCTGGGTTTCATCATCGGCTTCATCGCTCTGCTCGGAGCCTTGCTCTCGGGGCTTGCGGCCTATCGCGTGCACGATCAGGAGCTGGCGCTCGACCGGATCGCGCTGGCGCGCGCGATCGACGTTCATGCGAGCCTCGTCCAGGACCGATCCACCGAGCGTGAGCTGCTGGCGCGTGTCGCCTCAGGCCTGTTCCGCGCGCCATCGGTGCTGAAGCCCAACATGCTGGAGCCGCTGCGCTCGGCGATCTACGCCTTCAAGACCGACTTCGTGGTGGCCGGCTGGGTTGCCCGGCTGCGGCCGGGCGAGCTCGCCGCGGCGCAGGCCGCCATCTCCGCCGCCGGTTTCCCGAACTCGCAGATCCGTGATTTCAACGACAAGCCGATCGATCCGGCCAGCCTGACGCAGCCGATCGACGTGCTGATGGACCTCGAGCCGCGCAGCGACGAGACCAAGACGCTGCCGGGCCGCAGCTACGATGATGATCCGGTTCGCAGTGCGATGCTGACCCGGGCCAGGGTTGAGAAGCGGTCGGTTGCCTCCGATCCCTTACCGTTATTGCGCGGGAACGGGCCGATCGGCGTCATCGTAGCAGCCCCTGTCATTCCCGAAGGCGCGACCGAGCCGGCCGGCTTCATTACGTTTTCCTACGAGCTTGCCTCCTTGATGCTGACCAATGACGACCTGTCGTTGTTCTCGGTCGCGCTCAAGGACCCGCGCAAGGAGGGCAGCGAGCTCGTTGCCAACGATCAGGGCGTCGTCTCGACCCGCATGACGTCGCCGGAGGGGCCGCCGCCGTCGGCGACGCGCACCATAAGCTTCGGTGGCCGCGACTGGCAGCTCGGCTATTACGCCAAGACCAATTCGGCGCGCCGCGCCGAGCAGACCGCGATCATCGTGGCGGCGATCGGCTTTGCCATCACCGCGATGGTGTGCGGCCTGTTCGGCTATGTCGCCTACAACAATCTGCGGCTGAGTCGCGAAATCCAGGTTCGGATCGGTTTCGAGCGGCGGCTGACGGCCGTCATCGACGAGCTGAATCACCGCGTGAAGAACATCCTCGCGGTGATCCAGTCGATCGTGACGCGCACGCTGCGCCATGGCTCCGACATCGACGTTGCCCGCGAGTTGCTGATCGGCCGCATCCACGCCATGTCCAATGTGGTCTCGCTGCTCAGCGAGAGCCAATGGCAGGGCGTCAAGCTGAAAGGGCTGTTCGAAGCGCGCGCGATTCCGCACGCTGACCGCATCGCCGTCAGCGGTCCTGACATCGCCGTGAGCGCGCGCGCCGCGCAGAGCCTGTCGCTGCTGTTCTTCGAGCTCGCCTCGCATTCGGATGAAGGTCTGTCGCTGGTCGGCAAGCATCCGCACATCACCGCGAACTGGACGGTGACGGGCGAGGAGCCGGAGACTGTGTTTCATTTCCGCTGGGAGGAGTTCAACACCAGCGAGGCGACGCGTCGCCCGGATTCGGATTTCGGCCTGATCCTGCTCGACCGCGTCGCCCCCGAAGCGCTCGGCGGCAACGCCAAGCGCTACTTTACCGACGTCTCCTATGTCTACGAGCTGACGGCGCCGATGGAGACGGTCGTCGACATGACCGAGCGCGACCGCACGGACAAGATTTCCGCACCGGTGCGACCGACGAAGTAGACCTGGTGTAGGCTTGGCGCCCGCGTTTCAGGCGGCGCTCACGCGAGCCGCGATCGCAGTCATCTCGAGTTTGACGTTCGGGCCGAGATCGGCCACGCCGATCGCGGCACGGGCCGGCAAATGAGCTCCTGCAAAGTGCGCCTTCCAGGCCGCGTTGAACGCAGCCTTTTCGCTGAGATCAGCCATGAAGATGGTCACTTGCAAGACGTTGGTCATGTCGGATCCGAGCGTCTCGAGCAGACGCGACAGCTGCCCAAGCACGTCGTTGGCCTGGCCCGACATGTCCTGGCTCGTGTCCTCGGGGACGATTCCACCGATATAGAGCACGCCTGCATGCTCGACCACTTCGTGGAGCAACCCTTCATAGGGCAAGATTCGCTTGATCATGATGAGACGATGCTCCTGTCGAAGTGGGCGTGAGACGTGCCGTATCCTGCGCCGGCTCTAGCCTTTCGGCCGCAATACCAGGTCGACCAGAGATCGGGCATAGGCCGGCGTGATCGGCGCGATGCCGAAGACGTAGCGGTAGAACAGGCTGCCATAGATGGCGTCGTAGAGATCTTCCGCCGGCGCTTGCGCGAGAATGCTGCCATCGCGCTGACCGTTTGCGATCATCTCCACCAACGCGTCGCGGCGGAATTGCAGATAGCGGACATAGAACAGCTCCGCCGAGCCGGTCTTGGAGATGCATTCGGAGATGACGGCAAGCTGTACCTTGCCGAACTCGCCTTGCAAGGCCTCGGCATAGGCCACGGCATGCCGGCGCGCGCGGACGGCAGCCGTACCCGCGCTCGCCGGCGGCAGCGGCAGCATGAGGGCGGCGTGATGGAGAAAGGCGTCGATCAGCAGCGCCTCGCGCGATGGCCACCATTTGTAGATGGTCATCTTGGAGACGTTGGAGTGGCGCGCCACCGCATCGATCGTGGTCGCGGCAAGGCCGGTCGTGGCCATCAGCGCATAGGCGCTTTCGAGGATGGCGTTGGTGGTCTCGATCGAGCGTGGCCGGCCGCGCCGGGGCGCGCCCTCGGCCGCATCGCTCGTGCCTTTCGCCATGACCAAGCCGGTCTCTCCCTGCGCAGAGGCCGCGATTCCCACAGGGCCACCTCATCCCGCATAGCGCAGCGCAGGTCTCTGGCCTAGCAAAATCGCACGATAATCAGGCCCGTTGCCGCAAGGCCGCCGGCTCGTCCTGGCGCTTCGACCAGGAAATATAATAGGCCACCGCCGTCATCACCGCGAAACCGGCCAGGCTCACCCCGATCTGCATCACGACCAGATTGGCACCGGTGATCAGGATGAGATGGCCTGCGAAGGACAGGAAGACGCCGATGCAGAACACGGCAAGCCATTCCTCGCCGCATTTGATCACCATCTGGAGCGACTTCCATTTCAGCCCCGGATGGTCAGACGGGATGAGATGGGTCGCAAGGAAGGCAAGCGCGAGGAAATGGACCACACGATACGGCGCGAGGTTTTCCTTGTCGGTCGGCGAGATGCCGTTGAGCACGAACTCGGGCAAATAGGTGGACAGCACAGGCGAATGGCGCATCAAGGTGATCGCCATCGCGAGCACGAGGTAGGCGCCCGCGAGCACGCGAAGCCAGCCGATCTTGTGAAGCTTTTGGCCTGACGCGCCGGTGACGGCGAACCAGCCGCCCAGCACCATCAGCATCTGCCAGCACAGCGGATTGAATGTCCATTCCAGATCGGGATAGGCGTGAAACGTCCAGCCGAACCAGCGTGCGGCGAGATACAGCGCGATCGAAGCCGCCAGAGTCACGTTCGGACGTCGCAGCAGGCCCCACAATGCAAGCGGGAAGAACGCCATCAGCGGAATCATCAGCTGCAGAAGGTCGAGATTGAGCGGCTCTTCCTGGAGCACCAATCCCTGGACCAGGATGCGCAGCGGGTGCTCGAGAATCCCCGAGATGTTGTACTCGCTGATGATCTCTGGCGCCATCGATTGCGAGGCGACGTAAGCGATGGTGTCGATGTAGATCACGAACAGCACGACATAGGCGGCATAAAGTCGCCAGACGCGACGAAAGATGCGGGTTGCCGCGACGACATAGCCGCGCTCCAGAGCCATCCTGCCGTGGATGATGGCAACGCCATAGCCCACCACGAACACGAACAGGTCGGCGGCGCCGCTGAAGCCGAAGTTGCGCAGCGTCAGCAGGTTGACGACATTGTTCGGGATGTGGTCGACGAATACCGACCAGTTGGCAATGCCGAGCGTCAAATAGAGCCTGGCGTCGTGTTGGAATGCGGCGAGGTTCGCCTTGACGGACGGCTTCATTGCTAAATATTTCGTTTGGAATCAGGGCGATGCTTTTAACGGCAACCGCCTGCCTATCCGAGTAGCGATTACGTGAAGCCACACGGATTTACCGCGCCTGATGAAATATTGCGCAGAGGCGGGCCATCGAGTCGCCGCGAGCACGCCCGGTCGGTCATCGGCGCAATTTTCTTAGCGCGGCGGTCCTATTCGGCGGGTTCTGCCGGCGCCTCGTCGGGGACGCCGACGCGGCTTGCCATGAGTCCAAGGGCAACGCCTCCGATTGCCAGGATCGGCAGCAGCCGTTTGACTCCGATGGCGCGGACGATCTGCAGGCCTGTGGCGATCAGCATGGGATCGGCGAGCATGCTCGGGGCGGCCTTCGCGGCGCGCTCGGCCGCGATACGCGCGCGAGTCCGGATTTCCCGTTTGTAGCCCCAATAGCTTCCCGCAGCAGCGAGCGTCAGCAGGAAGAAGATGCCTGCGCCGGCAAGGCAGGCCTGAACCGGGCCGTATTTGTCGAGGACCGAGATGAAGGCCGCCGCGCAGAGGAAGCATGTGGTGACGAACAGCGCCAGCGCCGCACCCGCCGCCAGCGAGGTCAGCCGCACAGTCGTGCCCGTCGATGCGCTGATGCCGTCGATGATGCGTTGAAACACAGCCTTGCTCCTCAGATCCCCACGGGCCAGTTCTTGACCTGCCGGTCACGGCAGCGAAGCCCGTCGTGACCTCGTAATTCTTCGCGCGCCTCAGCGGCGCCAGGCGAAGCCGACCAGGAAGCCGATGCCGAGCGCGACACCGACCGTCGCGAGCGGCCGCTGCGTGATCGCCTCTTCCAGCGTCTCCTCGATCGAGCCATAGGCGTCCTGCGCTGCACCCATCATCGCACTGCCGCGCTCGGAGAAGTCATCGAGCGTCGAATCCATGTTGTCGCGCGCCTGCTTGTAGCCGCGCCGGGCCTGCTTGCCCGTAGCGTTGGCGAAGGTGTTGAGGGCGTCGGTGATCTGATCGGTGAGGGCGGCGATATCGCTTTTCACGGCTGCTACATCCTTTTGGAGGCGTTCTGCGGTGGCTTTGTCGGTCCAGTCTCTCATCCTGGCTTCGCCATCGGTTATTGACATCACAAGCTCCGAACTGTTGGCGGTGAGACGAGCGGAAAACGTTTGGTTGTGGTGGAAGTTCCGTTTGCGGAGCCGGTCATCCCTGCGGCAATTGCGGCGAATTCTCCGGCAACAGATGCTCCTTCAGGATCAGACCCACTATCAGGAGCGGAGACGACAGGAACGCGCCCATGGGTCCCCACAGCCAGGTCCAGAACGCCAGCGCGACAAAGACGGCGAGTGCGTTCAATGACAACCTTCGGCCGATGATGGTCGGCGTGACGAAGTGCCCCTCCAGGAAGGTGACGCCGCCGAAGGCGAGTGCCGCCATCAGGCCGCCGCCGATGGTTGGGAATGTGACCAGCCCGACTACCGCCAGCACCAAGAACATGGCGACCGGTCCGATGATTGGGATGAAGTTGAGCGCAGCCGCGAGCCCGCCGAGCCCGGCCGGATTCGGCATGCCGGTGACCGCACAGACAATGCCCGTGGCGATGCCGACGCCGACATTGATGACGGTAACCGTTAGCAGGTAGTTGCCGAGATGAACCTCGATCTCGTTGAGGATCCGCAGCGTGCGCAGCCGCGCGTCGCGGTCGCCAAAATTCATGATCATGGCGCGCCGCAGATCGCGCCAGCTTGCGATGAACAGGATCAGGGTGGCGAAGAACAGCAGGAATTCAGCGAAGGTGGGCGACACGAATTCCAGCGTCGGTTGCACCCATTCCATTTTCGGCAGGGGGACACTCGGCAGGCCGTCGGAGCCGCCCACCATGGTCTGCAGCTCTTTCCAGAGCGCGAGCGGTCGGTCAAACACGTGCGCCTTATCCTTCAACCGCGCACCCAGTTCCGGGAGGCGTGAGCTCCATTCCATCGCGGGCACGGCGATCAGTGCAACGACGAAGGCGACCACCGTCGTCACCGCGATCACGATCAGCACCGCTCCAAGCGCACGCGGCACCCGACGCTTCTCGAGGAAAGTCGCGGCCGGCGACAGCATGGTACCGGCGACGATGGCCATCACGACCGGGAGCAAGAACGCCTTGGCGACATAGAGCACAGCGACGACGGCGATCAGAAACAAGCCTGCAAGCGCAAAGGCGACGAACTCCGTGCGCCGGATCACCGGCGGTAGCTCGGCGTGGCTGTCGGGAAGCGGAGACCCTTCGTCGTTGCCGGAAATCAGACGTTCACTGGGAAGGACGCGCACAATTTCTCTCCCCGCACGGAGGTGTCCGGGCGCCCATAGGTCATCGAGAAACGCCCGACGCCCGCTACGGTTCCATCGCAGCTTCGTGAAGTCGCTCTCGCTTGACTGTGACACTGCTGCCGCAAACGGCGACGGAACTTGAGTCGGCGCTTCCGCGTTTATCGGTCAGCAGCATCACCCAGATGCATACATCCAACGGGGCAGCACATGACAAAGTTCTCCGTCGTCCGTCGCAGCTTCTCGCCGCGCGTCATTACCGCTTGTGCCTTTGCGACAGCTTTGCTGACGGTGCCCTTTGCGGCTCAGGCGCAGACATTCGGCACCGCGTCGATGCAGCCGCAGATCTATCCGCAGGACCAGACGTATTCGCAGGGCTATGCCAGCGAGGCGCCCGAGGCCACCGACGAAGATGCGGTGCTGCCCGATCGGCTGCGCCGGCAGATCGTAAGCTTCGACCGCAACGAGCCCGCCGGCACCATCGTCATCGACACCGCCAACACCTATCTCTACTACGTGCTCGGCAACGGGCGCGCGATGCGCTACGGCGTCGGCGTCGGCCGCGAGGGGTTCACCTGGGCGGGCGTGCAGAGCATCAGCCGCAAGGCCGAATGGCCGGACTGGCATCCGCCGGCAGAGATGATCGCCCGCCAGCCTTATCTGCCGCGCTTCGTCGCGGGCGGTCCCGGCAATCCGCTGGGTGCGCGCGCGATGTATCTCGGCTCCAGCGAATACCGCATCCACGGCACCAACGACCCCACCACGATCGGCAAGTTCGTCTCCTCCGGCTGCATCCGCCTCACCAATGAGGACGTCACCGACCTGTTCAGCCGCGTCAACATCGGCGCCAAGGTCGTGGTGTTGCCGAAGAATGCGCCGTTGATGGCGCGCGGCGGCGATCCCATGCGCAAGCGGCCGGCAGTCACGAAGCTGCCGTCCGGACGCCAGGCGCTCAACGTCCCGGTGTCGTCGGTCGACTGAGAGTCTGAGTGAGGTCACATGATGAGACGTTCGATCAGCAAGCTCGTTGGCGCAACGGCGGCATTCGTCGCGATCGCTGCCCTCGGCCTTGGGCTAGCGCCCGCGGCGCATGCGGAGGACTTCTTCTCGGCGCTGTTCGGCGGCTTCCGCATGCGGCCGCCGCCGGAGATTCGCGTGCCGTACCCAGGTGACGACGTGCCGCGCTACGATGCACCACGCCAGCGCGCGTCCTATGGTGGCGGCACGGCCTATTGCGTGCGTAGCTGCGATGGCCGCTATTTCCCGGCGCAAGGCAATGACGCCGAGAGCAAAGCGCAATCCTGCAAAAGCTTTTGCCCGGCCTCGGAGACGTCGCTGGTCTATGGCAGCAATATCGACGACGCCGCCACGGACAAGGGCAAATCCTATTCCGATCTGCCCAACGCCTTCCGTTATCGCAACGAGGTCGTCGCGGGTTGTACCTGTAACGGCAAGGACCCTGTCGGGCTTGCGCAGGTCAAGATCGAGGACGACCCGACCTTGCGCAAGGGCGACATCGTTGCGGGTAGCGACGGCCTCGTCGTCGCCAACCGCAACGCGGGCGACCGCCGTGGCGTCGCGATGAACTTCTCGCCGTTGCCGGACTCGGTGCGGGCGAAGTTCCGCCAGGTACCGGTGGTGGCGAAGGAGTAGGGCTTCCTCTGGCGTCGTTTTGGGGAAGCCAGGACCCATTACCCCGAATGTTGGTTTGACGAACGCCGACAACCGCGAGCTCGTCCATGACAGGGGCTGGTGGCTATGGGTCCTGGCTTTCGCCAGGACGACGTCGAGAATGTGCCGGCCGCCCTCGCTAGAAACTCGCGTGCCCTAGGCAGCGCGGATCTTGCCCAGGAAATCGCTGACCTGATCGCCGAGCTGGCGGCTCTGGGTCTCCAGCATCTGCGAGGCCTGCTTGACGTGGTCGGCAGCGCCGGCTGCGGTGTCGGCATCGGCCTTCACGCCGGAGATGTTGTCGGACACGTTCTTGGTGCCCTGCGCGGCGTATTGCGTGCTGCGGGTGATTTCCTGCGTGGCCGCGCCCTGCTCCTGTACGGCGGCGGCAATCGCGGTGGCAACCTCGTTGACCTCGCCGATGATGCCGCCGATCGCCTGGATCGCGTTGATGGCATCGCCCGCGACCTTCTGGATGTCGGCGATCTGCTCCGAAATCTCTTCCGTGGCCTTCGCGGTCTGGCTCGCCAGCGATTTCACTTCGGAGGCGACCACGGCAAAGCCGCGGCCGGCTTCGCCGGCGCGTGCGGCCTCGATGGTGGCGTTGAGCGCGAGCAGGTTGGTTTGCGCCGCGATGGTGTTGATCAGGCCGACCACTTCGCCGATGCGGCCGGCGGATTGCGCCAGTCCCTGCACGGTGCCGTCGGTGTCGCGGGCCTGGTTGACGGCGCGGCTGGCGATACCGGCGGCGTGCGCCGCCTGCTGGCTGATGTCGTTGATCGAGGCGGAGAGCTCTTCCGCTGCCGCGGCGACGCTCTCCACGCTGGTGGATGCGTCATTGGAGGCCTTGCCGGCGATTTCGACGCGCTCATTGGTCTGGCGCGACACGGCCGAAAGATCGCCTGACGTCTTGCGCATCTCGGCCGAGGCATCGCTCAGCTCGCCGAGCGATCTGCGCACCACGCCTTCGAACTCGCGGACATAAGCCTCCATCGCACGCTGGCGCGCGGCTGCGCCGGCGTTGCGCTCGCGTTCCTGCTCCTCGATCTTGAGCTTGTCGATCGCCTGTTGCTTGAAGGTCTCCAGCGCGCCTGCGAGCGAGCCGATCTCGTCGTGACGGTCGAGATAGCCGCTGTCGACGCCAAGATTGCCGCCGGCGACCCCGAGCATGGCGTCCCGGATCCGGTGCAGCGGCGTGATCACGCGGCGGCTGACCGCCAGCATGGCGGCGCCGGTCAGGACGATGGCCGTGACCAGAAGCGCCAGCTGGACCAGCAGCGCTTGCATCGCGCCGGCGCGCTGGGCGGCTGCATGATCCTTGGCCGCCGCAAGCGCGGTATCGGCGAGCTTGACCACGGTCGCCATGCGGCCGACCGAGAACGGGCTCCACTGATTGGCCGTCATCGACGGCTTTTCGCCCTTGGCAATCGTTGCGATGATGCCGTCGCGCGTGCCGGTATATTGCGGGTCGAAATAGACCGATTTGGTCTCGCTCATGGCAGCGGCCAGCGCCGGCGGCAGCTGCATGCCGGTGGCGGCAAGCTCGATCGCACTCCAGGCAGCATCGGTGGCGCCGACGAATTTGGTGAAGGCGGCCTGGGTCTCGGGCGTGATCTTGCCGCTGGCAAGCGTATTGCCGACGATGAGCGAGGATTCGCCGGCATTCTGGCGCAGCAGCCAGGCCATCTGCTTGATCATCAGGAGCTGGTCGATGGTGGCGTCCTGGTGGTTGACGCTGGCCGCCAGCACGGGCGCCAGCTTTTCGAGGATCGCCATCAGCCCGTCCTCGCTCTCGAGATATTCGATTGCGAGCGCCGCGCGGCGCGAGGCTTTGGGTTTGGCGACTTCGGTCCAGAACTCGGCCTGCTGCGCCAGCAGCGCCTTGTTGAGCCTGACAAGATCGGCCACGATCGAATCGCGCTGCGGGATGTCGATCGAGGGCAGGATATCGATGGCACGCGCCAGCGCCGGCATCAGCTCGTCACGAATGCCGCGAATATATTTCTCGATGTCGGCATCGACCTTGATATCGCTGGTCAGCTGCCGATTGGTGGTCGAGCGATCGGCCCGGATATTGGCCATGGTCTTGAACACGTCGGCCGAGGCCGCCGAGACCGCGACGATGCGATTGGCCTGCTGCAGCCGCGTCCAGGAGCTCCACGCATTGAGCGAGAAGCCGGCGACGGTGATCAGCGCGGTGGAGAGGATCACCGCCTTGAGCAGCGTGGATACGGTCAGGCGATTGAGCATCGGACACCCCGGTACGCGTTTCGAAGTTCGTATCCCCGGGACCGCAGCCCCCACGAACTTCGAAACCAAAGGGATGCGCGCGATAGACGCGCCTGCATACAGCCGGCGCTCAGGCGCATTTGGCCTGAAAAGGGTAAAAACTTAGACAGTGTCCCTGCCGTAAAACCAATATTACGCCGCGCGGATCCTGCCGAGGAAATCGGAGACCTCGTGGCCGAGCTGGGTGCTCTGGGCTTCGAGCATCTCGGAGGCGCTCTTCACATTGTCGGCCGCCGCGGCTGCCGCATCAGCATCGGCTTTCACCCCGGTGATGTTGTCGGAGACATTCCTGGTGCCCTGCGCCGCGTATTGCGTGCTGCGCGTGATTTCCTGCGTGGCCGCACCCTGCTCCTGCACGGCCGCCGCGATTGCGGTCGCGACCTCGTTGACCTCGCCGATGATGCCGCCGATGGTCTGGATCGCATGGATGGCGTCGCCCGCAACCTTCTGGATGTCGGCGATCTGCTCGGAAATCTCCTCCGTCGCCTTCGCGGTCTGGCTCGCCAGCGATTTCACCTCGGAGGCGACTACGGCAAAGCCGCGGCCTGCTTCGCCGGCGCGGGCGGCCTCGATGGTGGCGTTGAGCGCGAGCAGGTTGGTCTGCGCCGCGATCGTGTTGATCAGGCCGACAACCTCGCCGATGCGTCCGGCCGACTTCTGCAGGCCCTGCACCGTGCCGTCTGTCTCGCGCGCCTGCGTGACGGCGCGGCCGGCGATGCCGGCAGCATGTGCGGCCTGCTGGCTGATATCGTTGATCGAGGCCGAAAGCTCTTCCGCGGCGGCCGCGACGCTGTCAACGCTCATCGAGGCGTCGCTGGAGGCCTTGCCGGCGACCTGGACGCGGTCGTTGGTCTGGCGCGACACGGCGGAGAGGTCGCCCGAGGTCTTGCGCATCCGTCCCGACGCATCGTGCAGCTCACCCAGCGTCTTGCGCACCGCGCCTTCGAACTCGCCGACATAGGCTTCCACGGCGCGCTGGCGGGCGGCAGCGCCTGCATTGCGCTCGCGCTCCTGCTCCTCGATCCTGAGCTTGTCGCCGGCCTGCTGCTTGAAGGTTTCAAGCGCGCCGGCAAGCGCACCGATCTCGTCGTTGCGATCGAGATAGCCGCTGTCGACGGCGAGATCGCCCCCGGCGACCTTGAGCATCGCATCGCGGATGGTGTTGAGCGGATTGATCACCCGGCGGCTGACCAGCATGTTCGCGCCGACGGCAAGGCCGATGGCGAGCGCCAGCAGCACCAGCTGCACGGTCAGCGCGCGCTGGGCAGCGGCGCGTTGATCGAGCGTATGGTTCTTGGCGGCGTCGAGCGCTGTCTCGGCCACGGCCACCGCGGCGGCAAGGCGGCCGACCGTGACGGGGGTCCACTGGTTGGCGGTCAACTCGGCCTTTTCACCGGCGGCGAGCGCATTGGCCAGACGATCGCGCAGGGCCAGGTATTGCGGATCGAAATAGGCTGACTTGACCGCAGCCATCGCAGACGACAGTGCCGGCGGCAGCTGCATGCCCGAGGTCGACAATTCCAGCGCCTTCCACATCGCGGTCGTTCCGCCGACGAATTGGGTATAGGCAAGGCGGGCTTCCGGCGCGATACGGCCGGCACTGAGCCCCGTCGAGACGATCAGCGAAGCTTCGCCGCCGGTGTTACGGAGCAGCCAGGCGTTCTGCTTGATCGACAGCAGCTGGTCGATCGCGGCGTCCTGGTGATTGACGGTGGCGGCGAGGACGTTCGAGAGCTTGTCGAGCAAGTCGAGCAGGCCCTGCGTCGTCTCCATATATTCCTTCGGCAGGCCGGCGCGGCGCTGCTCCTTCGGCTTGGCGACGTCCTCCCAGAACTGCTTCTGCTCTTCGGTCAGCAGCTTGGTGAGGCGCGCGAGTTCCGGCACCATCGTCCCCGATTGCGGGAAGTCCATCGCCGGCAGCAGTTCCAGCGCGTGCGCCATGGCGGGCATCTCGGCGTCCCGGATCGCGCGCAGATATTTCTCGATTTCGGAATCCATCGGCTCGGTCGAGTTGAGCAGGCGGTTGGTGCTCGAGCGGTCGGTGCGCAGATTGTGCATCGCCTTGAACAGATCGGCGGAGGCATCCGCGATCTGGGAAATGCGGCTCGCGGTCTTGAGGCGATCCCATGACTCC
>Ga0209148_1000943_pt1 | contig 19077 bp, 13 predicted proteins | sample AraplaCol_mMF_r2_2_FD_184288 | JGI IMG/M metagenome (GOLD analysis project Ga0209148, IMG submission 184288) | Arabidopsis root microbial communities from North Carolina, USA - plate scrape CL_Col_mMF_r2 (SPAdes) (version 2) | ecosystem: Host-associated > Plants > Roots > Endosphere | place... | reverse complement strand
CAATTTGTCGCAGTTTGGTCAGCATTGATGCTGCTTACTGCCTGTACACAGAAGGCATCGGAGCCGCCCGTTTCATCGCTTCCTCCGCAGGTCTTTGCACCGCAGCCGGATACGGCGAGCTATCGCGAGCAACCGGCGCTTGGCCTCTCTTGCGTGCCCTATGCCCGGCAGCGCAGTGGCATCGCCCTGCGCGGCGATGCCTATGCCTGGTGGGACGCCGCAGCAGGCCGCTATCCGCGCGGCGCCGCACCGGCGCCGGGTGCCGTGCTGGTCCTCAATCAGACCGATCGGTTGCGCTCTGGCCATCTCGCTGTCGTCAAGACCGTCATCAATGCGCGTGAAATCCTTGTCGATCACGCCAACTGGATTCCGGATGAAGTGGTGACGAATATGCCGGTAATCGATGTCTCGCCGGCAAATGACTGGAGCCAGTTGCGCTTCTGGAATGCACCGTCACGCACCTTCGGCGCCATCTATCCGGCATCAGGCTTCGTCTATGCGGTGGCGGACAATGCGCTGCCTGCACAGCCGGTACCTGCGCCGCAGACAATCCCGGAGGATGTCACGGATCAGCCGATCGTTATTTCAAGTCACGGCGTCACTGTCGGCAGTCCCTGAGGCGCGATATAGCCGTCCGGCTTTTGCAGTGTTGGGCGATGGCGCCCTATCTCGCTCCGGCTTGGCAGGCTGATCTCCCGCTTCAGGAGGCCGGCGTCGCGCAACCAGGTCAATGCATCATAGAGTGTCTGCCGCAACGGCCGCACCTGCCAGCGCAGTTCCGTGCGCGCCTTGCTGCAATCGAACGCCATCGAGCTGCGCGCCAGGCGTACGCCGGTGAGGGGCGCCACCGGGGGCCGCTTGCGAAAATGCGCGATGGTTTCACTGACCAGTGCTGCCGCCAAGGCAACGCCATAGGGAATGCGCAGGGCCGGCATGCGATGACCCGTCAGAGCCGACAATTCTTTCAAGAGGGCGCTGAGCTCGAGATTCTCGGCGCCGAGAATATAGCGCTCGCCGATCCGGCCGTGCTCCGCCGCCAGGATATGCCCCAAGGCCACGTCCCGGGCATCGACCAGATTGAACTCGCAATTGAGATAGGCCGGCATCTTTCCATTGACGAAACCGAGCACCATTTTGGTGGGCGGGGTCAGCAATGCGTCGCCCGGCCCGAGCGGCATGGTCGGATTGACAATCACCACCGGCAGGCCCGAGGCAGCAGCGGCGCGTGCCGCCTCTTCCGCCCGAAACTTCGACCGACAATACGGCCCCGGCATGTCATCGAGCTCAAGCGATGCCGTCTCGTCGATCATCGAGCATGACGACCGGCGCGGTCCACGAACACTCTTCAGGATCGATTCAGTCGACGTGTAGATGATTCGGTGCAAGCCGCGCCGCGCCGCCTCTTCCAGTACCCGGCACGTGCCGACAAAGTTGACTTCATGAAACAGCGCCGGATTCGGCGCCCAGAGATTGGGATTGGCCGCAACGTGAAAGACCCGATCGATGCCGTCCATCGCCTTCCGCAGGGCGGCCCGGTCCGTGATCGAGCCCAGGACAACCTGTCCCCCATCAAGTGGCTTGCCCTGCCAGGGACGAAGATCGAGGATATGAACCTCGTCGCCGCGGGCACGTAGTGCTTCAACAAGATGGTGGCCAATGAAACCGCACCCACCTGTCACCAATGTCCGCTGGACCATTTTTATGTATTCCCCCCGACTGTGCGGTGCCCCGCAACTTGACTCGCCTGCTATCTTACCTTTCAGTAACCTTACAAGAAATAACAATGCCTTGAGGTTCGGGATTTCCAGGCTGTTCTGTGATTTTCGTTACATGTTGCGATGCCTGATGGCGGCGATGGCGCTCCTCGTCTGCAGCCTCTCCGCCTCTGCCGATCAACTGCCGGCGGTACAGGACAAAAACAAACCGTCGGCCGAGGTTGTTTCAGGCTTTTTTCAGGACGTTCTAAAAATCGTCTTCACTAACCAGAACGCGGCGGACGGTCCGGCACGCGTTGATGCACTGAGGCTGGTGCTCGCCCAGACTATCGATGCCGGCGAGATCGGTCGGTTCATCTTGGGTCGTTATGCCCATGGCAGTCAATCGTCCACGCCAAGCCTGCCGGTCAGCGACCCAGCCAGCGACTTCCTCGATTTTGCAGCGCACCAGATCATGCGGATGGCGCCGGCAAACAATCAAATCGTCAGCGCCAATCGCTTGCCCAGCCTGACCATCTCCACGGCGACAGAACGTCCGGACCAGACGCATATGGTCTTCTCCGAGCTGGTCTGGCCTGATGGCCACCGCCTGCCACTGGCCTGGGAATTGGCCGACCGTCCCGGCAGCGGCCTGCAGATCGAGGATGTCAGTTGCCTTGGCATTAGCCTGCGCATGATGCTGCGCAGCGCCGTGGCCGAGGCTGCCGCCGAACATCCGGAAAAACGGGCAAACCTGGCCAGCCTGCTCGACGCCGGGAATGCCCTTGACCGGCTACCAGGTGGTGCCACCGGAAACCCGCCACCGGCGCAATGATCGTCCGGCCGGAGCGATCACCGAGCCGCCGAAAAATGCGACAACGACATGACTTTCCCGCCTGCCTCTGCTATCACGCTGACCAGTGGCATTGCCGCAAGGGGCTGAAATCAGCGCATTTCCCGTCGGGTGACGGAAGTCTCGGCAGTTATGCGATGCCTGTGTAGAAAGACCGAGAAGAACCCGGGTCCGCCTAATGTTGGAAAATCTGGTAGCGAAGGCCGTCGCCTTCAGCGCGCGGCGCGCCGTTGCCCTCATCGCCGTTTTCGCGATCCTCACGCTCGCCTGCGGCATCTACACCGCGCGCCATCTGCGGATGGATACCGACACGACCAATATGATTTCGCCGCAGCTGCCCTGGCGTCAGGAGGCGATCCGGCTCGCCACCCTGTTCCCGCAGAACAATGGCCTGCTGGTGATCGTGGTGGATGGCAAGACACCCGAGCTCGCCGACCAGGGAACCATGACGCTGCTCAATCGCCTGCGCGAGCGGCCGGATCTCTTCAACAGCATCCGCCGGCCGGATGGCGGTCCCTTCTTCACCCGCTATGGGCTCCTCTTCCTGCCAACCGAAGATCTGCAAAAGATCGCTGATTCCGTGATCCGGGCGCAGGGCTTCATCGGCAGCCTGCGGACCGATCCCAGCATCCGCGGCCTGATGAATGTGCTCAGCCTGGCGCTTGACGGCATCGCCCAGCATGCCGCCAAGATCGAGGATATCGAAAAACCGATGGCCGCCGTTGCCGGCACCCTCAGCAGCGCGCTGAGCGGCGACGCAACGCCGCTTTCCTGGCGCAGCCTGATGATCGATCGCAAGATCGACCCCAATGAATTGCGCCATCTCATCCTGGTGCAGCCGGTACGCGATTTCACCGCCCTGCAGTCGGCCGCCAAGGCAACCAGTTTCATCCGGCAGGTCATCACGCAGGAAGGCCTGACTTCAGCCAACGGCATTACTGTTCGCCTGACCGGTCCGGTTGCGCTGTCGGATGAGGAGTTCGCCACCGTGGCCGAAGGCATGGGCATTGCGCTGGTGGTTTCCACGGCCCTCGTCCTGTTGTGGCTGTTCCTCGCCTTGCGCTCGGTGAAGCTGATCCTCGCCACCTTCCTGACCTTGATCGCCGGCCTGGTGCTGACTTTCGCCTTTGCCACTGTTGCCATCGGCAGCCTCAATCTCATCTCGGTGGCGTTTGCCGTGATGTTCATCGGCCTGTCGATCGACTTCGGCATCCAATTCGGCGTGCGCTTCGGTCATGAACAATTTATCGCCAATGACGGTTCGGTCCTGACGCGTACCGGGCGGGCCATGGCGCGTCCTCTCACCCTGGCGGCGGCGGCGATTGCCGTCGGCTTCCTCTCCTTCCTGCCGACGGACTACCGCGGCGTATCCGAACTGGGGCTGATCGCCGGCGCCGGGATGGCCGTGACCCTCGTGCTCAATCTCACCCTGTTGCCGGCCTTGCTGGCTTGGCTGAGGCCGAAGACCGGCTCGCTCGAACTCGGCAGCGCCTGGACGGCGCGTCTGGACCGCTTTCTGCTGGCACGGCGGGTGTGGGTGATCGCCGCCTGGGTCCTCCTGGCGCTGCTCGGCGCCGTTCTCGCCAGCAAGCTGAAATTCGATTTCAACCCGCTGCATCTGAAAGACCCGCGCGTGGAATCGGTCTCCACCATCTACGACATGATGCGGGACCCGCTCCATACGGCCTATGAAATCGAGATCTTGGCCAAGGACCAGAATGAAGCGAATGCCTTGATCGGCAAGCTGCAGGCCTTGCCCGAAGTCTATGCGGCGATCAGTGCCACCTCCTTCATCCCGAAGGACCAGGACGCCAAATTGGCCATCCTCGATGACCTCAACATGCTGGTGGGCCCCAGCCTCAATCCCACCAGCACCCTGCCTGCTCCCAGCATCGAGGATGACCGAGCCGCCATGAAGCGCGTGGCCGCCGAGTTGCGGGCCAATGCAGAATCCTCCGACAAGGCGCAACAACTGGCCCGGCTGCTGGATCAGGCGGCGACATCGGACGCAGCACTCTTCCCGCAGTTGCGACGCGCATTGCTCAGCGGCCTAGCACCGCGGCTCGATACCCTGGCGGCGGCGGTCACCGCGGGCAAGCTGACCCTGGACACCCTGCCCGATGAAATCCGCCGCGACTGGATCGCCCCCGATGGCGAAGTGCGGATCATGGTGGTGCCGCGGGACGACAGCAATAACAATGGCGTTCTCACGCGTTTCGTCGCCGCCGTGAAAAGCGTGGCGCCCCAGGCCTCGGGGCCGGCGGTCCAGATATATGAAGCCGGCCAGGCCGTTTCGCTGGCATTCCGCCACGCCACGCTCTGGGCTCTGGCGGCTATCACCCTCTTGCTGCTGCTGATCGTCCGGCGGCCGCGCGATGTCTTCCTCGTGCTCTGCCCCTTGCTGGTTGCCGGCCTGACCACCATCGACCTCATGGTCGCCCTGCGCATTCCCTTGAATTTCGCCAATATCATCGCCCTGCCCCTGCTGCTCGGGATCGGCGTCGCCTTCAACATCTACTTTGTCGTCAATTGGCGGAAGGGCATTGCCGCTCCCCTGCAGACCAGCACGGCGCGCGCCGTGCTATTCAGCGCCCTGACCACCGGCTCATCCTTCGGCAGCCTGGCCATGTCGAGCCATCCGGGAACCGCCGGCATGGGCTTGATCCTGCTGCTGTCGCTGGCGGTGATGCTGCTGACCACCTTCATCTTCCTGCCGTCTCTTCTGGGGCCCGTACCACCGCCGGAGCGCCGCTGAGACGCTGCGGCCACAGCCAAACCAGCGACACGTGGCGCCTGTCGCAACAAGAAGATTTCACACATACGGTTGTAGGCCTTGCGGTGTTAACTACAGCCCGTTAGACTGACCAAGTCGACCCTTCAAGTCTGGCATGCTCTCCACTGCTCGGGATCGAGCGCCGGACCAGCCATTGCCCCAGAGTGAGAAGTCTCGACTGCGCGGGTTTTTGCGCATCTGAAACTTACCGAAGGACTATTTCTGATGGCTATCGGAACCGTGAAGTGGTTCAACACTACCAAGGGCTATGGCTTCATTAAGCCGGAAGATGGCTCTGCCGACGTTTTCGTGCACATCTCGGCGGTCGAGCGCTCCGGGATTGGTACGCTGCGCGACGGTCAACGTGTCAGCTTCGAGCTGGAAACTGACCCGCGTCGTGGCAAGACCTCTGCCACCAATCTGCAGAACGCCTAACGGCCGCTTGCAGTAAAGTTAAAGGCCGGAAGCTGGGACTGCTTCCGGCCTTTTTCTTTGCCTGCTTGCGCCTGGTCGCCTTACCGTCTGGTCGTTCAGGCGCCGGCTTTCAGCTCGGCGATCTTCTTTTCCAGGATGCTGATCAGTCCATCGGCACCGCCGGTACGGATGGTTTCCGAGAAATCGGAGCGCATCCGCGCCATCTCGGAGATGGTGCCGCTGAGATAGATGTCGATGATCTTCCAGCCGGCATCACCCTGGCGGAAGACATAGTTCAACTGCACCGGATCGCCATCGGGGCGCACCAGCTGCGTCGCCACCAGCTTGCGATCGGCGGCCGGCTGGGTCAGTTCGCCCACCACGAATTTCTGACCGCCGAAGGCCTTGAACCGCGCCGCATAGGTCGTAACCATGTAACGGTTGAACACGTCGAGCACGGCATTCTTTTTATCCGCCGGCAGATTGGTCCAGGCCGGACCAACAGCGATTCGCGCCATCACCGGAACGTCGAAGGTCTGATTGACCGCAGGCACAAGCTTTTGATAGCGGCCGTCGAAGCCCAGCTCCTTGCCGTGCTGCATGCAATCCAGGAGCACGTCATAGAAAGCCTGCACAGTCGCTTTCGGGTCGCTATCGGCCCAGGCGGCCTTCAACGGCAGGCTGGAGGCGGAAACCGCCACAGCCGCACCACCGAGCAGGCCCAGGAAAAGACGACGATCGACCATCGCGGCATCGACCATTTTCGCGTCGGTCATCGCTGCGCGACGCTTTGAGAAACACCCAGACATTGCAAAACCGTCTCGACAATATGCGAAGCATTGAGGCGAGCCTGGTCATACTGCTTCTGCGGGTTTTCATGATCGATGAAGATGTCCGGCATGACCATCGGACGCACCTTCAGACCGCTTTCGAGCAGGCCGGCACTCGCCAGATGATGTAGGACATGGCTGGCAAAGCCGCCAATGGAACCTTCCTCGATGGTGATCAAGACTTCGTGTTCCCGCGCCAGGCGGTTCACGAGATCGGTGTCCAGCGGCTTGCAGAAGCGGGCATCGGCGACTGTTGTCGACAGGCCCTTCGCCGCCAGGTCATCCGCCGCCTTCAGGCATTCATGCAGGCGCGTGCCGTAGCTGAGCAACGCGACCTTGGTGCCTTCACGAACGACGCGGCCCTTGCCGATTTCCAACACCGAGCCGCGTTCCGGCAGCGGCACGTTATAGCCTTCGCCGCGCGGATAGCGGAAGGCGCTGGGTCGATCGTCGATCGCCGCCGCCGTCGCCACCATATGCATGAGTTCGGCTTCATCAGCCGCTGCCATCAGCACGAAATTCGGCAGGCAGCCGAGATAGGCGATGTCGAAGCTGCCGGCATGGGTGGCGCCGTCGGCACCGACCAGCCCGGCGCGGTCCATAGCAAAGCGCACCGGCAGGCTCTGGATCGCCACGTCGTGCACGACCTGGTCATAGCCACGCTGCAGGAAGGTCGAATAGATCGCCGCGAAAGGCTTCAGGCCCTCGCAGGCCATGCCGGCGCAGAAGGTGACGGCGTGCTGCTCGGCGATGCCGACATCGAAGCAACGATCGGGGAATTCCTTGCCGAAAGCATCCAGGCCGGTACCCGAAGGCATGGCCGCGTTGACGGCAACGATGCGGTTGTCGGCCCTGGCTTCGGCGATCAGTGCCTTGGCGAAGACGCCGGTATAGCTGGGCGCCTTCGGCGTCGACTTCTGCTGGACACCGGTGGCGACGTCGAACTTCACCACGCCATGATACTTGTCCGGCGACTTTTCCGCCGGCGGATAACCATGGCCCTTCTCAGTCACGACATGCACAAGGACCGGACCCGGCTCATCGGAATTGCGCAGGTTCTGCAGGACCGGCAACAGGTGATCGAGGTTATGGCCGTCGATCGGGCCGACATAATAGAAGCCGAGCTCTTCGAACAGGGTGCCGCCGGAGATCATGCCGCGGGCATATTCCTCGGCGCGCTTGGCTGCGCGCTGCAGGCCGGACGGCAGGATCTTGCTGAAGTCCTTGGCCAGATGGCGCAGCGAGCGGAAGGAGGAGGACGAGATCGAGCGCGACAGATAGGCGCTCAAAGCGCCGACCGGCGGGGCGATCGACATGTCATTGTCGTTGAGGATGACGATCAGGCGCGCATCCATGGAGCCGGCATTGTTCATCGCCTCATAGGCCATGCCGGCGCTCATCGAGCCATCGCCGATGACGGCAATGACGTTGCGCTTGCGGCCCTGCATCTCGCTGCCCACCGCCATGCCGAGACCGGCCGAGATCGACGTCGAGCTATGGGCGGCACCAAATGGGTCGTATTCCGATTCCGACCGCTTGGTGAAGCCACTGAGGCCGCCACCCTGACGCAAGGTGCGAATCCGATCGCGCCGGCCAGTCAGGATCTTGTGCGGATAAGCCTGGTGGCCGACATCCCAGATGAGACGGTCATAGGGCGTATCGAAGACGTAGTGAATCGCCGTCGTCAGTTCGACCACGCCGAGACCGGCACCAAGATGGCCGCCCGTCACCGAGACGGCATCAATGGTCTCCTGACGCAATTCATGAGCCAGCTGTTTGAGGTCCGCGGGATCCAGCTGGCGCAACTGCGCCGGCGTCGTCACGCGGTCCAAAAGCGGTGTCTTGCTCGCTACCGTCACGATACTACCTTCTCTCCCGTTACATCGGTCCCAATCGTCGCGCGCTCACCGAGATATCCTGCGGAACGTCGCGCCGGCCGGATGACCGCGCACCTATAAAGGTCGCAGCTTATAGGCAAAGCCATCGTCAATTGCCAGCCCCGGTTGGCATCAGGTGCCAGTACCGACTCCGTCATCCCAGCCAGCGATAGCGACAGGTACAAATGTTAATTGTCTTACTGTCAAAAGCTTTACCGCTGCGACTCAAGGTGTTGTCGAACAGTCATACAGGTTTTAACCCGCGTGACAGTAATGACGGCGATCACAAAAATGACAGGTTCACAGATTAGTCTCTTCATTCTGATCTGCCAATTTTTCAAACTGTCATAAAATATGAATATTTTTCAGGCGGTTAGAGAGGGCCGATCGGTGCTTATCCGGACCGGGGAACACCTTTGAGGACTGTCGCGGACAGGGCCGCCTTGCGAATTTGCCGGGCTCAGGCGCTTTCGCATTGCGAAAAAAATGTCTAGATTGCCTTGATTCCGTTCGGGAAAACGACCACAACCTGCAACCTGATTTGATGATCCCAGCCGCAGCCGGCGGCTGAGAGATGGAAGAGGAGTTCACCTTGTCGGTACCTTTACGTCAGGCGGTGCGCGTCGGCGCTTACGTCACGAAGCAGCATTTGATGGGCCGCAAGCGCTATCCGCTGGTCCTCATGCTGGAGCCTCTGTTCCGCTGCAACCTCGCTTGCGCCGGCTGTGGCAAGATCGACTATCCGGATGAGATCCTCAACCAGCGCATCTCGGTGAAGGACGCTTTGTTCGCCGCCGAGGAATGTGGCGCACCGATGGTCTCGATCGCCGGCGGCGAGCCCTTGCTGCATCGGGAGATGCCGCAGATCATCGAAGGTCTCATTGCGCAGAAGCGTTTCGTCTATCTCTGCACCAATGCCCTGCTCATGGAAAAGAAGATGGACCAGTACAAGCCATCTCCTTATTTCACTTGGTCGGTGCATCTCGACGGCAGCAAGGACGAACACGACAAGTCGGTCTGCCAGCAGGGTGTCTATGACAAGGCGGTGGAAGCCATTGCCAAGGCCAAGGCCGCGGGCTTCCGCGTCAACATCAACTGCACTTTCTTCGATGGCACCGATCCCGCCCGCGCCGCCTCGTTCTTCGACGATGTGATGGCGATGGGTGTCGACGGCATCACCGTCTCGCCAGGCTACGCTTACGAGCGTGCACCCGACCAGCAGCATTTCCTCAACCGCCAGAAGACCCGCCAGCTGTTCCGCGACATCTTCAAGCGCGGCGACAAGGGCAAGAAGTGGCGCTTCAGCCAGTCCTCGCTGTTCCTCAACTTCCTGGCCGGTAACGAGACCTATAAGTGCACGCCTTGGGCCAATCCGACCCGCAACGTGTTCGGCTGGCAGCGTCCCTGCTATCTGATCGGCGAAGGCTATGCCAAGACCTTCACTGAATTGATGGCCAGCACGCAGTGGGATGATTACGGCGTCGGCAATTATGAAAAGTGCGCCGATTGCATGGTGCATAGCGGCTTTGAAGGCACCGCCGTCAAGGATACTGTCATGCATCCGTTGAAGGCCATGATGGTCGCGCTGAAGGGCGTGAAGGTTGATGGCGAAATGGCCCCGGATATCTCGCTCGACAAGCAGCGTCCGGCCGAATTCGTCTTCTCGCGCCATGTCGAGGACAGCCTGGCGCAGATCAAGGCCGAAAAGACCGCCAATCAGAACAAGGGCCGCGCCGCCGCCGAATAAGGCGACCTGCACAGCCGGATGACTGCCGAACCCCGCCCTCACCGGCGGGGTTTTGCTTTGGTCGATGTTTTCGGTGCGCGGCGACGCCAGACGGCTAAGCCGATAGTCGCTCCAGTACAGGCCGCGTTCGCTTGAGCGCTTGCAGCGCCTTGCCAGCCGAGCGTCCCGCCTGCATCACGGCGGCAAGGCCGAGCCGACCGGTGGCCAGGCCGGCCAGGATCGGCAAAACACGGGTGCCGCCATCAGCGTCGACACCGGCTGCGAGCCCAGCCGGCAGTGTTTCACGCGCTGTGTCGGAAACGGCGCGCATCACCAGGAAAGGCAGTCCATGCCGCTCGGCCGCCCGCGCCACATGTTGGCTTTCCATGTCGGCGGCCAGCGCGTTGCAGGTGGTGAAGAGTCGGTGTTTCTCAGTCGTCGTCTCGACGATGCGATCGCTGGCGTAGACATGGCCGGCGGCGCAGGACGGCAGTAAGCCGAGCGCCTGCTCGAGCCAAGCCGGACTGCCGGCGTATTGTCGTCCGGCGCTATCAACCACTGTCGCGGAGATGACGAGATCGCCGGTGCGCAAGGCGGGATCGAGGCCGCCGGCGATACCGAAGCTGATGAGACCGCGGACACCCTGGGCGATCAGCGTATCGATCTTGCGCTGTGTCACCTCAGCCTGGCCGCCGCCACTGATGACGCGCAGCGGCAGGCCAGCGAGAAGTTTCGCTTCCGATTGTAGCCCCGTCACCACCCCAAGTATCATGACTTCCGGCACGGGATCACATCCCGTACATGACGGTCTTGGCGTTGCCCTGCTGCAGGTTGCGATAGCGTGCCATGGCCCAGAGTGGGAAGAACGCCCGGTAGCCGTGATAGCGCAGGTAGAAGACGCGCGGGAAACCGACCGCGGTATAGGCTTCTTCCTGCCACGAGCCATCCTTGTCCTGGGTATCCACCAGATAGCGGATGCCGGCCGCCACGGCCGGATGCTCGACCTCGCCCGCCGCCATCAGCCCGAGCACAGCCCAAGCGGTCTGCGAGGCGGTCGATTCGTTGCCCTCGCCGCGCGGCTTGTCATCCCAATAGGAAGCACCGTCTTCGCCCCAGCCGCCATCATCGCGCTGCTTGGAAATCAACCAGTCGACCGCCTTGCGCATCGCCGGATGATCGCTCGGCAGGCCGATCGCATTGAGTGCGCAGAGGACCGACCAGGTGCCATAGATATAGTTGGTGCCCCAACGCCCGAACCAGCTGCCATCTGCTTCCTGCTCGTTCAGCAGATAGTCGACTGCAGCCTTCACCTTGGGATGGTCGGTCTTGTAGCCAAGCTGCGCCAGCATGCCGAGGCAGCGCGCGGAGACGTCCGCGGTCGGCGGGTCCAGCAAGGCGCCGTGATCGGCAAAGGGAATATGATTGAGATACTGGTAGTCGTTATCGGCGTCGAAGGCGCCCCAGCCGCCATTCTTGCTCTGCAGGCCGAAGATCCATTCGACGGCGCGATCGATCTCCGGCTTGTATTTGTCGTGATCGAGGCGGTCGAGCGCCATCACCACCACGGCCGTATCATCGACATCGGGATAATGTGGATTGTTGTATTGGAAGGCCCAGCCGCCCGGGCGCACGCCCGGTGCCCGCACCGCCCAATCGCCGACCACGTCGAGGATCTGCCGGTCCTTCAGCCAATCCGCCGCCGGGCCGACACGCTTCGCGAAGTCACCGCCGGCTTCCAGCATGGCATGGCTGACGAGGCCGGTATCCCACACGGGCGAGAGACAGGGCTGGCAGTAAGCACGGTCGCCATGCACCACCATCAATTTCTCGACCGATTGCTTGGCAATGACGAGATCCGGATGGTCCTTAGGATAGCCGAGAAGCTCGAACATCATGACACTGTTGGCCATGGCCGGGTAAATCGCGCCAAGCCCGTCTTCGCCATTCAGGCGCTCGGTGACGAAGGCCACCGCCTTATCGACGGCAGCCTGGCGGGTCTTCGCCGGAAAGAACCGGTCGACCCGTTGCAGCACCCGGTCGACGTTGCGGAAGAACACCGCCCAGGCGCCCTTGCGGTTCATGTTGTACCAGTTGGTCACCTGTTCCGGCGGCGTGACGAAGAGTTCCTGCACGCCGATGCCGCGGGGATTCTTGGCCAGCGGCTTCTTTGCCATCAAGACCAGCAGCGGCACGATGACAGTGCGCGACCAGTAGCTCACCTTGTCGAGATGAAACGGGAACCAGCGCGGCAGATGCATGATCTCGACCGGCATGACCGGCACTGCCCGCCAGGGCACCTGACCGAACAGGGCCAGCTGGATCATGGTGAAGACGTTACAGGTCTGCGCGCCGCCATGGGCCAGGATCGCTTCACGCGCGCGGCGCATGTGAGGGGAATCGATATCCTCGCCGCAGATTTTCAGCGCGTAATAGGCCTTCACGCTGGCGGATATGTTGAGGTCGCCGCCATGGAACAGCGGCCAGCCGCCATGATCACCCTGGATCGATTTCAGATAATTGACGATCGGCGGCTCGATCGCCGGATCGACCTCATCCAGAAAGTGCTTCAGCAGGATATATTCGGCCGGAATGGTGGCGTCAGCCTCCAGCTCGAAAACCCAATGCCCGTCTGCCTGCTGGCGCCCCGCGAGAGACTCGGCCGCCGCATTCACGCCTTGCTCGACGCGTTGCAGCAGATCCGGCGCGACAACAGCGCTCTTCTCTGAGGCAAGTCCAAGACTGCTCATTGCTTCATTTACCAATCGATTTATCGCAAAGTTGCCGCACAATGCTGGAATTTCCGTTTTATTTCAAGCCGTTCACATCCTCTTGAACATAAGCTCCAGCAGCCCGTTGCGCTTCAAGGAAGTCACGCCAACGCATTGAAACAAAATAATATTTCTCTTAACACCCTATTTACCTATAGCACCGAAAATCCTCGCCGCAGCAGATGTAACCTTTTGTTATCCCTCGCGCCCGGCTGGCGTCCGGGGGTGGGTTGGGATTTCGTGCCGGGATTCGGCCAATATGTGTCGACCAAACTGTCCTACCGCCTAGTGGCCATCGTCATGCTCTGCGTGCTGGTGGCCAGCGGGCCGGCCACGATTGGCTTCTATTTGTTCAGCCGCGAAACAGCGATCGACGATGCCGCCCAGTTGATCGCCTCCATCACCAATAACAAGGTCTATACGCTGGACGCGGAGCTGCAACTGGCGCGCCACAGCCTGGAGAAGTTCCGCAACCATTTGTCCAATGCCCTGGTCCCGACGCCCGACGCGCAGGACGCCACCGATTTCTATGCAGAGATGGCAGCTCAGCCTAACGGCATGCTGACCAATGATCGCGCCAAGTTCGACGGCCGGCGCGAGGCCGGCATCTTCATCAATCCAATGGATCCGCCGGACGCCTTCATGCGCGCCGTCTATGTCAGGGCGCAGCGCGTGATGACGATCTATGGCTCCGCTGTCGTCCCGCCCTTCGACTCCCTGTGGCTGCTGACGCGCAAGCGCTCGGAAGTCGTCTATATGCCGCGCCTGCCCAATCTCATCTATCGCGCCCAGCCCAGCGACGATTTTTCCGCGACCGAATGGCTGACCTTGGGCGATCCCGCGACCAATCCGCTGCGCGACGTGCGCTGGACCCGCGCCAATTATGACTTTGTCTCTTGGTCCTGGGTGGTCAGCGCCGTCCTGCCGATCGATATCGGAGATCAGTGGATTGGCAATATCGGCCATGACATCGAGATCGGCGAACTTCTCAACCAGCTGACCCGGAATGACAGTTTCAAGGGGACCGAGCATTTCCTGATCGGCAAGAATGGTGAGCCCATTCTAGTCGGCCATTGGCAGGAGGCCTTGCAGGCCGGCACCCTGACGATGGAAGACAAGCAGGAAATGCACAATGTCATTGCCTCGCTGCGGCAATATGCGCCTGCCGATCCGCAGACCGCCACGATCCATCGCTTTGGTGTCTCCGGCATGAGCAGCATCGTCGTTTCCGCCTCGATTTCGGAGACCGGCTGGACCTATTACCGGGTGGTCTCGATCCCCAGCATCGTCGGTCGCATCACGTCGGCCTTCATCTGGACCACGGCCATCGCCATCGCCGCCATGATGCTGATCGCGATCGCTGTCCATACCGCCCTGCGACTGCGCATTGTCCAGCCGGTGCGTGAGCTCGCGAACATCGTGGGGCAATTCGCCGAAGGCAACACCGATGCCCGGGCACCGGTACGCAGCAATGACGAGATCGGCCATCTCGCCACCGCCTTCAACAGCATGGCCGACCGCATCCAGCAGAGCCATAACCATCTGACCAAGGCGCAGCAGGAGTTGAAGCGCCACAACCAGGACCTGCTGCGTGCCAGCCGCATCAAGACCAATTTCCTTGCCAACATGTCCCATGAACTGCGGACGCCGCTGAATGCCATTCTCGGCTTTGCCGACGTCATGCAAACGGAATTGTTCGGTCCGCTCGGCAACAAGCGCTACCGGGAATATACCGAGGACATCAAGCGCAGCGGTCAGCATCTACTGGCCTTGATCAACGATGTCCTCGACATGTCGCGCATCGAGGCCGGCCGGGCCGATCTCGATATGATGAAACGCGACCTCGTGCCGATCATCAAAGCCAGCCTGTCGATCGTGCGAGCCACCGCCGAGAACAGAGGACTGGCGCTGCGTGTCGAGCTGCCGGACGACACTCTCGAAGCCCGCTGCGATCAGCGCGCGGTCACCCAGATGCTGCTCAACCTGCTGTCGAATGCGATCAAGTTCTCGCCGCCGCAATCGGATATCGTCGTATCGGCACGGCGGATCGCCGGCGGCGAGGCCGAAATCGCGGTCGCCGATAGCGGCCCCGGAATCGCGGCGGCAATGTTGCCGCGCTTGTTCGAACCCTTCAGCCCGAAAGTGGCCCATATCGCCAGCAACCAGGAGGGGACCGGGCTCGGCCTCTCCATCACCAAGGGCCTGATCGAAGCCCATGGCGGCCGCATCGATGTCGAGACGGAAGCTGTCGATATGACCGAGGGCATGGCGGTCAACGGCCCGGTTCCGCTACGTGGCAGCGGCACGGTGATGCGGTTGTTCTTCCCCGCTGCCTGAGCCCGATCTTTTAGCCGCGTGGAATGACGGTGATGCCTGCCGCGGCCAAAGCCTGGCGCAACCAGTTCTGACCGCGCCGGACCGCCTCCAGTTCCTGCGCGACCAGCTGTGCCGGATCGCTTTTCGCCAGCGCATCGACGCCGAGCGGCCGATCGACCGGATCGAAGGGCGTCGAAGCAAAGGCGAAGGCGCCCTGCCCCACCGTGCCGTCGCCACGGCGATCGCGGATCGGCGCATGATAGCCCCAGACACTCGACATGATGAGTCGATCCAGGCCGCCTGCAACCAGACGGCGGGTAATATCGATGATGGGTAGGAAGCCGCTGCCGATAGGTACGCCCATGACCCAGAGCTCGCCATCGGGCGTCTGTGCAGCATCGATACAGACATGGTCCTTGAGATGCGCCGAACGCACGAAAGGCTGGATCGCTTCCAGCGCCGTCAACGGTTGCTCGCCGACCATCATGGAATTGCCGTAGTCGTAGAGCGCCGCCACCCAGGGGCTGTCGACAGCCGCAAGGATGGTCGCGAGCTCGGGGCCGGTAAAGTCTTCGTGGTTCTCCAGCAGGACGCGGATGCCGGCCTGCTCCGCGAGGCGCGCGACCGTTTTGAGATCGGCAATGGTATGGGCGATCGTCTCAGCGACACTGCCGCCATGGCGCATATAGGTGCGCAGTTGCTCGATGCCGAGCGCCTGCCCGACCTGCAGCAGCGTTTCCATGTGCTGAGGTGCCGTGTCACTGGTCTCCAGGTCGCAGCGCAGTTTCAGGTCCTGGAGCCGTTGCCGCACGGCACGGAAATGTGCCTCGCCAGTGCCGCTAAGCTGACGATAATTGGCGCCATTGGCGTTGATGCTGACACCGGTGAAGCCATCCGCCGCGGCAATCTCCAGGAAGCTGAAGACGTCGAAACCAGGCTGGTGCAGATAGTGATAGCGATAGCTGTAGCTCTGCTGGAACAGATGAACCGCCGGCATGCTTTCAACTCTCCAGCACATTGATCAGTGCAGCCAAGGCCTTGGCATAAGCCGCCGCAGCCTCGGGACGGCTGGTCGCGTATTGTTGCTGGCGCATGCCGCAGTAGGCCGCCATGCGCCAGTGATAAAACGGTTCCAGCAGCTGCAAACGGTCGGATGCACGGCGCTCGTCATAGGCGAAGAGAAACGCGGCACGCTGTGCGGCGGAGAGCGGTTGCCGGCCATACAGGATCTGGAAGGCCGGAGAGAGGAAGGCGCAGAGATCTTCCGCGGCATCGCCTAAAGCGGGGCATTGCCAGTCGATCAGGCGCAACCCTTGCGGTCCAAGGATCAGATTGCCGGGCCCGACATCGGTATGCAGCAGGCTGCGCCGCAACAGCACCGGGCAATCGACGGGGGTTGGGCGCAACCGCAGCAGTTCATGCCGACGGTCCATCTGGGCGAGAAACTGGTCGCCCTGGGAAAGGATGTCGGTCGGCGTGACCGGCACGTCACGAAAGCCATCGACGGTCAACTGGTGCTGACGCTTCAACAATGCCGCCACGGCTGCGAGACTTGGTGCCTCGGCGCCGCCACCCGAACCGGGCCAGGTCGCCCCCTCATGGAAGGCGTAGATCAGGATCATACCGTGATCCGGGTCGTCGATGAAGTCGATGAGGCGCGGGGCGATACCCAGCGGCCCCAGGATGCTGAGCGCCCGCATCTCGGCCCGTGCGAGATTGGGAAACAGCGTGAGCTCATTGCCGAGCTTGAAACGCTTGACCACCCAATCGCCGAACGGCCCGATCAGGCGAAAGACCTGATTGAGGTAACCGCCGGCCAGCGGTTTGCAGACAACCGACGCCGCCGCACAATTGGTGCGCTCGACCGCCAGCCGGACCGGATCGAAAGCAGACGGCGCCCCATCCGTCCGTGTCGCCATCATGGCCGCCCGGGCCTTTGCCATAATCGTTCCCCGAAAGAGCGATGCGATCTTCCGCCCATTCGCTCACATCGCCGTCAAAGCGGCCTGCGCCAGCCATTTGTGGAAGCAATGGGTTGGCGGATCCATGCGCGGCGAGAACACACCGCCCGCATAGGCCGGCGACTGCCGCCCTTTCTGCATCCGTTCAACAACATCGACATCTTCAGCGAAAACCGTTTTCCAAGTGGCGAGATTGGCAGCCCGCGTCGCCGCATAGGTTTCCGACTTCGACTGATCGCCGACATAATAGATTTCCAGCCGCTCGATGGTGCGGTCGACGGCGACCGGCTCCAGCAGGATCGAGAAGTAATGGTCCTGATGGATCCCGAGCAGGACGTTTGGGAAGAAAGCGGCATATTCGGCGGCCCGCGCCCATTTTGCCGGCAGGCTGGGGAAATGCGGCAGGTCTGGGCCATCTTTCACCAGGAGCGGCGAGTAGGCCGTACTTCCCTGCCCGGCGAAGGTTCCGTCCTCGGCGATGTTGTAGTGGTCCTCAAGCCGCGAGTAACTGTTCAGCCCGGGGTGGATCACCGGCAGGTGATAGGCTTCGCAATAATTCTCGACGGCGAGCTTCCAGTTGCAGTTCACCGTCAGCTGCAGCGATGAATCAGCGCCGGCATGGCGAATTTCCTGCATGTCGAAATCACCCCAGCGCTGCCGCAACGGCGCCGAGAAGGTATCGAAATCCTCGGCATCGCCGGAGACGTTCACATAGATCATGTCCCAGAAGACCGCGCTGCGCACTTCCTTCAAGCCATGCTGGGCCTTGTCGAAGCCATCGCAATTATGCTGCTTCGGTCCACCGATATTCGGCGTCGCGATCAGTTTGCCATCGAGGTCATATACCCAGGCGTGATATGGGCAACGGAAGCTGCCCTGTACGTTGCATGCCTTGTCCAGCAATGTGGCGCCGCGATGGCTGCAGACATTGTGGAAGACGGCGATGCTGCTGTCGCGCCGGCGCACCATCAACAGCGGCAGGCCCATCAGATCGAACGGCCTGGCATCGCCGGCCTTGGGGATGTCCTTGCCAAAGCCGATGCAGGTCCAGGTGCGGGCCAGCACCTTGTCACGCTCGAAGCGGGCAAAATCAGCGCTGGCATAGGCTTCATTTGGCAGCCCGGAAGCCCGTTCGATCGGCTGGAGCACGCGCTGCATCGCCAGCGGATCAAAAGGCAGGCGGGCGGTTGTCATCGGCTCAATTCCGGCAGGCATGATCATTACTTTCGGCTCGAAGTGGTCCAGCCAGTCTCAGGCGATTGACGCCGCCTGTGAAGCGTCATTAATTTAATCTATCCATGAGAGATTGTTATGGGGCATAGAGAATAGAGCCTGGCAACAATGATTGCCGGGCTCACGAAATGGGAGAAATTATAAATTATATGAATAGGTTAAGGCGCCTCCTTCCACCTGTCTCCAGCCTTGTCGTATTTGAGGCGGCCGGCCGCTTGAATAACTTCACGGCTGCAGCCCAAGAGCTGAACGTGACCCAGGCGGCGGTCAGCCGGCAGATCCTCGGCCTGGAGGCACATCTCGGCGTCACCCTCTTCCACCGCCAGCATCGGCAGGTGCGGCTGACGGCCGAGGGCATCACCCTGCATCAGGCCGTCAGCCAGGGCCTGCTCGCCATCGTCGACTGCGTCCAGCGCCTGACCGCGACCCAGAACCGGGCTGCGATTTCTATCGGCGCTACATTGGGCTTCGCCACCTTGTGGCTGATGTCGCGGCTCAGCGAATTCAATGCCGAGCATCCGGATATCCAGCTGCGGCTGATCTCGTCGGACACGCTGGGCGAGCTTGGAGACGAACAGCTTGATCTTGCCATCCGCTATGGCACCGGCAATTGGAGCGATGTCAAGGCGACC
>Ga0209148_1000942_pt1 | contig 19142 bp, 18 predicted proteins | sample AraplaCol_mMF_r2_2_FD_184288 | JGI IMG/M metagenome (GOLD analysis project Ga0209148, IMG submission 184288) | Arabidopsis root microbial communities from North Carolina, USA - plate scrape CL_Col_mMF_r2 (SPAdes) (version 2) | ecosystem: Host-associated > Plants > Roots > Endosphere | place... | reverse complement strand
TCGCCGATCGCGGCGGCCAGGTTGCCGATGCCGACCGGCCCGCCGGCGAACTTGAACAGCACCGCCTCGAGCAGCTTCCTGTCCATCACGTCGAACCCGACCGTGTCCACGTCCAGCATGCGCAGCGCGCGGTCGGCCATGTCCTTGGTGATATCGCCGTTGCCCTTCACTTCCGCATAATCGCGCACGCGGCGCAGCAGGCGGTTGGCGATACGCGGGGTGCCCCGCGCGCGCTGGGCCACTTCGCGCGCGCCCTCCTCGTTGATCGGCGCTTCCAGCAGCGCGGCGCTGCGCGTGACGATCTTGGTCAGTTCGTCGACGTTGTAGAACTCCAGCCGGGCGACGATGCCGAAGCGGTCGCGCAGCGGATTCGTCAGCATGCCGGCGCGCGTCGTGGCGCCGACGAGCGTGAACGGTTGCAGGTCGAGCTTCACGGACCGCGCGGCCGGACCTTCGCCGATCATGATGTCGATCTGGTAATCCTCGAGCGCCGGATACAGGATCTCCTCGACCACCGGCGATAAACGGTGGATCTCGTCGATGAACAGGACGTCGTTCGCTTCCAGGTTCGTCAGCAGCGCGGCCAGGTCGCCGGGGCGCTCCAGCACGGGGCCGGAGGTCTGGCGCAGGTTCACGCCCATCTCGCGCGCGATGATGTGGGCGAGCGTCGTCTTGCCGAGGCCCGGCGGACCGAACAGCAGCGTGTGGTCGAGCGCCTCGCGGCGCTTTCTTGCCGCCTGGATGAAGATCTCGAGCTGGTCGCGGATTTTTTCCTGGCCGACGTATTCGTCGAGATGCTTGGGACGCAACGCGCGCTCGATCGCCTCCTCGTTGGGCGAGGCCGGCGCGGCGTCGATGATGCGCTGCTCGGTGAAATTGTCAGTCTGGATGCTCATCACGTTATCTTAAATAGTGCCGGGAATACGTAGGGTGGGCGGCCCCCGCCCACGCGTTACGTTTGCGGACTGCGGATGTCCGCGTGGGCACGACGTGCCCACCCTACAAATTACGCCTTGGACAACGCCTTCAACGCCAGCTTGATGCCGTCGGATACACCGGTCCCGGCCGGCATGTTCTTGATAGCGATCAGGGCTTCCTTGTCAGAATACCCCAAAGCCAGCAGCGCATTGAGCACGTCTGCCTGCGCGTCGTCGTGCGGCGTGCGGGCCGCGACACCGATGTCGGCCCCCAGTTTGCCCTTGAGTTCCAGCAGCAGGCGCTCGGCCGTCTTCTTGCCGATGCCCGGCACCTTGATCAGGCGCCCGGCTTCCTGCAAGGTCACGGCCTGGGCGAGGTCGGCCACCGTCATGCCGGACAGGATGGACAGCGCCGTGCGCGCGCCGACGCCGGTGATCTTGATCAGCTGGCGGAACACGGCGCGCTCGTTCGACGACCCGAAGCCGAACAGCAGGTGCGCATCCTCGCGCACGACGTAGTGCGTGAAGAGCGTCACTTTCTCGCCCGTGTGCGGCAGGTTGTAGAACGTGCTCATCGGCACGTCGACTTCATAGCCGACACCCTGGCAATCGACGAGCACTTGCGGCGGATTCTTTTCCAGCAGCACGCCGGACAGACGACCGATCATGGTGACCTTTCAAAAGTTATACGAGGCGGCCGCGCTTCATGTGCAGCGTCGGCTTTTTCGGATTGGCCGGCGCGAGCGTGCCCATCAGTGCCAGCACATCCTGGCTGTTGGCATGGCAGATGGCAATGCCGAGGGCATCGGCCGCGTCGGTGCCCGGCAGGCCCGGCAGCTTGAGCAGCCGCGCCACCATGTCCTGCACTTGCGCCTTGACGGCCTTGCCCGTGCCGACGACGGCCTGCTTGACCTGCGTGGGCGTGTATTCCGCCACGTCGAGGTCGGCGCCGACGAGGGCCGTGATCGCGGCGCCGCGCGCCTGGCCGAGCAACAAGGTCGACTGCGGATTGACGTTGACGAAGACTTTTTCGATGGCCGCGCAGGCCGGCTGGTAGGTGGCGACGATTTCGCTGACGCCGGTCAGGATGACTTTCAGACGCGGCGGCAACGCGCCTTCGCTGCCGGTCTTGATGGTGCCGGACGCGATGTAGCGCAGCCGGTTGCCTTGCTTTTCAATGACGCCGAACCCTGTCGTGCGCAGGCCGGGGTCGATGCCGAGAATAATCATTATCGAATGTTATACCGGCGCGGGTGTTTCGTGGGAAAAATACTGTGCAAAAACACAGGTCGAGGCAACATTGTGCCTCGACCGTAGGGTGGACAGCTCCGCTGTCCACGCGTTCAGGCGGCACATGCACATCGCACGGCCAGCCGTCGCCGGTGGGACGCGTGGACGGCAAGCCGTCCACCCTACCGTAACACAACCGCCAACAATCAATGGCGGAAGTGACGCGTCCCAGTATAGAGCATCACCACGCCGCGTTCATCCGCCGCGTCGATCACTTCCTGGTCGCGCATCGAACCGCCCGGGTGAATGACGCACGTCGCGCCCGCGTCGACGACGACGTCGAGACCGTCACGGAACGGGAAGAACGCGTCCGACGCCACGGCCGAGCCCACCAGCGACAGGCCGGCGTTCTGCGCCTTGATCGAGGCGATGCGCGCGGAGTCGATGCGGCTCATCTGGCCCGCGCCCACGCCCAGGGTCATGCCGCCGGCGCAGAACACGATCGCGTTCGACTTCACGAATTTGGCGACGCGCCACGCGAACATCAGGTCCTGCAATTGCTGCTGGGTCGGCTGTTTCTTGGTGACGACGCGCAGGTCGCCCAGCACGACGTTCTTCGCGTCCGGCGACTGCACGAGCAGGCCGCCGCCCACGCGCTTGACGTCGTACACGTTCAGGCCGTCACCGAGGGCGATTTCCAGCAGGCGCACGTTCTGCTTCGCGGACATGATCTGCAGGGCTTCGGCCGTGAAGGCCGGGGCGATCAGGACTTCCACGAACAGCTTGGCGATCGCTTCCGCAGCCGGCCCGTCGACCGGGACGTTGAAGGCGATGATGCCGCCGAAGGCCGAGGTCGGGTCAGTCTTGAGGGCGCGCTGGTAGGCGTCCAGGGCATCGGCGCCGATGGCCACGCCGCACGGGTTGGCGTGCTTGATGATCACGCAGCCGGCCGGCAGGTCGAAGCCTTTCATCGACTTGACGCATTCCCAGGCCGCATCCGCGTCGGCGATATTGTTGTACGACAGTTCCTTGCCCTGCAGCTGGCGGTAGTTGGCCAGGCTGCCGGCGGCCGGCACGAGGTCGCGGTAGAACGCGGCCGTCTGGTGCGGGTTTTCGCCGTAGCGCATGTCCTGGACTTTTTCGAAGTGCAGGTTCAGCGTCTGCGGGTAGGCGGCGCGGTTCGTGTGATCCTTGTCCGGGCCGAGGCTGGTCAGGTAGTTCGTGATGGCGGCGTCGTACTGCGCCGTGTGGGCGAAGACTTTCTTGGCCAGGCGGAATTTCGTTTCGTAACCGACGCTGCCGGCCGTCTCACCAGTGCCCTTCATCTCCGCCAGCACGGGGCCGTAGTCGGCCGGGTCGACGATGACGACGACGTCGCGGTGGTTCTTGGCGGCCGAGCGCAGCATGGTCGGGCCGCCGATGTCGATGTTCTCGATCGCGTCTTCCAGCGAGCATTGCTCCTTGGCGACGGTGGCCTGGAACGGATACAGGTTGACCACCACCATGTCGATCTCCGGAATGCCGTGCTCTTCCAGCTTGGCAACGTGTTCCGGGAAGTCACGGCGCGCCAGGATGCCGCCGTGGACCTTCGGATGCAGCGTCTTGACGCGGCCATCGAGCATTTCCGGGAAACCCGTGTAGTCGGCGACTTCGGTCACCGGCACACCATTGTCCTGCAGTAGTTTGGCGGTGCCGCCGGTGGACAGGATGTTCACGCCGAGGGCGGACAGCGCGCGCGCGAAATCGAGGACGCCGGTTTTGTCGGAAACGGAGATGAGTGCTTGTTTGATCATGGGAGTGGCCTGTTGAAAAAAATCTGGACGGGCTCGCGCACGCCGGACGATGGGCCCGACGTACGCCTGCACGCCCCGGCCCCTCCGCCGGCGGCTTACAGCAGCCCGTGCTCCTGCAATTTCTTGCGCAACGTATTGCGATTAATGCCCAGCATCTGGGCAGCATGCGACTGATTGCCTTCCGCCCGCGTCATCACGACTTGCAGGATCGGCTTTTCGACGGTCAGGAGCATCATGTCGTAGATGTTCGACGGTTTTTGCTCGCCCAGGTCGTTGAAATAGTCTTCGAGGCTTTTCTGAACGACTTCCTGGATACTTTCTTTGCTCATGTCTACAACTTCATCCTGTTAGAGGTGGTCCTCATGAACCTACCGCGTGCTCGCTACGGTTCCCGAGGCCACCGTTACGCTGCTTGTGACAGCTTCGTCTCCGAATCCTTGTTGTTTTTCTTGTTTCTACTGCTAATCGGTTATGCCGCGATCGCATTTTCGGCAGGATGCGCGGGCCGGTATTGTAACCGCTCGCCATACCGGTGTTGCGATTTAAAAAATTCATCGACGGCCGCCAGTTGTTCGGCCGTCGATTCCATACGATTCATGCGCTGGCGGAATTCTTCACCGCCGGGCAAGTCTTCGACGTACCAGCCGATGTGCTTGCGCGCCGTGCGCACGCCCAGGTATTCGCCATAGAAGGCGTAATGGGCCGGCAGGTGTTCATTCATCAGTTCGCGCACCTCGTCCACCGGCGGCGGCGGCAGGTAGGCGCCCGTGCGCAGGAAGTAATCGATTTCGCGGCAGATCCAGGGACGTCCCTGGGCGGCGCGGCCGATCATGACGGCGTCGGCGCCCGTATAGTCGAGCACGGACTTCGCCTTGTCCGGCGTCGTGATGTCGCCGTTGGCCACGACGGGAATCCCGACGGCGGCCTTGACGGCGGCGATGGTGTCGTACTCGGCGTCCCCCTTGTAGCCGTCGGCGCGGGTGCGGCCGTGCAGCGTCAGCATGGCGATGCCGGCCTGCTCGGCCATCCGGGCAATGGTCAGCGCGTTCTTGTTGTCGCGGTCCCAGCCGGTGCGGAATTTCAGGGTGACGGGCACGTCGACGGCGTTCACGACGGCGTCCAGGATGCGCTGCACGAGGTCTTCATGCTGCAGCAGCGCCGAGCCGCACCAGTTGTTGCACACCTTTTTGACGGGGCACCCCATATTGATGTCGATGATCTGGGCGCCGCGCTCGACGTTGAACTTCGCGCATTCGGCCAGGTCGTGCGGGTCGGCGCCGGCGATCTGCACGGCTTTCGGCTCCATCTCGCCCGCATGGTCGGTACGGCGCGACGATTTCTCGCTGGCCCACAGGCGCGGATTCGATGCCGCCATCTCGGACACCGCATAGCCCGCCCCCAGTTTCTTGCACAGCTGGCGGAATGGACGGTCGGTCACCCCGGCCATCGGGGCGACGAAGACGTTATTGCGCAGCGTATATGGACCAATTTGCACGGCAGAAAATCACGGGAAGCAACGGGAACTCGCTATTTTACCCGAAGTGCTGCCTAATTTATCAGCACATTTTTTTGCCGAATTGTTGCGCACACACCAGAAAACACTTGCCATTCCCGCCAGCATGCCGTCAAGGCAGTTCATCCAGCACCGCCGGACGCAGGTGATCGACCTCGCCCCAGCTGCGCAGGGCGAGGCCGCCGGCGGCCGGGTCGAAGCGGAAACGGTTGATGCTGGCGTTGTAGACCTTGAAGTCGCGCGGCGTTTCCAGCGGCAGCCCGCGCGCCAGCCTGTAGGCGCATTCCAGCACGCCGCCGTGTGCGACGAGCGCGATGGCCTTGCCCGGATAGCTTGCCGCCAGCGCCAGGATGGCGGCCGTGGCGCGGTCGAAGAAGGCGCGGAAGCTCTCGCCCACGTTGCGGCCCGGCGGCAGTTGCGCATCGACGTCGCGCGCCTGCCAGGCGGCGAATTCGCGCGGGAAACGCTGCTCGATCTCGCTGTACAGCAAGCCTTCGAAGCCGCCGTAGCCGCGTTCGCGCAGCGCCGGGTCGATCGCCAGCGCCAGGCCGCGCTGGTCGGCCACGGCCTGGGCCGTCTGGCGCGCCCGCCGCAGATCGCTCGCGACGACGACGTCGATGGATTCCGCCGCGAGCGCGCCCGCCAGCAGCGCGGCCTGGCGCTCGCCCTCCTCGTTGAGCGGAATGTCGAGGTGGCCCTGCAGGCGGCGTTCGGCGTTCCAGGCCGTTTCACCGTGGCGGATCAGGAGGATGTCGGTGGGTGCTGCGTTCGTTGTCGTCATGCGGATGCGCCGCCCCGCGCCGCGGGGCGATCGTAGGTGGAGTAAAAACCGGTCAGGAAGGCTGGCCGATCAGATTGCCCGCGACGTCGGGATTGAGCGAGTACACGCCGAAGATCTTCGCCTCGTCCAGGATGTGCCCCATGATCGCCAGGCGCGCTTCCTTGCCGGTGAAGATGCCCTCCAGCGGCAGGCGCGGAATGTCGAGGGCGTACAGCGTGAACACATAGGTGTGGATGCGCTCGTCGTTCCACGGCGGACACGGGCCATCGTAGCCATAGTACTCGCCGGCCATGTCGGGATCGTTCGCGAACCAGCCCGTGTAGTCGTTGATGCCGTGGCGCAACTGATGCTCGGTGCCGTTCTTGATCGTGAACGGCACGAGGGGCCCGCTCTTGCCGCCCGGGGTGACCATGTCCGAGAACATGCCCTCGGCGAACGATTTCAGGCAAATGGGAATGTCGACGAGCGACCAGTGATAGAAATCCGTCCGCGGCAGCGCATCGGGGACGGTGCGACCCGCCTGGTTCACGTCGCTGCCGTCCGTCGGCACGTCGAGGTCGTGCACGAGCAGCGCCAGCGACTGCGTGCCGGCCGGCACGTCGTCCCAGGCGATGTGCGGGTTGCGGTTGCTCGACAGCTTGATGTGGGTGCCGGGATCCATCTCGGCGAACGCACATCTGGGCGGAATCATGTCGCCCTCGGTAAAGGAATCGCTCCAGATTTTCATGATTAATCTCCCTGCCATCCGCTCACCGTAAGACCACCGCCCCGGCGCGCGGTTTCCCCTTTCAGTTCGCGACCCGGGGTGGATCAATACGGAGCCAGAACGTCACCGGTCCGTCATTGATCAGCGCCACTTTCATGTCGGCGCCGAAACGCCCCGTTTCGACGATACCGTGACGCGTGCGCGCCTGGCGCACGACATGGTCGAACAGCCGCCGCCCGTCCTCGGGCGCGGCGGCCGGGGAAAACGACGGCCGGGTGCCGGAACGGGTGTCGGCCGCCAGCGTGAATTGCGGCACGAGCAGCAGGCCGCCCGCCACGTCCGTCACGCTGCGGTTCATCTTGCCGGCGTCGTCCGGGAACACGCGGTAGCCCAGCAGCTTCGCCAGCAGCGCGTCGGCTTCGCGTTCCGTGTCGCCCTTTTCAGCGCACACGAGCACCATCAGCCCGCGCCCGATGGCGCCGGTAATTTCGCCGTCGACGGTGACGCTGGCCTCGCCGACCCGTTGCAGCAGGCCGATCATGCCGCCAGCGTGACCCGCGCGAACTTGCGCTTGCCCACCTGCAGCACGAACGTGCCGGCCTGGACTTGCAACGCCTTGTCGGCCACGACCGTGCCGTCGATGCGCACGCCGCCCTGGTCGATCATGCGCATGGCTTCCGAACTGGAGGCGCACAGGCCCGCCTGGCGCAGCAGTTGGGGCAGGCCCAGCGGGGCGCCGCCAATCGCGACTTCCGGCACGTCGTCCGGGATGCCGCCCTTGGAGCGGTTGACGAAGTCGGCCAGCGCATCCTCGGCCGCCTGCTGGGAGTGGAAGCGGGCGACGATTTCCTGGGCCAGCGCGACCTTCGCATCGCGCGGGTTGCGGCCGCCTTCGACTTCTGCCCGCAACGCGGACAGATCCTGGATCGAGCGGAACGACAGCAGCTCGTAGTACTTCCACATCATGACGTCCGAGATGCTCATCAGCTTGCCGAACATCGTGTTGGCCGGTTCCGTGATGCCGATGTAGTTGTTCTTGGACTTCGACATCTTTTCCACGCCGTCCAGGCCTTCCAACAAGGGCATGGTCAAGATGCACTGCGGCTCCTGGCCGTAGTCTTTTTGTAGCTCGCGGCCCACAAGCAGATTAAATTTCTGGTCCGTTCCACCCAGCTCAAGGTCTGCTTGCAAAGCGACGGAATCGTAGCCCTGCATCAACGGATAGAGGAACTCATGCACCGAGATCGGGGTCCCACTCTTGTAGCGCTTGGTAAAGTCGTCGCGCTCCATCATGCGGGCCACGGTGTAGCGCGAGGCCAGCTGGATCATGCCGCGCGCGCCCAGCGCATCGCACCACTCGGAGTTGTAGCGGATTTCCGTGCGCGCCGGATCGAGCACGAGCGAAGCCTGCTTGAAGTAAGTGGCGGCGTTGGCTTCGATCTGTTCGCGGGTCAGCGGCGGACGGGTGGCGTTGCGGCCCGACGGGTCGCCGATCATCGACGTGAAATCGCCGATCAGGAAGATCACCTGGTGGCCCAGGTCCTGCAGCTGGCGCAGTTTGTTCAGCACGACGGTGTGGCCGAGGTGCAGGTCGGGCGCCGTCGGATCCAGGCCCAGCTTGATGCGCAGCGGTTTGCCGCTCTGTTCCGAACGGGCCAGTTTCTGGGCAAATTCGCTCTCGATCAGCAGCTCGTCCACGCCGCGCTTGGTGATGGCGAGTGCTTCCTGGACGGCATCGCTCAAGGGCAGGAGCGCCGGGCCGGCCGCTGGCGTTGCAATTTTTGCATTACCAGAAATTTCTGGAGAAGTCATAAAAATCTTGTAGGAGGAGGACTAAAACGGTTGTAAGTCCCGGTAGTTTGATATAATTCGCGATCCCATCAATCTTGCCGCATGAAAAGTTTCAGCCACAACAAGAAATAAAACGACAATAAAATCACGTGGTCTTGGACGTTCAAGCGGTAAATTTTAACTGATTGCATGAACCCAATACAGAAAATCACCGGCAAGCGCTGGTTTGGCCTGGCTGAAACGAGCCGCAAAACCCGCATCGTCGCCGGGGGTGCTGCAGCCCTGGCACTGTGCGCCTTTGGCGCCACCGCCGTCGCCCCGATCGCACCGGACGCGTCCGACCTGCCGGTCAAGTCGGTCGCACAAGACCTGCAACTGCCGAACCTGGCAGACCAGATCTCGGCCCTCCAGCAAGACCAGCAGCAATTCATCCACGAAGAACGCATCCGTCCCGGCGACTCGCTCGGCGCCGTGTTCAACCGCCTCGGCATCGAAGACCAGCAAGCCCAGGCCTTCGTCCGCGCCGACAAGGTCGCCCGCTCCATCCTCTCGCTCAAGACCGGCAAGCGCATCCAGGCCGAGACGGACGAGAACGGTCTGCTGCTGACCCTGCACGCGACGATCGCCGACAAAGATCAGTTCAAGACCGTCACCGTGACGCGCAAGGGCGACAAATTCGTCGCCAACGCCGCTCCGGCCCAGCTCGAGCGCCGTGTCGAGATGCATTCGCGCAACATCAGCAGCTCGCTGTACGCCGCCACCGACGACGCCAGCGACGGCAGCCAGATTCCGGATTCCGTCGTCAACCAGATCATCGAGATGTTCTCGACGAGCATCGACTTCCGCTCCGACCTGAAGCGCGGCGACCGGTTCAACGTCGTCTACGAAACCTACTGGCTGGACGGCGAGATGGTGCGCACGGGCCGCATCCTGGCCGGCGAATTCGTCAACCGCGGCGTCGCCTACCAGTCGGTCTGGTACGAAGATCCCATCAGCCACCAGGGCGGCTACTACAGCCTGGACGGCAAGTCGCTGAAGAAAGCGTTCCTGAAATCGCCGGTGGCGTTCAACCGCATCTCGTCGGGCTTCTCGATGCGCATGCACCCGGTGCTCGGCGTCTGGAAGAAACACGAAGGCGTCGACTTCGCGGCGCCGATGGGCACCCCGATCAAGGCGTCGGGCGACGGCGTGGTCGACTTCGTCGGCACCCAGAACGGCTACGGCAACATCGTCGTGCTCAAGCACTGGTCCAACTACAGCACGGCCTACGGCCACATGAGCCGCTTCGCCGGCGGCCTGCACCGCGGCCAGAAAGTGGCGCAGGGCGACGTGATCGGCTACGTCGGCGCGACCGGCTGGGCAACCGGCCCGCACCTGCACTACGAATTCCGCATCGGCGGCCACGCCACCGACCCGATGGCGCTGAAGAACCTGCAGCAGCAGCCGCTGACGCCGGGCGAAATGAACCGCTTCAGGATGGCCGCCGCCGAGATGTCGCACCGCTTCTCGCTGCTCGCGCCGGCCGGCAACGCAATGGCCGCACGCTGATCCTTCGGCTTCGTGTGTGAACGCCTTGCACGGCATGGATGACATGCAGTGCAAGGCGTTTTGCTTTTAGAAACAGGAATCGACGATGGCATCCACTCTTTACATCGGCCTGATGTCCGGCACGAGCCTGGACGGCGTCGACGGCGTGCTGGCCGACTTTTCCGGGCGCGGCATCCGCACGCTGGACGCCGCCTTCACGCCGTTTCCGGCGGAACTGCGCGCCGAACTGATGGCCTTGCAGGCCGCCAGCGCCAACGAACTGGAACGTGAAGCGCTGGCCGCCAATGCGCTGGCGCGCTGCTATGCCGAGTGCGTGAAAACGCTGGCCGCGGCCGCGCCGGGTCCGGTGCGGGCCGTCGCCGCGCATGGCCAGACCATCCGCCACCGCCCGGAACTGGGTTTTACGCGCCAGACGAACAACCCCGCCCTGCTGGCCGAACTGTGCGGCATCGACGTCATCGCCGACTTCCGCAGCCGCGACGTCGCCGCCGGCGGCCAGGGCGCGCCGCTCGTGCCCGCCTTCCACGAGGCACGGTTCGGCAAGCGCGGGCAGGTGCGCGTCCTCGTCAACATCGGCGGCATCGGCAACATCAGCGTGCTGCACGGCGACGGCCGCGTGAACGGCTACGACACCGGCCCCGGCAATGTGCTGATGGATTTGTGGATCGCACGCCACCAGGGGCACGCCTACGACCAGGACGGCGCCTGGGCCGCCACCGGCACCGTCGACGCGCCCCTGCTCGACCTCCTGCTGGACGAACCCTATTTCCGCCACCCGCCGCCCAAGAGCACCGGCCGCGACCTGTTCCACGCGCACTGGCTCGATGCGAAGCTGGCCCAGCGGCCCGGCCTCGATCCGGCCGACGTGCAGGCGACCCTGACGCGGCTGACGGCCGTCTCGATCGCGCGCGCCATCGAAGCCGAAACCCGGGACCGCCCGGCGCAAGCCGTCTACGTCTGCGGTGGCGGCGCGTACAACGGCGTGCTGCTGCGCGACATCGCCGGCGCGCTCGGCGGTCATATTCCGGTCGCATCGACGGAGACGCTGGGCCTGGCCCCGAACCGCGTGGAGGCCCTCGCCTTCGCGTGGCTGGGCTACCGCTTCCTGCGCCGCCAGCCGGGCAACCTGCCGGCCGTGACGGGCGCGGCGGGACCGCGCATCCTCGGCGCCCTCTATCCGGCTTGACGCCCTGTTTGCGACAAAACCACGGCCGCCTTTTCACCGCAACGCGGCACTTGTACCATAGCAGTTACCCAATACGCCTAAGAAAGACCCTCATGACCTTCACCACCCTCACCCGCGCGCTGGCGCTGGCCGCTGCCGCCATGTCCATGCCCGCCCACGCCGACAGCGTCGCCTCGTCCGCCTCCAGCGCGGGCTCGGCCTCGTCGGGCAGCATTTCCGATTCCATCGGCGGCTCCAGCAACAGTTCGAACGGCGACCGCAAGCGCGTGGCGACCGGTCCGTACCGCGTGATCGACGTCGCCCAGGCGCCGGCGAAAGCAGGCACGACGCGCGTCACCCTGCGCGCCGCCGCGGGCGATGCCGCGACCGAGTTCTGGGTCGACGTGCCCGACCGCGCGCTGGCCGACCGCCGCGTCGACAAGGGCCAGATCGTGCAGGTAAACGAGCGCGTGTACGGCTACGAATTCGCCTACGGCGACACGCAAAAAGCCTTCTTCCTCGCGCTGCAGGACGACTGGTATCGCGAGCTCGCCTCGCGCAAAGTGACGATCTGATGCTGCGGCGGCTGCTCGCGGCCGCGCTCCTGTCCTTCCTGAGCGCGGGCGCATGGGCCGGCATACCGGCGTTCTGCGACCGCGCCGACAAGGTCGCGGCCGCCGACCAGGACCGCGTGCTGCGCTTCGCCGCCGCCGTCAAGGATGAACTGGCGCGCTCGGGCAGCAGCGTTGCCCTCGTGGCGCGCGCGGGCCTCGACCTGAGCCGCTTCGGGCTGCTGTATTCGCACGCGGGCATCGCCCTGAAGGACAATCCCGGCGGCCCATGGGCCGTGCGCCAGCTGTACTACGCCTGCGACGAATCGCGCCCGCGCCTGTTCGACCAGGGCATGTCCGGCTTCGTGCTCGGCGCCGACACCCCGGCGCACGGCCACGTCGCCCTGCTGTTCCCGCCCGAACAGGACAGCGCGCTGCTCGAACGGGCCGCGCTCGACAAGCCGCTGGCCCTCGCGCTGCTGGGCGACCAGTACAGCGCGAACGCGTATGCCTTCGCCACGCGCTACCAGAACTGCAACCAGTGGGTGGCGGAGCTGATCGCGTTCGCTTGGGGGCACCTCGCCGAGACAAGCGCCCCGCGCGCACGCGCGCAAGCGTGGCTGCGCGCGCAAGGCTACGCGGTCACGCCCGTCAGGATTCCCTCGCACTGGACGATGTTCGCCGGCCAGTTCGTGCCCCTCGTGCACGTGGGCGACCACCCGCTCGACGACATCCACGCGCTCGCGCTGCACATCAGCGTGCCGGCGACGATCGAGGCGTTCGTGCACCGCGAGGCGCCGCGCACGCGCCGCGTGGAGCTGTGCCACGACGAGCGCCACATCGTCGTGCACCGCGGCTGGGAGCCGCTCGGCGCGGGCTGCGCCCCGCTGCCGGGCGACGACGTGATCGCCCTCGCGCCCTGACGGCAACAGGCCGTGTAAGATGACGCCTCGTCAACTTACATCGACCGCCATGCCTGCACAGTTACGTCATGTTGTCCTGTTCGCGTTCAAGGACGACGCCTCCTATGACGACGTCGACGCCATCGTGGCCGGCTTCGCCGCCCTCCCTGCCGCCATCCCCGGCATCGCTGCCTACGAATGGGGCACGAACGTGAGCCTGGAAGGCCTGAACGACGGCTTCACACACTGCTTCACGCTGACGTTCGCCTCGGCCGAGGACCGCGACGCCTACCTCGTTCATCCCGCGCACCGGCACTTCGTCGCGATGCTCAAGCCCAGTCTCGACAAATCGCTGGTCCTAGACTACTGGGCCAGATGATGCCCGTAGGGTGGGCGGCCCCCGCCCACCGAATGTACGCGTTGCAGTCGCCCCACCCTACTTGGCGTGCACGGCGCTCCAGACCATGTCGGGCAGCGTCACGTCCACCGACACCGGCAGGTCGTCCGCCGCCTGCCCGAACAGCACGCGATACGTCCCCGCGCGGATGCGCCAGCTGTTGTCCGCGACCTCATACGTGGCCAGCAGGCGCGGATCGACGGCCTGCGTGAACGTATTCGCGGCGCCCGCCCGCAGGTCGAGCTTCTGGAACGCGACGAGGCGTTTCGGCGCTTCCCAGCCCGACGCCTTCACGTCCGCTGGCGCGACGTACACCTGCACGACGCCCTTGCCGGCCAGTCCACCCGTGTTGCGCAGCGCGGCGCCGACCGTCAACGCGCCGTTCGCGACGACGGCCGTCGGCGCCGCGACGGCGAAGCGCGTGTAGCTCAAGCCATGGCCAAACGAGAATAACGGTTTATACCCTTTCGCGTCGTACCACTTGTAGCCGATCGCGGCGCCTTCGTCGTAGGTGATGTGGACGGGAACGCCGTCCTTGTGGCCGAAGCCCGGAATCTCCGCGTGCGCCAGCTGTGCGTTCGATGCGGGGAAGCTGATCGGCAGGTGGCCGGACGGATTCACCTTGCCCGTCAGGATGCGCGCGATGGCTTGCGCCCCGCGGATGCCGGGATAGAACGCTTCCAGCACGGCCGGCACCTGGGAGAGCCACGGCATCAGGATCGCGCCGCCCGATTCCACGACGACGACGGTCCGCGGGTTCGCGCGCGCGACGGCGGCGACCAGCGCATCCTGGTTGCCGTCCAGTTCCAGCTTGCCGTCGAAGCCCTCGCCCATCCACTGCGTCACGAACACGACGGCGACGTCGGATTGTTTCGCGAGCGCGACGGCGGCCTCGATGTCGGTGCCGCTCGCGTAGCCGATCTTCGACGCCGGCAGCTCGGCCTTCAGCGCCGCGAGCGGCGCCGACGGCATGTAGATGACGGGCCCCGGCCACGTCTTGGGCGCCAGATCCGGCACGGCATTGCCGCCGACCGGCGTCACGCCGGACGAGCCGCCGCCGGCCAGCACGCCCTTGTCCGCGTGGCCGCCGATGACGGCCACCGACTGCACGTGCGCGAGCGGCAGCAGGTTCTTCTCGTTCTTCAGCAGCACGAGCGATTCCTCGGCGGCGCGCTGCGACACGGCGGCGTGCGCGACGAAATCGATGTTGCCGACCTTGGGCGGATCGTCGAACGTGCCCGTCTGGAACAGCGGCCACAGGATGCGCTCGGCCATGTCGTCCAGGCGCCGCATCGAGACTTCACTATTCTTCATCGCCTGCTTGAAGTTCTTGGCCGAATAGAACGGGCCGTGGTGGTTACAGCACGGATAGCCGGTGAACTGGTCGAGCCCATAGTTCGCCGCGTCCGCCGTCGAGTGCACGGCGCCCCAGTCGGCCATCACATAGCCCTTGAATTTCCAGTCCTGCTTCAGCGTCTTGTTCAGCAGGTATTCGTTCTCGCACGCCCAGCGGCCGTTCACGAGGTTGTACGAGCACATGACGGAGCCCGGTTGCGCCAGGTCGTTGAGGATCTCGAACGCGAGCAGGTCCGACTGGCGCATGGCCTCCGGCGCGATCGTGACGTCGACCGTCGTGCGCTGGCTTTCCTGGTCGTTGACGGCGAAGTGCTTCATCGTCGACACCATGTGGCGCGACTGGATGCCGTTCACGAGCCCCGCGGCCATGCGTCCGGCCAGCAGCGGATCTTCGCCCACGTATTCGAAGTTGCGGCCGTTGCGCGGCTCGCGCGCCAGGTTGGCGCCGCCGGCCAGGAAGGTGTTGAAGCCGGACGCGCGCGCCTCGTCGGCGATCATGCGTCCGCCCGCTTCGGAGACGGCCGGATCGAAGCTGGCCGCCGTCGCCAGCGACGACGGCAGCGCCGTGCGTTCCATGCCGCTCACGCGCACGCCGATCGACGCGTCGGTCTGCCATTGCGGCGGGATACCGAGGCGCGCGACGCCGGGCACGTAGCCGGCCGAGCCCCGGATCTCGTGCGCCGCGACGTCGGCTTTCACGCTCGGCGGCACGATGTCGTCCGGCTGCCTGGCCAGGTCTTCCTTGCCCGTGTAGCTGACGATGAGCAGCAGCTTTTCGTCGAGCGTCATGGCCGCGACGGCCGCGCGGGCGCGCTCGTCGGCGGATCTGGATTTGTCGAGCCAGGGGCGGTCCTGCGCCTGGGCGCCCATTGCCGCGCAGGCCAGCAGGACGGCGGCCGTCGTTTGTTTCATCATGCTTGTCTCCTTGTCGTACGTGTTATTCATGGGCGGCGTCGATCACGCGGAATTCGCCGGCCAGGTGCATCATGCTCATCAAATACAGCATGCCGTCGAAGTAGCGCTGCTCGCCGCTGGGCACCGGCGTGTCCCACAGGGCGCGCAGGAAGGCGTCGGACACCTGCCCCGGCGTGGCCGCCAGGCTGCCGACGGCGGCCGCCGCCAGCATCCCCGTCGAGTGGCGGTCCGACAGCGGCCTGCCGTCCAGGGTGTAGCGGTCGGCGAAGCGGTCGACGCCCTGGGCCGACAGGAAGCCCTGCACGCGGTCGGACAGCGCCTGCTGGCGCGGGTCCTTGTTCCACCAGCTGCGGTCGACGGACCAGTTGCTGATCGTGCGCCAGCTGTCGTAGCCGAACGCGCCGGGGCTGCCGTCCCAGCTCTTCAACGGCGTGCCGTCGAAGTCGGCGCGGTCGGGACCGAGGCCCGTCGCGAGGTCGGCGGTCTTGACGAAGAAGTCGCGGCTGGCCGCCGCCGCGCGGGCCCAGAACGCGCGGTCCTCGCGCGGACCCCAGCGCGCCCACAGCTCGTAGAACGCGGGCAGGTGGTAGGACGGGTCGGTGCCGGGGATGAAGGTTTCGGGCACGAAGCGGACCATCGCGCGCGCGTCGTCGACCATCGGCCCGACCGTCACCGCACGCGGTGCGCGCTGCGGACGGTGGGGCGGCCACGGCGTGCCGGCCTGCTGCGCCGCCGCCTGTTCACGGCGGCTGTTCGGGCTCGGCCAGGGCGTGTCCGGCTCGACGAACGGCGCATCGCCCGGGTGGATGCGGAACGGCGGCGTGCCCGTCGCGACGGGGTGGTGGCGCATGCCGCGCAGGATGGCGTCGGCTTCGCGCTGGTAGTCGTAGATGCCCTTCCCATTGCCCCAGCGCCGCGCGGCGAAGTACAAGGCCATCGCATAATATTCCTCGCCGTCCGGCGCGGCCCCGGTGGCGCGCGGCGTACCGTCCGTGTTCATCGACCACGCGAAATAGCCGCGCGACGGGTTGGCCGGATCGGTCGTCAGCATATGGGTCTTCGACCAGTTCCACAGTGCGTCGAATTCGCGCTTCTTGCCCAGCTGGACGGCAATCATCATGCCGTAGCTCATGCCCTCCGTACGGACGTCGTTGTTGGCCCAATCCGTGACGTAGGCGAGCGTGCCGTTCGCGTTCGCACCCGTCTCGAAATAGACGCGCTGCTCCTGGCCGTCGCCGTGGAACAGTTGCTCGAACGTGCTGGCAATCCTGGCGTGCGTTTCTTGCGGACTGCGGCCCAGGCGTTCGGCGAACAGGTTGCGGTAGCGTTGCGTGCGGTAGGCGCCGGTGCCGTCGTCGACGCCTTGTGCCGCGCCGGCGGCTGAAACGGCGGTTGCCGGTTGTGCCGCGACTGCACCGGCCCAGGTGAAAATGATAGCGGTAACACCGCCAAGTAATAGGGGGGCCCTCGACATTGTTTTTCTTTCGTTTTATAGGGTTGTGTGTCTCCTTGCCGCCACGTCCGCGCGCAGCGGCCGCCCATCGGCGCAATCAGTGTACTACGGCCAGTTGCCGATCAGCCATCAATTAGATTGTCATTACGGCAGCATCCAACACTCTGCCGGGACGAAAAAAAACCGCCCCGGCATGGCCGGAGCGGTTTTTCGTGTCGGTGCGCGCGTGGCTTACGCGGAGAACGACGAGCCGCAGCCGCAGGTCGACGTGGCGTTCGGGTTCTTGATGACGAACTGGGCGCCTTCGAGGTCGTCCTTGTAGTCGATCTCGGCGCCGACCAGGTACTGGTAGCTCATCGAGTCGATCAGCAGCATGACGCCGTTCTTTTCCATCGTCGTGTCGTCTTCGTTCACGATCTCGTCGAACGTGAAGCCGTACTGGAAACCCGAGCAACCGCCGCCCTGCACGAAGACGCGCAGTTTCAGGTCGGGATTGCCTTCTTCCTCGATCAGTTGAGCAACTTTCTGGGCAGCGCTGTCGGTGAAGTTGATGGGCGAGGGGATCGTGTCTTGTGCGTTTTGCACTTCGGCGACTGCATTCATGGATAAACTCCTGATTGGATTCGGATTTCGTCCATTATAGACCGTTGGCGCCAGTCATGCTGAAGCCCCTTCGGCCGCCACGCCGAGGTGGAAAACGGGCTCGGGGGCCGGCGCCAGGTCGGTCTGGTGCGTCAACTTGCCGGTGACGAGGGCGCCGCCATGCATTTCGAGCAGACGGTAATGGACATCCCCATGTATGCGGCCTTTCGGCTGCAATTCAAGGAGTTCGGACGAATGGACCGTCCCCGCGATGTAGCCGTTGACGACGAGGTTGGCGCAACGGACCTCGCCCTCGATGCGCGCGTGTTCGGAAACGATCAGCACGCTCTCGTTGCCGTCCGCGGCCACCACGTTGCCGTGCACCTCGCCGTCGATGCGCAGGCCGCCGGTGAATACCAGATCCCCTTCGATGCGTGCGGAAATGCCGATCAGGCTATCGATTTCGCTTTTTGCGTTACGACCGAACATGATTGTTCCCCTGTGCGTTGCGTGACCAAACGTCACCCTGTCCAAAGGTCAATGTACCGTCGCTAACAGTTGCCACCTTGATCTGTGTCTTGTGACCAAGTCTTGCCAGGAGCGCGGCCCCGCAACGGGGCCGCGCGACGCGCTTACGGCAGCAGCGCGATCTGCTTCAGGCCCATGCTTTCCGGCAAGCCGAACATCAGGTTCATACACTGCACGGCCTGGCCGGCCGCGCCTTTGACCAGGTTGTCCTGCACGACGAGGATGACGACCGTGTTGCCGTTGTCCGGACGGTGCAGCGCGATGCGCAGCATGTTCGAGCCGCGCGTCGAGCGGGTTTCCGGATGCGAGCCGAACGGCATCACGTCGACGAATTCCGCGTCCTTGTACTGCGCTTCGAACAGCGCCTGCAGGGCGTCGTTCGTGATGTCCTGCGTGAGGCGCGCGTACAGGGTCGAATGCATGCCGCGGATCATCGGCACCAGGTGCGGCGTGAAGATCAGGCCGACTTTCTGGTCCGTGTAGCGCTGCAGCTGGGCCGATGTCTCCGGCGTGTGGCGGTGGCCGTGCACGCCGTAGGCCTTGAAATTGTCGCTCGCTTCCGAGAACAGCGTGCCGATCTCGGCCTTGCGACCGGCGCCGGACACGCCCGACTTGCTGTCGGCGATCAGGTTGCCGGCATCGACGATGCCCGCTTTCAGCAGCGGATAAAAGCCCAGCTGCATCGTGGTCGGGTAGCAGCCCGGGTTGGCGATCAGGCGCGCCTGCCTGATGTCGTCGCGGTTCAGCTCGGGCAGGCCGTAGACGGCTTCTTCCAGCAGGTCGGGCGCGCTGTGCGGGATCTTGTACCACTTCTCGAACGTGGCCTGGTCCTTCAGGCGGAAATCGGCGGCCAGGTCGATCACTTTCACACCCGCGGCGATCAGCTCGGGCGCCTGGGCCATGGCGACGCCGTGCGGGGTCGCGAAGAACACGACGTCGCACTGCTTCAGGTCGGCCTTGTCCGGGCTCGAGAACGCGAGGTCGACGTGGCCGCGCAGCGAGGGAAACATGTCG
>Ga0209148_1000940_pt1 | contig 19183 bp, 19 predicted proteins | sample AraplaCol_mMF_r2_2_FD_184288 | JGI IMG/M metagenome (GOLD analysis project Ga0209148, IMG submission 184288) | Arabidopsis root microbial communities from North Carolina, USA - plate scrape CL_Col_mMF_r2 (SPAdes) (version 2) | ecosystem: Host-associated > Plants > Roots > Endosphere | place... | reverse complement strand
AGACGCCGGTCACGGAATTCTTGCGTGGCCGCGCCGTGACCGCCTTCGGCCTCGTCGAAAGCCATCTCACCGATCGCCCGTTCATGCTGGGCGACCGCTTGACCATCGCCGATCTCTCCCTGGCCGGCTACATCTTCTACGACGAGCCGACGGGGATCGACCGCGGCCAGTTCCCGCGCATCAATGCCTGGGCGGATCGTATCGCCGCCCAGCCAGGCTGGAAGCATCCTTACGCCCTGATGCCCGGCGCGCCCGCCTGAGGCTGCGGATCGGGAGCGCCTAGTGTACAGGCGACCCGCGAGCGGTCCAGGCCATTTGCGCTAAAACCGACCTTTCTTCCCCTCGGCAAGGCGGACAAAACCAGGCAGGATGCACCGCCCGGCAATGGCGCGCGGCTCGTATCAACCCAGCATGCGCAGCATAGGGGCAGATATCACCTGGAAGAGATGCCCTACTTGGGGACACGCCCCACTTGGAGAGATGCAGGGGCGCGACTTCTGTTATAATCGGTTGGGGCTAACGGGACGCGTTTGGGGAAGGAACTTCCGGCATGAGTAAGCCGCGCGGCGTGCGGGTGACGCCATTGCTTCTGGCGGTACTGGTTGCCGGTATCATCATCGGGCTTGTCGGCGGTGTCGCCGCCGTGCGTCTGACCCTGCAGCCGAATTGGTATGGGGTCGCCAGCGATTTCCAGATCCTGATTGCCGCCATCATCCTGTTCCTCGGCCTCAGCCTGCATGCTTCCCTGCGCCTGCAGCGGATGCGCGAAGGTGCCAACCGGGCGGATCAACGCCAGGCCGACCAACGCCAGCAGCGCGAGCGCCAGGAAATCGCCCGCGCCGCGGCCATGCTGGCGCGCCTGACCCTGATCGCCGGCGACCTGGTGATTCCGGTGCGGCTGGTGCTGAAGACGGATGCCAATGGCGGTGCCCTGCTCTACCAATGGCGCCATGGCCTGGGGCGGCGCTGCGCCAACGCCTTGCGCCGGGCCGAACAGGCGCTCCCCGAATTGTGGACGGAAATATCCTTGAGCCCGCTGATCGAGATCGAGCAGATCGCACTCAAGCTCAATCAGCTGGAGCGCATGGTGATCGAGGCCCAGGACATGCAAGAGCTGATGACCCAGGCCGATCCGGATTATTTCCGCACCAATGATCTCTACACGCTGGATTCGATCTGCCTGCGCATCCTGCAGATGAACCAGCGCATCGATGGCGTGGCGCTCAGCGACGATATCCCGGTCGCTCGCCCGCGCAACCTGGAACGCTTCCAGGACGGGCTGCGGTGAGCGGACAACCAGAGCCAGCAAAGCCTAGGTTGTTATGACACTCGCAGAAATCGATCTGTGGGACCTTCTCAATCGCCAGGAAGCGGAATTGACGCCCTCTCTGTCGCGACTGTGGGAGGTCATTCGCATCCTGCCAGAGAGATGGAAATTGCATCCTTGGGGCGACCCGACGGGTGGCTTTTGGGTTGTGGGCCTCATTGGACGACGTGTGATCTGGTACAATGAGATCGAAGATGGCTTTGAGCATTCCCGCTTTCACACCTATGGCGAGATCGATGTCTATCAGTGCAGCCAATTTTCCCTGTCGAATAGTCTGCAGCGCCTGCAAGACATCTTGAGCAGCGGGTCTGATCCCGGACCGTGGACAAGCGGTCCATATGCCGGCGACTACGTCAGCCGAAAGCCCTAGCACCACCTGCAGCGATATATTTCAGAAGCGATGTACCCAGTCCCGCTGCTCAGCGGTGTCGGGCACTGCAATGCCGCGCGCATCGGCGATCAGCGCGAAAGCCGATTCGACTTCCAAACCAAAGCGCTTCAGGATACTGGCCGCGATCAAGCCGGAACGGCCAATGCCGGCGCGACAATGAATCGCCACGGCCTTGCCCGACGCGATCAGGTCATGAAGCGCCTCGACCAGGATGCGTGTCTCGCTGGTCGATGACGGGGTCTGCCGGTCGGGAATGGGAAAAGTCGTGAAGGTCATATGCCTGCTGCGACAGAGATTGGCCTCTTCCGTCAGCCCCAGTTCGCGGACTTCGACGGGTTCCAGCAAGCTGACGACACAATCGACGCCGGCCTTGTGCCAGTTGTCGACTTCATCTTCCAGCCAATCGCCGGCCCGTGGACGCGCCATGATGGCGAGCCGGCCGGCGAGGCCGGCATCGATCCAGTAAATATCAGATAACATCGCCGCTCCCCCATCAGCAGCGGGTGACGCTCGAATCCATGGCCTTGGCGGTCAGTCGGTGCTGCGGCCACCATGGCGGTGATCGAGCGTGACGCCGTCGATCGTGTAGATGACGCCATTGCTGGGCGAGGTATCGACGCTGAGGATCTCTGTGCCCTCGGCAGTGAGGCGGCCCTCGGTGCCGTCGATGACCACGCCATGACCGCCGACCGAGGTCAGCAGCATGCGATTATGCGCGATATCCTGCGGCGTCACCTTCTGGGCGACGACCAGGCTTTCCACTGCCCGGCGGGCAGCGGCACTGTCGCTGGAGAGCAGGCTCGCGCGACGTTCCGGCGACAATTCCTCGAAGGCGGCATTGGTCGGTGCGAAAACGGTGTAGACACCGTTGCCTTTGAGATCGGCATCGAGGCCGGTTTTCTGCAGCAGGCTGGCAAAGACCGAATAAGACGGATCGTGGTTGATAACATCCAACACGCCGTCGGCACGGGCGGCCGATGACATCAGGCCAAGGCCGAACAATGCCACGGCGGCGGCAGCCAAAGTAGTCCGGGTAAAATGGAAGCTTTGCGAACGCAGATGATCGGCGGGCTTGCTGTCCATGATGTTAGGTTCCTCGCAAAAACCGACATCATCATCCAGTGGTCATCAGGGAGTCGCTGCAAGAGCCCGGCAGCCTGAAAGGCCCCGGAACGGGATCGGCGGCACCGCGGCGCACCGCGTCAAAGGCGCAGGGCGTCGGTGAACTGAATGTCAATGACGGGAGCCGTCGACGGGATGCCGGCGGCCAGGCGCTCCGCCTCGGGGGCGGCCGCGACCTTATATGACGATTTTATGATTTAGGCGAGTGGAGAACGAATTGAAGTGGTTGAATGAAAATATCAGCGGCAGTGATATGCCGATCACAGTCGCGGCTACAATTGTAGCGGAAACCGGCGAATAAACGTCGATATCATTGCAAAAGAATGACGAAAGCCCCCGTCTCACCGGGGGCTTTCGCTGTTTCATCGGCCTGTATTCAGCCTGTCACGCAGATTGACCGCGCCTGATTAACCCTGACTCAGGGACGGCGTTGCGTCATGCGGGACGGGAGGTTGCGCCACCGGCGGCCGCCGCCTTTCCACCAGCTTGCGGATAGTGAGATAGAAGAGCGGCGTCAGCAGCAGGCCGAAGAAGGTAACCCCGAGCATGCCGGAGAACACCGACTCCCATGGCATGGCGCATCTCGGCACCGGCACCCCGCGACAGCACCAGCGGCACCACGCCCATGATGAAGGCGATCGAGGTCATCAGGATCGGCCGCAGACGCAGGCGACAGGCTTCCAGCACGGCCGCCAGGCGGTCGAGCCCTTCCTGCTGCTTGTCCTTGGCAAACTCGACGATCAGAATCGCGTTCTTGCAGGCAAGGCCGACCAGCACGATGAGGCCGATCTGGGTGAAGATGTTGTTGTCGCCGCCCGACCAGATGACGCCGGTGATCGCCGACAACAAGGTCATCGGCACGATCAGGATGACCGCCAGCGGCAGGGTCCAGCTTTCATATTGCGCCGCCAGCACCAGGAAGGCCAAGAGGACGCAAAGCGGGAAGACCAGGATGGCGGTATTGCCGGCCAGGATCTGCTGATAGGTCAACTCGGTCCACTCATAAGTCATGCCGTTCGGCAGTTCATCCTTCAGAATCTTCTCGATCGCTGCCTGCGCCTGGCCCGAGCTGTAGCCCGGCGCCGGGGCACCATTGATCTCCGCCGTGGCAAAGCCGTTGTAATGGCTGACACGGTCCGGCCCCGAACTGTCATGAACGTTCACGAAGGTCGAGAGCGGCACCATGTCGCCGTCCTTGTTGCGCACCTTCAACTGGCCGATCTGGTCCGGCTCCAGGCGGAAATTCTGGTCGGCCTGCACGTTGACCTGCAAGGTGCGGCCAAAGCGGTTGAAGTCGTTGACATAGAACGAGCCGAGATAGGCCTGCAGGGTATCGAAGATATCGGTGATCTCGACACCATGGGTCTTGGCCTTCTCGCGATCGATATCGGCATCGATCTGCGGCACGTTCACCTGGTAGGAGGAGAAGAGGCCCGCCAGCTCCGGCGCCTTCGACGCCTTCGCCAGGATGTTCTGGGTCTGCTTGTAGAGTTCCTCATAGCCGAGGCCGCCACGATCCTCGATCTGCAGGCGGAAGCCGCCGATCGTGCCGAGACCCTGCACCGGGGGCGGCGGGAAGATGGCGATGAAAGCGTCCTGAATACCGAAGAACTTGTTCTGGAGATCCCCCGCCACCGCGCCGGCCGACTGATCGGCCCGGGTGCGCTGGTCGAAGGACTTCAAGGTCACGAAGACGATGCCGCTATTGGGGCTGTTGGTGAAGCCGTTGATCGAGAGACCGGGGAAAGCCACGGTGCTTTCTACATTGGGATTCTTGAGGGCGATATCCGACATCGCACGGATCACCGCCTCGCTGCGGTCAAGCGTCGCCGCATCCGGCAATTGCGCGAAGGCAACCAGATACTGCTTGTCCTGCTGCGGCACGAAGCCGGTCGGGGTCCGCGAGAAACCGAGATAGCCGAGACCGACCAGGCCGACATAAAGGATGAGCCCGATCACACCCCAGCGCAGGAAGCGCCGCACCACGCCGACATAGCCATGGCTCGCCATGTCGAAGAAACGGTTGAAGGGCCGGAACAGCCAGAAGCCCAGCAGGAGATCGAGGAACCGCGAGAACAGGTCCTTCTTCTCGTGATGGCCCTTGAGCAGCACCGCGGAAAGTGCCGGCGACAGGGTCAGCGACTGGAAGGCGGAGATCACCGTCGAGATGGCGATGGTCAGCGCGAACTGCCGGTAGAACTGGCCGGTCAGGCCGGAAATGAAGGCGGTCGGCACGAAGACGGCGCAGAGCACCAGGGCCGTGGCGATGATCGGCCCGGTCACCTCGCGCATCGCACGCTTGGTGGCATCGACGGGCGAGAGACCGAGGGCGATGTTGCGCTCGACGTTTTCGACGACCACGATGGCGTCATCGACGACGATACCGATTGCCAGCACCAGGCCGAACAGCGACAGCGCGTTCAGCGAGAAGCCGAAGGCATGCATGATGGCGAAGGTACCGATCAGCGAGACAGGCACCGCCACCAGAGGAATGATCGAGGCCCGCCAGGTCTGCAGGAACAGGATCACGACCAGGACGACGAGGCAGATCGCTTCCAGGAGGGTATGCACCACCGCTTCGATCGAGCCGCGCACGAAGACCGTCGGATCATAGACGATGCTGTAATCGACACCTTCCGGGAAGCTCTGCTTCAGCTCTTCCATCTTGGCGCGCACTTCGTTGGAAATGGCGATGGCATTGGAGCCCGGGCGCTGGAAGATCGGAATGGCGACCGCTTCCTTGTTGTTGAGCAGCGAGCGCAGGGCATATTGGTTGGAGCCGAGTTCGACCCGGGCGATGTCCTTCAACCGGGTGATCTCGCCGTTATCGCCGACACGGATGATGATATTGGCGAACTCATCCTCGGTGATGAGGCGGCCCTGGGTATTGATGGCAAGCTGGAAGCTGGTGGCATTGGGGGCCGGCGGCGCACCGAGCGCACCGGCCGCGACCTGCTGGTTCTGTTCGCGGATCGCCTTGATCACATCGCTGGCGGTCATATTGCGCGAGGCGATCTTGTTGGGATCGAGCCAGACCCGCAGCGAATAGTCGCCGAGGCCGAAGAGCTGCACATCGCCGACACCGTCGAGGCGCGACAACTCGTCCTTCACATTGAGAAGAGCGTAGTTGGAGAGATAGAGCATGTCATAGCGGTTATCGGGCGACAGCAAATGTACGACCATGGTGAGGTCGGGTGAGGACTTGTCGACGGTAACGCCAAGACGCGTCACCTCTTCCGGCAGTTTCGGCTGGGTCCGGGTGACACGGTTCTGCACCTGCACCTGGGCGTTGTCGAGATCGGTGCCAAGGGCAAACGTGACGGTCAGCGTCATCTTGCCGTCGGCAGTCGACTGCGAGGACATGTAGAGCACGTTCTCGACACCGACGATCGCCTGCTCCAGAGGTGCGGCAACAGTCTCGGCGATCACCTTCGGGTTGGCGCCGGGATAGGTCGCGCGCACGACGACAGTCGGCGGCACGACTTCCGGATATTCGCTGATCGGCAATTGGAACAGCGAGATGGCGCCGCCGATCAGGATGACCAGCGACAAGACGGCAGCGAAGATCGGCCGTTGAATGAAAAACTGCGAAAAGTTCATGGCCGGTCTCCTTGGACCAGATAAAGCATCACGGTTGCGGCCTCAAAGCCGCTGATCAGGGAAATCAATAAGACTGCGCCGGCATCAGCCGGCGCAGATTGTCAATTAGTGGATGGCGCCACCGATCGCGGAGCCGGCACTGCCGCCGGCCGTCGTCGTTTGCAGCAACGCGGAGGCCTGCTGCTGCTGTTGCAGCAGCTTGGCACTGTTCGTGGCCAGCATCTGCTCCTGGTGATCGAGCGTCGCCTGATCGGCCATCGGCACCATTTCGGCGTCGACCGGCATACCCGGCCGCACGCGCTGCAGGCCCTTGACGACGATCTTGTCGCCCTTCTCGAGGCCGGTCCGCACGACCCGCAGGCCGTCGAGCTTGGGGCCAAGCTCGATACCGCGGTAACCGACCTTGCCGTCCTTGGTGAGGACCAGCACGAACTTCTTGCCTAGATCGGTACCGACCGCGGCATCGTCGATCAGTGCCGCATCATAGGTCGGGCTGCCGACCAACCGCACGCGGGCATAGAGGCCCGGGGTGAAATCGCCGTTGCGGTTGTCGAAGACGGCGCGGCCCCGGATCGTGCCGGTCTTGGCATTCACCTGGTTGTCCACGAAATCAAGCTGGCCGAGATGCGGGAAGCCGTCCTCATTGGAGAGGGCGAGATAGACCGGCGGGGCCGCCGTCAGCTCACCCTTGTGCTGCATGTCGACATATTTGAGATAGACCCGCTCATCGACATCGAAATAGACATAGACCCGGTCGGTCGAGACGAGGGTCGTCAGCACGCTCTGATCGGCATTGACGAGGTTGCCCTCGGTCAGATCCGCCCGGCTGACACGGCCATCGATCGGTGCACGCACCTGGGTGAAGCTGAGATTGAGCTTGGCCGTTTCAAGCTGCGCCTGGGTCGCCGCCACGGCCGCGCGGGCTTCCGCCGCCGCTGCGTTGCGGGCATCATTCTCTTCGCTGCCGATCACCTTGTTGTCGAACAGCTTGTTGCCGCGGACCATTTCCGAGGCGGTGCGGATCTGCGTCGCCTTGGCCTGTTCCAGCTGCGCCTGCAGGCGATTGACCTCGTCCTGGAACGGACGCGGATCGATCTGGAACAGCAGATCGCCCTTCTTCACCATGGCGCCTTCCTTGAAGGCCACCTGGTCGATATAGCCGGACACGCGCGGACGGATGGTGACGGCATCGGGCGCTTCGAGGCGGCCGGTCACTTCATCCCATTCGGTGACGGGGCGGATCAGCACATCGGCCACGCTGACCTTCGGCGCCGGTGCAGCGGCAGCCTGCGTCGCCGCCGGGCTCTTTTCGCAAGCACTCAGGAGCGGCAGGGCAGTGGCGGCCAACAGACCGGCCAAGGCGGCACCGCGCCAGGTCCGCGCCTTGCGGGCAAATGTGGTAGCTGTAGAGCTGGTGGAAGTCGTCGTGACCGCGCGCATAACGGATCGCCCCTCGAATCTGGCATTTCGCATCTGCGGAATGTGCTGTTCCAGGGCCGCGCTTACGAATTAATCGCAGTGAATGTCACTATCATTCTTGATGATGACTACCCCTGATTCATCCAGGCCTTGCGTCCTTTTATTTATAATATTCAATAAATTAAACTATCAACGCAGGGTGTCTGGATCGCCCACGAACATGTCGATCCGGTTACGCAACCAGCGTTCGGCGGGGTCGGTGTCATGAGCCTCGCGCCAGGCCATGTGCAATTCGAAACTCGGCAGTTCTAAAGGATGATCCTCGATCCGCAGCCCGCCCGCCGCGGCCAGAACCGATGCCGCATAATCCGGCACCGAGGCGAGGAGATCGGTGCCGGCGAGCAGTGTCCCGAGACCGTTGAATTGCGGCACCGCCAGCACTACCTGCCTGCTGCGGCCGAGCTTGGCGAGTTCCTCGTCGATATAGCCGCTGAGATCGCCGGCGAAGGACACCATGGCGTGCGGCCGGGCACAATAATCATCGAGGCTGAGCTTGCCGGGAATGGCATCCGCCCGCAGCAGTTTGGGGCGCGTCCGGCGCACCGTCTTGCGCTTGGCATTGGCCGGCAGATCAATGGTGTAGGCGACGCCGACAGAGATTTCGCCCGACGCCAGGAGCCCCGGCATCAGCAGGTAATTGGCGCGCCGGATGACCAGTACGACGCCCGGTGCTTCGCTGCGCAGGCGGCGAATGAGCGGCGGCAGCAGACCGAATTCCACGTCATCGGACAGGCCGATGCGGAACACGGCCTTGGCTGTTGCGGGATCGAATTCAGTGGAGCGGCTGATCGCCGTGGCAATGGTATCGAGCGCGGGTGCCAGATGCTGAAATATTTCCTGGGCGCGCGCGGTCGGTTCCATGATCCGGCCCGAGCGCACGAAAAGCGGATCATCGAACAGGCCGCGCAAACGGGTCAGCGCGGCGCTGATCGCCGGCTGGCCAAGAAACAGCTTCTCCGCCGCCTTGGTGACGCTGCGTTCATGCATCAAGGTTTCGAAGACGATCAGCAGGTTGAAGTCGATGCGACGCAGGTCGTTACGGTTCATCTGATCCGGTCAGCCGTGAGGGATATGGCATCTGAGTTGGCGCATGATGCCGCGCCGAAAGATGTTCCTGATACGTACCATCCTAGCGGGCTCTTCGCGGTTGCACCATGAGAAAGTAGGCGGATCGTGAAGGACATGACGGGAATGTAGGTAGCTAGGCGTCAGGCATCATTGCTATTCATGGCAACTATCGACACAGACGAATTTGCGTCTTGTCAGTAAGTGACTAGACTTCATGACACTGGAATTCCATCCGAGGTTTGCGATGTCCCATATGATTCGCTTTCATCAATTCGGCAATGCCGAAGTGCTGACTTGCGAAGAGGTCCCGACGCCGAGCCCAGGTGCCGGCGAGGTGCTGGTGGGCGTCGAGGCGATCGGTGTCAGCTGGTATGACGTGTTGTGGCGCCAGAATCTGGCACCGGAAGAGACCCACCTGCCCGCCGGCCTCGGCATCGAAATGGCGGGCCGGGTGTTGGCAGTCGGTCCGGGCGTAGAAGATCTCGAGCCGGGCATGGCGGTAGCCAGTTTCCCGGCCCAGACCGCCAATCGCTATCCGACCTATGGCGACATCGTGTTGATGCCGCGTGACTCGCTGACCCGCTATCCGGTGGCCGGCGACCCGAATGTTGCTCATGGCCTGACCCCGGTCGAGGCTGCGGTCCATTATGCGCCGTTGCTGACGGCCTATTTCGCCTTGGTCAATCTCGGCGACGTCAAGCCTGGCCGCACCATCCTGACGACCGAAGCTTGTGTCTGCTTTGGCCCGGCTTCGGTGCAGCTCGGCAAGGCGCTCGGCGCCAAGGTCATTGCTTCCACCAAACAGCGCGGCCGCCGCGACATATTGCAGTCGCTGGGCGCCGATATGGTGGTGGAGACGGATGACCAGGATCTGGCGCACCAGGTCAATAAATTCACCGAGGGCCAGGGCGTCGATATCGTGCTCGATTCCTGCGGCGGCCGGCAGATGGCGGCGCTCGGCGATATCGTCGCGCCGCGCGGCAAGCTCATTCTCTATGGCCTCAATGGCGGCAACGAGGCTGCCTTCCCGGCCTGGACGGCATTCCGCAAGCATCTCAAGTTCTTCCAGTATTCACTGCTCGACTTCACCGGCCATGCCGAGCTTGGCATTCCGGCCAATCGCGCCGCGGTCGAACAGGCGCTGCGCGACATCAATCGCCTGACCGAGGCGGGACTGTTGAAGCCGACCATCGACCGGGTCTTCGATTTCAGCGATGCTATCGAGGCTCATCGCTATCTCGAAACCCAGCCGGGCAATGGCCGGGTGGTCATCTCGGTGCCGCAGCAGATCGCTGCCGCCGGCGACGGACGCGCTTTGGCCAAAGGTGCAGCCGCCTGATTGTCGGCTGCCGCTCTTCCCTACGAAGCCTTCTTGCGCAGATAAAGATCCGTCTCCTCCGCCATGGCGCGGGCGATACTGGGGCGTTCTTTGAGCCGCTTCAGATAGGCACTGATCGCCGTATATCCCGTGAGATCGAGGCCGCAATACTGCGCCCAGTTGAGGACCGCCACGAGATAGGCATCGGCCACCGTGAAGCGATCCAGCAGATAATCGTTTTCCACAAGATGTGCGTTCAACCGCGCCAGGGGCCGGGCGCCGCGCAAAAGCGCGAAGTCCTTCGCACCATCATTGCTCTGCTGTGCCAATAACGGAATGAAAAGCTGCTTGTGCAGCTCCGTGCCGATGAAGCTCAACCATTGCTGCAGGTGATAGCGGGCGATATCGCCGGCCCGCGGGACAAGACCGCTGGCCGGTGCCTGGTCGGCGAGATATTGCAGCACGGCCGCATTCTCGCTCATGGTCTCCCCGGCATCGGTCATCAGCGCCGGGACCTGGCCCAGCGGATTGATCGCATGGTAGTCGCCGCCATCCGGCAGCTGGCCGATCTTGGGGTCGACCTCGACGAAAGTCACCGGGAGCGCAGCCTCGTAAGCCGTGATCCGACTCGCCATGGAACAGGCGAGCGGCGTGAAATAGAGCTTCATCTTTCCCTCCAGAACGGACGTCACGCGGCCAGGACGATGGTGCTTGCCGAGGTTGTCTTTATTTTTGTACTATTTCGCAGATAAATATGCCGGTCAATGATTTTATGCAAAATGGTACAAAATAAATCAAAATCACATGCACGGCCCGAAACTACAGCGGAGCCACGCAAGCGCGGCCGACCGCGCACTTATGATCCGGATGCTGCCCTGGCGGAAGCCATGGGCCGTTTCTGGGATGCGGGTTACGCTGCCACCTCGCTCGATCATCTGAGCGAAGCGACCGGCATGAATCGGCCAAGCCTCTATGGCGCCTTCGGTGACAAGAAGGCGCTCTATCTGAAGACGCTGGAGGCCTATCGGGCTCTCGGCAGAACGACGATGGCGGCGGCGCTGGCGGGCGAGGATTCGCTGTCGGCTGCTTTGGGCAGGGTCTATGGCAAGGCGATCGAGATCTATCTCAGCGGCCCGATCGGCGCACGTGGCTGCTACCTCCTGGGAACGGCGGCGACGGAATCGGTGCTCGATACGGATATCCGCGCCGCTTTTGCCGACGGCCTGCATGAACTCGATCAGCTCATCACCGACCGTATCAGAAAGGCGCAGCGCTCAGGCGAGATCGACAAGAAAGCGGATGCCGGCGTGCTGGCGAAGCTCGCCATCGGCCTGCTCAACACGTTGTCGCTGCGGGCGCGGGCGGGCGAGAGTCGTGCTGCCCTGGAAGCCGTCGCCAGGGCCAGCGTGAAGCTTATCTGCGCGACATAGGCTGGGACGGCAGATCGGCGTCGTTACATGCTGGCGCTGAGCAGCTTGGCCAGGCCCGGCGCCGTATTGGTGGTGGCGGGGGTCTTGCCTTGCGCCTGCTGTTGCATCTGCGCCTTGAGATCGGCAGCCATCTGCTTCTCGATCGCCTCGCGCTCGGATGACGACATGTTCTTGAGATCGTCTTCCGTCAGATTATGCGCCTTGAGCCAGGCATCACGGATGCGCTCGGCCAAGGGCTTATGCATGTAATCGAGAAAACTCTGCTCGGGGGTCTGCGCGTCGGCTGAAGAGGACTGGATCCCCTTGCTCGTGCTCTGCGAGGTCTTGAGCGGCGTGGTGCTGACCTGGGTCGTCGAGAACCCGCCATTGGACGACGAACCCGTCAGTCCCAACGCTCCGAAAATCGAGTCCGAGCCGAAGATCGAAGTCATGACGCCTGTCTCTTTCGCGATAGCCGTTGCCAGTAACACGCAAGCAAGCAATTCCTAAGCCATGTTTCAGATTGTAAAAAATCGTGTCGAATCATTGCTGGCCGCTGGATGGGACCCTTCGCACCAGGAAATTTTTGCCCAGCACCGTGGCGAAATTGCCTTATCGCTGTAGCTTGCTCTCCTGGGCATGCACCGCGTGCTCCACGTCGAGAGCGGCGTCCCGGCCGGCTTCCGCTCCCTCCGCCGTCGCCTCCCGCTCGCAGACGGCGCGGATCGCCTCCAGCTGCTCCTCGGTCAGATGCTCGATACCGATGAAATGATTGCGGGCACCTTCCAGCGCCCGGATGAGTTCATCGAGCTTGGCCTGCACCGCGGCACCGTCACGGTTCTGCGTGTTCTGGATGAGGAACACCATCAGGAAGGTGATGATGGTGGTGCCGGTATTGATGATCAGCTGCCACGTATCGGAGTAATGGAAGATCGGCCCTGACACTGCCCAGACGATGATAATCGCACAGCACAGGACGAAGCTGATCGGACGCCCGGCAAGATGCGCCACCTGATTGGCAAAAGCCGTGAAGGCGCGATTGAGAGCCGATCCATTCTGAGATTGCGCCATGCGATCGCCAGCTGCGGTATCATCGCCCGCGATCGCCTCTTGTGCGGCACGATGCGATTTGCCCGCGGCGCCGATGCCCGGTGTTTGGAGATGCAAAATATGTGTCTGCTGACGCTCTGCCATGACGTCTTCTGCCCCGATGCCGTTGTCCGCAGGATCGCAGCCAAACAACGAAGCGGAACCGCGGCGGTTGCCCAAGCCGGGTGCACGGTTTCGTGAGGAAATGCGGCGCGCGGAATGCCGATCGGCCAGGCCCGCGACAGCTTGTGGCCGGTATTGCGCATCGTGACGGCGATAAAGATTTCAGTCTTCGGTCTTGCCGATCAACGCCGCTTTGACCAGCCAGCGCCGCAGGATCTGCTCCTCATCCGGCGTGAGATCGGCCTGCAGCTGGGCTTCAAGATGGGCCACGCGCGCGCGGCATTTCGCCAACAGCTTCGTACCGGATTCGGTGAGCTGCAATTGCTGGATGCGCCCATGTACCGCATGGGGATGGCGCGAGACGATCGCGGCGCGCAGCAGATTGGCGATGATGGTGCTGAGCGTCTGGGGCGTCAGCATGGCGAGGCGCGCGAGATCGGCATTCGAGGCGCCGGGATAAGCGGCGATCATGGTCATCACCACGAATTGCGGCGAGGTGACGTCGAAATCGGCGAGCGCACGCTCCAGGTTCAGGCGAAAGCCGCCCGCCGCCTGGCGCAGCAGATAGCCGAGATGGCCGGTCTCGCCTCTTTTCCCTTCGCCGATTCCCGGGATCGCCGCCTGCTTCTCGCGATCTTCAAGCCGTCCGGTCGATGGTGACATTTTGCCCTTGCGCATAATATCAGAGCTCTTATATGTTGTTCGTGTTCTGATATTATCCAGTTCGACCGGAAAGGACCAGCCATGTCGACATCCCCCGCGCGCCAGAGCCTGCAGACCGGAACCAGCCATGCCGGCCAGGGTGAGCGGCTCGGCTTTGCCGCCTTCAAGGAGGCCAATCCGGATATCTATGCCGCCATGACCAATCTCTCGGCAAAAGCCAGCGAGGGGCTGGAAAAGGATCTCGTCGAACTGGTCAAGCTGCGCGCCTCGCAGATCAATGGCTGCGCCTTCTGCCTGCAATTCCACCTGACGCTCGCCCGCAATGCCAAGGTGCCGGCGGCCAAGCTCGATCTGGTCGCCGCCTGGCGCGACGCCGGCATCTTTTCCGCCCGCGAGCAGGCCGCCCTGGCCTGGGCCGAGAGCTTGACCAAGCTGGCCGGCAGCACCGTCGGCGATGCCGATTACCAGGCCGTGCGCCACGAGTTCAACGAAAAGGAAGTGGCGCATCTCAGCACGGTGATCGGTGTCATCAATGTCTGGAACCGGATCAGCACCGGCTTCGCTTTCGCGCCGCAGATCCCCGCGGCCTAAGGAGGACAGCATGTCCCGGGAAACAAAGCGGCCGTTGTCGGCAACAACTGAATTGCGCCCCGCCACAGATGAGGCCGATATCATCGCCTGCTTCCCGGTGATGCGGGAGTTGCGGCCCCATCTGCATGATGCCGCGGAACTGGTCGAACGGGTGCAACGCCAGGCGCGGGACGGCTACTCTCTGGTCGCGTTATGGCAAAGCGGGGTCGTGGTCGCTTTGGCCGGCTACCGGGTTCAGGAGAACTTGGTGCATGGCCGTTTCTTCTATGTCGATGATCTTGTCACCAGCGCGACGGTGCGCAGCCAGGGCCATGGCGAGACGCTGATGACTTTCCTCAAAGCCGAGGCGGCGCGCCTCGGCTGCCAGCGTCTGGCGCTCGATACGCCGCTCGACAACTATCTCGGCCACCGCTTCTATTTCCGCAACGGCCTGCTGGCGCGCGCCTTGCGGTTCTATACTGCGGTCGCCTGACTCCCTTTCTTTTTGAAACTGCCGGTATCATGACGCGAAACCTCCTGCATATCAGCGCCAGCCCGCGCGACACGCAATCGCAGAGCCGCCAGGCGGGGAAGCAATTCGTCGCGCGCTTGCGGCAACAGGGCGATATTGACGTCACGCGCCGCGATCTCGGCACCGAGCCGCCGCCGACGCTCGACGCCGCCTTCATGAATGCCAATCTTGCGCGTGAAGAGAGCCGCAGCGAGGCCGACCGGGCAGCCCTCGCCTATTCCGAAATGTTGCTGGCCGAGCTGATCGCGGCGGATCTCATTGTCATCGATACACCGATGCACAACTTCACCGTGCCGGCTGTCCTCAAGAGCTGGATCGATTACGTGGTGCGGCCCCACCGCAGCTTCGGCTTCTCGCCGGAGGGCAAGGTGCCGCTGCTCAAGGACCGGCCGGTCAGGATCATCACCGCCTGCGGCGGCCGTTTCACCGGCCCCTATCCGCAGCAGGATTTCCTCACGCCCTATCTCCGCTACGTTTTCGGCGTGATCGGCCTTCGCGATCTCGAATTCCTGTTGCTGGAACAGATGACACGCCCGGAAGGCCAAGCTGCCGCCGTCGGTCTGGTGGCGGAATGGACGGAGCAGCAGTTGCAGACCCTCACGTTCTCCTGATCCCAGCGATACTCAAGCGTGCCTGCCTGTACGAGGGCCTCTCAATCCCTTAACCTGAGAATCAAAGAGAGCGTCCAGGCAGGCAGCGCGCGGGGATGTCGTACATTATCCATTGTTCTGATCCGATCGAGCCGGCAGCACCGGACAGCGCTTTCGCGACCGAAGCCGCGATCGCGTCCCAGCATGGTCTTTCCTCTCTGCTGATCGATCACGATGCCCTTCTGGCTGGCGACATCAAACGCGCCTGCAAACGCATCCGAGCCGATGAGCCGGGAGCTGCAATCTATCGCGGATGGATGATGCCAGCAGCAGCTTACACGCGTCTCCACGAAGCGCTTGATGCACGCGGCATCACCTTGATGACCACGCCGGCGGCCTATGCCATCGGTCATCATCTGCCGGAGGCCCATCGCCATCTGGCACAGTGGATGCCGGAGATGCGTACAATCCCGCTGGCTGATATCGATCAGCCGGCTGCCCTGACATCGGCTCTCGCGGTCTTCCAATCGCAAGCCGTCACGGTGAAGGACTGGGTCAAGTCACAGGCCTCCGGCTACTGGACCGAGGCCTGCTTCATTCCAGACGCCTCGGCGACCGAAGCGGCGCAGCACATTGTGAATCGCTTCCGCGCGTTGCAAGGCGACGATCTCACCGGCGGCCTCGTCTTTCGGCGTTATGAAGTATTGGCGATGATCGACGACGAACCCGTCGAGTGGCGTTGCTTCTGCCTCAATGGTGTGGTCATCGGTTGCTGGCCACGTTTTCGCGGCGAGGCCTGCGATCCGCCGCCGCCGGATCTGCTGGCATCCGTTGCTGCCACCCTTCCCTCGCCCTTTTTTACGGCTGATTTCGCCCTCGGCCAGGATGGCCGGTGGTGGCTGATGGAAACTGGAGACGGGCAGGTATCTGGCTTTCCGCAGGGAGCTGCTGAAGCCGTCCTACAGGCACTGGCAAGGCAGCTACCGCAAACCAATGCGTGAATCCCGACTGCGTTGATCGCACGCGACCAGGACCCGCGGGGAGGCACCACCGGGACCGCCACAAAGACAGCTTTCTTACGTGCTTCGCAGCCAAGGCCTGGACAGCCAGCTTGCTCGCTAAGTCGTGATAAGGCTCGATTATTTTGTCGTGCGATGGTGATGGGCGGCGCAGGATTTGCGCCGCTCGAACGTTTGATCTGCTGGTAGCTGTGCCCAGCGCAGCCACCCGACAAGGTCGATCCCGCCGTGCCGGTCGATCTGACGCGGAAGGTCAGGAAGCGGGAGCAATAAGCCGCCCGGCCGCCTTCCGGAATGGCAGGTATTGATTGGCGGCCGATATCGGCGCCAGGATTTCGGAATCATGAAGCGTCATCCGTCCACCCGTTCCTCTCGTTCGATCGGCGCGCGCACTGCGCCGCTGTGCCTGTTGTCGCTGTTTCTGCTCGGCGCCTGTGCCGTCGAAGCGCCGACCGGCCCCAGCATCCCGGTGATGCCAGGCGAGGGCAAGAGTCTCGGTCAGTTCCAGCAGGATGATGCGACGTGCCGGCAATTTGCCAGCCAGCAGACCGGCGGCGCTTCGCCGGCAGCAGCGGCCAATCAGGCGGGCGTCGGCAGCGCAGTGGTTGGCACGGCGGTCGGCGCCGCAGCCGGTGCGGCGATCGGCGCAGCGGCCGGCGATCCCGCCGCTGGTGCGGCGATCGGTGCCGGCGCCGGCCTATTGACCGGTACCGCCGCCGGCTTCGGCAATGCCGCCGCTTCCGCCGACAACGTGCAGCAGCGCTACGACATCGCCTATGAGCAGTGCATGACGACCACCGGCAACAAACCGGCCGTGGCCGCCGCGCCGCAGCCGGTCTATAGCGCGCCTGCCCCGGCGCCGGTCTATGCGGCCCCGGCCTATCCCGCTTATCCGTATTATTACTATCCGGGCTACTACTATCCGGGCGCCTATTATTACGGTCCGGCCTATTACGGGCCCGGCTTCTATCCGAGCGCTACCTTCGTCTTCGGCTTTCACGGTGGTAACGGGCACGGCTACTATCACCACCACTGATAGCACCGCTGGCGAAAGGCCCCGGCGCTTGGGGTGACGCGGCAGGCGTCAGCTCCGAGGCTCCGCAGTTGCGATGGCCCAGGGGCCGCTGTCGCGCACGAAATCAATGAAGGCGCGCAAGGCGGGCGGCATCTGCCGGCGGCTGGGGTAATAGAGATAGAGGCCTGGAAAGCGCGGCGACCAATCGGCCAGTACGCGTTCAACGTCGCCGCGCGCCAGATATGGTGCCGCCTGGAAATCAAGAATGTAGCAGATGCCGAGCCCGTCGGCGGCCAGACGCAGGCCGATCTCGGCATCATTGACGATGACGGCGCCATCGACAGCAACAGTGAATTCGTTGCCGTCACGCTCGAACTCCCAGCGATAGAGACTGCCATCGGTCGCCTTGCGGAAGGCGATGCACGCATGCCGGTGCAGGTCCTGCGGCGTCAACGGCCGGCCCCGGCGCGCGAAATAATCCGGGCTGGCCACCGCCGCCAGTTCCATCTCGCCACTGATCGGCAGCGCCACCATGTCACGGTCCAGGCTTTCGCCGAGCCGGATACCAGCATCGAAACCCTCGGCGACGATATCCGTGATCGCGTCCTCGGCACGCAGTTCGACGGTGATATCGGGATAGAGCTGGTGGAAGCGCGTCATCAAGGGCGCCAGGAAATGCAGAACGGCGATGCGCGCCGCATTGATGCGCAGCATGCCCGCCGGCCGGTCACCGCTGTTGCGGATATCGGTGACAGCGGCATCCAGCTCCTGCAGCACCGGTCCCAGCCGCGCCATCAGGCGCTCGCCGGCGGCACTGGCGGCGACACTGCGCGTGGTGCGGTTGATCAGCCGGACGCCCAATCGTTGCTCGAGATTGCGGATGATCTGGCTTAGGGCCGGCGGCGAGATGCCGAGATGGGCCGCCGCCCGGGTGAAACTGCCCTGCTCGATCACCATGGCGAAGGCCCGCAATTCAGCGAAATCGCTGCCGCGCATTATGTCTCCATCCCTTAATAGATGGTTTTAATAATACCCTATTATTCGAAGAGTTCCAAAGGCCACATCCTGTAGCGGTGAGGCCGCGGCCCTGTCGCACCGCGGATCCCTCACGGCATTCATATACAGGGAGATCGCGCCATGCCTGATACCGCCGCCACCCGCCCAAGCGCCCATCCAGACACCCGTCCTGAAATCAGCCCGGCCGCCGATCCGGCGCTGACCCTCGACCATTATCGTCTGCTCGGCCGCTCCGGCCTGCGCATCTCGCCCCTGGCGCTGGGCACCATGACCTTCGGCACTGAATGGGGCTGGGGCGCTGACGAGGCCGAAGCCCGCCGCATCTTCGACACCTATGTCGATCGCGGCGGCAATTTCGTCGATACCGCCAACAAATATACCGAGGGCAGCTCTGAGCGCTTTCTCGGCCGCTTCATGCAGGGACGCCGCGACCGTATCGTGCTTGCCACCAAATACACCCTGACCGCGGATCCGAGCGATCCCAATGCTGGCGGCAATCACCGCAAGAGCCTGATGCGCTCGGTCGAGGCCAGTCTCAAGCGGCTGCAGACCGACTATATCGATCTCCTCTATCTGCACATCTGGGATGAACGGACCCCGGTCGAGGAAGTCATGCGCGGCTTCGATGATCTCGTGCGCAGCGGCAAGATTCTCTATGCCGGCATTTCCGACACACCGGCCTGGCAGGTGGCGCGGATGCAGACCATCGCCGATTTGCGCGGCTGGGCGCCCTTGATCGCCTTGCAGATCGAATACAGCCTGATCGAACGCACGGTGGAGCGGGACCTCATCCCGATGGCGCGGGAACTCGGCCTCGGCGTCACGCCCTGGTCGCCGCTCGGCAGCGGCGT
>Ga0209148_1000939_pt1 | contig 19192 bp, 17 predicted proteins | sample AraplaCol_mMF_r2_2_FD_184288 | JGI IMG/M metagenome (GOLD analysis project Ga0209148, IMG submission 184288) | Arabidopsis root microbial communities from North Carolina, USA - plate scrape CL_Col_mMF_r2 (SPAdes) (version 2) | ecosystem: Host-associated > Plants > Roots > Endosphere | place... | reverse complement strand
AGTCGTGCGCTAGCAATTCGACGACGACATCTTTTCCACCAGGCCCCGCCGGCATCGGACGGGGCCTTTTGTTTGGCCACGCTCCCTGCCGGCACAACAGCAGGAGCGTACGATGCCACCACAACTGACGGATATCTCACCCGGAATTGAGGGCGAGGCCGCAAGGCGCGGCCTCAGCCTTACGATTGTCTCGGCGAAGCGCGCAGTCGATCAAGCTTTGGCGGCGCGTCTCAAGGCGTCTGCCGCCGCGTTGGACGGCGCTTTGCTGGATGCTGCCGGACCAACAGCCGCATCGACGCCAGGCCTCCTTGGTCTGCTCAGGCGAGCCTGGCTCGCCTTTCTGGCTCGCCGCCTGGGCCCGCAGGTCACCTTGCAGGATCTGAGCGACAGGGAGCTGATGGATATCGGCCTGACGCGCGGCGAAGTCGACTATCTCACGCCTCAGCGCGCCGTCGACAATCTGAGAGACAGCACGCGCTATCTCTGGAATCGCGGCGGGATGTAGATGATCAAACGCAATTTGGACATGCGCTCAAAGCACAAGCGGCGTGCCCCCTTGGGGGCGCACGTCCGCTTGCCTCGTCGCTGCGCCGCCGCTGCGCTTCAGCGCGCTCTCGATTGTCGAGAAGCGCGCTTGAGGAGAAGCAGACCCAATCCAGCTGTCAGCCAACCCGCGAACGGATGCCACAGCGGTACGGCCAGGCGCGAGAACCAATTGAAGGCAATTCTCGGCACCTGGGCATGGCTGGCGTAGAGCGGTTGGACGTCGAACTGGCTTGCGCAGGACGGGCCGGACGGCAGTTCCGCGCCATCAGGTCCATAGGTGAACGGCTCGCCGCCGCTCGTGCAAATCAGGATGTTGCCTGACGACGACATTGCATACCTGGAAGCTTTGCGTCCGAGCTTGAAGCCTGTTTCGAAGCCCTCGGGACCGTAACGTTGCACGCGATCGAGACTCGGGCTGACGATGAAGACCCGCCCATCCGGAGCCGTGAGACGAACTCCCTGGATCGGGTCATTGGGGAGTTCGAAACGATCCAGAAGCTTCGGTGGGCCGAAGGCGATCGAGGCTGATCCAAAGAAGCCAAGCAGGCCGGCCATGGTGATGCAAAAGGCAAGAATCCTTGGAACATGAGTCAGTGCCACTCGGTGCCGGCGGTAGGTTTGCACGGCCACAAGGGCGCCTACGGCAAGTGGAATTACAGCGAGGACGTACATTTTCACCGAGCCTGCTTATGCTCTATGTGTACCGGTTGCGGGAGTAGGTTCGATGTTTTGCTGGGTCCCGCGGCCTCAGGCCGTAGGCTCTGAGCGCGAGCGGGCCAACCGCAACCGACCACATTCCCCCGGCTTGCGATCCAATTGGCTGCTAAACCCGTTTGCACTGCCTCTTTTTCCACGGCAATATGCCGGCAAAACAACCATGAGAAACGGGAAGATCAAATGGCAGCCCCCATCAAGTTCGGCGTCGGCCAAAGCGTGCTTCGCAAGGAGGACGATGCGCTGATCCGCGGCAAGGGCCGCTATACCGACGATTACGCGCCGCAGGCCGCGCTGCGCTGCCTGGTGCTGCGGTCGCCGCATGCGCATGCCAAGTTCACCATCGATGCCAGCCGCGCCCGGACGCTGCCCGGGGTCGCACTGATTCTCACCGCGGCCGAAGTTGCGGATCTCGGCAATCTGCCCTGCCTGTTCAATTTCGAGACCGATCCGTTCACCGGCCCGCCTTACCCGATCCTGGCCAAGGACGAGGTGCGGCATGTCGGCGATGCCGTCGCCTTCGTGGTTGCCGAGACCATCGACCAGGCGCGCGACGCGATAGAGGCGATCGAGGTCAAATGGAGCCCGCTGCCGGCGGTGACCGGCGTCGTCAACGCCGTCAAGAAGGGCGCGCCGCAGGTGTGGCCGGACAAGCCGGGCAATGTGCTGTTCGACGTCTCGATCGGCGACAGGGCGGCGACGGATGCCGCATTCGCCAAGGCGCATACGGTCGCCGAAATCTCGATCGTCAATCCGCGCGTGGTCGCGAGCTTCATGGAGACGCGCGCGGCGGTCTGCGAATACGACGCCAAGGCCGATCACCTGACGCTGACGGTCGGCAGCCAGGGCAGCCACCGCCTGCGCGACATCCTCTGCCAGAACGTGCTCAACATCCCCACCGACAAGATGCGGGTGATCTGCCCCGATGTCGGCGGCGGCTTTGGCACAAAACTGTTCCCGTATCGCGAATACGCCTTGATGGCCGTTGCGGCGCGCAAGCTGAAGAGGGCCGTGAAATGGTCGGCCGATCGCTCCGAGCATTTCATGGGCGATGCGCAGGGCCGCGACAATGTCACCACCGCGAAGATGGCGCTGGCCGAGGACGGCAAGTTCCTGGCGATGGACTGCGACCTGATCGGCGACATGGGCGCGTACCTCTCGACCTTCGGGCCCTATATCCCGCATGGCGGCGCCGGCATGCTGCCGGGCCTCTATGATATCCAGGCCTTCCACTGCCGCGTGCGCACCATCTTCACCAACAGCGTGCCTGTCGATGCCTATCGCGGCGCGGGTCGGCCCGAGGCCGCCTACGTCATCGAGCGCCTTGTCGACGCCTGCGCGCGAAAACTCGACATGACGCCGGATGCGATCCGCCGCAAGAATTTCATTCCGCCGAAGGCGCTGCCCTACAAGACCGCGACCGGCAAGGTTTACGACTCAGGCGATTTCGCCGCGCACCTGAAGCGCGCGATGGAGATCGCCGAGTGGAAGGAATTTTCGAAGCGCGCCAAGGCGGCCAAGAAGGGTGGCCTGATCCGCGGCATTGGCCTTGCCAGCTATGTCGAGGTCTGCGGCACCATGGGCGAGGAGACCGCCAATGTGCGGATGGACCCCAATGGCGACATCACCGTCCTGATCGGCACGCAGTCGAGCGGGCAGGGCCACCAGACCGCCTATGCGCAGATCGTCGCCGAACAGTTCGGCGTTGCGCCGGAGCGCGTGCATGTCCACCAGGGCGACACCGCGATGATCGCGACGGGCCTCGGCACCGGCGGATCGGCCTCGATTCCGTCGGGCGGCGTCAGCGTCGAGCGCGCCACGCGCGAGCTCGGGCAGAAGCTGAAAGAGATCGCGGCGCAGGCGCTGGAAGCGAGCGCCGGTGACCTCGAGATCACCGACGGCATCATCCGGATCGCCGGTACCGACCGTTCCATGAGCTTCGCCGATGTCGCCAAGCGCGCAGGCGCCGATCCGTCGAAGCTGAATGCGAGCGCGACCTTTGCCAGCGCCGATGGCACCTATCCCAACGGCACGCATGTTGCCGAAGTCGAGATCGACCCGGCCACCGGCATCATCAAAATCGTCAACTACGTGATCGTCGACGATTTCGGCAAGACCCTCAATCCGCTGCTGCTGGCGGGTCAGGTGCATGGCGGCGCCATGCAGGGCATCGGCCAGGCGCTGATGGAGCAGGTGGTCTATGGTGCGACCGACGGCCAGCTCATCACCGCCACCTACATGGACTATGCGCTGCCGCGCGCGGCCGACGGCCCGTCTTTCGTGTTCGAGACCAACAACATTCCGTGCACGACCAACCCGATGGGCGTGAAGGGCGCGGGCGAGGCCGGCGCGATCGGCTCCTGTCCGGCCATCGTCAACGCCATCGTTGACGGGCTCTGGCGCGAATACAAGATCGATCACATCGACATGCCGGCAACGCCGGAGCGGGTGTGGATCGCGATCAACGAGCACCACCGCCGTCACAGCCTGTAAGGCGGCCGTTCGGCCTGCGGGAATTAACCGCCCGCGGCCGGGTTCTAACCCCTATGGTCTTCCCCCAACCGACTTGCGAGCCGGAGTAACAAGCCTATGAAACGAATTCTTGTTGTCGCGGGCACCCTGCTTCTGGGTGCGGGCGCCGTGATGGCGCAGCAGGAGGTCGCCGTCCAGCAGGACAATCTGATGCGCTCGCAGGCCAAGAGCATGTACGGCGTGATCCTCAAGATGACGAAGGGCGAAATCCCCTACGATCAGAAGGCCGTCGACGCGGCGATCGCCAGTCTCGAGGCCGACGTCGCCAAAATCGCAAAGACCTTCGAGGTCAATCCCAAGCAGGACGTGGTCAACGCGACTTACGGTTCCTCGCCGAAGGTCTGGCAGAACAAGGCCGATTTCGACTCCAAGATCCCGCCGGTGCAAAAGGCGATCGCCGACGTCAAGGGCAAGATCACCGACGTGGCGAGTCTCAAGGCCGCCTATACCGCGATGAATGACCGCTGCACCGACTGCCACGAGACGTATCGGCTGAAGCTGAAGTAAGGCTGCGCAGTTCGTTCCCTTGTGGCCCCGATGGAGCGAAGCGAAATCCGGGTCAGCTGTCGAAGCTGATGGATCTGTCCCGGATTGCGCTTCCGCTCCGTTCGGGCTCCGGTGGCTCATCCGCAAATTCTCCTCCCATGCCCTGACGGATCGCCGCCAGAAGGACTATGTTTGCTCGCGCCGCCGCGACGTCGATGCCTCACGCTGTCCAGAGTTCCGACGTTCGGCGGCGATCTCAGGCAACAGCGAGACAGGCCATGGTCAAACCGTTCCCGTCGAAGACCCATATCGGCAACCATATGCTGCATCCGGAAACGCTGATGCTGACCTATGGCTATGATCCGCAGTTGTCGGAAGGCGCCATCAAGCCGCCGGTGTTTTTGACCTCAACGTTCGTGTTCAAGACGGCCGAGGACGGCCAGGACTTCTTCGATTACGTCGCGGGCCGGCGGGAGCCGCCGGAGGGCATGGGGGCGGGCCTCGTCTATTCGCGCTTCAACCATCCCAACAGCGAGATCGTCGAGGACAGGCTCGCGGTCTATGAGCGCACCGAGAGCTGTGCGCTGTTCTCGTCAGGCATGGCGGCGATCTCGACGACGATTTTGGCGTTCGTCCGCCCGGGTGACGTCATTCTGCATTCGCAGCCGCTCTATGGCGGCACCGAGACGCTGCTGACGAACACGCTGTCGCGCTTCTCGATCGGCGCGGTCGGCTTTGCCGACGGCGTCGACGAAGCGGTGGTCAACCAGGCCGCGGAGGAGGCGATGCGCCGGGGGCGGGTTTCGATGATCCTGGTCGAGACGCCGGCCAACCCGACCAATGGTCTCGTCGACATCGCGCTGATGCGGCGCGTTGCCGACACCATCGGCAAGGCCCAGGGCCACACGCCGATCATCGCCTGTGACAACACGCTGCTCGGACCGGTGTTTCAACGGCCGATCGAGCATGGCGCCGACATCTCGCTGTACTCGCTGACCAAATATGTCGGCGGCCATTCCGATCTGATCGCGGGCGCGGCGCTCGGCACCAAGGCGGTGATGAAGGGCATCAAGGCGCTGCGCGGCGCCATCGGCACCCAGCTCGATCCGCATTCCTGCTGGATGATCAACCGCTCGCTGGAAACGTTGAGCCTGCGCATGGAGAAGGCGAACAGCAACGCGCGACTTGTGGCGGATTTCCTGCGCGACCATGCCAAGGTGGCGAAGGTCCACTATCTCGGCCATCACGCGGAGACCTCGCCCGCGGGGCGCGTGTTCGCGCGACAATGCCTGGGCGCCGGATCGACCTTCTCGTTCGACATCGTCGGCGGCCAGGCGGCGGCGGAGAAGTTTCTCAACGGCTTGCAGATCTTCAAGCTCGCGGTCAGCCTCGGCGGCACGGAATCGCTGGCGAGCCTGCCGGCGACCATGACCCATTCCGGCGTTCCCGCCGATATCAGGCACAAGATCGGCGTGCTCGATTGCACCATCCGCCTGTCGATCGGTATCGAAAACCCGCAGGATCTGATCGCCGATCTCGAGCATGCGCTGAGCGCGGCTTAGGCGGCAGCGTCACAGCGGATTGGACGCGCGACATGCCGACATGATCGCCGCTGCCGCCTCGTTGGACTGGGCGCCCGAGAGCTGCCGCACCAGGCAGACATAATAGCCCTTGCTGGATGCGTTCAGCAGGGAGTCGCCGTTGACCACGAGCCAGTTGCAGGCCGAACGGATAAACTGGACCGCGAGCGGCGATCGCGTGTCGCGGATGGCCGACAGCTCGCATTGCGCCTGCCTTTCGATATCGGTCTGCGCGGCGGCGAATTCGGCCGATGACAGCAGCATTGCTGCGGCAATGATAACGGCCGACAACGGGCGAGCCGTGTTGAGGCACGCGACGTGTGTCGGCTTATTCCGTTCCATCGATGCGTTCGTCATGATCAGCTCCGGCGCCGCGAATGCTGGCGCGCTATCAGGCATTCTAGCTTGGCAGGCTGATTGGTTCCATGCGGGCTTGCGATGCCATATGGACCACCCGGAATCGAAAAGGCCGGACGCTTCCGCGCCCGGCCTTCGCGAAAAGTTTCGCTAAAACTTACTTCGTCGCTTACTTCGTCACTTGGCCGCGGATTTCGCCGCCCGGATTGGCCGCGGTGTGAATGTTGACATAGAGCTTGCCGGCGAGAAGATCGGAGGCCTGCGCGTCGGTCAGCGTCGCCGAGCCCTCGGCCGGGCTGGTGGCGATGCCCGGGATCGGCACCGCGACGCCGGCGTTCTTGCCGACCTCGGCCGGGCCGTGGAAATGGGCGGCGGTGGCGGGGCCGGAGAGGCCGGAATAGCTCACCTTCCAGGACAGCTTCTTGGTGGCGGCGTCATAGTCGAGATCGGCGGTGCCGGTGCCGGCACTGGCATTGGCGGGGACCTCGGACTTGGCGTCCAGTGTCGCCTTCAGTTTCTCCGCGCTGGCCGAGCCTGCGAATGCCACGGCTCCGAGTGCCAGCATGGCAAAAAGCGCTTTGTTCATGGGTCTCTCCCTGTTGACGCCTGATTGCTGTCAACTTGCAAACAGTGCGCTTGCGACTTTATTCCCGGATGCCAATCAAACCATCTAAATTATTCGTGGCTGGAGCGGCTGCGGGATGACCCGTAAATACGCTTGAGCTCGATGGGATTCTTCATGCTGCGACGAACAATTTATGTCACTTTGATTGCTGCTGTCGCAGCCTTTGCCGTCTACTGGTGGCTGACCACGCCGACCGCCTTGGCGTTGCCGGCGCCGACGCGCGGGCCTGATCTTGCCAACGGGCAGGAGCTGTTCAACGCCGGCGGCTGCTCGTCTTGCCATGCCGTGCCCAACCAGCCGGATCGCTTGAAGCTCGGCGGCGGCCTCGCGCTCGGCTCGCCGTTCGGGACGTTCTATGCCCCGAACATTTCGCCTGATCCCACCGACGGCATCGGCCGCTGGAGCGAGGCCGAGTTCGTCAACGCGGTGATGCGCGGCATCTCGCCCGAGGGCACGCACTACTTCCCGGCGTTTCCCTACACGTCCTATCATATTGCCAACGTCGACGACGTCCGCGATCTCTTCGCCTATCTGAAGACGCTGCCGCCGGTCTCCGGGCGCGTGCGCGATCACGATCTGCCGTTCCCGTTCAACATCCGCCGCAATGTCGGCATCTGGAAATTGCTGTTCATGGATGTCAGGCCGTTCGTGCCGACCGCGATGCAGTCGGCGCAGTGGAATCGCGGCGCTTATCTCGTGAACGGTTTTGGCCATTGCGCCGAATGCCACAGCCCGCGCAATGTTCTGGGCGGCGTCATCAGGGGCGAGCGCTTTGCCGGCGGTCCCAATCCCGAAGGCGAGGGCTGGGTGCCGAACATCACGCAGAAAGGCATCGGTGACTGGAGCGAGAAGGATATCGCCGATTTCCTCGAAACCGGCGACATGCCTGAGGGCGACAGCGCCTCGGGCGCGATGCGGCCGGTGATCAAGAACCTCGCGCAGCTGAAGCCGGAGGATCGCGCCGCGATGGCCGCCTATCTGAAGTCGCTGCCGCCGGTCGACGGCCCGACGCCGCCCAAGCGCAAGGAAGTCGGCGGCTGAGCGCGCCCGGCTAGCCGGCGCCGAACGCCTTGAAGGTGATGATGGTGAGCGTGTCCTGGATGCCGGGCAGCACCTGCACCTTCTCATTGATGAAGTGGCCGATGTCGGTGTCCTTGTCGACGTAGAACTTCACCAGCAAATCGTAGTGGCCCGCGGTGGAGTAGATCTCGGAGGCGATCTCGGCTTCGGCAAGCGCATTGGCGACCGTGTAGGACTGGCCGAGCTTGCATTTGATCTGGACGAAAAAAGGAACCATTGCAGTCAACTCCGAAGACATAGCTTGCCGGCTAATAGGCCAAAACCGGCCCGATTTAGCAAGCGGGCTGGCCGGCCGTCAGACCGGTCCGGGGCTTTACGACGTCACTGCCGCCGCCGCAAATGCATCCCTGAGCCGCTGGGCGAGCTCGGCCTTGCGATAGGGCTTGGTCAGGACCACGGCCTGGGCCTGCGCACGGCCCTGCTCGACCAGGGTCTCCAGCGCATAGCCCGAGGTGAACAGCACCGGCAGGCCGGGCCTGATACTCCGGGCCTGCTCGGCAAGGTCCCAGCCGCTCATGCCGCCGGGCATGATGATATCGGTGAACAGCATGTCGATGCGGGGGTCGTCGCGCAGCCGCTGCAGGGCCTCCTTGCCATGGACGGCCGCGACCACGCGATAGCCGAGCGCCTCCACCCGCTGGATCACCGAGGAGCGCACGAACGGATCGTCCTCCGCGATCAGGATGGTCTCATGGCCGCGCGGCGCAGCCTCGTCAGTCTCGGGCATGTCGGCCACCGACTGTCCGGCGCCGACGCGCGGCAGATAGATCCGGACCGTCGTCCCAAGACCCTGCTCGCTGTAGATCGAGACATGGCCGTCGGATTGCTTGGCGAAGCCATAGACCATGCTCAGCCCGAGGCCGGACCCCTTGCCGACTTCCTTGGTGGTGAAGAACGGCTCGAAGGCGCGCTCGATGACCTCAGGCGTCATGCCCTCGCCGTCGTCCGTGACCGAGATCAGGGCATAGCTGCCGGATGCGACCTCCGGGTGGAGGGCGCGATAGTCCTCGTCGATCGCGGCGATCTCCGTGCTCAGCGTCAGATGCCCGCCTGATGGCATTGCGTCCTGCGCGTTGAGCGCCAGGTTCAGCACCGCGGATTCGAGCTGGGCGCGGTCCGCAAAGGCCTGGATGGTGCCGGGGCCGAACGTCGTCCTGATCTCGATGTTCTCGCGCAAGGTGCGCTTGAACAGCTTGAGCATGGATACGATCAGCTCGCGGCAATCGATCGCGCGCGGCTGGAGCAATTGGCGGCGGCTGAAGGCGAGCAGCCGCTGCGTCAGTTCCGCGCCGCGTTCGCCGGACTCGCAGATGTCGTCGGCAAACTGCCTGAGATCGGGCCGCGCCTTGAGCTGCTCGCTGAGATGCTCGGCGTTGCCGATGATGACGGTGAGGAGGTTGTTGAAGTCGTGGGCGATGCCGCCGGAGAGCTGGCCGACCGTCTCCATTTTCTGCGCCTGCTGAAGCTGCTGCTCGGTGAGCTTGCGCGCGGTGAGATCGTGGACGATGCCGACGAAGATCAATTCGCCGTCCTGGATCGCCTGGCCGACCGACAGGTCGATCGGGAAGGTCGTTCCGTCCTTGCGCAGGCCGATCGTCTCGCCGCCGGTCGCGAAATGCGAAGCAGGGTTGTCCTGTACGGCGCCGGCCTCGTCGGGGATCAGCACCCTGACGTTCCGGTTCATCACCTCCCGCGCCTGGTAGCCGAACAGGCGCTCGCAAGCCGGGTTGAACAGCAGGATGCGGTTCTGCGCGTCGAACAGGATGACGCCGTCGACGGCGGTCTCGACCACCGCGGTGAGACGCGCCACGCTCTCGCGCATCGCGCGCTGGGCCTCTCTCACCTGCTTCAGGAGCTGCGTCGCGTCCCGGCTCTTGATCTCTTCCTCCTCGAGTGCGGCCTGAACCTTTTGCAGTTCGAACGGCGAGGGGATGGTCAGGACCTTCGGCAGCAGGGGCCATAGTGCGCCGGCGGTGAAGATCGAGGCTGCAGCGGTGACCGCCTTGACGATGCCCTCAATGCCGTAGACCGGAACCCAGAGCGTGTAGATCGACAGCACATGCGTCAAGCCGCAGGCCATGATGAAGATCGCGAACGCCCAGTAGACCCAGCCGAACTGCAGGTCGCGCCGCTTGATGACGAGAATGGTGAGAACGAACGGGATCGAGAAATAGGCGGCGGCGATGATGGCGTCGGAGGCGACGTGAAGCCAGATCAGCTCGGGCTCCCACAACAGGCAGATGCCGTGTGGTGAAAGCATCGACGAATCGAGGAGACGTTCGAAAAAGGCCCACATGATCTCTTCCCGAGAAGATTGCTGGGCCGAGCCGGCCCGCAATTTGGCGTCGCTGGACGAATCCATCAACTAACGTGTCACTCGCACGTACGGGCGCCAAGGCCGGGCTTTGCCGAGGGTATATTTTTGCGGGATATGCACGTTTTCGGGACGACAATGATGCGCAGCGCCGGCCGCGCCTGATTCGCCGGCTTGCTGGGGCTGCGGCGGCGCGCTAGGACAGGCCATGTCCTTTTCGAGCAAGGCGATCCCGCGATGACCACGCCCGTTGCGCTCACCATCGCCGGCTCGGATTCGAGCGGCGGCGCCGGCATTCAGGCGGACCTGAAGACGTTTGCCGCGCTCGGCGTCTACGGGGCGTCCGCGATCACGGCGCTGACCGCACAGAACACCAGGGGCGTCACCGGCATTCACGCGGTGCCGGCTGATTTCGTCACTGCGCAGATCGATGCGGTGTTTTCCGATCTCGATGTCGGCGCGGTGAAGATCGGCATGGTGGCGCAAGCCGGCAGCATCGATGCGATCGCGTCTGCGCTGGCGCGCTGGAAGCCTCGCCATGTCGTGCTCGATCCCGTGATGGTCGCAACATCAGGCGACCGCCTGCTCGCCGCAGAGGCCGTCGCAGCGTTGCGCGCCAAACTGATGCCGCTCGCATCCGTGATCACGCCCAATCTGCCGGAGGCCGCCGCGCTGCTCGACGAACAGGTCGCGCGAAGCGAGGCCGAGATCGAAAGCCAGGGGCACCGGCTGCTGTCTCTTGGTTGCCGTGCGGTCCTGATCAAGGGCGGGCACGGCGAGGGCGCGGAGAGCACCGATTATCTAGTCAGTGGTCACACAACGGTCGCGCTCGCCGCGCCGCGCGTCGCCACCCGCAACACCCATGGCACCGGCTGTTCGCTGTCGTCCGCCGTGGCGGCGGGCCTCGCCAGGGGCGAGGATCTCGAGACGGCCGTGCGCAATGCCAAGAGCTGGATCAGCGCGGCGATCGCCTCTGCCGACCGTTTCAGCGTCGGTCACGGCCACGGGCCGATCCATCATTTCCACAAGTTTTACTGACGCCAGTGTCCTGCTGGCGCCGTCTGTCCCGATATTAACCAATTCGGCCGTGGTTCCGGGGTCTTGCGGGCCATCATCGGCCGGCCATGTCGCCTGATTGTCGCATGTGACTGATATTCGCGGGGAGGGCGAGGCAAGGTTCGATTCGTATCTGAGGGTGCCTCAAGGGTTCAATCGGTCATCCCCCTGTCACGGGACACAGTTACAGGCTGGCGCATGGGAAGTTACGATGTGAGTGACGAGAGCCCGGAGCGGCGCTTTCGCACGTTGTTCATCTCCGACGTTCATCTCGGAGCCCGCGGCTCTCAAGCCGACCTCTTGCTGGACTTCCTGCGCTACCACGATGCCGACACGATCTATCTCGTCGGCGATATCGTCGACGGCTGGGCGCTGAAATCGAGCTGGCACTGGCCGCAGTCGCATAACGATCTGGTGCAGAAGCTGCTGCGCAAGGCGCGCAAGGGCGCCAAGATCATCTACGTGCCCGGCAATCACGACGAATTCCTGCGCAATTATTACGGCACGCATTTCGGCGGCATCGACGTGGTCGAGAACACGGTGCATACCGGCGTGGACGGCAAGCGCTATCTCGTCATCCACGGCGACATCTTCGACCTCGTGGTGCAGAACGCGCGCTGGCTCGCCCATCTCGGCGACAAGGCCTACGACTTCGCGATCCAGATGAATCGCTTCGTCAACTTCTTCCGTCGCCTGTTCAAGGTGCCTTATTGGTCGCTGTCGCAATGGGCCAAGCAGAAGGTGAAGAACGCCGTCAATTATATCGGTGCGTTCGAGCAGGCGCTCTCCGCCGAAGCCCGGCGCCATGACGCCGACGGCGTGATCTGCGGCCACATCCACTACGCCGTGATCCGCGACGAGAACGGTATCCGCTACATGAATTGCGGTGACTGGGTCGAGAGCTGCACCGCGCTGGTCGAGCATGACGACGGCCATTTCGAGATCATCACCTGGGCCGATCATTTACGCAAACCGGCGGAAGTCCCGCAGGTGGCAGCAAGAGCTGCCTAACGAGAGCTGCCTGATGCGCATCCTGGTCGCGACCGACGCCTGGCACCCGCAAGTCAACGGTGTGGTTCGGACGCTGACCAAGCTCGCTGACGCCGCCAAGACGCTCGGTGTCGAGTTCACGTTCCTGACGCCGCAATCGTTCCGCACCTTCGCGATGCCGAGCTATCGCGACGTGCGGCTGGCGATGCCGCGCCCGGCGCGCATCGCGAAGCTGATCGAGGAAGCGCGGCCCGACAGCATCCATATCGCGACGGAAGGGCCGATCGGTTTGATGGTCCGCCGCTATTGCCGCCAGCGCAAGCTGCCGTTCACGACCAGCTTCCATACCCGCTTTCCCGAATATGTCCGTGCCCGCGTCCCGGTACCGGGGTCGCTGATCTGGCGGGCGCTGCGCCGCTTCCACAGCCCGAGCCGGGCCGTGATGGCAGCGACGCCTGCGCTGGCCCGAGAGCTCGGCGAGCGCGGTTTCGACAATGTCGTGCTGTGGCCGCGCGGCGTCGACACCCATCTGTTCCATCCTCGCGCTGTCGATCTCTGCCTGCCGGCCCCGGTTTTCCTCTCGGTCGGCCGCGTCGCGGTGGAGAAGAATCTCGAGGCGTTCCTCGACCTGGATCTGCCCGGCACCAAGGTGATTGTCGGTGACGGCCCGGCGCGTAACGCGTTGGAGGAGGCCTATCCCGACGCGATTTTCCTGGGCGAAAAGCACGGCGAGGAACTGGCTGACATCTACGCCGCGGCCGACGTCTTCGTGTTTCCGAGCAAGACCGACACGTTCGGCCTGGTCCTGCTCGAGGCGCTGGCGAGCGGCCTGCCGGTCGCGGCCTTCCCGGTCAAAGGTCCGCGCGACGTCATCGGGGATGCGCCGGTCGGCGCGCTGGACGATGACCTGCGCAACGCCTGCTTCTCTGCGCTCGACATTTCCAGGCAAGCCTGCGTCGAATTCGCCGCCGTCTACACCTGGGAGGCCTCGGCGAGGGCCTTCATCGACAGCGTTCGCGCGGTCGGCGCGGTGCTGCCGGGCCGGAACGGAGCGGAACAGCCGCGGTTCGTGGCCTAGATTCTTGTTTTAACGCGTTTTCTTCACGCGAACCGGTCCCCACTTCGCTCGAAAACGCTTTGGGAAATCCTCGCGCGGAGGTGTCTTGCCCGCGCCGCGCCGGCCGCGATAACATCCTGCCATGTCCGAACAGCCCCTTCCGATCGGCCCCGCCGATATCGACGCCGCAGCGCGCGTGCTCGCGCCCTTCGCCGTCCGCACCCCGCTGTTGTCTTTCCCCGTGCTCAACGAGCGCGTCGGTGCAAAAGTGTTCCTGAAGCCGGAGATGCTCCAGCGCACCGGCTCCTTCAAGTTCCGCGGCGCCTTCAATAAGGTGTTCTCGATCCCGCAGGGCAAGCGCGCCGGCGGCGTGGTCGCGTTCTCCTCGGGCAACCACGCCCAGGGCGTGGCGGCCGCCGCAAAAATCCTCGACATGCACGCGACCATCGTGATGCCGGCGGACGCGCCGCTGTCGAAGCGCGAGCGCACCAAATCCTATGGCGCCGAGGTCGTGCTCTACGACCGCTACAATGACGACCGCGAGGCGATCTCGCGCGGCATTGCCGAGAAGCGCGGCGCGACGCTGGTGCGGCCCTACGACGATCCCTTCGTGATCGCGGGCCAGGGCACCGCCGGCCGCGAGATCGCGGAGGACATGGCAGCGCTCGGCCTCTCCCCTGACATTGTGGTGGCGCCGGCTTCCGGCGGCGGCCTGATCGCGGGCGTCGCAACGGCCGTGAAGGCGCGCTATCCGCAGGCCCAGATCGTGGTGGCCGAGCCCGACGCGTTCGACGATCATGGCATCTCGCTGACCGCAGGCCATCGCGAGCCGCACCCGCCGGCCGGCCGCACCATCTGCGATGCGCTGATGGCGCTGATCCCCGGCGAGATGACCTTTGCGATCAACAGCAAGCTGCTGGCGCGCGGCGTGACGGCGTCCGACAAGGAAGTCGGCGCGGCGGTTGCCTTCGCCTATCACGAGCTGAAGCTCGTGGTCGAACCGGGCGGTGCAGTCGGCCTTGCCGCGCTGCTGGCGGGACGTCTCGATGTCGCCGGCAAGAACGTGGTCATCGTCCTCTCCGGCGGCAATGTCGATGCGGATCTGTTCGCCGAACTGGTGGCCTGATCGCTCAGTGTACCTTTTGACTACCGCAGCGGTGCGGTTCTGGCCGGCCCGTAGAGTACGTGCCGCGAACATGCAGAAGGGGCAGAGCGTTTCCGTTCTGCCCCTTGTCGCTTTGCTTGCCGCGATCAGTGCATGAAGCCGTGGTGATTGTTGCCGCCGTTCATCGCGGGCGACTGGTTCATCGACTGGCGGAAGTTGTTGTTGCCACCGTTCCCCATTGCATTGAACTGCGGCCGGGTGTTCTGGACGGTGTTTTGGACTTGTACCTTGTTCACCGGGTTGTTGTTGGGCTTCACGATGCCGGTGTTGCCGTTGTTGACGTGGATAGGCTGGTTCTGGGGCTGAACATTCGTCGTCTTCACGTCGGTGGTCTTGACGTCGACTGTCGAGCCGGTCTTGCCTGTGATCACCGGCATGCTCACGATCTTGCCTGCCGGACCGGCATTGTTGTTGCCCGTGTTCGGCGTGGTGTTGGTCACTGGCAGCGTCACGATCTTGCTGACGCCGTTGTTGTTCGTCGTGGTGTTGGTCGGTGCGGGCAGGGTGACGATCTTGCTGACGGTGCCGTCGACCGGCTTCTGCACGACCGGCAGGTTGGCGTTCATCGGCGAGCCGTTGCCCTGCTGGATCAGCGGCAGGTATTTGGGCTGGCCGAGATTGCCGATCTTCAGCGTCGGGGCAATGTTCTGCGGCGCCAGGAACTTGGTGGCCTGCATCAGCGGGATGATCTTCGGCTGTGCCTCCAGCTTCAACGCGACTTGCGCATAGGGGCTGTTGCCGTAGTTCTTGTAGAAGGCCTGGTAGCCGATCGGCGAGTTCAGGAGCACCGCTTCGTGCCAGGCCTGCGAGAGCAGCAGGTTCGCGAGCAGCCAGCGGATGTGATCGCACAGCGGGTCGTGCGGATACATCGCAACGAACTCCTGATAGTACTCCGGCCTGCCCTCGGACAGCACGTAATCATAGGCCTGGCGCGCCGAGCGGCTCGGCAGGTTGGCGGCCATCTGCACCACAGGCGCATGCACCGGTGCGCGGTTGGCGGCCACCGCGGTGTCGCCGAAGAAGGTGAAGTCGGAGGTGAGCGAGGAACTCTCCCAGGGCACTTGTGCGCCGCTGGTGGTCTGGTTCACCGCGAGCCGCACGCGCTTGAACAGCTGCTCGATCGGCACGTTGGGCTCGCGCGCGACGTTCAGGAACGCCTGCGTATAGGGGCTGTGGCCCCCCGTACCGTCGAGCGCCTCGGCGCCCGGTGCGGTCGAATAGCCGACGATCGAGCCGTTCGGCGCATCGACGATTGCCAAACCGCGGCCGGCGTCATTCACGTTGGGGAACGGATTGTTGCGGCAGGCGTCGAGAACGACGATGCGCATCCGGCTCGGGATCGTCTCAAGCGTCGACATCACGTCGACAAGACGGACCGAGTCGTTGACGAGCTCGGTCTGGTTCGAGACTTTCGCATCGACCGGGACGAGGTAGTTCTCACCGGCGAGTTGCACGCCGTGACCAGCGTAATAGACCATCGCCACGGTGTTTGGACCGCGCGCGGACACTTTTGCGGAAAAATCCTGCACCACGCGCAGCATGTCGTTCTGGCCGAGGTCAGTGGCCGAGATCACCTCGAAGCCGGCCGAGTTGAGGAACTGGGCCATCGACTGGGCGTCATTGTCGGGATTGGCGAGCTGCGGCGCGTTCTGGTAGTTCGAATTGCCGATCACCAGCGCCACCCGCTGCTCCGGGCCTTGCAGCGCAGTCGGGGCGGGCAGGGCGGGGGCAACTTGCGCGGAAACGGGGCCGCAGGCGAAGCCGAACAGGCTTCCCAGCAGTCCCGCGGTCATCAGGGCGGACTTCAGGTGGAACATATGGCGTGCTCCTTTGGCACTCATCTCGATGCGAGATTGGTTGCGAGGAAGCTAGATCGCGTTCGACCTTGGGGTCCGTGATCGCGATCACCCTGGACGCGGCGTGATCCAAATCACGCAAGATTGGGGGCGGCGCGGTTGCGGTGAGGCAATTCGGCAACATCAGAGCGAAACTTGCAATCCCTGGGTGAGGCGGTCTGTCGCAGCCCAGTCGATGCCTCGGGTGTCGTGATCTATCGTGCCAACGAGGCCCGCTGGGGCGGCGCCGTCGGCACCGGCATCGAATTCGCATTCGCGCCGAACTGGTCGGTCGCGCTCGAATACGATCATCTGTTCATGGGCACCCGCAACATCGCCTTCCAGCCGATCGCCGCCGTCACCCGCAGCGACGACATCAAGCAGAACGTCGATCTCGCGACAGTCCGCGTGAACTACCGTTTCGGTGGTCCTGTGATCGCGAAGTACTGATCGGGCGTTTCGAGACCTGACGAGCCCAAGGGAAGCAGCTTCCTCGTACTCCATCATTGCGAGCGCAGCGAAGCAATCCAGAGTCTTTCCGCGGAGGGATCCTGGATTGCTTCGCTGCGCTCGCAATGACGATTGAGAGAGTTTGAGCAGCCCTTACGAGAAGAACGCGATCTTCTCGGCCTGGGTCATGCGGCGGATCGGCGCGAGCGCGTCGTTGGCGGCAGGGCGGGGCCTTTGCAGGATGCCGCTGGCGAGGATGGTGGCGCCGAGCGAAGGCTCGGGCGGGGGGGACGGCAGCTGCAGCGTTGCGCTGGGGGTTGCCCCCGAGAATGCGGCGGCCGCCATGGCGGGGGCCGGTTGCTCCATCACTTCGGCGGCGGCTTCCGCGATGGCATCGGTGAGGCGCGCGAGCGATTCCATCGCGATCGGCGCCTCAGTCACCGGCTCCTCGACGACGAGCTCCTCGACGTCGGGCGCGGCCGGCGCCTGCTCGGCGACGGGCTCCGCGATCTCCGCGGCCATCGGCCCCGGCATCGGCTCGGGAACCGCTGCTGCCATCTCTACGGGCTCGACGATTTCGTCGAACTCGGGATCGGGAGCGGCCATCTCAAGCGCGATGGCGTCGAGGATGGCTTCGTCCTCGGCTTCCGCCGCGGCGTCGAGCGAGAACTCGTCGGTGATCTCGGCGACGGAAGCGGGATTGACGAGGCTGTCCTCGACCGCAGCAAAGCTCTCCTCGATGGCAGTGGGGCCTTCGGCAATCTCGGGCGCGATCGCAACGTCCATCGCCACCTCGGCGACGCCGCTCTCCTCGATGGCCTCGGACTCCGGAGCAATCTCCTGCGGCGTCTCCGTAAAAGCCACGGGGGCTTCGCTCGCCATCGGAGCCGATGCTTCGGCATCAAGCGCCTCCGCGACCGGCGGCGCTGGCTGCGTGGTCGGAGGCGCCGGCTCCATTGCGGCTTGCGGCGCAGCTACGCCGTCAACGTCGGTCTGCTCGACCCGGTCCTTGAGCAGATCGAAGGCGGCCTTGAGATCGCCGCGCGGGTCGATGGCCGCGATCTGGCCGCAGGCTGCCTCGATGGAGGCGAGCTGCGAATCAATGAGGTCACAGATTCGCCCGTCGGCGCCGATCTCGCGCCAGCGCCAGGAGATCTCCTTGATGATGCGCACACCGCGCGTAACAGGCGCGAGGCTCGCCTCGATCGCGGCCGGGTCGAACGCCTTGGCGGCGGCGCTTTCCGCGTCCTCAATGGCGCGTCGGATCGCGGCCAGAGCTTCGGGCAGGCGGTCCACGACGACGGGTTGTCGCTGTGCCGCAAGGGTTTCTTCGATTTTAGCAACCGCATCGAGCACCATGCTCGTGTCGGCATTGCGGTTGCGCTTGGCGTATTCGCCGAGGAACCAGCGGCCGCGCGCGGTCTCCATGAAGGCTTCGCGGATCGCGTCGTAATCCTGCTCGTTCGGCTCGGCCGCGCGGGCAGACATGGGCGAGAGGGCGAATGCTTCGTTGGCCATGACAATCTCGTCGCGCAAATCACCGCGCGTTACTGTAACGATCACCACGATATCGACCGAATCGCAATTGGTTTGATGCCACCCGAATCACAAATCCCCACACCAGCAGCGGTCAAGCGGCGATTCGCCGTGAGTCTCGCGCTGTTCTACGGCACGTCATACGGTGTCCTGGGCACCCATCTGCCGTTCTTCACGGTGTGGTTGAAGGCCATCGGCATCGAGCCGGGCTGGATCGGAATCATCAGCGCCGTCCCGGCCGTCACGCGCTTCACGACGCTGCCTTTCGTGACCAGCCTCGCCGAACGGCGCCGCGCATTGCGCGGCGCGATGCTGCTGACGGCGTCGGCCACCGCGCTCTGCTTCGTGCTCGTCGGCACCCAGCAACAGCCTTTGCCGGTGCTCGTGCTCTATATCGTGACCTCTTGCTGCTGGACACCGCTGACGCCGCTCACCGATGCCTACGCCTTGCGCGGCGTCGCCCGCTACAAATTCGACTATGGGCCGGTGCGGCTCTGGGGATCGGTCGCGTTCATCCTCGGCGCGCTCGCCTGCGGGCTGTTGATCGACGTGATCGCGGCGCGCCAACTGATCTGGATCATCGTCGCGATGGCGACGGTCTCGGCTTTGACGGGGCTTTTGCTGCAGCCGCTGGAGGAGGTGCCGCGAACATCGAGGGTGGCGGAGGCCGGCAAGCCTCTGCTGCGCGACGCGGGCTTCCTTGCCATCATCGTGTCGTCCGCGCTGATCCAGTCCAGCCACGTCGCCTATTACACCTTCGCCTCGATCAACTGGCAGAGCCATGGGCTCGGCGGATTGACCATCGCGGGGCTGTGGACGCTCGGCGTCTGTGCCGAGATCGTCGTCTTCGCGGTGTCGCCGCGCTTTTC
>Ga0209148_1000938_pt1 | contig 19201 bp, 14 predicted proteins | sample AraplaCol_mMF_r2_2_FD_184288 | JGI IMG/M metagenome (GOLD analysis project Ga0209148, IMG submission 184288) | Arabidopsis root microbial communities from North Carolina, USA - plate scrape CL_Col_mMF_r2 (SPAdes) (version 2) | ecosystem: Host-associated > Plants > Roots > Endosphere | place... | reverse complement strand
GCTCGCCGTGTCGTACGCCGTCATCGTCTACTATGCCCGCGGCTTCACGGCCGGCTCCAGCTTCAGTGGCCAGTGGACCAACAGCTTCGTTCACTTCCAGTTCTTTGCGGGCGGCATGTTGCTGGCGCTGGTCCTGCGCGGCCGGCGCCCCGAGTGGCATATCGCCGTCCGGTGCGCGATGCTGGCCTGCGCGGTCGCCCTATGGCTGGTCGCGTCCCTCGTGTTCGGGATCAAGGCCGATCTGCCCCAATCCACCGTGGCCGAAAGCCTGGCGGGCTGGCCCCTGGTGCTGGCGGGCGCGGCGCTGATGTTGCTCGGCCTGCTCGGCACGCCGCGGCGATTCCTGCCCGCGCCCCTGATCTACCTCGGGCGCATTTCGTACGGCCTGTACCTGATCCATATTTTCTTTTTCTGGCTGGTGTTCGACAAGTTCAAACCGTCGCTGACCCATGTCTGCGATGCCGCCGGTCTGGGGGGCTGGCGCGACACGATCGGCACGTTGATCGCCTTTGCTGCAACCGTGTTGGTCGCCTCGCTGTTGTACCGTATCGTCGAAATGCCGTTCCTGCGGCTGAAGCGGCGCTTCACGTTCGTTCCCTCGCGCGATTGAAGCACGGGACACGGCCGCCCGCCCGGAGCCGTCCATACGGCCTCCAGGTGCGCTACCATGCAGGCTAGACGCGGCAGCCGGCCGGCGCCGCGCTCGGTGCCGGCCGGCTGTCGCAATGCCAACCATCGACGCGAACCGCGAGGCGGCCGACCATGTCCGAACACGTACCCGAACTGATCCCCGAAGGCCTCGTCGCCGATTCCGAAGCGCGCGCCGCCATCGACCTGGCCACGCGCGGCCACCAGATCTTCCCCACGCTGAGCGCGGACGACATCGCCCGCCTGCGCCGCTTCGGCACCTGCCGCACCTGGCCGGACGGGGCCACCGTGTTCCGCGCCTGCGTCGATTCGCCCGGGATGGTCGTCGTGCTGGCGGGGCGCTTGTCGTGCAGCCGGACCGACGCGCTCGGCAAGCGCGTCGAGGTGGTCGAATACGGTCCCGGCCAATTCGCCGGCGAAGTGGCGCAATTGTCCGGCCGGCCGCCGCTCGCCGACGGCGTCGCCGTGGGCGAGCTCGAAGCCCTGGTGCTCGACGCCGAATGCCTGCGCGCCGTGATCGTGGCCGAGGCCGAACTGGGCGAGCGCCTGATGCGCGCCTTCATCCTCCGTCGCGTGCAATTGATCAGCAATAAGCCGGGCGGCCCCATCCTGATCGGGCCGGCCGCGCATGCCGGCCTGTTCGAGCTGGAGAATTTCCTCTCGCGCAATGCCTACCCGTACACGCGGCGCGATCCCGAGACCGATCCGGAAGCGGCCCAGCTCGTGCGCGAGCACTGGCGGCAGGCGTCCGACTGGCCGCTCGTGGCGCTGCCGGACGGCTTCGTGCTGAAGAACCCGACCTTGGCCGAGGTCGGGCGCTGCCTCGGGACGTTGCCGCGCATGGAGCGTGGCGCCGTGTTCGACGTGCTCGTCGTGGGGGCCGGCCCGTCCGGGCTGGCGACGGCCGTGTATGCCGCATCGGAAGGCTTGCGCGTGATGGTGCTGGACCAGCGCGCGTACGGCGGCCAGGCGGGCGCGAGCGCGCGCATCGAAAACTTCCTCGGCTTCCCGACCGGGATCTCCGGCCGGGCGCTGGCCGGCCGCTCCTACGTGCAGGCGCTCAAATTCGGCGCCGAGGTCGCGATCCCCGCGCGCGCCACGCGCCTGCTGTGCCACGAGCGTCCGCTCAAGGTCGAACTGGACGACGGCACCTGCCTGCAGGCGCGCACGGTCGTGCTGGCGGCGGGCGCGCGCTACCGCAAGCCCGACCTGCCCGCCATCGCCGATTACGAAGGCCGCGGCGTGTACTACTGGGCCTCGCCCGTGGAAGCCAGGCTGTGCCGCAACGAACCCGTCGTGCTCGTCGGCGGCGGCAATTCGGCCGGCCAGGCGGCCGTCTTCCTCGCGGCGCACGCGTCGGAGGTGCACGTGCTGGTGCGCGGGCCGGGACTGGAAGCGACGATGTCCAGCTACCTGATCGAGCGCATCGCGGCGACCCCGAACATCCACCTGCACACGCGGCGCGAAATCGTCGGGCTGGACGGCGACGACAACGGCTTGACGGGCGTGCGCTGCCGCAGCCGCGACGGCGGCGACGAACGCGCGTTCGCCGTGCGGCGGATGTTCCTGTTCATCGGGGCCGATCCGAACAGCGACTGGCTGCACGAATGCGGCGTCGAACTGGACGGCAAGGGCTTCGTGCTGACCGGCGCCGAGACGAGGTCGGAGCACGGCGCCCGCACGCTCGAGACGAGCGTCGACGGCCTGTTCGCCGTGGGCGACCTGCGGGCCGGGTCGACCAAGCGCGTGGCCGCGGCGGCGGGCGAGGGCGCGGCCGCGGTGGCACAGATCCACGGCTACCTGGCGTCGCTGGCCCAGCGCTGACCGGCGCCGCATGCGGAGGGAGCGAACTGTTCGGTTGAACCTTCTAGACGACAGCGGGCATAATCCCCGGCACGCGGCCGTACCGTGGACGGCGCGGCCGAGGAGAGCAATGGCAATTTCCGTACTGTCACCATCCAGCATGCGCGCGTACTGCGCCGCCGCGATCCTGCTGTGTCCGCTCACGGCCTGGGCCGACCCGACGCTGGGGCAACGCCTGCGCGAGGCCGGCGCCATGGCCCGCTTCGTGCCGGACCAGGCGGCGCGCCGGCTGCGCGACATGGAGTGGGAAATCGCCACCGCGCCGGCACCGTTGCGGACGGACTTCCTGTATTTCTACAGCACGGCCGAGCGCGGCACCGGCGACCTGGTGCATGCGCTCGCCCTGGCGGACCAGCTGATCAATTATGGCAGGCGGAACAATGACAACGTGGCGTTGGCCAAAGGCCTGATCGGGCGCGCCAACACGCTCTATTTGCGCGAAGACCTGGCGGCTGCCCATGCCACGTCGTTCGAGGCGGAACGCGTCGCCCGGGCCGCCGGCGACGTCCCGACGACGGTGCTGGCGACCATCGCGGCCGGACTCTCGTTTCAGGAGGAGGGCAATTATCCGGCGGCGCTGGCGAAACTGCATGCCGCCGTCGACATGGCACGCCCGATCGGGAGCGACGCCGCCCCGTTGGCAAGCGCGCTGCACGCGCTGGTGCTGCTGTACCTGAATATGGGCGAGCTCGGCAAAGGCTGGGAGGTGCAGCAGGAATCGCTGGCCGTGGCCAGGAAGATGGCGTCCCCGGGCCACATCGCGACGGCGCTCGGCGACGAGTATGCATTGGCGGTCGAGCAGAAGGCATTCGAGCGGGCGCGCCACGCCCTGTTCGAGGAACTCGGCCTCGAACGCAGCATGGGCGCACGCCAGATGGGCGCGACCACGCTCGTCAATCTGTCGGATTGTTACTTGAAGGAGGGCCGGTTCCGCGAGGCCGAGGCCTATGCCGCGCAAGCGCTGGACGCCGCCATCGACGTCCGCAGCAACAACGACACCGCCACCGCCCGCGTCAACCTGGGCCAGGCGCTGCTCGGGCAGGGACGCATGGCCGAGGGCAAGCGGCAGTTCGAAGCGGGCCTGGCCACCTACGAAAAACAGGGTGACAAGCCGGAACTGCTGGCGGTGCTGCGCGAGTACGGGCGCGCGCTCGAACATGCCGGCGACTACAAGGGCGCCGTCGACGCCTACAACCGCGAGCGCGGCCTGTCGGGCGAGATCTTTGCGCGGGAGCGCCAGAAGGCGGTGCTGGAGTTGCAGCAGAAATACGACGCCGAGAAAAAGCAGCGCCGGATCGACGCGCTGCGCCAGGAGAACCGGGTCGCCATGGCCGAGCTGGACAATCGCCGCGTGCGGCAGCGCATCTGGTGGCTGCTGGCCGCGGCGTGCGCGCTGGCCTCGGTGGGCGTCGGACTGTTCTACCGGAAGGTACGGCGCGCCAACGCCGCGCTGGAAGAAAAGAACCGGCAATTGAAGCGGCAAGGCGCGCTCGATCCGCTCACGCTGCTGTACAACCGCCGCCACTTCCAGGAATTCATGGGCCGGGCCGGCAACGCGCGGCGGACGGGCTTTGATGCGACCGTGGGCGCACTGTTCCTGCTGGACGTCGACCATGTCAAGGACGTCAACGACACGCTGGGCCATGCGGCCGGCGACGCCGTGCTGAAGTCGGTCGCGCACGCGCTGCGCCTGGCCTTGCGCGGGACCGACATGATCGTGCGCTGGGGCGGCGAGGAATTCCTCGCGTTCCTGCCGGCGGTCGCGCACGACGAACTGGACGAGGTGGCGCTGCGCATCCTGCACGGCATCTCCGCCGCGGCCATCCCGGTCAGCGTGTCGGTCGGCTTCGCACCGTTTCCGCTGGCGCTCGGCGGCAGGCCGCTGACGTGGGAACAGGTGGTCAGCCTCGCGGACGCCGCGCTGTACCAGGCCAAATCGCACGGCCGCAACTGCGCGTTCGGGGTGCGCGGCTTTCCCGCCGCCGTTCATGTATCGCTGGATGCGATCGAGCGGGACCTGGAGCAGGCGTGGCGCGATGGATGGGTCGAGCTGTCGGTGGTGCAGGACGGGGCCGCGGCGCCGGTCGGGTCGCCTGCGTGAGGGCTCACGGCCGTCAATCGCGCGGCAGGTCGTGTTCGAGCGCGGCAACCTGCGTGAGCCAGCGTGCGACGATGGCCAATTCGTCCGGCGCGAACCCGGCCGTCAGGCGCGCGTTGAGGTCCTGCAGCACGGCGTGGGCCTGGCGGCTGGCCTCCTGTCCGCCCGGCGTCAGGCGCACGCGCGTGACGCGGCCGTCCGCTGCGTCGCCGACGCGCTCGATCAGGTCGGCCGCCTGCATCCGCTTCGACAGATTCGTGACGGCGGCCGGCGCCACCTGCAGACCTGTCGCGATCTCGCCGACCGTGGCGGGTTCCTGGCGCGACGCCAGGTAGAACAACAGGCCGACCTGCGCGGCGCTGATGCCGTCCCACGCCGCGGGGCGCGTCTCGATCCAGCGTTGCAGCACTTTCTGCGCGCGGTTCAGCAGGAAGGCGAAACGGGGCGGGCTTTTGGCTGTCGTCATCGGGCGTTCTCGTTCAGGGCGCAGTGTGCCAGCAGCCACTCGCCCACCTGCGGCCAGACGCGGTCCGCGCATTGTTTGCGGAAGAACCCCATGTGGCCGATGGCGCGCAGGCCGACGTCGCGCGGCGCGATCCGGCGCCGATCGAGGCGCGCGCCCTCGAGCGGCCGCACGAGGATGTCGATGGCGCTCGGATTGGCCCACGGATCGTCGTCGAAACCGAGCACGAGCAGCGGCAGCCGCACCCGCGCCATGCGCCGGCGCGCCTCCATTGCCGGGTCGTCGAGGAAATAGCCGGGCAGCGCGGTCCAGCGGCTCCATTGCAGCATCACCTTGCGCGGCAAGTCTTCGCCGAGTCCGATGCGGCGTCCCGGCATGTAGCCGAACAGGGCGCACAGGACAGGGGCGAGCACGCGCATCACGGTCCACACGCGGGCCCGTTCAAAGGCGCCGCGGATCGTGCGCGTGACGCCGGCGTGGGACGCCACCATCACGGCCGCGGACAGCAGCCCGGTGGCCGACGACAACGCGATGGCATGGCCGCCGACGCTGTGGCCGACGGCCAGCAGCGGCAGGCCCGCGAAGCGCGTGGCGGCCCAGCGGGTGACGGCCGCGTTGTCGTCCTCGATCCAGTCGGCCATCGTCACGGTGCACTGTCGCAAATCGGCCGGGCGCGAGCGGCCCGTGCCACGGTAATCGTACGTCAGCACATGGAAGCCCAGGCCGTGCAGGTAGCGCGCGAAGGCGTCGTAATAGCGCTGCGTGACGGCGGTGGCGGGATGCAGCAGGACGACGGCACGGGCGTCGCCGGCGTGCCACAGCGTTGCACCGATCGCGTCGGTGCCGGAAACGGGAATGGTGACGGGTTCCATGGCGGTGATTTAGTTAACGTGTTAACTAATTTAGCGGCGGAAGCGCCAGGCGTCAACGGAATTGGTCGGCGAACCAAAAAAAATGCCCGGCAGGACCGGGCATCGACAATTCGGGGTCGACAATTCGGGGTCAGAGCCCGGTTTTGGGCACGATCTTTGTGGAAAGCGAAATTGTGCACTGACCCCGAATCAAGGAGACGCTGTGCGTCAGTGGAAGTGTTCGTTCCCCGCCGGCGTATCTTCCGGCATTTCGGCATGCACGAGCTCGCCGCTCGGGTCGGCGAACAGCGGGGCGCCGCAGTCGTCGCAGTACTCGGCGACGTAGCGTTCGCCGATGCGCTTGACGTGCGTGATGCCGACGTCGTTCAGGTGCTTGACGATCTCGTCCAGCGGCGCCAGCGGGCGGTCGCCGCCGCCGGCCGGGCCTTCCATCGGCGTGCCTTCCTCGTCTTCCTGGCCGTACAGGGGCCAGACGATGCCGTACACGACGTCCGCCGACTGGCGCAAGGTGAAGCCGACGCGGTATTCGTCGACCTGGCTGTCGTTGACCTCGTCGCCGAAGCCGGCGATGACGGCGCGCAGGTCGTTCGGCTCGACGCCCAGGGTGTTCGTCAGGTAGTGGACGGCGGCGCGGATCGACACTGGACGGATCAGCTTGTCGGCTTCGCGGCAGGCCACGTAGTATGCCTCCGGCAGCAGCAGTTCGACGCCGCAGCCCGGCAGCAGGCGGGCGATGTTCGGACCGGCCTGGGCGCGCCATTGCTCGAGGGCGTTTTCGCGCTCGGCTTCGAAGTTGATGTGGTGCTGCGGTTCCTGCCAGCGGAACAGCGGGGCGCCCTGCGGGGCGATGACGGCCACGAGCAGGTAGCGCGTGTCGGCCAGGAATTGCGACGTGTCCGGACCGGGCGCGGCCGGCTTCACGGTCGAGCCCTTGTGGGCGGCCGCGGCGAGCTTGTGCGTCAGGGCATAGGTCTCGGTGTGGGTGCGCGGCAACTGGTCGATCGAGTACAGCGTCGGCGCGATGGCCACCTTGGTGTTGTCGGCCAGCAGGTGGGCGCCGAAGTGCGCCGTCAGCGTGTTCAGGATGTCGCCGGGAATCGTGCCGGACGCGATCGAAAAGCGGGTCCAGGCGAGGATCGGGGCGGCCACGAGCAGGGCTTGCCACGTGGTTTCAGCGCCGTCGTTGGCCTGCTCGGTCATCGTCGAGGACTCGCTGACCGCCTCGACGCCGTCCATCAGCACGTCGTAGACCGCGAGGTCGCCCTTGAACAGGACGTTGAGGGCGCCGTCGATGGTGTCCTGGTGGTTGGTCTTGAGCAGCTTCTGCAGCTGGGTGTCGAGGTTGCGCTCCCAGGCCCGTTCTTCAACGCGGCTGGCGGCCTGCACGATGGCGTTGCTGAGGCTGATGAGACGCTGGCTTTCTGCCGAAAGTTTGGGTGAGTCTTTGGAAGGGCGACGCATACGCTTTGGGAGTCTCTTCGGTAAGGGATGAATTCGTGTTCTTTGGATCGCGATCCGAGGGTCATGATAAACCCTTATCCCCGGTATTGTAGTTGATTCGGCCACAGCCAAGTAACACGGCGGCAATATCGACGCCGTCGTGTTCCCGCGTCACCCCGGCATCTATTGTCCGCCGGTGCTTGTCAAAAGCAGTAATAGGAACGATAATGCGAATCGTTCTCATTCATATTCCAGCCAGCCGCGACGCAAAGCGACGCCCGGCCGGGCAAGCCCCCACCATGACGATCAAGAAAAACAACACCGCAACGCCGACCTCTTTCATCACGAGCCGCAAGCATGCGCGTACGCTGCCGGGCGCCGCGTTGGCCGTGGCGGCATCGCTGGCGCTGCCGGCCGTCGCCCATGCCGGCCCCGACCTCACGCCCGATCCGACGATCCCGAGCGTGCAGGTGACGGGGGCCAACCAGCAGCAGGCGTCGGCCAACGACAAATTCACGGCGCCGCTGCTCGACACGCCGAAATCCGTCACGGTCGTCCCGGCCGACATCATCGCGCAGACGGGCGCCACGTCGCTGACGGATGCGCTGCGCACCGTGCCCGGCATCACCATCGGCGCGGCCGAGGGCGGCAACCCGGTCGGCGACAATCTATTCATCCGCGGCTACAACGCGCAGACGGACACGTATATCGACGGCATCCGCGATGCCGGCTCGCAGTCGCGCGAGATCTTCGACGTGGAACAGGTCGAAGTCGTGAAGGGCCCGAACTCGGCCTACGGCGGCCGCTCGTCGGCGGGCGGCGGCGTCAACCTCGTCACCAAGACGGCGCAGGCCTACGACTTCAACCATGCCAGCGTCGGCATCGGCAGCGACAAGTACCGCCGCCTCACGGGCGACGTCAACCGCAACATCGGCAGCGACAGCGCCTTCCGCCTGAACCTGATGGCGCACGAAGCCGACGTGCCGGGCCGCGCCGTCGTCGGCGGCAAGCGCTGGGGCATCGCCCCGACCGTGACGTTCGGCCTGACCGGCCCGACGCGCGCCATCGTCAGCGTCTATCACCTGACCTCGCACGAGATCCCGGACACGGGCATCCCGTTCAACAATCCGGTCACGACCGGCGCCAACGTCGCGAAGAACGGCAACGGCGAACCGTTCAACGTCGACCGCTCGACGTTCTACGGCCTCGCCAACCGCGACTTCCGCGACACGAAGAGCGACGTCGCCACCATCGACCTGCGCCACCGGCTGGCCAACGGGATCGTGCTCCGCAACGTCACGCGCTACGGCAAGTCGAACAACGACTACGTCTGGACCCAGCCCGACGATTCCAAGGGCAACACGGTCTTGTACGGCACCGTCTGGCGCCGCGCCAACACGCGCGTGACAGAAACCCGCACGGCGACCAACGTGACGAGCATCGCGGGCGACCTGGTCACGGCCGGCATCCGGCACACGTACAACGCGGGCATCGAGTTCGACCGCGAGACGACGGACCGCGCCGCCTACGTCTTCACGCCGGGCACGAACAATCCGCTGACGGGCACGTTCACCTGCCCGACGGCAGGAGTGGAGACGCTGTACAACTGCACGACGCTCGCCAACCCGAATCCGTACGATCCGTGGGTGTATACCCGCGCCGTGTCGGGCGCGCTGACGCACGTGAACACGAAGACGAAGTCGGCCTACGCGTTCGACACCATCGAATTCAACCCGCATTGGCAGGTCAACGTCGGCGCGCGCTACGACGATTTCCAGAGCGCGCTGAACACGCTGGCAACCAGCACGACGGCGGCCGTGCGGGCGGACGTCGACAGCAATTTCTGGAGCTGGCAGACGGGCCTCGTGTACAAGCCCGCGGCCAACGGCAGCATCTACCTGGCCTGGGCGACATCGGCGACGCCGCCCGGCAACGATGGCGGCGACGGCCTCGACGCGCTGACGGTGGCCGTGCAGAACCTGCAGCCCCAGCACAGCAAGAACATCGAGCTGGGCACCAAGTGGGACGTGATGCCGGGCGGCCGCCTGTCGCTGACCGCGGCCGTGTTCAAGAGCACGATGAGCAATGCCCGCGTGACGGCGCCGGACGGCACGACGCAGAACGTCGGCCGCAAGGAAGTCAAGGGCGTCGAGCTGGGCTTCTCGGGCAAGATCACGTCGCAGTGGAACGTGTTCGGCGGCTACACGTACCTGGATGCCAAATTGGCGGACAATGGCTACCTGAACGTCGGCACGACGGCGAAGCCGGTGTACGCGGCATCGCCGTACAACGGCAACCGTTTCCCGGCCACGCCGAAGCAGTCGGCCTCGTTGTGGACGACGTATGCCGTCACGAAGGACTTCACGGCCGGCTTCGGGCTGAATGCGATGTCGAAGGTCTACGCCAGCGTGAACAACAACAAGTGGGCGCCGGGCTTTACCCGCTTCGACGCGATGGCCAGCTATGCGCTGAACCAGGATGTCAGCCTGCAACTGAACGTGCAGAACCTGGCGGACAAGGTCTATTTCGACAAGGTCTCGTCGCCGCACTATGCCGGCGTGGCGCCGGGACGGTCGGCGACGCTGTCGGCCAACGTCAAGTTCTGATGGCCTCAACGCCATTCGGCGTCGAGGGCGTTTTTCATGAGGAGTGAGCGATGATGTTGCATATCCCGGGCGTGCTGAGCCCGGACCAGGTGGCCGCGATGTGCGCGCGCCTGCGCGCGACCGACTGGGTCGACGGCCGCGCCAGCGTCGGCAGCCAGGGCGCGCAGGTCAAGCGCAACCGCCAGCTGGCGGAAGGCTCGCCCCTGGCCGTGGAGCTGGGGCAGACGGTGAGCGCCGCGCTGATGGCGCACCCGCTGTTCTTTTCGAGCGTGCTGCCGCTGCGGATCCTGCCGCCGTTCTTCAACAGCCATGCGGGCGGCGAGCACTACGGCGCGCACGTCGACGGCGCCATCCGTTCCCGGCAGGGCGGGGCGGCGGTGCGCGCGGACGTGTCGTGCACGGTGTTCCTGAGCGACCCCGACGACTACGACGGCGGCGAGCTGACCGTGATCGACACGTACGGCACGCACGAGGTGAAGCTGCCGGCGGGGGATGCGATCGTCTACCCGTCGTCGAGCGTGCACGAGGTGCAGCCTGTGACGCGCGGCGAGCGCGTGGCGTCGTTCCTGTGGGTGCAGAGCATGGTGCGCGACGACAGCAAGCGGGCGATGCTGTTCGAGCTCGATACCACTATCCAGGCGTTGCGCGCGAAGCATGGCGATGGGCCGGAGCTCGTGGCGCTGACGGGGCATTATCACAACCTGTTGCGGATGTGGGCGGAGACGTAATCCACCACCGTTAAGCACCGGGGTCAGAGCCCAACCGCAACACCGGGCTCTGACCCCTCTGCGCCGCGTCTAAGCACCGGGGTCAGAGCCCAACCGTCAACACCGGGCTCTGACCCCTCTGCGTCGCGTCTAAGCACCGGGGTCAGAGCCCAACCGCAACACCGGGCTCTGACCCCTCTGCCGAAACAGGGGCCGGATCCCTGGCGGGACCCGGCCCCTGTTTCGGCTTACGCCGCCAACAACTGGCGCAACACGAACGGCAGGATGCCGCCATGCTTGTAGTAATCCACTTCGATCGGCGTATCGATGCGCAGCAGCACCGACGTCTCCTTGGTCGAACCGTCGGCGCGGTGGATCACGAGGGTCGCCTGCATCTGCGGGCGGATCTCGCCTTCCAGGCCCTTCAGGTCATAGGTCTCGGTGCCGGTGATGCCCAGGGTCTCGACGCTGTCGTCGCCCAGGAACTGCAGCGGCAGCACGCCCATGCCGACCAGGTTCGAGCGGTGGATGCGCTCGAACGAACGGGCGATCACGGCCTTCACGCCCAGCAGCTGGGTGCCTTTCGCGGCCCAGTCGCGCGAGGAACCGGTGCCGTACTCTTCGCCCGCGAAGATCATCGTCGGGGTGCCTTCCGCGATGTACTTCATGGCCGCGTCGTAGATCGACAGCTGTTCGCCGCTCGGCTGGTGGATCGTGATGCCGCCCTCGACGGCGGAACCGTCGGCCTTCGGCGGGATCATCCGGTTCTTGATGCGGACGTTCGCGAACGTACCGCGCATCATGATCTCGTGGTTGCCGCGGCGCGAGCCGTACGAGTTGAAGTCGGCCTTGATGACGCCGTGGTCCTTCAGCCATTTACCGGCCGGGCCGTCTTCCTTGATCGAACCGGCCGGGGAGATGTGGTCGGTGGTGATCGAGTCGCCGAACACGCCCAGCGCGCGCGCGCCCTGGACGCCCGCGGCGGCCGCTTTCGGGGTCATCTCGAAGTCGCCGAAGAACGGCGGCTCGGCGATGTAGGTCGACTCCGGCCAGTCGTAGACCTGGCCCGACACCGACGACACGGCTTCCCACAGCGCGCCCGGGTTGCCCTTGACGTCCGCGTAGTTGGCCTTGAAGACATCCGAATTCATCGCGAGCTTCATCAGGTCGTGGATTTCCTGCGAGGTCGGCCAGATGTCGCCCAGGTAGACGTCGACGCCGTCCTTGCCCTTGCCGACCGGTTCCGTCATCAGGTCGCGCGTGACGTTGCCGGCGATCGCGTAGGCGACGACCAGCGGCGGCGAGGCCAGGAAGTTGGAGCGGATGTTCGGGTGGATGCGCGCTTCGAAGTTGCGGTTGCCCGACAGGACGGCGGCGGCGATGATGTCGTTCGACGTGATCGCGGCGTTCAGCTCCGGGGTCAGGTCGCCGGCGTTGCCGATGCAGGTGGTGCAGCCGTACGCGGTCACGCCGAAGCCCAGTTGCGTCAGGTACGGCAGCAGGCCGGCCGCTTCCAGGTAGTTGGTGACGACGCGCGAGCCCGGCGCCAGCGACGACTTGATGTGCGGCGCGACGCTCAAGCCCTTCTCGACGGCCTTCTTGGCCAGCAGGCCGGCGGCCAGCATCACGCTCGGGTTCGACGTGTTGGTGCACGACGTGATCGCGGCGATCAGCACGTCGCCGTTCTTCACGCGCACGCCGTTGGTCGTTTCATAGACTTTCGACAGGTCTTCCGGCGACTTGTTGAAGCCGTTTTCGCTCGTCGGCTTGGAGAACAGGTCGGCGAAGTTGCCCTTCACGTTGCCCAGTTCGATGCGGTCCTGCGGACGCTTCGGGCCGGCCAGTGACGGGGTGACGGTCGCCAGGTCGAGCGACACCACGCGGGTGTAGTCGATGTCGCCTTCGTGCGGGATGCCGAACAGTTGCTGGGCCTTGAAGTAGTGTTCGAAGGCGGCCAGTTCTTCCTCGGTGCGGCCGGTGCCGCGGAAGTAGTCGACGGTCTTGTCGTCGACCGGGAAGAAGCCCATCGTCGCGCCGTATTCCGGCGCCATGTTGCCGATGGTGGCGCGGTCGGTGGTCGACAGCGAGGCGGTGCCTTCGCCGAAGAATTCCACGAACTTGCCGACGACCTTCTCTTTACGCAGCATCTCGGTGATGGTCAACACCAGGTCGGTCGCGGTGCAGCCTTCGCGCAGCGTGCCGGTCAGGTTGACGCCGATGACGTCCGGGGTCAGGAAGTAGACCGGCTGGCCCAGCATGCCGGCTTCCGCCTCGATGCCGCCCACGCCCCAGCCGACGACGCCCACGCCGTTGATCATGGTGGTGTGCGAGTCGGTGCCGACGAGGGTGTCCGGGTAGTACATGGCGCCGTTCTTCATCACGCCGCGTGCCAGGTATTCCAGGTTCACCTGGTGCACGATGCCGAAGCCCGGCGGCACGACGCCGAACGTGTCGAATGCCTGCATGCCCCACTTCATGAACTGGTAGCGCTCGTTATTGCGCTGGAACTCGATCTTCATGTTCAGGTCGAGCGCGTCCGGGGTGCGGAAGTGGTCGACGGTGACCGAGTGGTCGACGACCAGGTCCACCGGCACCAGCGGCTCGATCTTTTTCGGATCGGCGCCGGTCTTGGCGGCGACGTTGCGCATCGCGGCCAGGTCGGCCAGCAGCGGCACGCCGGTGAAGTCCTGCAGGACGACGCGGGCGACCACGAACGGGATCTCGTCGGTGCGGGCGGCGGTCGGGGCCCAGTTCGCCAACTGGCGGACGTGCTCCTCGGTCACCTTCTTGCCGTCGCAGTTGCGCAGCACGGATTCGAGGACGATGCGGATCGACACCGGCAGGCGCGACAGGTTCACGCCCAGCGACTCGGCGAGGGCCGGCAGCGAGTGGAACTGGCCGGTCTGGCCCCCAGCGAGCGGGAATTCCTTCAGCGTATTCAACGTGTTATGAGACATTAAATTCTCCTTCTGTGGGGATTTTGTTGTTGCTGCGTCAAAATGCTTCATTCCGTCGCTCCCGCGCAAGGCGGGAGCCCAAGTACTGGCGCCGCAGGAACGCTACGTTACATTCGGTTCCTGCCTGCGCAGGAAGTCTTTTCTGGCAGTGCCAGGAAGTCGTTTCTGGCAGTGCCAGGAACGACGTGCCGTAGCGTTCCGCGCCTTAGCATCAGCTCTTCTTTTCGACCGGCGCCGCGGCCACCACGGGCTTGGCCTGGTCGGCGTCCTTGCATTCGTTGGCCAGCTGGCGGTTCTGCTTCGAGTCGAGCAGGATGCCCTTCGACGGAATGCCGATCCAGACCAGGCCGATCTTCGTGTTTTCGTAGCGCTGCGCGCCCGTGGTCGTGCCCACCTTGTCCATGCGGCGCAGGTGGTTCTGCCAGCGCAGGGCGATGTGGCTGTCGTCCATCGGGTTGCGGTAGATGGCGACCTTGTTGTTCAGCTCGCAGGAGTATTCGGCCAGCGTGGTGTCCGTGACGTCCGGTTCCGGCTCGTCGTCGGCGACCACTTGCTTGTGTTCTTCTTTTTTGGCTTTCCTGTGCTTGGAGGACTTCGCTTTTTCCTTCAGGACCTTGGTGGCCTTCGGATGCGTTTCATGCGTGGTGGCGGATGCGGGCGCGCAGACGCCGACGGCCACGAGTGCGCAAAAGGAGACATGCGCACAGGCGGCGGCGATTTGTTTCAGAGTGATGGACATCAGATGGATTCCGGTTGATTGACGAGTGCCGCCGCGGCTTCCGGCAGCGCAAGGCCGGCCAGCTTCGCGCGCTGCAACACCGTCCAATAATATCGGTAGCTGGCGCGGTCGTGCAAGCGGCCGGCGTGCGCAATCGGCCCCCAGTCCTTCGCCATCGCCGCGACCAGGATGTTGGTCGCCTCGTTCACTTCCGCCAGGCGCGGCGTGAATGCCTTGACGATCGGCTTGATCTGGTCGGGGTGGATGCTCCACATGCGCGTGAAGCCGAACTCGGCTGCAGCGCGCTGGGCATCGTTGGCGACCACCGCGCTGTCCTTGATCTCGGTCGTCACATTATGCGAAGGGACTTTGTCGTGCGCATGACATGCCGCAACCATCTCCAGCTTTGCCCGGACGACGAGTGGATGGGTAAATTGACCCGGCGTACGCATCGCGGCGGCCGGCACCGCGCCGTAGTGCGCCGAGACGAAGTCCATGATGCCGAACGACAGCGACTCGACCTGGGGCAGGGCGGCGATGGCGTACACGTCGTGCAGGGCGCCGTGCGTCTCGATCAGCACGTGCACCGGCAGGCGATTTTCTTCTCCGCGCCCGGCCTTCGTGGCCGCGCGGTTGACGGTGTCAAGCGCGCGCAGGACGTCTTCCAGGCTGTTCGGCTTCGGGAGCATGACGTAGGCGAGCTTGTGCGCGGCGGCGCCCACGATGATCGCGGCGTCCTGCTCGAAGTGGCTGCTCGTGACGTCGTGCAGGCGCACGCCGATGCGGTTGAACCGGTTGTCGTCGCTGTTCACGAGCGCCGCCACCAGCTCGGCGTGGGCGCGCTCGTTGCCAGCGCTGGCGCCGTCCTCGCAATCGAAGGTGATGTCGAAAATCGGCCCAAGCTCTTGTTGCAGCGCCATCGATTTGCGCATCAGCTTCTCGCTGCCGGCGTAGTGGTCGCAGGCAGGGAGCAGCAGCGGCTGGCGTTGGCCCTGGAATAAAACCTCGGAAGGATGCATTGTCTAAATCCTGGGATGCATGAGGTGGGCACGGTGTGCCCACCCTACGGCAGATGGCAGCATTGGGTGGGCACCCGGTGCCCACCCAACGCTTGCGCTACCGGGATTATTTGCCCAGCAGGTGAGCGACGCCAGCGCGCTCTTCGTTCAGTTCGTTCAGCGTCAGGTTGATGCGTTCTTGCGAGAACTGGTCGATCGGGAGGCCTTGCACGATCGTGTATTCGCCGTTTTCGGTGGTCACCGGGTAGCCGAACACGATGCCTTCCGGAATGCCGTACGAACCGTCCGACGGGACGCCCATCGTGGTCCATTTGCCGTTGGTGCCCAGCACCCAGTCGCGCACGTGGTCGATGGCGGCGTTGGCGGCCGAGGCAGCCGACGATGCGCCACGCGCGTCGATGATGGCGGCGCCGCGCTTGCCGACGGTCGGCAGGAACGTGTTGCGGTTCCAGTCGTCGTCGTTGATCATGTCCTTGACCGATTTGCCGTCGACGGTGGCGAAGCGGTAGTCGGCGTACATGGTCGGCGAGTGGTTGCCCCAGACGACCATCTTCTCGATGTCGCCGACGGCCTTGCCGGTCTTGGCCGCGACTTGCGACAGGGCGCGGTTGTGGTCCAGGCGCAGCATGGCGGTGAAGTTCTTGGCCGGCAGGTTCGGGGCCGATTTCATCGCGATGTGGGCGTTGGTGTTGGCCGGGTTGCCGACCACCAGCACTTTGACGTCGCGCGACGCGACGGCGTCCAGCGCCTTGCCTTGCACGGTGAAGATCTGGGCGTTGGCTTCCAGCAAGTCTTTACGCTCCATGCCCGGGCCGCGCGGACGGGCGCCGACCAGCAGGGCGACGTCCACGTCCTTGAACGCGGTCATCGGATCGCTGTGGGCGGTCATGCCGGCCAGCAACGGGAATGCGCAGTCTTCCAGTTCCATCATGACGCCTTTCAGCGCCTTCTGTGCTTTTTCGTTGTCGATTTCGAGCAGCTGCAGAATGACCGGCTGGTCCTTGCCCAGCATGTCGCCGTTGGCGATGCGGAACAGCAGGGAATAGCCGATCTGGCCGGCCGCGCCGGTTACGGCAACGCGCTTAGGGGTTTTTGCCATGATGAATCTCCAAAGGTGGGAAAGAAGCGTACAACTGAGCGGGACGACGCAGAAGGATACGCCTGTTTGGGAAAACCGTAATCATACCAAAAGCGCCATCCGTAAGCGGACGTGCGACGCATCGCCGGCAGGCGGGCGCCCACGCTCGATCGATCGCGAGTGTAGTCCCGTGCCATTCCATCTGTCAATTCATATCATATGTCTTATATAAGACACATAATCCGAGGGTTTCTTCACTGGACGGACAGGGGGATTTATGAAAAAATCGCAGTCTATGAACCAAGCCTCGTCCAATCCGAACAGCAATGGCCCCACGACTACGGGCGCCGGCAGCGCTGTCGGCGGCGCGGCGCCTTCCCCCACATTCTCTCCACTGTACCAGCAGATCAAGGCGCTCATCACGCAGAGCCTGCAGTCCGGCGAATGGAAGCCGGGCGAACTGATTCCCAGTGAAGTCGAGCTGGCCGGCCGCTACAAGGTCAGCCAGGGCACCGTGCGCAAGGCCATCGACGAGCTCGCCGCCGAGCACCTCGTCGTGCGCCGCCAGGGCAAGGGCACGTTCGTCGCCACCCACAACGAGGCGCGCGCCCACTTCCGTTTCCTCAAGCTGATGCCCGACGAAGGCGTCCCCCAGCATTTCGAGCACGACTACCTCGAGGTCAAGCGCATCCGTGCGCCGGCCGAGGTGGCGCGCCTGCTCGACCTGAAATCGGGCGATGCCGTGGTCTACATCAAGCGCCTGATGAGCGACAGCGGCGCGCCCACGATCCTCGAGGAACTGTGGCTGCCGGGGCAGTTGTTCAAGGGACTCACGGCCGAGCGCCTGGCGGAATACAAGGGGCCGATGTACGGCCTGTTCGAATCGGAATTCGGCACGCGCATGATTCGTGCGACGGAAAAAATCCGCGCCGTGGCGGCCGATGCCCCGACGGCGCAGGCGCTGAAAGTGGCGGAGGGAACGCCCTTGCTGTGCGCCGACCGGGTGTCGTTTACGTATGGAGATAAAGCGGTGGAGTTGCGGCGCGGGTTGTATCTAACTGCGAAGCATCATTACCAGAACGAATTGTCGTGAAGAGTATTTGCGCCAGGTCTATGCTGGTGCAGTAATCGCTGGCAGCGATTACAATGTTTTGGTTTTGGGAAAGCGTCGGACAGGCCCGATCGGCGCGTTTCAGCCTGGATCTGGAAGCAATAAAACCCAGAACCCGAGCGGGTCGCAAAACCGGCGAAGTGCGGGTTCCAATATAAAATCAGTCAGTTTTAAGGGAGGTGTTCCAATGTCCGAAGCCGTGAAAAACGCGCAAAAAAGAGGGCAGCCGATCCGTAATGTGAGCATTACGGACATCACGATGAATTACAAGCAGCCGCCATCGGCCATCGTGTCGATCCTGCACCGTATCAGCGGCTTCGTGCTGTTCCTCTTCCTGCCGTTCCTGCTCTACCTGTTCGAGCAAAGCATCCGTTCCGAGATCTCGTTCGCGCACTTCGCCGGGATCGTCAGCCATCCGTTCGCGAAGATCGTCCTGCTCGGCCTGTCCTGGGGCTACCTGCACCACTTCTGCGCCGGCATCCGCCACCTGTTCATGGACAACCACATGGCCCTGGACAAGGACGCGGCGCAGCGCACCGCGCGCTACGTGCTGATCGTCAGCCTGGTCCTGACCCTGCTGGTCGCTCTCAAACTGTTCGGAGTGTTTTAATCATGGCTACCCCCAACAACATCGGTCAGCGCCGCCTCGTCGTCGGCGCCCACTACGGCATGCGCGACTGGCTCGCGCAGCGCGTCACCGCCATCGTGATGGTCGTCTTCACCGTCATCCTGCTGGTCTCGTTCCTGACCGGCCAGAATTTTACGTATGAAGGCTGGGCCGGCCTGTTCGCCCGCCAGTGGTTCAAGCTCTTCACGATGGTCACGTTCTTCGGCCTGTTCTACCACGTGTGGGTCGGCATCCGTGACATCTGGATGGACTACGTCAAACCGGTCGGCATCCGCCTGACCCTGCAGATCGCCACGGTGCTCTGGCTGCTCGCCTGCGCCGCCTGGACTGTGCAAATTCTCTGGAGCGTGTAATCGTGGCAGCAATCAACAACAACATCCCCGTCCGCCACTTCGACGTGGTCATCGTCGGCGCCGGCGGTTCCGGCCTGCGCGCCGCGCTGCAATTGTCCGAAGCAGGCCTGAACGTGGCCGTGCTGTCGAAGGTCTTCCCGACCCGCTCGCACACCGTCGCGGCGCAAGGCGGCATCGGCGCCTCGCTCGGCAACATGAGCGAGGACGACTGGTACTGGCATATGTTCGACACGGTGAAAGGGTCGGACTACCTGGGCGACCAGGACGCCATCGAATTCATGTGCCGCGAAGCGCCGAAGGTCGTGTACGAGCTCGAACACTTCGGCATGCCGTTCGACCGCAACCCGGACGGCACGATTTATCAACGTCCGTTCGGCGGCCACACCGCCAACTTCGGCGAGAAGCCGGTGCAGCGCGCCTGCGCCGCCGCCGACCGTACCGGCCACGCGCTGCTGCACACGCTGTATCAACGCAACGTCCGTTCGCGCACCCACTTCTTCGTCGAGTGGCAGGCGCTGGACCTGGTCCGCAATGCCGACGGCGACGTGCTCGGCGTCGTCGCGCTGGAAATGGAAACGGGCGACGTCATGATGCTGCAGGCGAAGACCACCGTGTTCGCCACGGGCGGCGCGGGCCGTAT
>Ga0209148_1000937_pt1 | contig 19219 bp, 17 predicted proteins | sample AraplaCol_mMF_r2_2_FD_184288 | JGI IMG/M metagenome (GOLD analysis project Ga0209148, IMG submission 184288) | Arabidopsis root microbial communities from North Carolina, USA - plate scrape CL_Col_mMF_r2 (SPAdes) (version 2) | ecosystem: Host-associated > Plants > Roots > Endosphere | place... | reverse complement strand
CCGCAACGTGGTGTCATCTCATTGACGATTGACGGAACGGCGCACGATTTGTCCCGTCTTTCGACCGAAGACATCGTCGACCTTGGCGTGGCGATGGTTCCGGAAGGCCGGCGGTTGTTCCCCCGGTTGACTGTGCTGGAAAACCTGATGCTCGGCGCTTTCCGCAAGGTTGCCCGGCGCAGTATCGACCGCAATCTGGCGGTCGCTTTCGAAACGTTTCCCGTCCTCAAGGAGCGGCAGGGGCAACTGGCGGGCACTATGTCGGGCGGGCAACAGCAGATGCTGGCGATTGCCCGCGCCCTGATGTCGTCACCACGGTTGTTATTGGTCGACGAACCTTCGGTGGGTCTCTCACCGCTCCTGGTCTCGCAGACGATCACAAAGATAGGCGAGCTCAATCGGCATCTCGGCCTGACGGTGCTGATGGCGGAGCAGAACTTCAACCAGGCGATCCGGATCGCCAGCCGCGGCTATATCATTGTCCATGGTGAGATCGTCGTGTCGGCCGCTTCGGTCGACGAATTGCGGGGCAACGATATTGTCAAGCGGCTCTATCTTAGTGGCGCCGCGTGATTGCTACCTGACCGAGGCTAACTCACACCCCGTTTGGCCGGGCGGCATAGCGTCCCGGGCCCATAGGCTCATCAGCTAGAAACCCGCCATCTGCCGGAACAATGGTGCCGGTCCGGTCTTCGTCGTCCTTGCGACGACGGAAGGTCTCTGACACATAGCGGTTCTTGCGGCGAACCTGGACGCGCCAGTTCCCGGAGCGTGAGTGACGCTGGCCGTGGCCGTGTGCACCCCCAATTCGTGTGCACTATGTGTGCACCGAGAGGTCAAAACGGGTACAAACGTGTGCAATTTCGGCTAGTTTGGAGTGCACACGTTCGTGCTTCATCCCATTGAGAGTGTAAGGTAAATCATTGGAATCGCAATACTATCGCTTTTCTGTGGCACCCATGATGGATTGGACGGACCGGCATTGCCGGGTGTTCCACCGTCACCTGACGAGACGGGCGCTGCTTTATACGGAGATGCTGACGACCGGCGCCATCATCCATGGCGATCGGGAGCGGCTGCTCGGCTTTGACGCGAGCGAGCATCCGGTGGCGCTTCAGCTTGGCGGGTCGGATCCCGGCGATCTCGCGAAAGCTGCGCGGATCGGCGAAGCGTTCGGCTATGACGAGATCAATCTCAATGTCGGCTGCCCGTCCGACCGCGTGAAGGACGGCCGCTTCGGTGCCTGCCTGATGGCGGAGCCTGAGCTCGTTGCGAGATGTGTCGAGGCGATGAAGCGCGCGGTGTCGATCCCAGTTACGGTGAAATGCCGCATCGGCATCGATGACCAGGATCCCGAAGTCGCGCTCGATACGCTCGCGCGTGCCGTGGTGGCTGCGGGCTGCGACGCGCTGATCGTGCATGCGCGCAAGGCGTGGCTGAACGGTCTGTCGCCGAAGGAAAACCGCGATATCCCGCCGCTCGATTATGATCGCGTCTATCGGCTCAAACGCGCGATGCCGGATGCGCCTGTCATCATCAATGGCGGCGTTCTCGGTATCGAGGAGGCGAAAGCGCATCTTGCGCATGTCGATGGCGTGATGCTCGGCCGGGCCGCTTATCAGGAGCCGTGGCGGCTGCTGTCGGTCGATCGCGACATCTTCGGCGAAGCCGCGCCGCATGCGACGATGCAGGATGCGTTCGAGGCGATGATGCCTTATATCGAGGCGCAGCTCGCGCGCGGCACGCGCCTGCACGCCATCACGCGGCACTTCGTCGGCGCTTTCCACGCGGTGCCCGGCGCGCGTGCCTTCCGTCGTCATCTTGCCGAACAGGGTGTCAAGCCGGGGGCTGGCGTCGAGGTCCTGCGCGATGCAATCGCCCGCGTAGGTGCTCACGCGCCGGCAGAGGCGGCCGCTTAGGTCCTCAGTCGACCGCCGTGCGCGCGCGGCGATGGCTGCCTTGCAGCTCCGGATAGCCCGTGAGCATCAGCGTGTCGGAGCGTACGCCCCAGCTCTCCAGGCGATCGAGGAAGCTCATGCCGAGCAAATTGGTCTTCATCAGACCGCGCGGCACGACGAGTGCCGGCACCGATTTCTCGACGAGATGGCCGACGGCGAGACGATCGAGCGTCAGCCGGGCCGCCTTGGTGTGGCCACCGGCAGTTTCGAGGTCAACGTCGTATTCGAGCATCTCGAGTGGCAGGCCGATCGCCTTTGCCGTCTCCCAAGTCAGCACCACGGAGGTGGCGCCGGTGTCGATCACCATGGGCGTTGCCACGCCGTTGATCTTCGCGCGCAGCGCAAACTCGCCGCCCTGACCGCGCTGGATTTGCACTTCGGGCGCGGGTGCGGCGGCCTGCCCACGGAACATGTGAGAGACCTTGTGGCTCGCGCGCGCAATCTGGTCGGGATCGCCATAGGCGACCACGGCGCCCGCTGTGCCGGCGAGCAAGATGAGAACCAGCAGGAGGCGGATCATCGCGCGCCTCCGATGGCGCAGACGCTGGTCAGACGCGTCTCGACGATCCCGCTGGTGGTGCAAGGCCAGCGTCGGCCATGCGCGCCGGCAACAGCGCCATCACCGCGAGCCGTTCTGCGCTCTCCATGACGTGCCAGCGCGCGATCTCCGGCAAGGTCCGGCCGCAGCCGAAGCACAGCTTGGTCTTGGGATCGATCATGCAGACGGCGACGCACGGCGTTTCTTTGCTCATACGGACATAGTGAAGGACTATCGGGCATGTCGGCAAGCATGTGTTTTACGAGCCCGTGCCTGCGCTCATGATCGGTCTGTGGCGCGGCCGGCGCTTCTCGTCGGGAACGGCGGAACTGTCCGGCTGCAGTGGCGGCGAATCCTCCGACAGCGGCGCCAGCGCGCTCATCACGCGCTCGGGCGGGAAGGTGACGATTACCTCGGTGCCGATCCGCAGCTTCGACTTCAGCGTGAAGGTGCCGCCATGCAGGTCGATCAGGTTCTTGGCGATGGGCAGGCCGAGGCCCGCGCCCTGTTCGGCCGATTTGATCGAGTTGGAGCCTTGGCCGAACGAGGCGAGCACGACCGGGATCTCGTCCTCGGGGATGCCCGAGCCGGAGTCCTTCACCGACAGGTACTGCCCGCCCGAGGCGGTCCAACCGGCCTTGAGCCAGATCTCGCCGCCCTGCGGGGTGAACTTGATCGAGTTGGAGAGCAAATTGAGCACGACCTGGCGGATCGCGCGCTCGTCGGCCCAGAGCCGCGGCATCGCCTGCTCGAACACTTCGTGGATGGTGATGCCGCGGCTGGAGGCGCGCAACTTCATCAGATGATGGCAGTCGGCGACGATGCCGACCAGCGACACCGCTTCCTCGTTGAGTTCGTAGCGGCCGGCTTCGATCCGCGACAGATCGAGGATCTCGTTGATGAGGTTGAGCAGGTGAACGCCGGAATTATGGATGTCGCCGGAATATTCCTTGTAGACCGGTACCGCATGCGCGCCAAAGATCTCGCTCTTCATCACCTCGGAGAAGCCAAGGATGGCGTTGAGCGGCGTGCGCAGCTCATGGCTCATCTGCGCGAGGAACCGCGATTTGGCGACGTTGGCGGATTCGGCGCGATGGCGCGCTTCGTCCGAGATCGCCTTGGCCTGTTCGAGCTCGCCGATCAGCGCGTCCTTCTCGGCGCGCGCTTCCAGCGTGGCGAAGGTCGAGGAGTGCAGGCGATGCGCCAGCAGCACGAAATAGCCTTCGGCCGCGAGCGCGAGTGCGGCCAGGATGTAATTGTCAAGCGAGCCGGTCATTGCAAAGCTCAGCGCCATGGCGACCGCAACCGGCGCTGTGGCGGCGAGTGCTGCGATCGGCAGATTGGCGGCGAGCATGCTTGACACTGCGATCACCAGCAGCATCAGGAACATCATCAGCGTTTCCGTGACCATGTCGAGCACGGGGTGGATCAGGATCGCCATCCAGCACAGGCCATAGAGGAGGTCGAGCACGACGAAACGCGTCCGCCAGGCGCGCGTTGCCGCTGGCGAGGCCGGCTCTGTCAGGAAGCGGCGGCAGCTGCGGATCATGGCCGCGTGAAGGCAGATCATGCCCGCGGTCCAGGCGGCGGCCGGGATCGGCTGCATCCACAGTCCGAACAGCACACCGGTCGCGACCACCAGCAGCATCACGACATAGGAGGCGGAGAGCCGTGTCTGCGCATATTGGCGCAACAGCTCGGCGTCGAAGGCCGGCCGGGTTCCGCTGGTCGACGTTAACTTATCGCGTGCCTCGCGGACCCGCTGCGACGCAGCCCGTCGGCTGCTCGCCGATGGAGCGCTCACCGGCTCGGCCGGAAGCTGCACTACCTCAGGCTTTTCAGCGGGGTTACTCATCAAGCAACAACGATTCCTGCCCGCGTCGGACGCGGGCCTTCTGCATTGTCTATCTCTGGCAAGAAATCCTTAAGAGGTGACTTAAGGAGCTAAAGAATTACGTTAACGGGGCGTTAACTTGGATCGGGCTGCCGCCGCTCAGTGCAGCCACGCGTGCTGCGCGACATAGACCACGGCCCCGGCCAGATAGCCCGCAAGCGCTGCGCCTGCAATGCGGCGGGCGTACCAGAGGAACTCGATCCGCTCGAGCCCCATCGCGGCAACGCCCGCGGCCGAGCCGATGATCAGGATCGAGCCGCCGGTGCCGGCACAATAGGCGATGAACTCCCAGAGGAAGCTGTCCGTTGGGTAGTGGCCGACGTCGTACATGCCCATGGTCGCCGCGACCAGCGGCACGTTGTCGACGATAGCGCTGAACAGGCCGAGCACGACGACGATGACGTCCTGGCGACCAATGGTCGCCTCGAGCCATCTGGTCAGCATCGTCAGGAGGCCGGCACGTTCGAGGCAGGCGACCGCGAGGAGAATGCCGGTGAAGAACACGATCGAGCCCATGTCGATCCGGGTCAGGGCGTGCGCGAGCGTGAGCGGCTGGCGCACGTGCTCATCCTTGTCGCGGTGAAGGACCTCGCCCACCAGCCAGACGATACCGAGGCCGAGCAGCACGCCCATGAAGGGCGGCAGATTCGTGAGCGTCTTGAACGCCGGCACCGCAATCAGCACGCCGAGCCCGAGATAGAACATCAGGCTACGTTCGAACCGGGTGGCCGCGAGCAATCCGCTTTCCGATTGCGGCGCCGCGACGGTCTTGCCCCTGAGCGACAGGCTGATGAAGGCCAGTGGCACGAGCAGATTGACCAGCGAGGGCAGGAACAGCGCCCGCATGATGTTCAATGGGGTGATCTGGCCGCCGATCCACAGCATGGTGGTAGTGACGTCGCCGATCACCGTCCATGCGCCGCCGGCATTCGCCGCGATGACGATGAGGGAGGCGAATAGCAAGCGATCGTCGCGCCGGGCGATCAGGCGCTGGATCAGCGAGATCATGACAATGGTCGTCGTCAGATTGTCCAGGATCGCACTCAGGACGAAGGACACGAACCCGACCAGCCATGCCAGTGTGACCTGGCTTGTGGTATTGATGCGGGAGGTGATGACCTCGAAGCCGTCATGGGCGTCGATCACCTCGACGATCGTCATCGCCCCGATCAGGAAGAACACGATTTGCGCGGTAGCCGCGACAGCCTCGTCGAGCTGATGGCTGACCAGCGCGTGATCGCTGATCGTGACCGCGTAGATGGTCCACAGCAGCCCCGCGCCGAGAAGCGCGGTCGCGGTCTTGCTGATCCCGAGCGGATGCTCGAGCGCGATCGCCGCATAGGTCACGACGAAGATTGCGGCGATCGCGGTCAGCAAGGCAGTATCAGGTCAGCGATTGAGGCGCGCGAGCAGGCTCGACGTATCCCAGCGCTTGCCGCCCATCTTCTCGACCTCGGCATAGAACTGGTCGACCAGCGCGGTAACAGGCAGGTTGGCGCCGTTGCGACGGGCTTCGGCCAGCGCGATCGAGAGGTCCTTGCGCATCCATTCGACCGCGAAGCCGAAATCGTATTTGTTCTCGTTCATGGTCTTGTAGCGGTTTTCCATCTGCCAGGACTGCGCCGCGCCCTTGGAGATGGTCTCGATCACCGCCGCGACATCGAGGCCGCTCTTCTTGGCGAAGTGGATGCCTTCCGAGAGACCCTGAACGAGGCCGGCGATGCAGATCTGGTTGACCATCTTGGTCAGCTGGCCAGATCCGGCAGGTCCGAGCAGCTTGCACATCCGTGCATAGGCGCCCGTGATGATGGGCTCGGCGCCGGCATAGTCATTCTGCGCGCCGCCGCACATCACCGTCAGCACCCCGTTCTCGGCACCGGCCTGGCCGCCGGAGACGGGGGCGTCGATGAACTTGAAGCCGGCCTTGGTCGCGGCCGCGTCGAGCTCGCGCGCGACCTCGGCGGAGGCGGTGGTGTGGTCAACGAAGGTCGCGCCCTTCTTCATGCCGGCGAATGCGCCGTCGGCGCCGATCGTGACCGCGCGCAGATCGTTGTCGTTGCCGACGCAGCACATCACGAAGTCCTGGCCCTCGGCGGCAGCCTTCGGGGTCGATGCCGTCTTGCCGCCGAACTTGTCCGCCCATTCCTTCGCCTTGGCGGCGGTGCGGTTGTAGACGGTGACCTCATGGCCCCCTTTTTTCACGAGGTGTCCGGCCATGGGGAATCCCATCACGCCGAGACCGAGGAAAGCGACTTTAGCCATGTGTGTGTCCGTAGCTTGAGTTTTACGGTTGCAGCCGGGCGAGGGGTGCCAGCCGGGGATCCCTGAGGGTCCGCCCGAGGGGGGAACGGGCGCACCATAAACCGTTAGGGGCGAAGGGCAACGGCTTCGTTTGGCCGCCCCCTGTGCTAGGATGGCAGGACTAAAGGACTTCAAAACAAGGGAGCGAAACAATGGCAGCGGGCTTGGGCAGCGTGAGCGTTGGCGTCCTCGATCATTTCAACATCCGGACCCGGAATCTGGCCGAGACGGTCCGCTTCTACGAGGACGTGCTGGGCCTGGAAAAAGGCGCCCGGCCGAATTTCGCCTTTCCGGGGGCCTGGATGTATAGCGAGGGCAAGGCGGTGGTGCACCTCGTCGATATTTCCCCGACCGCCGAGCCGCAAAAGCCTGACTCCGGCGTGGTCCACCACGTCGCCTTCGTCAGCCGCGGCTTCGAGGGCATGAAGCAGCGGCTGGCCGCCAAAGGCATGACATTCGACTCCCGCCAGGTGCCCGGCGGCGACCTCTGGCAGATCTTCGTCCACGACCCCAACGGGGTCATGATCGAGCTGAATTACGAGGCGGCCCTGGAGCAGGGGGCCGCGCCTGCCGAGATGGCTGACGATATCGGCAGGCAGTAGCCTTTTGGCCGTTTCCGCTCTAATGGGGCATCCTGATGTCTTGAGCATGATCTGGTCGGAAAACCGCTTCACACTTTTCCGGATCATGCTCCCTCTAGGAGATGCGCTTTGAGCGTGACGCAGCAACAGGTCCTCGACAGCCTCGCCAAGATCAAGTCGCCCCGTGGGGTCGCGCTCACCAATGCCAACGTGCTGAGCGCGATCAGCGCGTCCGATGGCAAGGTGTTCTTCTCGATCAATGTCGATGCCGCCGAGGCGCGGGCCTGGGAATCGGTCCGCGCCGAGGCCGAGGCCACCGTGCGCGCCATTCCGGGCGTCACCACCGTGATGGTCGCGCTGACCGCCGAGCGCAAGCTTGGCAGCGCGCCCCCGCCACCCCCGCAGCCGAGCCGTGGCGCGCCAGGTGTGCAGCCGGTCCACGCCCATAAGCCGGCGCCGCAGGGCGGTGCCCAATCGCCGATGGCGCGGCAGTCCGAAATTCCTGGTGTCGCCGCCGTGATTGCGGTGGCCTCGGGCAAGGGCGGTGTTGGCAAGTCGACCACCGCGCTCAACCTGGCGCTCGGCCTGCGCGACCTCGGCCTCAAGGTCGGGCTGCTCGACGCCGACATCTACGGCCCCTCTGTGCCGCGCCTGACCGGCCTGCATGAGAAGCCGGAGCTGGATGGCGAGCGCAAGATGATTCCGCTCCGGCGCTTCGGCCTCGCCATCATGTCGATCGGCTTCCTGGTCGAGGAAGAGACCGCGATGATCTGGCGCGGGCCGATGGTGATGTCGGCGGTGACGCAGATGCTGCGCGATGTCGCATGGGGCGCGCTCGACGTGCTCGTCGTCGACATGCCGCCGGGCACCGGCGATGCGCAGCTCACGCTGGCGCAGAACGTGCCGCTGAAGGGCGCCGTGATCGTCTCGACCCCGCAGGACCTGTCGCTGATCGACGCGCGGCGGGGGCTGGCCATGTTCAGGAAGGTCAACGTGCCCGTGCTCGGCATCGTCGAGAACATGAGCTACTTCCAGTGCCCGCATTGCGGCACGAAATCCGACATTTTCGGCCATGGCGGCGCGCGCCACGAGGCCGAGAAGCTCGGAGTACCGTTCCTGGGCGAGATCCCGCTGCACATGGCGATTCGCGCCACCTCGGATGCCGGCAATCCCGTCGTGGACAGCGAGCCCGACGGCCCCCATGCGGCGATCTATCGCGCCATTGCGGGACAGGTCCGGGACCAGCTCAAGGGCGCGATTTCCGCAGCCTGAGCGTGATGTCTGGGGACATGCGACTTTCGTCGCCCCCCGTCATGCCAATGTCGCGTTCCGTGGCCGGGGCTTCCGTGTTAAACGCCACGGCAGCAAAGCCCCTTCGGTTCGACGCGGATTGAGCGCGCGTCGCCAGAATGAGCGGCAGCAAAGAGGAAGTTCGGGGACACGCCCCAGCAAGGAGAGACCTGAAGATGAAGCGTCGTGATTTTCTGAAAGTGTCGGCAGCAGGCGCGGCGGCATCAGCCGCGGTAGCTTCGCCGGCGATTGCGCAGTCCTCGCCCGAGATCAAGTGGCGCATGACGTCGAGCTTCCCGAAGTCGCTCGACACCATCTATGGCGGCGGCGAGCAGGTGGCGAAGTACGTCGCCGAGATGACCGACAACAAGTTCCAGATCCAGGTGTTCGCGGCCGGCGAAATCGTTCCCGGCCTGCAGGCGCTCGATGCGACCTCGAACGGCACGGTCGAGATGTGCCACACCGTCTCCTACTACTACGTCGGCAAGGACCCGACCTGGGCGATCTACGCCTCGGTGCCGTTCGGCCTCAACGCACGCCAGCAGAACTCCTGGTGGTACCAGGGCGGCGGCGAGCAGCTCGGCAACGAGTTCTTCAAGAAGTCGAACGTGATCGGTTTTGCCTGCGGCAACACCGGCACCCAGATGGGCGGCTGGTTCCGCAAGGAGATCAAGACCGTTGCGGATCTCTCCGGCCTGAAATTCCGCATCGGCGGCATCGCCGGCCAGGTGCTCCAGAAGGTCGGCGTGGTGCCGCAGCAGCTCGCCGGCGGCGACATCTATCCGGCGCTCGAGAAGGGCACCATCGACGCGGCCGAGTGGGTCGGCCCGTATGATGACGAGAAGCTCGGCTTCGCCAAGGTCGCGAAGTACTACTACTACCCGGGCTTCTGGGAAGGCGGTCCGATGGTCCACGCCTTCACCAACCTCGACAAGTGGAATTCGCTGCCGAAGAACTACCAGGCGATCCTCACCAACGCGATGGCCAACGCCAACAGCTGGATGGCCGCGCGCTACGACATGCAGAACCCGGCGGCGCTGAAGCGCCTGGTCGCCGGCGGCACGCAGCTCCGTCCCTTCACCAACGAGGTGCTGGAAGCCTGCCTCAAGGCGACCAACGAGCTCTGGGCCGAGCTGTCGGCCAAGAACGCCGACTTCAAGAAGTCGATTGACGCCATGCAGGCCTATCGCTCCGACGAATATCTGTGGTGGCAGGTCGCCGAGTACACCTACGACAGCTTCATGATCCGCTCGCGCACCCGCGGCTGATCGTACGAGCAGCAAGACGGCAAAGCCCGGCCTCGTTCGCGAGGCCGGGTTTTTTCGTGGGCGAGGTGAGGCGTAGTCAAATCCGCAAAACAACCCCATGCACAGTAGGGACGGGTGACGCGTGGATGGAGCTGGGCTTGACCCGTCGGGCAAAACAGTGGCATAAAGCCATGATCGAATAATCCGAAATTTATGCCGCAGTCATCACCTATTCAGGTCGAGCCGCGGAGAGATCGGAAGGCGTCGCGAACTTCTCTGCTGAAGATCGCGGGTTGCTCCCACGCTGCGAAGTGACCGCCGGCCTCGGCCTGATGGAAATAAATCAGCTTGTGATAGGCCCGCTCGGCCCAACTGCGCGGGGCCACAAAACTCTCGCCTGGAAACGCCGTCACTGCGGCCGGGATCTCGACATTGGCAGTCAGATAAAGATTGATCTTGTTTTCCCAATACAAGCGGGCCGAGGAAATCGCGGTATTGGTCAGCCAGTACAGCGTGATGTTGTCAAGCACGTCGTCGCGCGTCAGGGCTCCCGCGGAATGCCCGTTGACCGTATGTCCGGCGACGGCCGAGGCCATTGCCGAGGCTGGCTGGGCATAGCCGTCGCCATGATCGAGCAGCCAGGCGGCGAGGCCGGCCGGAGAATCCGCGAGGCCCGATAGCGTCTGCGGCCGCGTTCCCATGATCTGCGCATAGGCGCGCCGCTTCGTGAACTGGAGCTTGAGCTGGGCAAAGACGTGCTTTTCCTCTTCGGACAGATCGACAGGCGCAGGCTCTCCCGATGACACGGCTTTGAAGATATCGGGCGGAACGACGCCGGGCAGGTTGACGTGAATCCCGATCAGTTCGGGCTCGCCGAGCTTTGCCATCTCGTTCGAGACGGGCGAGCCCCAATCGCCGCCTTGTGCGACGAACTTCGTGTAGCCGAGGCGCTTCATCAACACGACCCAGGCCCGCGCGATACGCTGCGGATCCCAGCCCGTGGTCGTGGGCTTGCCCGAAAATCCGTAGCCGGGCATCGACGGGATTACGAGATGAAACGCGTCATCGGCGCTGCCGCCATGCCCGGTCGGATTGGTCAGGGGATCGACGATCTTGAGTTGCTCGATGATCGAGCCGGGCCAGCCGTGCGTCACGATCATCGGCAGCGCATTTGGATGCTTCGAGCGGACGTGCAGGAAATGAATATCGAGGCCGTCGATCTCGGTCAGAAATTGCGGCAACGCATTCAACCGCGACTCGACCTTTCGCCAGTCATAGTCGGTGTGCCAGTGGCGGACGAGCTCCTGCTGCGTGGCCTGCGGCACGCCCTGAGAATCGTCGGTGACGGTCTCCTTGTCGGGCCAACGGGTCATGACAAGGCGATGACGGAGATCTGCGAGTGCTTTGTCCGGGATGTTGATCTTGAAGGGTCGGATCGCGCTGCTCGTTGCAGCAGGTGCCGGGCGGACGGGAAGCAGGGTCGCTGTGCCGGCGACTGCGAGGCCGGCCGCAGCCGTGGTCAGCAATTTGCGCCTGTCGTGGTCGACGGCTTCGCTGTTCGAAATTGCCACCGCAGCGGCGGCCGGCGGTTTGACGAGCGTTGTCATGGAACCTCTCCTTTGCCTGGGATGACTTCGGTGTTTCCACGGCGATTATCCCGCGAAGGCGTGGGACGCGCCCGTTAGGGATTGTGAGGCGGCGTTAGGCGTTGTGGCATCGGCTCAGTCGGGCAGTCTCTGGCCGGTCTGTTCGCGCACAGTGGCACGCCAACCCGGCCAATTCGCATCGTGCCCTCAAGTCAGGAGAACCGCGACCGTGCGGCGACTAGCGATGCCGTTGGCCTGCAAATGGACGTATGTCGAACCCCCTCACGAATTTGACCAGGTCTTCCGCGCCTTCGGAGACGAGCACTCGTCCGTCTGCATACTGGATGATCAGAAGATCCTGGCCTGCTGCGCCATAGCTCGCGGTTGCCAGCCAAACCGATCGCCCCGACGCCGCGTCGCACAGCTTGATTGACATCGACGAAGCTGAGCGCAAATCCGCGCATGGGTCGATGTCGTAAAATGGTTGAACCACCTCGAGGTTGGCGCCCGGAGAATCTTTCGAGCCTCCGGTGGTATTGCCGGGCGCGGAAGGAAGCACGAAAGAGGATAGCCTGGTGTCGCTCGATGCGTCCCAGGCCGACCAGCCAGCCTCCGTTCGTGCAAAGATCTTGCTTCCATCTTCACCGAGGCGGACCTCAAGAACCTCCGAATCCGTCCGGTAGAATGTTCTTTTGGCCGATCGGATGACTTCCAAGCCATACGTGTGTGGGTCTTGGACGGTCCGCTGCTCATGAAACCCGACTGCGAATGTCGTGAGATCGTTGGACCAAGTGAGCAGATCGCTATCAAAGATATCCTCGATAAGGATGATGCGGCGCGCTGTCGCCGGATCCCAAATCGTAACCTGATTTGGTGCTGCCCGGACGACGATCAGCCCGCGAGAAAACTCGATGCCCGACACCTGAGTGTCCTGACAAGGCCATATCCATTCAAGCGTCGACGCCCCCGCACTGACGTCGACCAGCAACGCATTCACGTTCGAATGGCTGGCGTCGAGTTCGGTGGGCGCCAGCAACAGATGTTGTCCGTCGAACGCGAACGCGCCGTGTGGCTGGCCACAGAAGGTGCGCAGCGTCTTTCCGGAACTGTCAGTGACGACCTGCTTCCTGATCACGTCAATGAAGTACACATGATAGGACCAAACTGGCTGCGCGTTGTAATCAAACGGGTCAAAGCCATCCTTCACCTCGCCCGCGGTGGTCACTTGAATGATCTCTTGTCGATCCGTCGGTTCGACGCTTACGACCCTGTCCAGATCAATCAGCTGAGCCAGTTTCTGATCGACGAGATATTGCTTCTCGGTGGCCAGATCGATTGGCCCGCTCGGATCATGCGGCCAGGACGACGGCCACTTATGCTCGATCCATGTCCAGTTGCTCGCGTCCAGAGGTGGGGCAAGCATCCCCGCATTCTCGATCGGCAAGCCGGTCGCTGCGGCCCAACCGACGGTCTCGGTGTCATCGACGCCCTGGGCGAGTCTGGCAAAAACGGCATTTCCGTCGGCCGAGATCGCCATGCGCGTAAACCTGGTGTCGGTGTTCCTCTCGGCTATCAACTCACGAAAGATGGTGCCGGTCTTTACGTCCCGGATCGCAATCGTCGACTGCGTTCCCGCCAGAAACCAGGTGTGATCAGGAGCGATCTCAATTGCCGAGGTGCCTTCCGCACCGATCTGCAACACGGTTGCAAAGCCTGGCGGAGGTTCGGCAGCGCAGCCAATCTGCGGCAACATTGTCAAGACGAGCCCAAGAGCCGCCGCGACGACGGACGAAGGCGACTCCTTTGATCGCATGTAGCTCTCCATAGGGCCAGCACCTTCGGGGATCGACCATACTCACAATCTTTGGCTGCAATTATGAACAAGTTCTTCTGTGGTTGACCCAAATTCTTCGATCTATGCAGCATCGTTGTCGTACTGCGCGTTGTGACCGTGTGATCCGCCGCGCGCGGGACGATGCTTCGCATCGCCCTGGGCGCGTCGGCCTCTCCCGCAAGCTGGAGAGGCGGAGCAAGCCGCAGACGATCATCGTGAAATCCATATGCGAGAGCGCTGCCCAGCTCTCGGAGGAAAGTAAGAAGATGGACGACGCAAATATCGCCGGACAGGACGATCGCAAGGCAATCGAGCAGACGCTGCTGGATTATATCGAAGGGTTCTACGACGGCGGAAGGAGGACGCGACGTACACCATGCCGCCGCTGTCGCAGTGGTATGCGGGCCGTCAATCCATTCGGGCGTTCTTCGAATGGGCGTGGAAGGACTACGAGGGCTACCGTCTGCTGGCGACTGCGGCCAATGGACAGCCGGCGTTTGCCGCCTATGCCCGCTCCGGCGAGGACTGGAGGGCGCATTCGATCCAGCTGCTCTCCCTCGAGCACGGGTCGATCTCCGGCCTGACCCTGTTTGTTAAACCACCAGCCCGCGTCTGTTCAGCGCGTTTGGCCTGCCGGTGACGCTGGGAGGATAGGCATCCCGGCCCTTTTTCCATGCCGCAGTGCGATGACGATGGCATTCGCCTTGCCCTTGCGCCATGCTGGCCCCCAAGCCTCGGCAAGAAGGCCCACAATCACTGGTACATCAGGGCAGGGAAACCATGAAGAGACGAGACTTCATCAAGGTCACAGGGCTTGCCGCGGCCGGCGCCACTACGCTTGCGGCTCCCGCGATTGCGCAGTCGATGCCGGAGATCAAATGGCGCATGCCGACGAGCTGGCCGAAATCGCTCGACACGCTGTTTGGCGGGGCCGAGATGATGTGCAAGATGGTCGCGGAGGCGACCGACAACAAATTCCAGATCCAGATCTTCGCGGCCGGCGAGATCGTGCCGGGCTTGCAAGTCCTCGATGCCGTGCAGAACGCCACCTGCGAGATCGGCCACACCGCATCCTATTACTATTTCGGCAAGGACCCGACCTTCACCTTCGGCTCGTCGGTGCCGTTCGGCCCGAACATGCGCGTCAACCAGGCCTGGTACATGCTGGGTGGGGGCAAGGAAATCCTCAACGACTTCTACAAGAGCTACAACGTCATCTCGCTGCTGGCCGGCAACACCGGCTGCCAGATGGGCGGCTGGTTCAGGAAAGAGGTCAATACGCCCGAGGATCTCAGCGGCATGAAATTCCGCATCGGCGGCTTTGCCGGCCGCGTGCTGCAGAAGCTCGGCACGGTGCCGCAGCAACTCGCCGGCGGCGACATCTATCCGGCGCTGGAAAAGGGCACCATCGATGCCGCCGAGTGGGTCGGTCCTTACGATGACGAGAAGCTCGGCTTCTACAAGATCGCGCCGCACTATTACTATCCCGGCTGGTGGGAGGGCGGGCCGATGTTGCTCGCCTTTGTCAATCTCGACAAATGGAACGCGCTGCCGAAATATTATCAGAGCGTGCTCACCCAGGCCGGCCACTACGCCAACAACTACATGATGGCGCGCTACGACCAGGCCAATCCGATGGCGCTGAAGAAGCTGCTCGCCAACGGCACCAAGCTGCACGCCTTCTCGCCGCCGATCATGGACGCCTGCTACAAGGCGGCGAAAGAGCTGCACGACGAGGTGTCGGCGACCAATCCCAACTTCAAGAAGGTCTACGAGTCCCTCACCAAATTCTCCAATGACAGCTATGCCTGGTTCCAGGTCGGAGAGGTCGGTTACGACATCTTCATGGCGCGACACTCGCAGAGCTGAGTGAGCGTGAATCAAGAAAGCCCCGGAGCAGAGGCTCCGGGGCTTTTTCCTTGCGCTACAGCCACGTCCTGTCCGATGGAATCGGAGGGACCTTTGCCCTCGAATACGCAGGAGCCGTTGGCGCGCGCTCAAGCCGCGCAACGAGCTTCGCTTGGCCCTACGCATCGAGACTTTGAACCTCGCCTCGGCTCAGGACGTCAAACTCCGGATTTCAGAGGTGCTTGCCGTGTCCAGCTGGACCAGCCTTATCGACCTACAGTTGCTGGTCCTCGTGTGGGCCTCCGTGCTGGCCATGGAAGGGGGACCGTTGCTCTGGAGGTTCCTGAACTATCAGCCGGTGACGCGATGCGCGGTCCTGCTTGCGGTGTCGAACGCCGTCGGTTCAGGTTGCGGGATGATGTTCTGCTTTGCTGTGATCAACGCTCGCGAGCGCGGATTGATCTCACTGTTCACGACCGTTCTCGCCTTGGCGATCCTGTTTGGCAGCCTGATCGGCCGCTCGTTCCTGATCGCAAGGTGGGGGAGGTCGCGAAGAGATCCCAGTGGATCTTGATCTCATCAAGGGGAAGGCCAATCCCGATCCAGATCATCCTGCAGCAGGGGTTTGTCGCTATCAAGGAGATGATGACGTTGCCGTGAGATCGGGCCCGCAACCTATTATTTATCAGGAGTTACAATAGGTTCGCCCGTCTAACCGCATTGCACCGAGAGCAATGTTGTTATTGTACCGAACTCCGCATCGGATCATATTCCACGCAATCAGTCATTGCACCGGGTTCGCCCGGGAGCACGGAGCTACGACCATGCACCCCAGTTATTTCGACCTGTTTCTCGCCTTCATCGGATTGTCGTTTGGCGTGCCCTCGGCGCTGCCGCGGGTGTTTTTCCGGAGCGAGGACACGCCGCGCCAGAAGGCCAGGTAGAGGCGTCAGGGGATAAAGCCTGGTGGTGCCGGAGATGCCGATATGGATCTGACGCTCACCACCATTCTCGTCGCCTTCGCCGGCGTGTTCCTGATCTGCTTCATGAAGGGCGCATTCGGCGGCGGCTTCTCGATCGTCGGCATTCCGCTGCTGTCGTTCGTCATGGATCCGGTGACGGCCGGTGGTTTGCTCGCACCGCTCTTCATCGCGATGGACCTGTTCGCGCTGCGCTATTGGAAGCCGTCGACCTGGTCGAAGCCCGACCTCGTGCTGCTGTTGCCCGGGCTCGTGATCGGCATCGGACTTGGCTATTTGCTGTTTCGCGTGCTGGACCACCGCGCGGTGGCTATCGTGATGGCGGTCGTGACGTTGATCTTCGTCGGCCTGTGGTTCTTCCGCGATCCCAAGGTGATCATCGCGCCGCGCTCGAGGCCGAAGGCGGTCGCGGCTGGTCTTGCCTCTGGTGTCACGACCATGGTCGCGCATTCCGGCGGACCGCCGCTGGCGATGTATCTGCTGCCGCTCGGCCTCACCAAGGAGGTCTATGCCGGAACGACCAGCCTGTTCTTCACCGTCGGCAATGCGACCAAGGCGGTGCCATGGCTGCTGCTGACGCGTCCCAGCGGCAACGAGTGGATCGTGATGGCGATCTGCCTGTTCGCCATTCCCACCGGCGTCTGGCTCGGCTGGCGCCTGCACGGACGGCTGGAGCAGCAGCAGGTGTTCCGCGCTTGCTACGGGCTATTGGTGGTGACCGCTCTCAAGCTGCTGTGGGATGGCGTGTCGGGCTATCTCGCCTAAGCGGCCGCGCTGCGCGAATGGTCAATCCTTCAGGTGCTTACGGAAGAACGCCAGCGCGGCGGCGTTGAGCTCGGCATGAAACGCGGGCCGATCGAAACCCGGCCTGTCGGTGCAGATGTTGGGACGTCTCTTCGCCAGCTCCGGCGTGCAAGGCGGAAGAAACGCGTAGTGACCGGCATTTTGCACCAGATGATAATCGGGCCTCGCCGGCAGATCGCGCATGATCGTCGACACATAGTCGAGCGTGACTTCGCCGCCGGTTCTGTCTTCGCCACTCAGCGCAGAGGCCCAGAGCTGCACCGGAATCGTCACGTCCTTCAAACCGTCAGGGTCGAACAGCGGGCCGAACGCCGGGTCGGCAATGACGAGCGCCTTGATGCGTGGTTCGTGTGTGAAGGCCAGCGCCGGGATTTCGTTGCGTCGCAGTTGTGCACAATCGGGTTTGGGCGAACTCTCCGGACATAGAGCCGTCATCTTGCGCAGATCGGGATTGCCGCCGGCGGCGACGAGACCGGTATAGCCGCCGCGCGAAAAGCCAAAGAAGCCGATCTGCTTGGGGTCGAGTTTGGCATGATCGGGCCATGTCTGGAGCATGTAGTCGATCACGCGCTTGATGTCGGCCGGGCGCTCGGTGAAGGCGGCGAGCGTGTCGGCGCGGCTCATGTCGCTGCTGCCGGTATCGACGGGGTGGCTGAGCGCAACAACGACGAAGCCGCTGGTCGCAAGCGCCTCCGCAGTATCATGGTGACCGGTGAAGCCACCGCCATAGCCGTGCGAGATCACGATCAGCGGCAGTCTGTCGCCGGATACGGCGCAGTTCTCGGTCGCAGGCAACGTCAACGTACGAAGCTTGACCTCGCCCACAGGTTCGGAGCAGGGCGACCACACCGCCGCCTGGATCGCGGGAAGGCTGGCCTCGGCCGGCACCTCGATCAGGCGAAAACCGGCGGCATGGGCCAGGGTGGCCATCAGACAGAAGGCTGATATGAGCGTGAACTTCAGAATAGACATGCGCTGCTCCCGCGCCTGGTCCGCCACGGTCGCACCACCGTGACGGCAACTTGACCTCGCTCCTTCATGACAGCGGCAGGCTGGTCCGCCAACACACATTCCCGCCAGAGGCGTCGTATACAGTGCCGGCCCGAGCTCGGCGATCTGGCCGAGCACGGGTCGGCAGGACCGTGTCAACCTCGCAAGCGCCATTTTTCGCTGGCCCAATCCGCCGATTGGTGGAAGAGATCGGCGATCGCCGCGTGCGCGCGGTAGGAAATGCCGGAAGCTTGGGTTCACTGCATGCGCCTTCTGATCGTTGAGGATAATGTCGAGCTGTCGCGGCTCGTTGCCAACGGGCTGGCGGCGGCCGGCTATGAGAGCGATATCGTCGGCAGCACCGAGGAGGCCCGCGAGGCGGTGCATAACGTGACTTATGCCGCCATGATCCTGGACCTCGGTCTGCCCGACGGCGACGGCCTGTCGGTGCTGCGCGAGCTGCGACGGCAGATGGAGCCGCTGCCGGTGCTGGTGCTGACCGCGCGCGGCGGTGTGCAGGACCGCGTCAACGGCCTGCGCAGCGGCGCCGACGATTATCTGGCAAAGCCGTTTGCGATGGAGGAGCTGGTGGCGCGGCTGGAGGCGATCCTGCGCCGTCCGGGGCAATTGCTCGGCCGTTCGTTGCGGCTTGCCAATCTCGTCTACGACACCGAGAGCCGCCAGATTTTCATCGACGACAAGCCGCGGATCATATCGTCGCGCGAGACCTCGGTGCTGGAGATCCTGCTGCGCCGGCAGGGGCGGGTGGTGCCGAAGAAGAATGTCGAAGATCACATCTTCGGGCTCGAGGGCGAGGTCGCCTCCAATGCGGTCGAAGTCTATGTCTCCCGGCTGCGCAAGCAGCTGACCGAACACGGCGCCAAGGTCGTGATCCACACCATTCGCGGCGTCGGCTACATGATGGCCGAGGAGAAATAGCTTGGCACCGTTCGGATTCCAGATCAGGTCCCTGACCGGATCCAAAGTCCGGGCGCTGTCGTTCAAATCGCTGATCTCGCGCATCGTATTCCTGCACATCATCGCTGTCGCGGTGGTCGCGATATTCCTGCCGCTGGTCCTGTTCTGGCTGTTGAACTCCGAGATCGACCAGCTGCATCGGGCGGCGATGCGGGCCCAGGCCGAGGCGCTCGCCGAGCGTATCGTCGTCCAGGGCGACGGCAAGGTGACGTTCAGCCTGCCGGAGAGTCTGCGAGGGCTCTATTCGGAAGCCTATGGCCGCTACCAGTACGACATCCGCGATGACGACGGCCACCTGCTGTTCTCGTCGCACAAGAAGGCCGGTGATGCGAGGTCGGACACGATCGCTGGTGCCGAAGTGACGCAGACGATCGACAGCGCCACCTTCCA
>Ga0209148_1000936_pt1 | contig 19232 bp, 17 predicted proteins | sample AraplaCol_mMF_r2_2_FD_184288 | JGI IMG/M metagenome (GOLD analysis project Ga0209148, IMG submission 184288) | Arabidopsis root microbial communities from North Carolina, USA - plate scrape CL_Col_mMF_r2 (SPAdes) (version 2) | ecosystem: Host-associated > Plants > Roots > Endosphere | place... | reverse complement strand
GTGTCTTGGAACAGCGCCATATCAGCCATGTCGGGTCTTTGCCCCTCCAACCTTACGATCTGGAAGGGCCGGAACAGCTGCGCACGATCCGCTGGCTGCCGATCCGCTATGACCGTGCGACCGGTTGCGGCAGTTATTACTTCCAGATGCAGCCGGGCGCCGTCACCACGCCGCATCGCCATCCGCGTTACGAGGAGTTCTTCGTCATCGAGGGTGAGGCGATCGAAAGCGATGGCACCGTCTTGCGGGCCGGCGATTTCATCAGCTTTGCTCCCGATACGGAACATTTCACCCGCAGTGAGACCGGCTGCCTGCTGATCGTTGTCGAATGGCTACCGGATACCAACCGCTTCGCACCGGTGCCGCGGCTCTAGAGTCGGATCACTTCAGCGCTGGCTTGGCCTTGCGTTCCTGCATCCGCTCTTCGATCCGATCAAGATGGTAGTGCAGGATCTCACCGTAGCGGGTCTGGCCGAAGGGCCTATGGCCGACACGCTGTGGGAAGGTCACATCCGGCAGCACATTGCCTTCCAGGATGCGCGGCCCGGTCGGGGTGACGGCGATGTCCCAGCCGACCACGAAGCGGTCCATGGTCAACAGCCGATGCACCGCGAGCACGGTCTCCTTGACCTCTTTCCAGTAAGGCAGAACGACACCCTCAACCGGATGGCCGGTGAAGGGATGATGCGTGTAGCGCCGGGTGAATTCTTCCGGCACGTCGCCGGCGAGGAGACCGAGCTCGCCGGTCTCGAGATCGACCGGCGCCGCCCATTCGACCCGTGAATGCCAGCTCGGTTCCAGCTTGCCGAGGACGCGCAGCATGGCGAAGACCACTTCCGGCTCGCCCTTCTCGTTGAGCATGGAGAAGGTGCGGACCGCCATCAGCGTTTCGACGCTGAGACCGGCAATATCCGGATGATTGGTGAGGCGCGGCAGCAAAATCAGATTGGCGCGTTCCGACTGCTTCGCCAGTTGCTGCAACAGCCCGGCGCGGTCGAAGCTCTTGCCGCCATAGCGATAGCGATCTTCGCCGAGATAGCTGATCAGCCCCGCCCCTTCGGCGCCTTTCGAGGCGCGCAATTTAGTGAAGAGATCCTGGCGCAGCAGCGCAGGATCGATCTCCGCCGGCACCGACTGGCCCTTGCTGAAGGAGGCGATGATGGGAATACCCGGGAGGCCGTTCTTCAGCAGCGTTTCGGTGAAAGCCACCTTGTCGCGCATATTGGAACGCGGCGCCGATTTGTCGACGAATTGCTGGCGTAGCAGGCGGATGAGACCGTTCTTGGTTTCCCAGCGGGTCAGATATTCGCCGCGCCGCGCCTTCTCCTCCGGCCGGTACATTTCAAACATGTAGTAGATCTGACCGTGGAAACGGTGCGGCCAGGTCATGCGGATGATGTCGCGGAACTGGTACCAGCGGGAGAAGCCGGCAAATTTCTTGACCCGCCCTGCGGTCTGCCACCACCAGATCAGCAACCGGGTGACGTCGACCAGGAAGGGCGCGATCCAGATGTGTGCCCACGGATGGCCCGGATCGAGGCGGGTGGAACCGATCGGCCATTCGACAAAGATGCGCCGGGCGCGGTCGCCCAAGGGCTCCCGGGGCAGCGCTGCGCGCTGCAGCGCGCCGGTATTGTCCCCGGCCCTATCCGCGGCCCGCTTATCAGAGATCGATGCCGGTGCCAGATCGGCCTGCTCAGTCATGTTCTTCCGTTCCTCTACCCCGCCGGCCCATAATTTCCGGCCAGGCGACAAGACGACCATCGGCTGACAGTTATCTGACGGCCCGACAAAATCATGGCCGGATTGGAGTCCTCGCCCGCTGACGTTGCGATCCTCCATAGCAAAAACAACTTTTTATAGCAATATCAATTCATTAGAGATATCGCGCGGGTGTCCCTGCAGCGGGTCAGGACATTTGTCATGGCTCAGTCCGGAGAATTGCACAGGTCACGGCGGATGCCATCGTTATAATTGCATCGACTTGGAAGCTAATTTCTCATGACATCTGACTCCCGCCGCACCGTCCTGGTGCCGATGATCATTGCGACCGCGCTTTTCATGGAAAACTTGGACTCGACGGTCCTGGCGACGGCTCTGCCGTCGATCGCGCGTTCCTTCGGCACCAATCCGCTGCATCTCAACCTCGCCATCACCACCTATCTGCTCAGCCTCGCCGTCTTCATCCCGATCAGCGGCTGGTTCGCCGATCGCTGGGGGGCTCGCCACGTCTTCCGCGCCGCCATCGGCGTGTTCCTGCTGGGCTCGATCCTCTGCGGCCTCAGCCAGGGCCTGTTCGGCTTCGTTGGCGCGCGCCTGCTGCAGGGTGCCGGCGGTGCCATGATGGTGCCGGTCGGACGATTGGTGCTGACACGAACGGTCGAGCGCCATGAACTGGTGCGGGCCATGGCCTTCCTCACTTTTCCCGCCTTGATCGGACCGGTGGTGGGGCCGCCGATCGGCGGCTTTCTCGTCACGTATGCCTCCTGGCGCTGGATCTTCTGGATCAACATTCCGATCGGCATCATCGGGATCATCCTGGTCAGCCTGTTCATCCGCGACACCACCGAGGTCGAGCAACAGCCCTTCGACTTTGTCGGCTTCCTGTTTTCCGGCTTCGGCTTTGCCGGTGTCATGTTCGGCATGGAATCGATCGGCCGCGGCATCGTGCCCAACAGCGTCATCTTCGTGCTACTGGCGGGCGGCTTCATCGCCCTCGCTTTGTTCGTGCGCCATGCCAGGCGGGTCCAGAATCCGGTGATCAATCTCAAGCTCCTGCGGATCGATACCTTCCGCACCGGCATCGTCGGCGGTTTCCTGTTCCGCATCGCCATCGGCGCCATGCCGTTCCTGCTGCCGCTGATGCTGCAGCTCGGTTTCGGCCTCAGCGCCTTCCAGTCCGGCTGCCTCACCTTCGCGTCGGCAGCCGGCGCCATGCTGATGAAACTGACGGCCGGCCCGATCCTGCGTCGCTTCGGCTTCCGCCAGGTGCTGCTGGTCAATGCCGTCCTCTCCAGCCTGTTCATCTTCATGATGGCCTTCTTCCGCCCGGACACGCCGGGCTTGCTGATCCTCGCCATCCTGCTGACCGGGGGCTTCTTCCGCTCGCTGCAATTCACCGGCATCAATGCCCTGACCCTGGCCGATATCCCCCGGCCCCAACTCAGCCAGGCCACCAGCTTTTCCAGCATCGCCCAGCAATTGTCGCTGAGCTTCGGTGTCGCGGTCGGCGCGCTCTCGCTGCACCTGACCGTGGTGTGGCGCGATGCCGGTCAGATCGGCCCGGACAGCTTCATGATTTCCTTCCTGATCGTCGCCCTGATCGGGGCCGCGTCGTCACTCACCTTCGCTGCCCTGTCGCCGGGGGCCGGTGATCTGGTGACCGGGCATAATGCCGGCGCACAGACAACGCAACCAAGCGGGGCGCAGGCCCAGGAAAGCCGCAAGCCCGCGGCAGAATAAGCCTTCTGGTTGCGACCTGCGTCACTCTTGCAGCGTTGAAGGGTTGACCGACAGGCTATTGTCAGCCTACTGCTAGCGCCATCGGAGAAACTTCCGCATCTGCATCGGCGAGCCAGGTCCTCCCTGGGGCCAGATGCAGAGGGACATGCAACTGGGTCTCCGCCGTGTTGGGGATTGGGTTGGGTTCCGGGTCGCGAGCGGCCCGTTTGGGAGCTATCGTAATGGCTGGTCGTCTGGCGTCGCGCAATTCTGCGCTGCGCGTCTCTGTCCTTGTGACTCTGGAACATGGCATGGCCGCCGGCGGCCATGTCAAATGTTGGGAACGTTTCGCCGAAGCCGCCTGTGCGCGGCGCGGCGATCTCGACCTCACGGTGCACTTTCTCGGCGCGCAGGATGGCGTCCAGGTGCTCGCCGACAATGTCCGCTTCCGGTATCACCGTCCGCAGCTCGGCACCCGGCGCTTCGCGTTCCTGAAACAGGGCGCCGGCCATACCGATCTCGCGCCCTTCCATCTCGGCCTCAACGCTGCCTTGGCCAAGAGCGACATCATCCACGCCACCGACTTCTTCAGTTTCGGCCGCACCGGCCGCGTGCATGCGCGGCGTCATGGCAAGGGCCTCGTCGCCTCGATCCACACCGACACGCCGCAATTCACCCGCATCTATGCCGGCGACATCATCAAGCGTCTCGCCGGTGACAAGATCGGTGGCTGGCTGGTCGACGGCATTGACCTGCCCCACCGGATTGCCACGCGCATGTCGGACCGCATCGATCGCCGGTTGCAAGCCTGCCATCATGTGCTGGTCTCGAAGCCGGAAGACCATCAGCGCCTGGCCGCCCAGTTCCGGCCACAGCGGCTCTCTTACCTGCGGCGCGGCATCGACCGGGCGCGCTTCTCCCCGAACCATCGCGACCGCGCTTGGCTGGAGAAGACTTTCGGCATTCCCGCTGGGCGGGCGGCCCTGATGTTCGCCGGCCGTGTCGATGCCAGCAAGAGTGTGATGGTCATGGCGGAAGCCGTGGGTGAATTGCTGGAGATGGGCTACGACGTTCAGGCGCTGGTGGTGGGGAAGGGTGATGAACAGGCCCGCATCGCGGCGACACTCGGTGACCGTGTGACCATGCCCGGCAATGTCAGCCAGGATGTGCTGGCAAAGCTCTATGCCAGTGCTGATCTCTTCCTCTTCCCGTCGACCACCGAGGTCTGCCCCAATGTCGTGATCGAGGCCAAGGCCAGCGGCCTGCCGGTCGTGGTGGCGGCGACCCATGGCGGCGCGCAGTTCATCGCCGAGCCGGGCATCGACGGATTCATCGCCGGCGATCAGCAACCGGCCAGCTGGGCCGCCCTTGCCCGCCATCTGCTCGATGATCCGCAGGCACGCGAACTGGTAAGCTACGCTGCCCGCGGCTGGGCGGAACAAGACTGGCCGAGCTGGGCCGATGTGCTCGACAAGGACCTGCTGGCCGTCTGGCGTGCAGCCGATGCAGCGACCAATACCACGGCTTCCCATCGCCCGGCCCTCGCGCGTTTGCTGACGCGCCGCAACGCCAGGGTCGGCTGGAGCGAATCCTCCGGCCGCTAGTTTCAACGACCTCTGATGCCTGATGTTGTTGGTCGGCTGGGCGGTTAGCCCGGCAATTCCGTCGGCGGCCCAGGACGACGGTGCAGGGCGGCGCGATGGCGCCGGCGCAATCGCCGCTCCTCCAACATCCAGCTCAGCAAGCCCGGCAGGCCGAGGGCAAGCTCACGCGCCCGCTTGATCAGCGCCATGGCGAAAGCCGGTGCCGCCGGAACACCGATCCAGCCGCAGAGCAGGATCAAGGCACCCTCTTGCACGCCAAGGCCCGCCGGCATGACGAAGGCGGCAACCCGCACCGCACCAATCAAGGTCTCGACGACGCTCGCTTCGAGGAAGGTGACCGGCGTTCCCAGCAGATACAGGATCATCCAGGTCTCGCCAGTCCGGCAGAGCCAAGCCAGCAGATGCCAGATCATGGCGGCGGCGATCCGCCCGTAGCGACGATAGAGATGGCTGACGGCAAGATCGAAGCCGAGCCCGCTTGATTTCTCCGAGGCACTCTCCTTGATCAGGCCGAGACGGCGTGCGAGGGAAAGGCCGAGCCGCATCACAGCCGGAGACTGGCCGAGCAGAACGAGACCGCAGGGTAAAGCGGCAAGGCCAAGGCAGATCAGAGCCTGACTACCCGTCAGATCGGCACCGCGCCACAGCAGCACCAGGCCCGGCAAGGCGAAGATCAGCTGGGCGAAGAGATTGAGGGTAATATCGACGATCACCGTTGCCGCGACGGAGACGCCGCCGACGATGCCATGGCCGTGGCTGCCATGCGGCGTGCTGGTACCGGTGGCCGGATCATAGCCGGATTTGACGGCATGGTCGGCCAGCACCAGATTGTTTCGCAGCAAGCGGCCACGCACCACATCGCCACCGACCTGCCCGACCGGCAGCATCGTATTCACCGCTTCGCCGATCCAGCGGATCAGCATCATGTAGCGCGCCTGTGGCCGCAGCTGGCGAACGAACAGGCTGCGCCAGGCGCAAGCTGCCAGCATGATCGCCGCGCCGCGCCAGCCCAAAGCCGGCACCAGGCCCCAACCGGCAGATGAGATGGCCTGCCAGATCGCCGACAGATCCTGATGCGCGAGAATGGCAATGAGGACAGCGAAGCCGGCCAGCAGACTGACGATACCGCGCAGGCTCATGGCCGATCCGTTATCGACCGCTGCTCAGCGCAGATAGCCATTGGCGGTGAACCATTGCACCGCATCGGCAATGGCAGCCTCCGCCGGCCGCGGTTGATAGCCGAGCTGGCGTACCGCCCGCTCGCAGGTGAAGAACATCTTCTTGCGGGCGAGCCGCACCCCATCGCGCGTGGCAAAGGGTTCCTTGCCACTCACCCTGGCCCAGATCTCGGCGAAGCCGGCGATCGGCATCACCACGCCATGGGGAATGCGCAAGCTGGGCGGCCGGCGGTTGCACAGCCGGGCGACGATGCCCAGGATTTCCGCCAGCGTCAGATTCTCGCTGCCGAGGATGAAGCGCTCGCCGATCTTGCCGTGTTCGAAAGCCTGCAGGTGACCGATCGCCACATCGTCGACATGCACGACATTGAGGCCGGTATCGACAAAACCCGGCATGCGGCCGGAAGCCGCATCGACCACGATCTTGCCGGTCGGCGTGGGCTTGAGATCGCGCGGCCCGATCGGTGTCGAGGGATGCACGATGACGGCCGGCAGGCCGGCCGCCGCGATCATCTGGCGGACCACTTTCTCCGCTTCGAATTTCGATTGCTTGTAGGGGCCAATCATATCCGCGGGCGTCGCCAGCGTATCTTCGTCAGCCAGCGCACCATCCGGCAGCAGCCCCAAGGTGGCGACACTGCTGGTATAGACGATGCGCTTCACCCCGGCCTCGCCGGCCGCCAGCATCATCTGTCGGGTACCCTCGACATTGGCCGCGAACATGGCCGCCGGATTGGGCACCCAGAGACGATAATCCGCCGCGACATGAAAGAGGCTGTCGCAGCCCTTGAGCGCCGCATCCATCGACCGGCGATCGGTCAGGTCGCCGCGCAGGATCTCGATATTAAGGTCGGTAAGGTTGCGCAGGTCGCTGCTGGAACGGACGAAAGCGCGCACGGATTCGCCCCGCTCGAGGAGCTGTCGTACCACGGCGGAGCCGACAAAGCCGGCGGCACCCGTCACCAGAGCCGTCATTTACGCTGATCCCTTCACTGTCCCGGGGTATCGTCCCGGGCACCGCCCCCGGGGGGCCGACCAGGTCCCCTTACGCGGCGGCACTATAACCGCAATTTCGCCAGATTCCACAGGATCAATGCCCTGGTTAACAGGATGGGAAAGGGCGATCGGCAATCCTTGGCCGGCACCCTAACGAAGACAAATAGTTCCAGGATTTCAATTGCATCCGGTGACTGCGGGCGCGGATGGCCGGCCTGGACATTAGGGCGCCAATGTTGTTCCTTGCAGGACCCATGACACAGCGCATGCCAGATTAGACATATGTTCAGCTTGAAATCCGTGGCGACCGTCGGTGGCCTCACTTTGACCAGCCGCCTGCTCGGCTTCCTGCGTGAGACCATGATCGCCCATCAATTGGGCACCGGCCCGGTCGCGGAAGCTTTCTTCGTCGCCATGCGGCTGCCCAATCTCTTTCGCCAGATGTTTGCCGAAGGCGCCTTCAACTCTGCCTTCGTGCCGATGTTCGCGCGCCGCATCGAAGAGGAAGGTGAAGCCGGCGCCAAGCTGTTCGCCGAACGGGTCATGTCGGTGCTGCTGGTCATCCTGATCTGCGTCACCATCGGCGCGGAATTGACCATGCCCTGGCTGATGCGGGTCTTCGCCCCGGGCTTTCACGAATTTCCGGAGAAGTTCCGCATCGCCATTCTGCTGACCAGCATCACCTTTCCCTATCTGCTGTTCATGTCGCTCTGCGCCCTGCAAGGTGGCATCCTCAATTCGCTGCACCGCTTCACCGCGCCGGCCGCAGCCCCCATCATGCTGAACGTCACCCTGATCGGGACCTTGCTCATCCCGACCACCTCCGACGAGCAGGCGGGCCTCATTCTGTCGATCGCCGTCACCCTTGCCGGCGTCCTGCAATTCCTCTGGCTGCTGATCTCGTGCCGCCAGGCCGGCATGCAGCTCGGCCTGCGCTGGCCGCATCTGACGCCGGAAGTGAAGCGCATGATGAAGCTGATGGTGCCGGGCCTGATCGGGGGCGGCCTCAATCAGATTAACATGGCGATCGCCACCATCCTGGCAACCCTCATTCCCGGCGCCGTTTCCTATCTCTATTACGCTGACCGGCTCTATCAGCTGCCATTGGCATTGATCGGCTCGGCGATCGGTGTCGTGTTGCTGCCGTCGCTGACCCGCGCCTTGCGCGGCGGCCAACCGGAGCTTGCCAATCATCACCAGAACCGCGCCATCGAAATGGGCCTGTCGCTGTCCTTGCCGGCTGCCGTCGGCCTGATCGTCGCCAGCCATCCCATCATCGCCGCCGTCTACCAACGCGGCGCCTTCACGGCCGAGGATGCCAGCAAGGTCGCCGCTGCCCTTGCGGCAGTGGCGGCGGGCCTGCCCGCTTATGTGTTGAACAAAGCCCTGGCGCCCGGCTTCCTCGCCCGCGAAGACACCATGACGCCGTTCCGCTTCGCCATGATCGGTGTCGGCGCCGATATCGTCATCAGCCTCAGCCTGTTCCATTTCATCGGCTATGTCGGCATCGCCTGCGGCACCGCGGGTGCCGCCTGGTTAAACTCCGCCATGCTCTATTGGCGCCTACGCAGCCAGAAGATGCTGAGTGCCGATCGGCGCCTGCAGCGCAACCTGCCACGCCTGATCCTGAGCGCCGCCATCATGGGCGCTGCACTCTGGTTCGCGATACCGCTGATGCCGGAAGTCCTCGGCGCCGGCGGGCTGGCGCGCATTACTGCCCTGCTGGTGCTGGTCGCCGGCGGTTGTGCCGTCTACGCCGTCGCCGTGCTGGCAACCGGCGCCATCTCGGTCGGCGAGCTGCGCCAGCAATTGCGCCGTCGCGGCGGTGGTGCAGTGGCCGCCAAGGCGGAAGAGCAAAGCCATGGATGAGGTTGAAACCGTCGTCATCGGCGCCGGCGTCATCGGCCTCGCCATTGCCCGCGCGCTGGCCCAGGCCGGCCAGGAGGTGCTGGTGCTGGAAGAGGCCGCCATCATCGGCAGCGGGACATCATCGCGCAACAGCGAGGTCATCCATGCCGGCCTCTATTATCCGACCGGCAGTTTGAAGGCGACGCTGTGCGTTGCGGGCCGCGACCAGCTCTATGCCTTTTGTGCGGAGCATGGCGTCGAATATAAACGGCTGGGCAAGCTGATCGTCGCCGCGGATCAGGCGCAGGAAGGCGATCTCGCCGCCATCGCCGCCCAGGCCGCCGCCAATGGCGTCAATGATCTGCGGCGGCTCACCGCTGCCGACATCAAGGCGCTGGAACCTGCGCTGCAGGCAACGGCGGGATTGTTTTCGCCATCGACCGGCATCATCGACAGCCACGGCTATATGCTGGCGCTGCAGGGTGATGCCGAGGCCGCCGGCGCGACCATTGCCTTTCATGCACCGGCCGAAAGCGGCAGGATCACGCCGCAGGGTTTCGAACTGTCGGTCGGCGGCGATGCCCCGATGCAGTTGCGCGCCCGCCGCCTGGTCAATGCCGCCGGTCATGGCGCCTGGGACATCGCCCGTCATCTCGACGGCTATCCCGCGGCGCTGATACCGGAACAGGCCTTGGCAAAAGGCAGCTACTTCACCTTGCGCGGCCGGTCACCCTTCAGCCATCTGGTCTATCCGGTGCCGGAGCCGGGCGGGCTCGGCATTCACCTGACCCTGGACCTCGCGGATGTGGCGCGCTTCGGTCCTGACGTCGAATGGGTGGAACAACTCGATTATGAGATCGACCCAGGCCGCGCGGCGCGTTTCTATCCGGCGATCCGCCGCTATTGGCCAGGATTGCCGGAAGGTGCGCTGGAGCCGGCCTATACCGGCATCCGCCCGAAGCTTGGCCGGCCGGCGAACGGCGCACCGGATTTCCGCATCGACAGCCGGGAATTGCATGGCATTCCCGGCCTGGTGCAGCTTTTCGGTATCGAGAGTCCTGGCCTGACAGCGTCGCTGGCAATCGCCGAGATGGTGGCGGACCGGCTGTAGCCTGTCCACCCTGCCTTCGGTTGGCGGTCCCTCAGTTCGCGGCAGAAGCGGGCTTGCGCTCCTGCACCATGCCGTCGATCAGGCGGCCCTGGAACAGCGAGACACCGAGCTTGCGGCCGACTTCGATTGCTTCCGGCGCATCGACACGGCAGAAGCAGACCCGTTCGCGGCCGATCCGCTGAATGGCGGTACGCAGCTTTTCCGTCCAGTTGCCGGCGACATGATCTTCCAGGCCCTGTTCCCAGATCACCTTGACCATGTCGATGCCGAGCAGCTCGCGATCGATCAGCGGCAAGGCTTCATGACGCACGCCGTCGAGGATGATCTTATAGCCGAGGCCATGCAGCAATTTCTGGGTGAAGAGAAATTCACCCGGCTCACCCATCACTTCGACGAAGGGCAATTCGATCGCCAGCGAGCCACGATCCTTGACATTGGTTTCGGTATCGAAGTCGAGGAACTCCTGGGTCAGGATCGTCTTCAGCGTGAGATTGACACTGGCATTGCGCAGGGTGCCGCGGTAGGCGCGGTCCATCAGCAGCGCCAGCATGCGCTGGTCGAACAGGCCGGTCAGATGCTGAAACAGCCATTTGTTCGAGGTGAGATCATAGCCCGGCGTAATCAGCTGGGCGAGATCAGCCGTCGAGAAGAACAGCTCGTGGAACACCGGCGATGGTGGCAGGCCGGGTGCGACCACGCAAGCTGACTGCCGTCGCAGCAGATTGGCCAGATTGGCCGTCTTGATGGCGCGTTCGATCTCGGTGATCTGCTGTGGCGAGATGACATTTGCCGGGCCCTTGCCCGACGGATCGGTCGCCGCTTCGGCCCGCATGCCGCGGCTCTGTTCGATCACGCTGGCAATGTAACTGCGCGCCGCGTCATAGCCGGTTTCCAGATCGAAAATCGGCGACAGCGCATCCAGCGCCTCGGCCTCGCCCTTGCCGGCCAGCAACGGGTCTTCGGCAAACAGCGCCAGGATATTGGTCAGGACCGGCTTGGCTTCGCTGATCGCCGGACATTGCATGAGAATGAAGAGGTCGCCCGAGGAGAGCTGGAAGACGGACGCTTCATAGCGCTGGCGCAGAGGTGTCAGCAATTTGCGCACCGCGCGCAGATTCTGTGGCTTGCGATGATAGGGCCGCAAGGCCGACAGCCGCAGTTCCAGACCCCAGCGGTTCTGTCGATGACGGTCCAGGCGTTCCAACGCGCTCATCAAAGCGGATTCGTCGTTACCCGTCGTCTCCGCTACCTTAGACCAGCCCATATATCCCCCTTGTGCCACGATCCCAACATCGCGGCGGCTTCGGAAAGCCCAAAGCAATTTACGAAAGAATTACTTTAATTTCGATCGCTTGATGAATGGTTAATGGCAATCTCAACAAGCGTGAGTTGCGTTTTTTCCGGGCCCGTGAGAAGGGGGCTTCGCGGCGAGCTGCACTGCCAGCCTTCTTTGAATACCTCTATGCCATTTATCGGATCCGCAGCCACCCGGAACCCTCGGCAGCAGAATTCTTTCTCAGGAAAATAGGAGAGATGATCTATCTCCCGCCCTCGCTGTGGTGCGTCATGCCATGAGGTGTCAACGGCTTGCGCGGCAACTTTGCGCGATCACCATGCCATGAAAGATGAACGAAAAATATGACAGCCTCCTTCCGGCATGACGGAAGGAGGCTGTCTTCAGCGCCGCGCAATGTCGCGCGCGACAGATGTGTGCCGCCAATGAATGGTCAGATCTGCATCACGATGCGGCCGTCAATGGTGCCGGCCTTCAGCCTGGCGAAGATGTCGTTGATGTTGTCGAGCCGATCCAGCGTTATATCGGCTTTGATCTTGCCTTCGGCGGCAAAGGCGAGGCATTCCTCGAGATCCTTGCGGGTACCGACGATCGAACCGCGCACCGTCTTGGCATTGAGCACGACATCGAAGATCGGCAGGTCGAAATCTCCCGGCGGCAGGCCGACCAGGGACATGGTGCCGCGCTTATGCAGCATGCCGACGCCCTGCGCGAAAGCCGTGCGGGAGACAGCGGTGACGAGAACGCCATGGGCACCGCGAATGGCCTTCTGCACCGCCGCGACCGGATCCGTCACCTTGGCATTGATGGTGAGATCGGCACCCAGGCGCTTGGCGAGGGCGAGCTTGCTGTCGGCGATATCGACGGCGATGACATGCAGCCCCATCGCCTTGGCATATTGCACGGCCATATGCCCAAGCCCGCCAATGCCGGAAATCACCACCCAGTCACCCGGCTTGGTATCCGTCACCTTCAGCCCCTTATAGACGGTGACGCCGGCACAAAGCAGAGGCGCGGCGGCGGCAAAGTCGAGCTTATCCGGCAGCCGGCCAACATAATTGGGATCGGCCAGCACGTATTCGGCATAGCCGCCATCGACCGTGTAGCCGGTCATTTGCTGGCCGTCACACAAGGTCTCCCAGCCGGTCAGGCAATGCTCGCAATGGCCGCAAGCCGTGTGCAACCAGGGAACGCCGACCCGGTCGCCCTCCTTCACATGGGAGACGCCGGCGCCGATGGCGGCAACCGTACCGACGCCTTCATGCCCAGGCGTGAAGGGCAGGCTCGGCTTCACCGGCCAGTCGCCATCCGCGGCATGGAGGTCGGTGTGGCAGACACCCGAATGTGACACTTTGACCAAGATGGTTCCCGGCTTCACCTCGGGAACCGCGACGTCCTCGATCTCAAGCGGCCTGCCGAATTCATGGACTCGCGCGGCCTTCATCTTCTGCACCATGGCGCTTCTCCTCTCGTGATGAGGGGAACATGCCATGCGCCGGCGGTGGCGACTTTGCGCTCGATCAAATGACACCGGATCAAATGACGACGGGAAACACCTTATCGCCATGCGATCCGCTTGGCACGAGCGCAACTTGTGCCGGACCCAGCTATTCTAGTTTGCCGAAGGCATACCAGGGCGCTTATCTGATCTTCAGGAGAATGCGGCGCGCGACGGCCCAGATTACGGAAATGACCACGACCGCGCCCATCAAGCGATACGGAGCTCAACATGCAAAACCCCGTCAGAACGGCAGCCGCGTCAATTTGCCGATGTCGATAGCTGATATCGCGGCCATCATGAGCGGCCAGGAGGTTCACTCTATACAACACTGATCCAGGGAGACGCAGATGTCGTCCTCATCTTTCGCGCAGCACAATGATGCTGCCCAACTCACTATTCATCACAATGAGCATGCTGTCGGCCTGCTGATCGCCGACCAGCACAATGCCCATCAAAACGAGGGGCGTCGATCCTATCGGTTCGCAGCCCTTGACCGGCAGTTCATTCTGCTCGATGGCAGCCGGTTCATCACGCCCCATCGCGCCTATGCCGCCGTTGCCCGGCTGAGCCAGTTCGTCGATCGCCCGCCGGCGGCGAATGACGCGTAACGGCCAGGCCCACCGGCTTCGTCCATAGATTTCCCTCCACCGATTTCGGTCGATCCAGATGCGCGATTGACCGGATGAAAGAGCGATGCCGTCCCTCCCAGAACCATCGCTCGTGACTTCCGGCAGTGCTTCGGCACTGCCTCTTTTTTTTCCTGGCAGGGGGATTTCGGCCGACTGCTTGACCAAAGCCAGACTTGCGGCTTGCGCGATTTCTTCTCGTTTTGGCCCGCCGCGACCCCGCTTTAAGGTCGGGACAGGGTTATGACAGAAAAGTGACTGCCGGACACGGATCATCAGAAAGCAATAGCCATGAGCTTCATCCAGACCGACCTCGATCGTGCCGCCTTTATCCGTTCAGACGCCTGGCTGGAACAGGAATCGCGGCAGGCCCGGCCGCTGGACATTGCTTTCTCCTGTCCTGAAACATCGGCAACTGCATCGCCCGCGCCCAGCCTGATCGATGCAATCGCCGCCGCTGGCTTGCCCGGCCTGGCGATCCCGCTGATCGCCATTCTGACCGCAGCAACGCCACCGGCCTGGCTCTTCGTCGCCCTGGGTCTGCCGCTCATTGCCGCTGCCCTGAAAGTCTTCACGCCCCACAGCCGCGGTGCGACCTGGCTGCCGGTGACCGGCTATGCGGTGCTCGCTCTTGGCCTCTTTGCGATCGCCGCCGATCATGCCGCGGCGCTGGTCGCCTATGCCGGTGTCATATCGACGGCATATCTCGCGATACCTCTGACGACCGCACTGGCCCTCGCCGGCTGGATCATGACCCAGCGCAAGCTGGTGCTGGCGACGCGCGACCTGCTGGTGATCGAGGGGCTCACACTCGCACTGACGCTGATCGTGCTGGCAAATCATGCAACCTTGGGCGGCGCGGCGCTCGCGACCTATCAGGGCACGACCCCGCTGCCCCTGATCGCCGCAGATGTCGGCCTGGTCACGCTCAGCCCGGTCCTCAGCGCCGGCATCGCCTTCAGCTTCTTTGCTGCTGGCCTGCGAAGCTTGCGGGCATCGGCCAGCGCCTATGCCGCGGCATCCACGGCGGGTTCGTCCTCGCTGCGGAAACCGGCTGCCAAAGCCGCTTAAGGGAAACGATCAGTTTCGCCGCAAGCCGGCGAGACGTTCCAAAGCCGCATCGAGCACGGCATCCTGCTTGGCAAAGCAGAAGCGGATGACCGAGCGGACCGGCGCCTCCTTGTAGAAGGCAGAAACCGGAATCGCGGCAATGCCCAAATCCTCGACGATCTTGCGGCAGAAGGCGTCGTCATCGCCGGCGCCGAGGGCGGCGATATCGACATTGGCGAAGTAGGTCCCCTCGCAGAGCAGGACATCGAGATCGAGCGCTTTCAGCCCGGCAATGAAGCGGTCACGGCGGCGTTGCATGTCGCGCGCCAGATCCTGGAAATAGGCCGCCGGCTTCTCCAGGCCGAAGGCGACTGCTGCCTGCAGATTGGGCGGCGTGGTGAAGGTGAGGAATTGATGCGCCTTGCCGAGCAGATTGATCAGATGCTGGTCAGCGGTGACATAACCGACCTTCCAGCCGGTGAGTGAAAAGGTCTTGCCGGCAGAACCGATCTTGACCACCCGGTCGCGCAGGCCGGCAACCTTCAGCAAGGTGCGATGCGTGCCACCGTCAAAGACGAGATGCTCATAGACTTCATCGGCGATGACATAGGCATCGGCACCGGTGACGAATTCGGCCAGCAGATCGAGCTCCGCCATGCTGAAGACACGGCCGGTCGGATTCATCGGGTTGTTGACGATGACCGCTTTGGTGCGCGGTGAGAAGGCGGCCGCGAGATCGGCCCGCTCCAGCCGCCAATGCGGCGGCTTCAGGGAGACGAAACGCGGCGTTGCGCCGGCGCGCAGGACCAGCGGCAGATAGGCATCGTAGAAGGGCTCGATGAGAACCACTTCGTCGCCCGGCTCGACCAGCGCGAAGATCGCCGCCGCCAGCGCCTCCGTGGCGCCTGACGTCACCAACGTCTCGTTCTGCCAGTCGACTTCCAGCCCGTAGAAACGGCGGGCGTGATGCGCCACTGCCTGACGCAAGGCCGGTATCCCCATCATCGGCGGATATTGATTGGAACCGTCCAGCAATTGCGCGGCCGCCTGCTGCAGCACATCCAGCGGCCCCTTGTCATCGGGGAATCCCTGCCCGAGATTGACGGCGTCGTAATGACGGGCCAGCCGCGACATGGTCTCGAAGATCGTGGTGGGCAGATTGGTATAGGTCGCGTTGGTGCTGCGCATATCGTCTTCCGCTACAGGGCTCGGTGCCGGGTTTACAAGAGACCCCAGCAGCCGCAGCTGGGCGGCGGAATGATGCCCGAGGACAGCATTTGGTCAAGCCGTCTCGCTGTGCAATTTTGACGGCGACACCTGCAGCGGATGCAAACGTAGCTGTGTGACGGCGCGCGATACCGATCCCGAGTCGCAGACGCTCATTCTGCCGGCATCAGGCCCGCATCAGATTACCGCTGCGCTTTTGCCCACCCACCGGAAGAAGCGACGGCAGAGCCTGCGCCAAGCTATCACCGACGCGGTTCAATCCGGCCGGGATGTCGGCGGTCGCAATTTCAGACGGTGCGGTATCGTTGCCCGCAATCTCGGCAGCCAGCCATTGCCGGAAGGCGGCAGCGGCCCGCTGATTGGTACGATCGGGCGGATAGACGATGAAATAGGCAAGCTCGATCTGCGTCTGCGTCGCCGCCAGCTGGACCAGCCGGCCGGCCGCAAGATCATGCTGCACGAGTGTCGCCTTGGCGAGGGCGAGACCGAGGCCATTGGCTGCGGCTTCGAGCACGAAGGTCGATTGATTGAAGCGCAAGCCGCGCTGCCAGTCGACATCATCGATGCCGGCGGCACGCAACCAGCTCTTCCAATCGGGGCAGGTGGGATCCTGATCGGGGCTGTCATCGTGCAGTAATGTGGTGTTGCGCAACAGGCTCGCTAGGTCGGTTGCGTCACGGCCTTCGAGCAGCTTCGGGCTGGCAACCGGGAAGACCGCTTCGCGCATCAGCAAATCGGCCTGCAGGCCGGGATAGTGGCCCCGGCCGTAACGGATGGCGAGATCGATCGCCTCGCTGTTGAAATCGACCAGGTCCATGGTTGCCAGCACCCGCACATCGATATCGGGATTCTGGCTGACAAAGCGGTCGAGCCGCGGCAGCAGCCACTTGGTGGCGAAGGACGGCGCCACCGAGACGGTCAGAGTCTGCACGCCGCCATTGTCGCCCCCCTTGATCAGCGTCGATTGCAGCTGGGCGAAGGCATCGCTGATACCTGGCAGGATCTCCGCGCCCTGGGCGCTCAGCACGAGGCCCTTCGGCGTGCGCTGGAACAGTTTCACCCCCAGCTCGTCTTCCAGCTGCCGCACCTGCAGGCTGACCGCCGAGGCGGTGACATGCAGCTCGGTCGCCGCAGCGGCGAAACTGCCATGGCGTGCGGCGGCCCAGAAGGCGCGCAAAGCATTCAAGGACGGCAAACGGCGGATCGGTCTTGCCATGGTGAGAACCCCTGTTCTGGTCTCGACAAAAGAATTTCTATATACCCTATCGAATTAATAGAGATTATCCGGAACAGGCAAGAGGATTTTGCGCGGCGCCGCCGACCCGGTCTGCGAAATCTTTGCGCCGCCGCCGGATTTGAGCATGAAAATCACGCCTTTCCAGATAGATAGGCATAAGCACGAGAATAACTCGTGCGGCCAAGACCTTTGCTTTGGGGCGCAATTATTCTTATGGTCGCGCAACCGACGGCGCTGGGCCGGGCAGGTTTTGAGGATCGGACCGAATCATGTTGCGGGTCACCCCCGGCATCGCTCTCGAGGATGATGAGATCGAGATCCGCTTCATTCGCGCCTCCGGTCCGGGCGGACAGAACGTCAACAAGCTGTCGACAGCGGCGCAATTGCGTTTTGACGTCCGCCAGTCTCCGGCCCTGCGCGACGATGTGCGCGAGCGCCTCACCCGCCTCGCCGGGCGGCGCTTGACCCAGGACGGCATCCTGGTCTTGACGGCGCAGCGCTTCCGCACCCAGGAGCGCAACCGGCAGGATGCCATCGATCGGCTCTGCGAATTGATCCGCGCCGCCGCCGTGGCACCCATCAAGCGGCGGCCCACCAAGCCCAGTCTCGGCGCCAAGCAGCGCCGGCTGGAGGGCAAGGCCAAGCGTTCCGGTGTGAAGGCCCTGCGCCAGAACAAGCCCTCCTTCGACTGACGCCTGTCTGCGAACCGTATGCGCGGGACAGGCCCCTTGGTCAGCGCGGCATGAAATCGACCGGAATGGTGAAGCCATGCGCGAGATCGCTGTCGCTGATATCCGCCGGCGGCTTCGGCAGCGGATCGGCCCGCTTGATCCAGGCCAGCGCCTCGTCATCGATCTCATCGCGGCCGGAGCTTTGCAGCACGTGCTGTGACAGCAATTTGCCGTCGCGGTCGATGGCAAAGCTGAGGACGGTGCGCAGGGGCACGCGCAGACGGCTGCGCGGGCTGCGCTTGAACTTGGCGATATGCTGGACGACCTCGCCCAGCCAGTTGCTCTTGGCAGCCAGCGTGGCCGCGGCAAGGGCCGCCTCTTTCTGCTGCAGTGCCGCCCGCTGCTGCGCCTGCGTATCAGCCGATGGCGTAGGCGGAGCGGCTGCAGGAGCTGGCTGAGTTTGCGGTGGCGCCGGTGTCGGCGGATGCGCCTTTTCCACCTTCTTCGGCTTGACCGGGTTGGGCTTGGCAACCGGCTTGGGGGCCGGCTTCGCCTGCTGTGGCAGCGCCACATCGGCGCCTACCGTCGGTAAGGGCTTCGCCGCCTCGGTGGCTGGTGCCTGCACCTGCGGTGTCGGCGGATGCGGTGTCGCATGATAGTCGGGAACCGGTGGTGCCGGTGGCTTCGGCGGCGCGGCGGCGGCAGGTAGCGGTGCCGGTGCCATATCCAGCAGGATCGCGGGCAAAGGCTGCGGTATCGGCGGTGGTAGGCTATGGGTCGACAACAGCCACCAGGCTGCGGCGAGATGCGCCGCCAAGACCATCGTCAACGACAGGGGCCAGCAGATCGCATCGCCAGGCCGATGCAGCGCCACCCGCCCTGCCATCCGGGCCACAGCGAAATCGCGGGAGGCGAGGCTGGTCATTGTGCCGGCGCCTGTGGAATGGCGCCCGGTGATGCGCCATCGAGCCCGACCAAAGCGATCTTGAGATAGCCGGCATCGCGCAACTGGTTCATCACCGCCATGAGATCGCCATAGCTGACATGCTTGTCGGCGCGCAGGAAGATACGCTGCTGCTTGTCACCTTTGCTGGCGGCATCGAGCCGCGCCGGCAAGTCGCTCCGGTTGACGATCTCGTCGCCGAGCGCCAGCGTGAGATCGGTCCTCACGGAGACGAAGAGCGGCTGGCTGGGGCGCGGTTGCGGCTTCGCTGTGGCACCTGGCAGGTCCACCGGCACATCGACAGTCGCCAAAGGTGCTGCCACCATGAAGATGATCAGCAACACCAGCATGACGTCGATGAACGGCGTCACATTGATCTCACTATGCTCCGTGAGTTCGTCCTCGGAGACGCTGAGCTTAACCGCCATGGTCACGCCGCTCGCGACAGGGTGACCCGGTCATGATCGAGGTCGCGCGACACCAGGCGCAACACCGCAGCGGTCAC
>Ga0209148_1000934_pt1 | contig 19245 bp, 12 predicted proteins | sample AraplaCol_mMF_r2_2_FD_184288 | JGI IMG/M metagenome (GOLD analysis project Ga0209148, IMG submission 184288) | Arabidopsis root microbial communities from North Carolina, USA - plate scrape CL_Col_mMF_r2 (SPAdes) (version 2) | ecosystem: Host-associated > Plants > Roots > Endosphere | place... | reverse complement strand
TCAGAAACGGCGCGAGGAAAGCCGGGCCGAGGCGCGCGCGCGGCTTGCCGAGCCTGCGATCACGCAAGACGACCGGCATATCGAGGTGTTCGCCAATCTCGGCTCGGTCTCGGATGCGGTGAAAGCGGTGAAAGAGGGCGCCGAAGGCTGCGGCCTGCTGCGCACCGAATTCCTGTTCCTCGACCGCCCGAACGCACCTGATGAGGCCGAGCAGCGCGCAATCTATCAGGGCGTCGCGGATGCGCTCGATGGCCGGCCCTTGATCGTGCGAACGCTCGATATTGGTGCCGACAAGCCGGCGCCGTACCTGCCGATGGCGCCCGAGGAGAATCCGGCGCTGGGCGTGCGCGGCCTTCGTTTGGGCCTGGCGCGGCCAGATCTGCTTGCCACGCAATTTCGCGCGCTGATCGGGGTGAACGCCAGTGATCTCAAGGTCATGCTGCCGATGGTTGCGAGTCTGGACGAACTCACAAAGGCACGCGCGATCCTCGATCGCGAGGCCAAGGCGATGGATCGCCCCGCGCCGCCGCTTGGCATCATGGTCGAGACGCCTGCAGCCGCTCTGATAGCCGAGACGCTCGCCAGGGACGCCGCCTTCTTCTCGATCGGCAGCAATGATCTCAGCCAATATGCGCTGGCCATGGATCGCACTAACGCGGGCACCGCCGCCGGGCTAGATGCGCTCCATCCCGCGGTGCTGCGCCTGATCCGTGCCACCGTCGCGGGCGGCAAGCTCTACAGCCGCTGGACGGGTGTGTGCGGCGGCGTCGCCGCCGATCCGCTGGCGGTGCCGATACTGATCGGCCTCGGCGTCACCGAATTGTCGGTGCCGCCCGCCGCAGTCGCGGAGATCAAGCAGGTGGTGCGTCAGGTTGATACCGCCAGTGCTGCAGAGCTGGCGGCCAAGGCCTGCGACGCGGCCGACGCCTTCGCGGTGCGTGCTTTGATTCGTTCCTACATGGAAGGCCGGGCATGAAGCTCTCGCTTGAATCACTTCAGCCGCTCGGCCGCGCACTCATGCTCCCGATCGCGGTCTTGCCGATCGCAGGGCTTCTGCTGCGCCTCGGGCAGCCCGATCTCCTGAATATGCCCTTCGTCGCGGCGGCGGGCGGTGCGGTGTTCGACAATCTCGGCCTGCTGTTTGCGGCGGGCATCGGCGCGGGCATTGCGCGCGACGGCAATGGTGCGGCGGCACTGGCTGGCCTGGTCTGCTTCCTGATCGCCACCCGGGGTGCGGCGACTTTGCTGGTGGTGCCGAGTGATGCACTTGTGGGCGTCGCCAAGGACACGCTCGATGTGGCGGGCGATGCCTGGCGCACCAAGGCGATCGACAAACTTTCGGTTCCGATCGGTATCCTCTCCGGTCTCGCCGCGGGCGCGGCCTACAATCGCTGGTCGGGAATCAAATTGCCCGATTATCTCGCTTTCTTCGGCGGGCGTCGGTTCGTGCCGATCGTTTCCGGGCTGGCGGGTCTCGTCCTCGCCGCGATCATTGGCTTTGGTTATGTCGGCATCGCCGCGGGCATGGACAGCCTCAGCCGCTTCGTGATCGGATCGGGCACTACGGGCCTGTTCCTCTACGGCGTGCTCAACCGTCTGCTGATCGTCACCGGACTGCACCATATCCTCAACAACGTCGCCTGGTTCATCGTCGGTGATTTCCACGGCACGACCGGCGATCTGAAGCGATTTTTCGCGGGCGATCCCAGCGCGGGCGACTTCATGGCCGGCTTCTTCCCGGTGATGATGTTCGGCCTGCCCGCGGCCTGCCTCGCCATGTATCGCGCGGCCTTGCCTGAGCGGCGCAAGGCGGTTGGCGGTCTGCTTTTCTCGATGGCGGCGACCGCCTTTCTGACCGGCGTGACCGAGCCGATCGAGTTCAGCTTCATCTTCCTGGCACCCGCGCTCTACGGCCTGCACATGATCCTGACCGGCTTAGCCTTCGTGGTGATGCATTTGCTGGGCGTGAAGCTGGGCTTCACCTTCTCGGCGGGCGCGCTCGATTATGCGCTCAACTTCACCAAGGCGACGAGGCCTTTGCTCCTGCTCCCGGTCGGGGCGGCTTATTTCCTGATCTATTATTTCGCCTTCAACTTCGCGATCCGGCGCTTCGACCTGAAGACGCCGGGCCGCGAGCCAGAGGTCGCAGCGGTGGACGTGCAGGCGGGCGAGCGTGGCGCGGCCTTCGTCGCGGCTTTGGGCGGTTCGGCCAATCTGTCGACTATCGACGCCTGCACCACCCGGCTGCGGCTGGTCGTGGTCGATCAGGACAAGGTAGACGAGGCACAGCTCAAGGCACTCGGCGCACGCGGCCTGTTACGCCCGAGCGCGCAGGGCTTGCAGGTGGTGGTCGGTCCGATCGCGGATCAGGTCGCGACGGAGATGCGTGCCGCGGCCGGCGCGCTTGCGACACCTGCCGGTGCAGCGGCTTCTGCGCCCGCGGCACCGGTTGCCAAGGTCGACGCCAGGCTCTGGCTGGCAGCCTTGGGCGGGCGCGGCAATGTAGTCGAGGTGGGGGCGGCGTCGAGCCGGCTGTGGCTTCGTCTGTCCGATCCGTCCGAGCTGGACGAAAACGTGCTCAAGGCGCTCGGCACCCGTGCGATCGCGAGGCCCGGTGCGGACATCGTCCATCTGATCGTCGGCGCGGATGCAGAGCCGATTGCGGCTAGCCTTCTTCAGTAGTTCCCGCGCGCGATTGCCGGGGCCAGCCTGCCCAGGACGGGCGCGAGTTGCTCCGCATAATTGCGCCAGCGCCCGATTGCGCGTCCGTGCAATGGCTCGCGCACCTGCGCATAGCTGGGCGTTGGCGCGAGGCGACGGCTTTCATGGAAGGCGAGCTGCGCGGGTTCGGTCGCCAGGCCTAGGAAGGCCATCAGCCTGTCGGTCTCGCCGGCCTGATCGGCGATGAAGCTTTCGTAGCGGAAGCCGTAAGGCTCGATCCCGGCCGCGCAATAGGCCTCGGTCAGGTCGGATACCGCCGCAAGATGATCCGCCGCATCCTCCGGACGGTAAGTGCAGTGAAAGCCATGCGTCATGTCATGCTGGAGCGCGGACAGGATCACGTCGCGCGGATCGCGCCGCACCTGGATCAGGCAGGCCTCGGGGAAGGCCAGCCGCAGCAAAGGCAGATAGACCTCGTTGAGCGGCATCTTGTCGGTGAAGAAATCCGCCCCGTCCGCGAGCAATCCGTACGCCTGTGCGCCGCCCAGATAATAATCGCGAAGATAGGTGGCCGCTTCGCTGTCCTCCGCGATCTTTGCGAGTCCGGCGGGGAAGGGCAGGCCGGTCATCCGCGCGACAAGACCCGGCAATTGACCCACGAACGGCAACTCGCCACCGGGCCGAATCCGGTTGTGGCTGGCCAGCACCTGCTCGGTCAGCGTGGTGCCTGATCGGGGAAAGCCCAGGATGAAGATCGGCTGCGGAACGCCGCTCCGTAGGCGCGCGCCGGTCTGTGCGGCCGTGCGGCTGGCGAAATCGGCCAGCGCAGCGAAATCGCGTTCGGTGTGCACAGGGTCGTAGGTGTGGCGTCGGGCCTTGGCGAGCACCGCTTTGGCGGAGACGGCGTCGGCCCACGCTTCGTCATAGCGCTCCGCTCTGTCGCGCAACCGTGCGCGTAACAGCAAGGGCGTGCCCGACAGCGACGGCACCGCATCGAGTAGCGCCAGCCCATCGCGCCACTGCGGCATCCGGCCGAGCAGGTGCGCACGCTGGGCGATCACATCGCGCCCTTCGCGCGCCGCCAGAGGCTCCGCGCGGTCGAGTAAAGCGACGGCCCGGTCGAACTGGTCGCGTTGCTCAGCCAGCTCGGCAAGATGGATCAAAGGCGCCAGCGCGTCCGGTGCCGCCTTAACCGCCTGCTCCAGCAGCGGCTCGGCCTCGTCGAGCCTGCCCTGGCGCATCAGGTTGCGCCCGAGATTGGCGAGCAATTGCGGGTGCGGCCCGGCGAGCGCGATCGCGCGCTGCAAATGCGCCGCGCCCGGCACCAGCACCTCGCGCTCGGACAGGAGCGAGCCCAGCACCCCATGCGCGTCGGCATGATTGGGGTCGGCGGCGACCGCCTCGGCCAGCACCTGTTCCGCTTCCGCCGGCCGACCCATGCCCAGCAATAGCCGGGCGAGGTCGCCGCGCGGCCATTGCTTGGCGGGCGCGAGCGGGATCACGCGGCGCAGGGTTCGTTCCGCGCCCGCCGCATCGCCGAAGCGCTGCTGGCACAGGAACAGGATTTCGAGTGCATCGACATTGTCGGGCTCTTCGGCGAGCAATGCGCGCGCCTCCTGCTCCGCTACGGCGAAGCTTTCGGCGCCAATTGCCGCCCGTGCCCGCTTTATACGATCCTGATCGCCCCCGCTCATATTCCGGACTTAACTTGCGCGGGCTTGCGGCGATAGGGCCAGAACAGTCCCAAGGCTTTCAAAAACTTATCCAAACAGGTCACTGGACGGGGTCACAAATCTGCACTATATACCGTCCGGTATGGAAAGTGTTGTATCCTGCTGCGTACCCAAGGGCCGTCCTCGCGAATTCGATGTCGACGAGGCGCTGACCGCTGCTTTGCGCGTTTTCTGGCGCCGCGGCTATGAAGGCGCGTCGATGGCGGAGCTTACCGCAGAGATGGGAATCGCCAAACCCAGCCTCTATGCCGCCTTCGGCAACAAGGAAGAGCTCTTCAAGAAGGCGCTCGATCTCTACGAGCGCGAGAAGATGGCCTATATGGCCGAGGCTTTGAAGGAGCCGACCTCGCGCGCGATGGCCGCGAAGCTGCTGATGGGCGCGCTTGAGATGCAGACGTCCAGCTGCGATCCCAAGGGATGCCTGGGCGTGATCAGCGCGGTTTCGTGCGGGCCCGAGGCGGCCACGATCCGCGAATGCGTGATCGAGCGGCAGGAATCGGTCCGCCGGATCGTTATCGCGCGGCTTGAGGACTTCAAAAAGGAGGGCGACCTGCCTTCCGATATCGATACCGAGGCGCTTGCCCGTTACATGACGGCGGTGCTTCAGGGCCTTTCCGTGCAAGCGGGGGCGGGCGCGTCCAAGACCGAGCTCAAAAGCCTGGTTGATATGGCGATGCGCACCTGGCCGGGGCGTTAAAAAAAGATACCAGCCAGTATAAAAAGCCGTTGACGCACCGCAGCACGGCTTATATACCGCTCAGTATCGAAGTGGCCCAGTGCTGACGGAAGACCTCTTTCGGCCGATCCGCCCGCCGCATTCGGGACCATATCGACGATGAACTATGCCGCCGTCCGTGGACGCGCGTGGGCCATGTGCCTGCGCGGTCGCTGGCGGCCGCCCAGAATAAAGAAGGGAAGAGACCATGGCCTATATCGATCACGCATCCAGCTTTGCCGGCGCCATGGCGTCGCCGTGGGTCGCCCAGGATGAAGGCCGCACCGATTTCAGCGGGCTGGAATGGACCGTGATCGCGCTTGCGCGGCGCGACCGTATCTCCAGCCTGAGCGAGCCGGGCCCGCTCGCCCGCGCGCTGGGCGGTCTGTTCGGTCTCGGTCGTCAGTCTACGCTCGCCGATCCGCGGCTCGAGGCGCTGCGTCGCCTCGCCGTTCATGCCTGGCACAAGGGCTACAAATTGCCCGTGTCGGAGATCAAAAATTTCCTCAGGGCCGGTTTCTCGACCGGCCAATATGAGACGCTGCTCGCGAGCGTCGCGTCCAAGCGCCTGGAGCGCCGCCGGCCGGCTTTCGCCTGACCCACCTGAGGTCCCTCAGGTACCCTGACTGGCCCGGACGAAAGTCCGGGCTATTTTTTTTGCGCTCACGCGACGCAACGTCCGGCGGATGCCGAAGCGCACAATCAAAATACTCCCTCCGGTTCAGCGTTGCCAAACCGGAGGTAAGCTAAATCAGAAGCTTCCGCGGAAGCCGAAACGGCCCGAGATGATCCGCTGGCCGTCCGAGCGGGTCTCGTACTGACCCGAAGCGAAGAAGCGGAAGATCGACGAACCGACCGAGGCGGTGACATCGCCCAGCCAGCCGCTCCGGCGATTTTCCGGATCGAGCGTGAAGGCCTGGCCACCGGTGAAGCTGGCAGTGGTCGATCCCACGTTCGAGCTCAGGATCTGGCGGCGGCCGCCTTCGACCTCGAAACGCAGCGTGGCGGCTTCGGGGTCGATCACGTTGCCGACATGGATACCCGCCGCGACCAGACCGGTCGCTGCGAATTCGTCGCTGGTGCGCTTGTTCACCGTCAGGTCGAATGCGGTGCCGCCCCCGGTTTCCGCGTGCTTGTTCTCGGTCAGGCGGTTGTAGGACAGCTCGCCCGACGGACGCACATAGAAGGCGCCAGCCTTGGCTTCGTAGCTGACCTTGCTGCCAGCAGCCAGGGCGATGCCGTTCCAGTGCGCGCCGCTGGTGAAAACCGCAGCCGACGTGTCGGTCGTGCCCGAGAAGAAACGCGTCTCGTGCAGGCGGACAAAGCCCGCGCTGCCATAGGCCGCGAAGTGCAGGCCGCCAATGTCGCTCAGCCAGTGCACGCCGCCGCCGAACTGGTTGGCGGCGACCTCATTGTCGCTGCTGTCGCGCACACTGCCATGGATGTAGCCGATCGACAGGCCGACCCGGCTGTGATCGCCGATCGCGACGTCGCCGCCGCCGGTCAGGCCCCAGCCGCTGCCGCCGTTGCCGGGAGTCAGGTTGGCGCTCTGATGTTCGTCCCAGATCGCCTGCTGCGCATAGAGGCTGACATTGCCGAGCTGCGCCCAGGGCGTCGCCGCCTGGGTCGGGGCCAGCGCGCGTGCGCCCTGGGTTAGCACGTCGAATACGCCGCCCTGGTGGTCGGGCAGCATTTCGTCGAGCCGCTGGATGGTGTTGGCGCGGTCGGTGAAGCCCAGGAACAGGGTCGACGCCTGCTTGTTGCCCTGGATCGCGGCGAAAGCCGCGTCATAGGCAGCCGCTTCAGACGGGCGCAGGGCCAGCTCGGACGCAGTCTTGCGCTGGACGGATACGCCGACCGTGCCGGCGGCGTCGCTGGCCACCAGCACGCCCTTCAACAGGTAGGGCAGCGCGTCGATCGACAGGGTCAGGTTGTTGCTGCCGGCGAGCGTGCCGCTCTGGATTACGGTGAGCGGGTTGGCGGTGATGCCGAAATTGGTGACCGATACCTTGAGCGTGGTCGCGGCGGTGATCGTGGTCGCGCCGTTGACCTTGATCAACGTGTGTGCGCCGGTCGACGGATCGACCACCACGCCGAGCGTGCCGCCTGCGACCGCAAGGCTGCTCATCGTACTGGTGTCGGTGGTGTTGAAGGCGAGCGTGCCGCCCGTCACCTGCACGGCGATATTCTGGGCCGCGACATTCGATTCGTTGGTGACGAACTTGCCGAAGAAGCCCGCGCCGGAGCTGATGGTGAGGCTGTTGTTGCCCGCGCCGAAATCGATCGGCCCGTTATAGACCGCGGTATTGGACAGGGCGACCTTGTCGTCGCCGTCCCCCAGATTGGCATCCATCGAGGCGATCGTGGTGCCGGACAGGTTGATCTGATCGTTGCCCGCGCCAAGCGAGACCTTGGACTGGGTGACGCCCGCCGAGATGTTGAGCACATCGTCGCCGCTGCCGGTCCTGATCGCGCCCCCGATCCCCGGGATCGTGGTCTGCGTCGAGCTCGCCAGACCCTGCGTGTAGGTGAAGCCTGTGGTGCGGCCGGAGACGTCGATCGCGACACCGCTGCCGTCGGTCGACTGCGCGATGATCTGGCCGTTGTTGGTGACGCTGTTGAGCGTATTGCTCTTGTCGAGGATCGCGGTCGACAGGCCGGTGGCCGCGGTGGTGGTGGCCGAGATCGAGCCGGTGTTGGTGATCGTCGGCAGGCTCGCGCCCGCGTCGATCAGCAGACCGACCGAGCTGCCGCCCGCGGTCGGCCCGGCATTGCCCGCCAGGCTGCCCGAGACGGTCAGGCCGGGCGTGGTCACGCCCGACGACAGATGCATGCCGACGCCTTGCGCGCCATCCGAATTGCCCGAGACCGCACCACCGATCGCGATGCCGCCGTTGATCGTCACCGCCTGGCCGAGGCCACCGAGCTGAACGCCGGTGCCCTTGATGCCCGCGAACAGGCCGACGCCGGAGACGTTGCCGTTGATGACCAGACCGTTGGTGTTGCCCTGCACCGTGCCGAGCGTGACCGTCTGGCTGGCCGAACCGATCACCAGAGCGGGTGCGGCGGCATAGGTCACGATGTTGGACGTGCCTTCGCTCGCGTCGGGGATGCCGTCCTTGTCGGCATCGACCGTAGTGTCGGTGGTGCTGGCCGGGGCCGCCGCGATCAGCACGCCGCCCGCGACGTTGCCGCTGACGATCATCGCCGACCCGCCCTGCGACAGGTTCTGCGCGTTGAGCTTCGTCACGTCGGTCGGGATCTGAGTGGTGCCGTAGCCGGTGGTGGTGATCGACCCGTGGACCACCACCTGGCCACCGACATTGCCCATGACGAGACCGGTCGAGCCTGCGCCGAGGACGCTGATCGCGCCGGCCGAGGTGACGTTGCCGGTCACGTCGCCCATCGTGATGCCGGTGGTATTATCGCCGGTGACGGTGACCGCGCCGCTGTTGCTGAAGTTGCCGGTGAGCTTGCCGCCGATAAGGATGCCGGCCGAATTGTTGCCGCGCACGGTAAGCGCACCGGTGTTGGTGATGTTGCCGTTGAAGGCGCCGTCGGCGCGGATGCCGTATCGATTGGTTCCATTGGCATAGGGGCCGTCGGGAATGCCGTCGCCATTGGCGTCGGCGCGGGTATAGGTCTCGTCGACCGTGATCGTGCCGGTGCTGTTGATCGTGCTGGTCACGCCCGCCTGGGCATCGATCGCCGCGACATTGCTGACGTCGAGCAACCCGATAGTGCCCGCATTGGTGACTGTATTGTTGCTATTGATCGTGATCGCCGTGCCCGCGGTCGGCTTTACCGAGCCATCGGCCGTGATGCTGATATTGCCGGCCGTGGCGGTGTTCAGCGGCGCGGTGGTCGCGGTGCTGATCGTGGTGTCGGCATGGGCCTGGGCCGCGAGAAGCGTTGCCAGGGTGGTGATGCAGGTTGCTTTGAGCGCCAGGCGCATGAACGATTCTCGCTGCTAGGGATCGGGGGGAGAGGGTCTCGGGTCGGGGTCCGTCAAATGATCCGGGGCGGGTCAGCCGGTTCGGGCGCCTCAGGGCGCCTGCCGAACAGGTACGACCGCCGCGCGGCCTCATGCCGGATTGTGCCCGTCATGGCCACAAGAAATCCTTCCCTGAACGCATGCGCTTGCGCGCGCCCGCGCGCGGCATGTCTTGCCGGGCAGCTTGGCCAGATCAGATGAACCCCGGATGACTCAGCGCTTAAGGCTGGTCTCGCCCTCGGCCGCTTGTGCCGCCAGCCATCGTCCGATCGTCGCCACGACATGCGCCTGTTCCTCTTCGCTCAGTGGCCGGCCGGCGGGGATGAAATGCCATTTGGCAAGACAGCCCCGGCAGCAGGTCGCGGTCGCATGCTGCGCGATGAAGGCGGGATGGCCGCGCATCGGCGTCTGCTTGCCATCCTTGACGGGGACAGCGGGCGCCAGCCTTTGCGCGACGAACGCGGCGGCATGATCCAGGATCACATCCATCCCCTTGTCCGCCAGATAAGCCCGCTCCTTGGGCCCGAGCCGGAAGCGCATCCGAAAGGGCGATTTGGCGAGCGCGGCAAACAGGGGGTCGAGATTTCGCATGCCAACCCCATATAATCCTTATGAAAGATCTGTTCGATACCGCTCCTGTGCCGGGTCTGTCTTTGGCGGCGGACATCGTCACGCCCGCCGAGGAAGCCGCTCTGATCGCGCATATCGACGACAGCGACCTCTCGCCGTTCCGCTTCCAGGGCTGGCTCGGCAAAAGGCTGACGCACAGCTTCGGCTGGCGCTACGATTTCGACACCGCACAATTCGCCGCGACCGAGCCGTTACCCGGCTGGCTGCTGCCCTTGCGGGAGAAGGCTGCGGCTTTCGCGAAGATGGCGCGCGAGGACTTCGTCCAGGCGCTACTGATCCGCTACGATCCCGGCGCGGGAATTGGCTGGCACCGCGACCGGCCCTTGTTCGAGCATGTCGTCGGCGTCTCGCTCGGCAATCCCGCCATCTTACGCCTGCGCCGCCGGATCGCACGCGGCTTCGAACGCGCCTCGGCCGAACTGGCGCCGCGCTCAATCTATCACCTGTCGGGCGAGGTCCGGCACGAATGGGAGCACAGCATCGCGCCGATGGATGTGCCGCGCTGGTCGGTCACCTTTCGCAGCCTTTCCGAAAAGGGCCGTGCCGCAGTTCAGCGGTAAGCGCGGCTCCAACCGAGCGGCGGCGCGCTATGCTCGCGTGCTTCGGGGATCAGGTCGCGCGTCCGGCGGCAGAAATTCCGCAACGCCACTTCGTCCTTGCTCAATGGCCCGACCGAGAAACTGGACGAGGCCATGCCCTGCTGCACGCGCCCGACCAGCTCGGTATCCTCCGCATTGACCTGACGGTTGATCCGCCAGTTGAGGTAGCGCGCCGCCTCCATCTCGCGGCGGTCATCGGGAATGGCGTAGCTGATCTCGCGGATCATCGTCTCGGTCGACGACACCGGCAGGAACTGCATGAAGTCGACCTGATCGGGATAGATGTCGAACGCGACGTTGGGCCAGAGCTTGAAATAGACCCACAGCCGCTGCTGCTCATCGGACAGATGCGCGACCCTGGGCAGGAAATGGCAATAGGCCCGCTCGGACGGATTGGACGAGGGGCGGTCGACCAACGGACCCCACATCTTGTCTACCCACTCGGCGCTCTCGACGCCATAGCCGTCGCCCATCAGCCGCTTGAGTCCGGGATGCGCAACCGCGATGTGCAGGCCGTCCGAATAATTGTCGGCGATATTCTTCCAGTTGACCCGCCGCTCGCGCAGCGTGACCCGGCCAAGCGCCTGCAATTCCTCGAAGCGGTAGGGCGCGACTTCATGCGCGTAGGGTTGCATCATCTCGGCGACGCTCGGGCCGCCGGCCTCCAGCCGCACGAAGATGAAGCCCTGCCAGATCTCATGCTCGATCGGCGCGAGCCTTATGCCGTCGAGCGCGCCCGGATCGTACGTGTCCTTCATCGGCACGCCGACCAGCCGCCCGTCACTGGCATAGGTCCAGGCATGATAGGGGCAGACGATCCGTTTGGCGCAGCCGCGCGCGCCATCGAGGATGCGCGCGCCGCGATGGCGGCAGACATTGTGGAAGGCGCTGACCGAACCGTCGGCGGCGCGCATCACCACCACGCTCTCGCCCGCATAATCCAGGCCATGCCAGTCGCCCGATTGCGGAATGTCGTTCACATGGCAGACGACCTGCCATGACGGGCGGATCACGCGCTTGAGCTCGACCTCGAAATAATCGGCATCCGAATAGATCCAGGCGGGAAGGCTCCAGCCTTCCTCGGGATCTTCGTTCGACAAGGGCCGCACGATTGCCATGGGGTCGAGACTGCCTTTTCGCGTGGGGCTTAGCAAGATCGGCGTTGACAGAGGCGTGCGGCGCATCGTCTCTCGGGCACATGGCATCGCACGCGGACCCGACCGGAAGCCTCGAGACCGCGCTCGCGCATGCGCGCCGCCTGCTCGACGGACAGCCTGACCTTGCCTTGGCGCAAGCGCGTGAGATCCTGCGCGTGGTGCCGCGCAGTGCCGCCGCCTTGATGATCGCAGGCGCGGCGCACCGGATGAAGGGGGAGGGCGATCTCGCCACCTCCGCCTTCCGCGCCGCCACCGCCGCCGATCCCGGATCGCCTGAGGCGTGGCGCGCCCTCGGCGACCAGCTTCATCTGGCTGAGGACGAAAAGGGCGGCGACGCGGCCTATCTCGCCGCCTTGCGCGCCTCGACGCGCGATCCAGCCTTGCTCCAGGCGGCGGATGCGCTCGCCCGCAACGCATTGGCCGAGGCTGAGCCGATCCTGCGCAATCGGTTGAAAGAGGAGCCGACCGACATCGGCGCGATCCGCATGCTGGCCGAACTGGCCGGGCGGATCGGGCGCAACAAGGACGCCGAAGCCTTGCTCCGCCGTGCGCTGGAGCTTGCGCCCGGCTTTGCCGCCGCGCGCCACAATCTGGCGATCGCGCTCCATCGCCAAGGGCGCTCCGAGGAGGCGATCGGCGAGATCGATCAATTGCTCGCGCAGGAACCGGGGCATCCCTCCTACACCAACCTCAAGGCGGCGGCGCTCGCGCGGCTGGGCGAATATGAGGCATCGATCGCGCTCTATCGCGACGTGCTGGTCGATTATCCCAAGCAGCCCAAGGTGTGGATGAGCCTTGGCCACAGCTACAAGACGGTCGGGCGGCAGGACGAGAGTATAGACGCCTATCGCCGCGCGCTTGAAATGCAGCCGACGCTCGGGGAGGCATGGTGGAGCCTTGCCAACCTCAAGACCTTCCGCTTCAGCGATGCCGATCGCGCCGCGATGCGCGCCGCGCTCGAGACGCCCGACCTCGACGTGGAAGACCGCTTCCACCTCGAATTCGCTTTGGGCAAGGTCGAGGAAGATGCAGGCGCCTACGAAGCCTCTTTCCGCCATTATACCGAGGGCAATCGCGGGCGCCGCACTTTGATCGATTATGATGCCGCCGATCTCAGTCGGGCGGTCGATGCGCAGATCGGGCTGTTCACCCCCGATTTCTTCGCTGGGCGGGCAGGGTGGGGTGCCGAGACGCGCGATCCGATCTTCGTCGTCTCCTTGCCGCGCTCAGGCTCGACCCTGATCGAGCAGATCCTGGCAAGCCACAGCCAGGTCGAAGGTACGACCGAACTGGCCGACATCCCCGCGCTCGCTACGCGCGTCGGCCTGGAAGGCATGGCCAAACTGAGCGCGGACGAAGCGCGCGCGCTGGGCGAGGAATATCTCGATCGCACGCGCATCCAGCGCAAGACCGAGCGGCCCTTCTTCGTAGACAAGATGCCCAACAATTGGGCGCATGTCGGCTTCATCAAGCTGATCTTGCCGAACGCCACGATCATCGACGCGCGCCGCCATCCGCTCGGTTGCTGCTTCTCCAACTTCAAGCAGCATTTCGCGCGCGGCCAAACCTTCACCTACGATCTCGCCGACATCGGCCATTATTATGCCGATTATGTGCGGCTGATGACCCATTTCGACGGCGTTTTGCCCGGTCATGTCCACCGCGTTTTCTATGAAGAGATGGTGGGCGACACCGAAGCGCAGGTGCGTAGCCTTCTCGCGCATGCCCGGCTGCCGTTCGAGGAAAGCTGCCTGCGCTTCCACGAAACCGAACGTGCGGTGCGCACCGCTTCATCCGAACAGGTACGCCGTCCGATTTTTCGGGATGGGATCGAACAATGGCGCCACTACGAGGAGTGGCTAGACCCTTTGCGCGCCGCGCTGGGGCCTCTGGTTGACCTTTATCCCAACCAAGCGTGACATCTTTGCCATGTTGCAGCGCAAAAGCTGGGATGTTGGGATGGGACCGGATTGACACCATAACGGCTCCAGAACAGCCTCCTATTCATAACAGAGACAGGGAGTCCCAATATGCGTGAACCCCGCCAAGTGATGGCGGCCTTGTTGGCCGGAACCATCCTGACTGGCGCCTCAGGCGCCGCCTTTGCCCAGGCTGCTTCGACTGACACGACTTCGGCAGCGCAAGCGACGCCGGCGCCTCAGCCGGTCGGCCCGCAGGAAATCGTCGTCACCGCGCAGAAGCGCGCCGAAAACCTGCAGAACGTGCCGATCAGCATCCAGGCGCTCGGCACCGAGAAACTGGAGCAGCTCAACGTCTCCAACTTCACCGATTTCACCAAGCAATTGCCGAGCGTCTCGTTCCAGACCACGCAGCCCGGATCGACCAGCGTTTATATCCGCGGCGCGGCTTCGGGCGGCGACGGCAACCACTCGGGGTCGCTGCCGTCGGTGGGCGTCTATCTCGACGAGCAGCCGATCACCACGATCGGCGGCAATCTCGACGTGCACATCTACGACATCGCCCGGATCGAGGCTTTGTCGGGCCCGCAGGGCACGCTCTACGGCGCCTCGTCCGAAGCGGGCACGTTGCGCATCATCACCAACAAGCCCGACACCAGCCATGCTTATGGCGGGATGGACGTTGAGGGGAATACGGTCGCGCATGGCAGCCAGGGCGGCAAGATCGAGGGCTTCTACAACGCGCCTTTGACCGACACGATGGCGATCCGCCTGGTCGGCTTCTACGAGCATGACGCAGGCTATATCGATAACATACCCGGCACGCGCACCTTCTGCGACGGCACGCCCGCCTGCGGCCCGGGCATCACGATCAACAATTCGGATATTGCCAAGAAGAACTACAACGACGTCGATGTCTACGGCGGCCGCGCCGCGCTGAAGGTCGATCTCAACGACAATTGGACCGCGACCGCGACGCTCTTCGGCCAGGACGAAAAGAATCACGGCACGTTCGGCGAGGATCCGACACTGGGTGCTCTCAAGGTCCAGCATTTCCAGAGCGATTTCACGCACGACCGCTTCCTGCAGGGCGCGCTCACGATCGAAGGCAAGATCGGCAATTGGGACCTGACCTATTCGGGCGCATACCTAACCCGGAAGGTCAATTCGGCCGAGGATTATTCGGACTATGCCGAGGCCTATGACGCCTTGTACGCCAGCTATGGCGGCCTCGCCGGCTATTTCTATTACAAGGACAATGCCGGCAATCAGATCAAGCCGCTGCAGCATGTGATCGGCACCGACAAGTTCAACAAGATCAGCCAGGAACTGCGCATCTCCTCGCCCGCGAGCGAGCCGATCCGTGTTGTCGGCGGTCTGTTCTACCAACGCCAGTATCACAATATCCGGCAGGATTATCAGGTGGCCGGCCTGGCCGACGACCTTTCGGTCAACGGCTTCCCTGGTACGCTCTGGCTGACCCAGCAGAAGCGCGTCGATCGCGACTATGCCGCATTCGGCGAAGCGGCGTGGGACATCACCTCCAACCTGACGCTGACCGGCGGGCTTCGTTACTATAAATTCGACAACTCCCTGATCGGCTTCTTCGGCTTCGGCCGCAATCCGAACGGCCCGCCCTACAATGCCGCGGGCAGCTCCCGCACCGGCGTTGCCGCTTGCTACAATACCGACGGCAGCACCGTGCGCGACAATCCCGGCGGTACCTTGATGGCCCCGGACGAAGCTGGCGAGCCCTGCACCAATCTCGGCGTGTTCGAGAACGGCAAGATCGTGCCCAAGCGCAACAAGGATGACGGCTTCATCCACCGTCTCAACTTGACGTGGAAGATCGATCCGGATCACATGGTCTATGCGACCTGGTCGCGCGGCTTCCGTCCGGGCGGCATCAACCGCCGCGCCGATATCGCGCCCTACAAGGCCGACTATCTGACCAACTATGAGGTGGGCTGGAAGACGACCTGGCTCGACCGCAAACTGCGGTGGAACGGCGCGATCTTCGTCGATGACTGGAAGAACTTCCAGTACAGCTTCCTCGGCGCCAACAGCTTCACCGAGATCCACAACGGCCCGAACGCGCGGATCAAGGGTATCGAGTCGGACATCAGCCTCTATCCGGTGCGCGGGCTCAGCCTGACCCTCACCGGCGCCTATCTCGACGCGAAGATCCGCAATAATCTCTGCGCCAACGACGATCCGACCTTCACCTGCAGCGACGCGGGCGATTCCGTGGTCGCGCCGAAGGGGACGCGCCTGCCGGTCACGCCCAAATTCAAGGTCAACGGCACCGCGCGGTACGAATGGGAGATCGGCGACGGCAAGGCGCATTTGCAAAGCAACTGGACGCATTCCAGCTCTGCCTCTTCGGCACTGCGTATCGGCACCTCGATCGCCGACGCGCCGCCGTTGCTGCATGCCTATAATCTGGTCGACTTCGCGGCCGGCTATGACTGGAGCAGCTTCACCGCCGAAATCTTCATGGAGAATGCGTTCGACAAGCGCGCGCAACTCTCCGCATTCCAGGAATGCGGCAATTGCGGTCAGCGGAACTACTACGTGGTCTACCGGCCGCGCACGATCGGTGTCCGCTTCGGCGTGAAGTTCTGATCTGTTAACGAGAGGGGACGGAAGGCTTTGGCCGTCCGTCCCTTTTGTTGCCATGCCGTTTGGCATCCGCCAATCGAGGGCGATTTCTGCCTGGCTGGAACTATAGCGTCCAATAAGCGGATGGCCGGAAATGGGTGGGAAGCGGAATGGCAGCTTTCGAGCGATGGTCGCGGTTAGCTGACATTGCGAGCAGTGCCTTCCCTAGCGTAGCATGGGGCAATGCAGTCCGGTTCGAAGGTCCGCCGTCGTGAAGGCGATCTCTTGAAGATCGATCTTGGTGACGGTCGCCATTCATATGCTCAGGTCGCTTTTGAGCCATTGATAGTGTTCTTTGATCGCGTTAGCGCCCACGTCTTGCCCCGGCAGATGTGGGCCGCTTGCCGGTCCTGTTCCGCTTATGGGTTGCAAACCATGCCGTGACGCGTGGACGTTGGCCCGTGATCGGTCGCGTTGCGATCACTCCGGAAAACAGCGCAGAGCCGTTCTTCTTCAAGCAAGATGCGATAACTGGCCGGTTGGCTCTGTATCACTCGGCTTTCGCAGCGACGAATTGGGAGCGACCGGCAAGCCTCGCGGAATGCGCCGGGTTGGAGGCTGCGGCCGTATGGGAGCCGGACCACGTCGAAGATCGACTGCGGGACCACTTCGCTGGGCGGCCGAACAAGTGGGTCGAGAGCTTGCGGATCGACGTGGCCGCAATGTCGGCTTACCGGCGAGTTTGCTGGCCGGTTGATTGACCGACTGTGGGGTCGCAAGCGGTCGTTCCATTTATGCTCGTCCGCAACGGCAGCTATCGCGTTGTAGGTTCCCAAAAGCTGTCAGGCAGGAAACCACCCACTAGCAGCCATTGAGCACCGGTCCGGTCGGGCGTTGTCGGGAACGGCCGCGATTGGGTGGTTTGCGGACCGGCAGGTTTTGATCGCGGCCGTCAGAAGCGGTCGTGGCGCAGCAAGATTAGCTACACTCAATCATTACGCTCGGCGGCATCTTGCTCCATCTTTTCGCGCCAATCTGGAATGCCCAGTGCTAGGCGATGACGGACCTTGGCCTTTCGATAGAAAATCATGATCCAGAAAACCCAGGCTGCCCAGAGGCAGAGGCCTATAATGAAGATAATGACGGTGGCTGTTTTTTGAGCATCAGCATTCGCCGCGAATATTCCGACAGCGACCCAGAGGACGAAAGTATGTAGATATGGCACGTCGCGACCGGAATAATCCTCCACATTGTTATACGCGCACGTGTCGATCCAATCGCGATAAGAGGCCACTAGCTTCGCGAACGGTGACATTCAGGTAGGATCGCATTTTGGCTGAGCGGTCGCAACTGGGTCAGCGGTCGTCCCGTTGATTTCGCGTTTGTATCGCACGGTTGATAATGGCTGGTGCCCCACCTCTGTAACCGCCGCTCATATGCGACGTGTGACCAAACGGCCGGTTTCGGGCAAGTATCGCTAACCGATGAACGTCGGGGATTGGTGTCGTTTGCAGACTAGCAGCTTTCAGGATCGGATTGTTGGCGCTGCCAAGTCGGGCTACAAAGGCAGAATGGATTTCCGAGGTGTCGTTGTTGTCCTCTTTGGCGGCTGCGCATCTGCCACTTGCTGGTGGTGGTTCGTGCGATGCTGGCGTCGAGGTGAGATAGAGACCCGGACGGGATTGTATCGGGCTGATGTCGAAGTGGAAGAGTACTGGTTCACCATGTGCGTCTTCGGTGTGATCGGGCTGCTGCTAGCAGCGGGTGCAATATTCATGGCCACGGCGATGGCGCTAGGCTGGTAGACTAAGCCGTTCCAAACGTCCGTTTTCGGGACCGCGTGTGTCGCAATAGAATGTCCGCAATTGGGGTCGATAGGTGCCGGTCGGCTTTCCTGTCAGAGACCAGCAAAGTTGCCTTTGTTATCCGCGACGGTTTTCAACTTTTGTTGCGGTCTTAGCGATCGTCCTGCAAAAAAAAGAAGCATGAGATCGGCAAGAATCCGCACCGTAGGTGGTCCGACAGCAACGCCAGAAAGAGCCGCACCAACCAGTGATTGGACATCGCCCACGAGCATCCAAGCGGCCAATCCTAAGGCCAGGCCCGGCAAGATTTTAGCGTTCATCGGCTTCCAGATCGCAATCGGGCTAATACAGCCACCATAGTCGTAACCTGTGCGCAATTAAAGACAGTTTTCGGCAACAGTTCAACGTTCGACTTATGACCGCAACTGGGTCAGTTGCCGCCGTCGACTATGTCCACGCGAAGGCGAGGACGATCAGCGCGAGAAGATAGATCGAAGCCCCGATATTGAACTGACGGGGGTTATCGCTCTTGCGGATCGCATACTGACGCGAATGGAGAACGGGAAGGACGCCGCAGTAGTAGCACAGCGCGAGGAGCGGCAACATAATGCCCGAGAAAAGCAGTCCGGGTGCCGGCTTCATGGTCCGTTTATAGGAGCGTCAGGGGTGACGCGCTACGGCTGCAAATGGGTCGGAAGCTGCCGACTCTCCCCGCCGAGGAAAGCCGGTGCCTGAAACCCTACGATTTCACCTCGACAAACGCTGGATCACGATCTTCCAGTACGCAATCCCGGGCGCGATATTGAACAATTGCGTGCGTTCGTTGAGCCCGTGCGAGAAATCGTCGCTGTCCTTGATGAAGATCGGCGCGACCCCGTAGCTCGGCACGCCGCGCACGCGGAACCACATGCTGTCAGATGCGCCCGACGATTGCCCCGGGATGATCGGCACCCCCTTGTAGGCGACGTCCAGGCCCGCCCGCACCGCGTCGGTCACGTCCTTGCGCATCGGCGAGGCCGGGCTGGCAGTGGTGCCGACGTTGGTGAACTGGATCTGCATCTTGGGCTCAGCCGCGACGCGGGTCAGTTCGTCCTGGACCGCCTGGAACGAGGTGCCGGGGAAGATGCGGCAATTGATGTTGGCGGTCGCGCGCTGCGGCAGCGCGTTCAAGGCATGTCCGCCATTGACCATCGTCGCGACGCAGGTGGTGCCGATATGGCCGACCTCCTCCGGATCGGCGCTGAGCGTCGCGATCGCTTCCTTGTTGGTGGGATCGGCGGCGAAAGCGCGCATCGCCGCGGCGGTCTTGGGATCGGCGCGGTCGGCTGCCGCGAGGAAATAGCCCTTGGTGATGTCGTTCAATTGCGGCGTGAACTGGTGTTGGCCAATCCGCGTGAGCACCGCGGCCATTTCGTAGATCGCATTTTCCTT